>Ga0222712_10000840_pt1 | contig 39261 bp, 34 predicted proteins | sample C33_657DmetaG_FD_165043 | JGI IMG/M metagenome (GOLD analysis project Ga0222712, IMG submission 165043) | Estuarine water microbial communities from San Francisco Bay, California, United States - C33_657D | ecosystem: Environmental > Aquatic > Marine > Unclassified | place: USA: California... | reverse complement strand
TTTATATTTTATCATTTGATCGCTTAATTCTAATAAAAAGTTACACAGAAATCGTCTTTTTTGACTGATAGCCAATATTTTTGCAACGAAATTTTTAATAAGACATGTCAACAGCAACAGTAGAAACAACAAAGTCTTGGGGTGGTGGAAAAAGCCCATTTAATGTCGAGTACGGCAAGTTAATGATGTGGTATTTCCTAATGAGTGATGCTTTCACCTTTGGAGCATTTCTAATCTCTTATGGTACCATTCGTTTTTCAACCAATGGATGGCCTGACCCTAACTTAGTATTCAAAAGTTTTCCATTTGCACCAGAAGGGGTAAACGCGCCACTTGTGTTTGTATCGGTGATGACATTTATTTTGATTGTAAGTTCTGTAACCATGGTACTTGCTGTAAAAGCGGGTCAGGAAATGGATAAAAAATCGGTGGTTAAATATATGATTTGGACCATCATTGGTGGTATTGCATTTTTAAGCTGTCAAGCTTGGGAGTGGAATCACTTACACCACGAAGGTGCATGGTGGGGTCGTAATCCATTTATCAATGCCGATGGAACTGCTTCTTCTACCAATTTTACCAATTACTTTTTTACAATAACAGGCTTCCACGGGTTCCACGTATTTACAGGGGTGGTAATCAATATCATCATGCTTATCATGACGCTCATGGATAAATTTGAACAACGTGGTCATTACCTAATGATCGAAAAAGCTGGATTATACTGGCACTTTGTAGATTTAGTTTGGGTATTTGTATTCACTTGCTTCTACCTAGTATAATTTAATTTATCAACAACATTAATTTAGAACCTAATGTCACATACAGCGCAACACGAAGAAAACCACGGAACTGGTGAAATAAAAAAAGTTACCATCATCTTATCTGTATTAACCATTATTGAATTAATACTTGGTTTTTGGATGATTGGTATTACTTCAGAAGCTTTAAGACTTGCTATCAAGGGGTCAATCATTATTTTAATGATGGCCAAAGCGTTTTATATCGTCGCTTATTTCATGCACTTGAAGCATGAATTAAAAAACCTGATCATGACAATAGTTGTGCCACTGGGTCTATTTGTATGGTTTATTGGCGCTTTTTTGATTGATGGTAATTCCTTCAGAAACTTACGTAACACCTACGATCCATATTTTAAAGAGCGTTCAACAATTAAGGTAGAACAAAAGGCCGAAGGTCATGGTGGTGGTCATGAGGCAGGTGCAGCGCATACAGCAGCAGATACCACTGCACATGCAAAAGATACTGCTGTGGTAGAGAACAAACACTAAATGAAATTGTTATCAAATAAGTAAAACCACCGACCTTTGTTTGGTGGTTTTTTTATACCAACCATTTAACCATGAGTAAAAATTCAATTTTAGGATTATTGATCGCTTTAGGCCTTCCTTTAGGTTGCTATTTATGGCTAAAAACGGCAAGTGAAAATGCGGTTAATATGCCGCGTAAGTATTTACTCGATACGGTAGTTACAAGACTTGAAAATGGCAAAGAAATAACGGATAGTATTTGGCATAAAACAGGAAATATTCGTCTTGTAAATCAATTAGGCGATACCGTTAGTTTATATGAAAAGAGCTCTAAAATTATGGTGGTAGATTATATTTTTACCAGCTGTAGAAGTATTTGTCCAAAGCTTACCCATAACATGCAAAAACTGCAGTACTCTTTTAAGCTGGGAGGCAATGTGCGTAAAAAAATTGATACGGCTGTTGTTCAATTTGTTTCATTTACCGTAGATCCTGAGCGCGACTCTGTTCCAGTGCTTAAAAATTATGCTGATATTTTTGGTGCCAACCACGATAACTGGTGGTTTTTAACGGGCAATAGAGACAGTATTTACAAATTTGCTTTTGAAGAATTGAGGGTAGATAAATTTAGTGAAGAGCCCATCAGTCCTGACTTTGTGCATACCTCTAGGTTTGTACTACTTGATAAGGACCGCTATGTAAGGGGGTATTACAACGGACTTGATTCTATTTCGATGGCAAAACTTGCGAGAGATATTGGAATACTCATGCTCGAAAAAGACAAGAAAAAGAAAGGCGCTATTTTTAGACAAATACTTGACCTGTCTTGGCTTTGGTTAATTATTATATCTGCCATATTATTTTTTGTGGTGTATATGCGCCAGCGCAGAAAAATCAATGGATAAAAATATTATTTAAAAACTATACTATGTTACAAGCATCTATTTCAAAAAACGACAAACTTGCTAAATGGCTAATCGGAATTTTTTCGGTAGTGGTATTTACCGTTGTGGTACTACTTAGCAAATTTAAATTGGATGTTAATTTAGGTTTTGATGTGCACATTTTTGCAAAAGCAAATGCGGTGATCAATTCAATTATTGCTGTATTACTAGTTGCTGCCCTTGTTGCTGTTAAAAATGGTAATTATCAAATGCATAAAAAAATGATGATGGCGGCGCTTGTATTGTCAGTACTTTTTTTAGTGTCTTATATTGCGCATCATTTACTTGCTGGCGAAGCAAAGTTTGGAGATACCAATCATGATGGAATTTTAAGTGATGCAGAAACTGCAGCGGTGGGTTCTTTTAGAACGCTTTATTTACTTATTTTAAGTACGCATATATTTTTAGCAGCAGTTATATTACCGTTCATTTTATTTACCGCGTATCGTGCACTCACTGCCGAGTTTGCTACACATAAAAAACTAGCTAAAATTACCTGGCCATTGTGGTTTTATGTAGCAGTAACAGGTCCGGTCGTATACTGGTTTATTGCGCCTTATTACGCATAAACCCTGGCGGCTATAAACTTAGTTCTTTAGCTGGATCCCAATAGTGTTTGTTAAAGTTTTGGATGGTTTCGTCCTTGACGATAACGCCTTCTTTTTCAAGTAATTCTTGCATGCGGGTAGGTGTTTCAAAATGAGCCTTACCACTTAACATACCGTTTCTATTGACTACTCTTTGTGCGGGTACTTTAGGCTTTACAAAATGTGCGCCATTTAATGCATAGCCAACAGCCCTGGAACTTTGCTTGCTTCCTAAATATGCTGCAATGGCACCATAGGTGGTTACCCGTCCTTTTGGAATAAGCCTTACCACCTGGTACACTAGTTCAAAAAAACTAGGGGCCTCTGCTGTTTTAATCCTGTTTGTGTTTTTTAAAGCAGCAGCACTGGTAGGTATTTTTTTATTGCGGCTCGCGGAATTCATGAATTTCTTTGTTGAGAAGCATTTGTTTGCGTGGCTCAGGAACCGCTTCGTAGGCATAAGGACAGTGCCTGCAACCATGTCCACAACAGTATCCTTTTGCAATATGATAGGCTTCTGTAAATACAAAATTACCAGAAGGATCTGTATAATAATCGACGTCTTTAATCAGGTTCGAGCTCACTTAATAAACTTTTTAATTGCGTGTCTAATGCCAGCGGCAATTCTTTGTTAATGGAAAAAGATAAATAATGAATACGGTTGCTGCCTGCAATGTCTAAACCCTCGTAATGCGTTTTAATGTGCAATTCAGGTTTAATGTTTGCGCCTGCGTATACATTGTCCATATCCTCTAACAACGGAAGTTCAAATAAGTTGATAACAAGCTTGGTAAATTGATATAAATCTGGACTATCAGTTTTTAAATGAATAATCCCCCCAGGTTTTAGTATTTGCTGGTATAAACGCAAAAATTTAGGGTGGGTAAGGCGTTTTTTAGCCTTGGATCCCCTTAGTTGTGGATCTGGAAAAGTGATCCATATCTCATCAATTTCGCTTTGGTTAAAATAATCAGGTACTTTATCTATGAGTGATCTAATAAAAGCCACGTTTTTGAGACCTTGTTCAAGCGCATTTGTAGCACCTCTCCAAATACGGTTACCTTTAATATCGATACCTATAAAATTACGGTTGGGGTGCATCTTACCTAGGCCCACTGCATATTCTCCTTTACCACAAGCTAATTCTAGTGTAATAGGGTTATTGTTTTTAAAAAACTCGTTCCATGTGCCCTTAGCGTTAACTGGGTATTCAAATACATTTTCGTACCCTTTAATTGCTTCAAACCTAATTAGCTTTTTTTGTCCCATGGCGCAAAAGTAAGCCAATGTGTAAATCTGCTAAAATATTTATAAATTACTGTTCTAATTGAACCCTTATGACGCGTGCTTTTAAATACATCCTTCCGTTTACGCTTTATGGGCTCGGGGTTTTGGCTTTTACTAAAACCGGTGTCTTTACTTGGTTGCCGCTCGTGTATACATTTATATGTATTCCTGTACTTGAAATAATGGTAAAACCAGCAAGCAATAATTTATCTGCCATCGAAGAGGACATACAAAAAGTTAACCCTGTCTACGATTATATTTTATATGCTGTTGTTGTTTTTCAGTTTGTTGCTTTGTGGCTTTTTTTAAAAAGTATGGTAGTTACAGATCTGTCATTATCTGATACCATCGGCCGTGTTATTGCCATGGGATTGTTGTGTGGCATTTTTGGTATTAATGTGGCACATGAACTTGGGCACCGCGTAAATTTTATAGAACAGCTTTTTGCAAAATCACTTTTGCTTACAAGTTTATACATGCACTTTTTTATTGAACACAATAAGGGGCATCACAAGCATGTTGCTACACCTCATGATCCTAGCACTGCAAAATTAAACCAAAGCTTGTACCGTTTTTGGCTGCAAACCTTGCCAGGGACCTATTTGAGCGCTTGGCATATTGCAATAGCAGATGCTACTAAAAAAAATAAAGTATTTCCAAAACTTAATAATGAAATGTTTTTATTTCAGGTGGTTCAACTTTTATTTGTGATAGGGGTGTTTTATTTTTTTGGTATGAAGGCAATGGTAGGCTTTTTAATAGCCGCTTTAATTGGTGGTCTTTTACTAGAAGCCGTTAATTATATTGAGCATTATGGACTCCTCCGAAAAACAATAGATACAGGAAAGTATGAGCGTGTGCTTCCTCAGCATAGTTGGAATAGCGATCATATTTTTGGCCGTTTATTATTATTTGAATTGAGTAGACACAGTGATCATCATTATTTAGCATCCAGGAAGTACCAGATACTAAGAAGTATGGATCAAGCTCCTCAAATGCCTACGGGTTATCCGGGTATGATATTATTGGCGCTCGTTCCTTTTTGCTGGTTTGGCGTAATGGACAAGCAACTAAAAAAGTACGCACCGGTGCAGGGTGTTTAATGGATTACTATTTTTCGTATTTTGTTGATACAAAAAGGTATCTATGGCAAAGCAAAACATTTTTGATGCAATTGTAGTAGGCTCTGGTATTTCTGGAGGATGGGCTGCTAAAGAGTTAACAGAAAAAGGACTCAAAACAATTTTATTAGAACGTGGCCGTAATGTAGAGCATATTAAAGATTACGAGGGTACCGAAAAAAATCCGTGGGAATTAGAACACCGCAATGGAACAACCCAAGAAGATAAAAAAAATTCACCCATACAAAGTAAGTGTTACGCTTACGACGAGGTTTCAAAAAAGTTTTTTGTAAACGATAACGATCATCCTTACAATCCAGTAAAACCTTTTGATTGGATTAGAGGCAATCATGTTGGTGGTCGTTCACTCATGTGGGGTCGTCAAAGCTACCGCTGGAGTCCACTCGATTTTGAATCTAACGCAAAAGATGGTCATGGTACAGATTGGCCTATTCGTTATAACGATTTAGCACCATGGTATAGTTATGTAGAAAAATTTGCCGGCATCAGTGGCAATAGAGATGGCCTTTCTATGCTACCTGATGGAGAGTTCATGCCTGCTATGGAAATGAACTGTGTAGAAAAGCTAGTAGCTGGTGAATTAAAAACAAAAATGGGTCGTCCCATGATTATTGGACGCTCTGCCAATCACACGGCAAAAATTGGTACCCGAGGTCCTTGTCAATTTAGAAATAAGTGTCATCAGGGTTGTCCATTTAGTGGCTATTTTAGTTCCAATGCAGCAACGCTTCCTGCGGCTTTTGCAACAGGAAATTTAACGCTCCGTCCAGATGCCATCACCACAGAAATTTTATACGATAAAGAAACCGGCCGTGCAAAAGGGGTGCGCATTTTTGATTCAAACACCAATTTAACCGAAGAGTATTATGCAAAAATTGTTTTCTTAAATGCATCTACTTTAGGCACTTCTCATATTTTACTCAATTCTGTTTCGGAGGTTTTCCCAGAAGGTTTTGGCAACAGTAGTTTACAAGTAGGCCACAACCTAATGGACCACCATTATGGCGTGGGTGCTTCTGGAACCTATGAAGGATTTTTGGATCAGTACACGTATGGACGAAGACCCAACGGTATTTATATTCCTAGGTTTAGAAATTTAGATGGTGGATCATCGGCAGGGTACGTTCGCGGATTTGGTTACCAAGGTGGTGCCGGCAGGGGAAGACAAGAGGGAGAAGGGATTGGAGCGTCGTTTAAAGAAAGCATTACAGAGGCAGGTAATTGGTCCATGGGTATAGGCTCATGGGGTGAGCACTTACCATACTACGAAAACAAAGTAACACTTAGTAAAGACAAAAAAGACAAGTGGGGCTTACCGTTACTTGATATTGATTGTGAGTTCAAAGAAAATGAAATGAAGATGCGCGTGGACATGAAAAATAGCGCAGCAGAAATGTTAGAAGCAGCGGGTTTAAAAAATGTTTCTACCTATGATACCATGCCAGCACCCGGATTTTGTATTCATGAAATGGGAACGGCGCGCATGGGTAAGGATCCTAAAACCTCTGTACTCAATAAGTGGAACCAGATGCACGATGCAAAAAATGTATTTATTACAGATGGTTCTTGTATGGCATCTTCGGCTTGTCAAAATCCTTCATTAACGTATATGGCCCTTACTGCAAGAGCCACCGATTTTGCTGTTAGTGAATTAAAGAAAGGAAATTTATAGATTTATTTTGATCTAATTTGTTGATTAACAAACACTTAAATTATTTTTTATATAAATCATTAAACTTATATAAATAAAACTAGATTTGTATTTCAATCATTTTGAATGCACACTTCTAGGAAGCAGTTTTTATTGCTTTTACTTATGGCAACCTGCTTTGTTTGGTCTTGCAAAACAGTGCATCCTCCAGCTTCAGCAAAAGGAAATAACAACATCGAAGGTGAGTCTTTTGTGCTTGCTAATAACACTTCATCTAATTTTTTATATGCATCCATTGTTAAAGGTTCGGTAAGTGTACGCAGTACTTATTTACCCGCCGATTCGGGTTCCATCATTTACAAAGAAGGCATAGACTTTACCATCAATTATAAAAAAGGAACCATAGCAAGAACATTAAATTCCCGCATTCCTAATTATGCAAATCATCCATTGTTTGAGAAAATAAATTTTAACCAATACGAGGTTAAAAATTATAGCAATAATCCCTATTTTATTTGGGTAGACTATGCTACAAATAAAAACGAAATACTTGTTGATTCAATGGATCAAAGCCAGTATTTAAGGGCATTTAAAAATAAATTAGAGCGCGGAGTGCCCGTAAATATTATTTCCTATGGAAATAGTATCGCAGCGGGCATGGAATCTACAAATGATCAATTAAGATTTCAGAACCGGTGGATCAATCATTTAAAAACGTTATTTCCGACATCAAATATTAAACTAGAGGACGCGACCCTGCCAGGTTATACAACACTTGAAGCCATTGCTTATTGGGAAGCGTACATTGGCCGAAAAAATCCTGATTTGGTGCTTTTGGGTTGGGGTATGAATGAAGCCAACATTGGCGGCATGACACCTAGTGATTATAAACGTAACCTTATTACTTTAGCGCAAAAGAGTAAGCAATTTAAGAATGCTGAGGTTGTCATTTATTCCTGTTTTAGACCCAATGAAAATTGGCGTTTCGCCAGCCATAAAATGGAGTTATATACCCAGGCTGCTAAAGAAGCAGCAGCTACTGCTAATTGTGCCTATGTTGATGTGTATGGGGTTTATGAAAAAGTATTTGCACGAAAAAATCAGCCTTCGTTATTGAGTAACAACATTAACCATCCCAATAACTTTGGACACTGGTTGTATTTAAGGGCGTTTATGAATATGGGGTTTTAAATTACCGAAAGCACTTTGTTTTTTGCAAGCAAACATGCACCAATAATACCCGCTTTTTCGCCAAGTTTTGAAAGTTTTAATTCTGTATCTGCGTTAACAAGGCTAAGTGAATACTTATTAATTGAACTCTTAGTAGGTAATTTTAGGTATTCACCCGTTTCGGATAAAGTACCACCTAATATGATTAACTCAGGGTTAAACACATTAATTAATACGGCTAATCCCTTTCCTAAATTCTCCCCAATTTCAGCAAGTAACTCAATCGTTAATACATCTTCATTTTGACCTGCTAGTACAATGTCGGTCAGTGTGATGTCTTCAATTTTTTTATTTTTCTTTAAAGCAGCAGACGTATACCCTTGTTTAATTTTTTCTTTAAACTTTCGGAGTAGCGCATTACCAGAGGCTTCGGTTTCTAAACAACCTTTTTTACCGCAGTGACAAATAATTTCATTGTTAAAAAAGGGGATATGTCCAAACTCACCACTAAATCCAGACTTACCGTAATAAACTTTTCCATCAATTAAAATACCAAGTCCTATTCCATAGTCGAGATTAACAAACAATACATTTTTTTCTGTATTTACTTCCCCATTACAAAATTCACCAAATGCCATGGCCCTTGAGTCATTTTCTAAATAGGTTTTAATTCCAATTTTTTCCTGAATGATTTGTGATAACGGCTCTTCTTGAAAATGAAAGAAAGTATAACTATATCCTTTTGTATGGTTAATTCTACCTGAAAGATTGATGCCTAAACTTAAAATCTTTTCTTTCTTAACCCCAACCTCTTTAATAAAGTTTTGTATGATTTGAATTAACTGGTGTAAAGATTCGGCCGTATTTTCTAATTTAAATGCAATCCTATTTTTTTGACTGACCAATTGCTTTTTAAAATTAAGGAGCCCAATATTGATATAATATTTTTTAACATCTACCCCTAGAATAAACCCAGCGTCACTTATTAAGCCGTATAAGTTGGCTTTTCGGCCTCCTGTTGATTCAAATTTACCATAGTCGCTAATGAGTCCTTCTTCAATTAATTCGGTAATTAAGCTAGTGGTTTTAGGTACACTGATATTTAGTTCTTTGCTTAATTCATTGATAGAAGCGCTTTCGGTTTGATCTAAGTGCTTGAAAATTAATCCTTTAAGAATTTTATTTTTTAGCGCAACACCAGACGAATTGTCATTGTTAAAAAGTGTAGAGAGTATATGATTTGGCTTACCCATAGCGGTTTTGTGTAAGTAAATATAGGAAATGGCTGAAAAAGTCTTAATAATTAAAAAAATTTAAAAAGTATTGCGATTATTAGTAAAATATTTAAGATATTGCTGATATATATAAAAAATCGTTATCAATTTAATTCGGATCAATTAAGGTCAAAGGTTCTAAATAATATGAGCAAAGAAAAATTGAAGGCATATAGTAGCCTCTACAAAAATGAGCTAGTTAATAATATTCTACCATTTTGGCTTGAGAATAGTAAAGATGAATTAAATGGCGGATACTTTACTTGCTTGGATCAAAAAGGAAATGTGTATGATACCGATAAATTTATTTGGTTGCAGGGAAGAGAAGTGTGGTGTTTTAGCTTCATGTACAACCACCTTGAGCAAAATCCAGATTGGTTGGATATGGCATTGCATGGTGCTAATTTTCTAAAAAAATACGGAAGAGACGCATCTGGAGATTGGTATTTTTCGCTTACTGCAGAGGGTAAACCCCTAATTCAACCCTATAATATTTTTAGTGATTGTTTTGCTACAATGGCTTTTGCTTCTTTAGATAAAGCAACGCCTTCTGATGAGTTTAAAAAAATTGCCTTAGATACTTTTAATAATATTATCAAACGCAAAAACAATACAAAAGGAAAATATACTAAAAGTTTTCCTGGAACGCGGTCTTTAAAAAACTTTAGCCTTCCAATGATTCTTTGTAATCTTTCGTTAGAGCTGGAACATATTTTAGGTAAAGAAAAAGTAGAGGAATTTATCCCTACCATTATTCATGAAGTGATGGATGTATTTTATCATTCCGAATTTGGATTGATTTTAGAAAACGTTCATGAAGACGGTAGTTTTTCAGACAGTTTTGAAGGTCGTTTGCTAAATCCAGGGCATGCCATTGAAGCCATGTGGTTTATTATGGACTTGGGTAAACGAACAAATGATGAAAAATTAATTCATAGAGCAAAAGATATCATGTTGCGTACGCTAGAACATGGATGGGATAAGGAATATGATGGTATTTTGTATTTTTTGGATGTAAAAGGGTATCCTCCACAACAGTTGGAATGGGATCAGAAATTATGGTGGGTGCATGTAGAAGCGTTGGTTGCATTAGCAAAGGGTTATGCATTAACAGGTGATGAAAAATGTTTAGAATGGTTTGAAAAAGTACATGCATACACATGGTCTAAATTTAAGGACAAAGAATACGGAGAATGGTTTGGTTATTTAAATAGAAGAGGTGAAGTTTTACTGCCATTAAAAGGTGGTAAATGGAAGGGTTGTTTTCATATACCAAGGGCTTTGTATCAAATTTCTAAAACCTTTGAAACAGTTTAAATGAGGGGAATAAAAATATATATTTTTTACTTTCTTTCACTGTTACTCGTGATTGATGCACAAGCACAAACATCTTACAAAACAGATGTTTTGGTTATTGGCGCAAGTGCGAGTGGCATTGCTGCTGGTATACAATCTGCTCGAATGGGCGTTCAAACAATAATTGCAGAGCCTACTACTTGGTTAGGTGGCATGATAACTGCAGCAGGTGTTTGTGCATTTGATGGCAACCATAGTATGCCATCTGGTTTATTTGGAGAATTTAGAGAGGCTTTACACAAAGTGTATGGCGGTGCCTCTAAAGTGTCTACAGGCTGGGTTAGTAATACACTCTTTGAACCACATGTGGGTGATAGTATTTTCAAATCGATGGTGCTTCATACCAAAGGGTTAACGGTGAAGTATCAGTTTCAATTTGTAAGCGCTATTAAAAATAACAATGCAATCACTGGTGCCATTTTTCTACATCTGCCAACGAATCAAAAAGTTACCATTTATGCCAAACAAGTTATAGATGCTACTGAACTTGGGGATGTGCTTGCAAATGCAGGAGTGCCATACAGTTTAGGTATGGAAGCAAGTGCAGTAACTGGTGAAGATGTGCATGTTTCAGAAACAAATGATATCGTTCAGGATATCACTTATGTTGCCATTTTGAAAGATTATGGAAAGGGTACAGATAAGACCATTCCAAGGCCAAAAAATTATGATCCTTCCGAATTTGATGGAGCCTGCACTGATTATTATTTTAATACCGCAAAGCCAAAGCCAAATGTTGATGCCAAAAAAATGCTTGACTATGGCAAACTACCCAATAAAAAATACATGATTAACTGGCCTAATAGTGGCAATGATATTTATTTAAATATTGTTGAAATGAATGAGGCAGATCGCGAAAAAGAATTGGTTAAAGCCAAGGAGCAAACACTTCGGTTTATTTATTTTATTCAACATCAATTAGGATTTAAAAACTTAGGATTAGCGGATGATGAATATCCGACAGCTGATAAATTACCACTTATTCCTTATCATAGAGAAAGTAGAAGGGTAAAGGGTTTGGTGCGTTTTGATGTAAAGCATATTGCAAAGCCTTTTGATTCGCCCAATCCATTGTATAAAACAGGTATTGCAGTTGGCGATTATCCAATTGATCACCACCATAAAAAAAATCTAAAAGCACCGCAGCATCTAGACTTTTATCCTGTTCCTTCTTTTAATATTCCACTAGGATCTTTAATACCTCAAGATATAAGTGGTTTAATTGTTGCAGAAAAAAGCATAAGTGTTTCAAATGTTGTAAACGGTACAACTCGACTTCAAGCCATTGCTTTATTAATTGGTCAGGCTGCTGGGACATTAGCAGCTCAAGCTGTTCAGCAAAACCTTGATGCACAAAATATACCTGTTAGAAAAGTGCAATTAGGGTTGCTTAATAGCAATGCCTATATCATGCCTTATTTTGATGTACCTCAAAGCCATCCTCAATTTATTGCGACCCAAAAAATTGGTGCAACTGGAATTTTAAAAGGACAAGGGGTCCCCTATAGTTGGGCAAATAGAACGCTTTTTCATCCAGACTCGCTTGTAAACCGAACGGCTTTAGCTCAAGATATAGCTGATTTATGTTTACTAACACCAAAACAGCAAGCCTATCTAAGCCTATCTGAAACTATTGATATCATTATTGAAATAGCAAAGAATAAGAAGCTTGCAACAAAATCGGCTTCTTGGAATTTATCTGATAAAAAATTACTTACAAATCAGATAAAGCAATCATGGCAGCGATGGAAATTTGGTTCATTCAACCCCAATAGTTATGTAACACGCATTCAGTTTGCACAGCTAATGGATGCTACCATCAATCCTTTTGAATTGCAACAAATTGACCACAACGGAAAAATTAAACCTACATATTAAAAAACAAAACGTTTGCTTATGAAAAAAGTATCGCTCTTTTGCTGTTTTCTGCTAATGATCTTGAGCAGTGCAGTAGCGCAACAATTTAATGTTGCGGGAAGAGTAACCAGTGCCAGTTCTGGTAGACCTGCAGAAGGTATTTCGGTATTGGTTAAAGGATCAAAAAAAGGAACCACCACAAATTCGAGTGGAAATTACAATGTATCAGTTAATACAGGTGCGACACTTGTTTTTTCTGGAATTGGGTTTGCAACACAAGAATTAAAAGTATCTGGTAACACACTTGATGTAGTGCTTCAAGTTACAGTGGGTGATATTGGTGAAGTAGTTGTTGTGGGATATGGTTCTCAGAAAAAAGCAAGTCTTACGGGGTCATTGGTAACTTTAAACAACAGCGCTTTAAACAAGCGTCAAGTTTCAAGTACGAGCCAAGCTTTACAAGGTTTAGCCCCGGGTGTAACCGTTCAACAGCAATCTGGAAAACCTGGCGCAGATGGAGCTAGTATAGTTGTGCGTGGACAGGGTTCCATTTCAGGTAGTAATGCACCCTTAATTATTGTGGACGGATTGGCCGTTGGTTCTCTAGACCAAATCGATCCTAACGCTATTGAAAGTATTACATTGTTAAAAGATGCTGCATCTACGGCCATTTATGGTAATAGAGCATCTGCCGGTGTAGTTTTAGTAAAAACAAAAAGGGCTACCGAAAAAGGTTTACAAGTAAACTACAATGCTTTTGTAACACAACAGCAAGCTACTTCTTTACCCAACAGAGTAAGTGGTATCGATCATATGTTATTGAGTAACGAGGCAGAAAAAAATCGAACTGGTATTCCTACATCTTCTGTTTTTCCTCAGGCATTGATTGATCGTTATAAAACTACTGCCCCTAATAATTTAGATATCATTGATACGGATTGGATAAAAGAATTGTTTACCAATTCTGGCATCATGCAAAACCATAACGTGCAGGTATCTACATCTACCGATAAGGTTAATTTGTTTTCTTCTTTTTCTTATTTGAAGCAAGAAGGTTTAATTCCTAATAGTAGTTTTGAGAAATACGATATCAGACTTAATCCTGAATTTAAAGTGAATGATAAGTTTTCTTTGGTTTCTGTACTAGCATACAATACCAATAGAACAACAAACCCATCTACTGGTAGTGCTGAATTTATTATTCGTCAAGCAATTGGTCTTCCTGCTATTGGTGCTGGTAAATTTGGCCCTGGCATGTATGGTAATGCTGCACAGTCTAACAATAGAAATCCACTTGCGATGGCGGAAGCTGCTGGTACATCGGTGGTTAATGGAAGTACAATGCTTACTCGTTTTGGATTTAATTATAAGCCTATTAGTGGTTTAGAAATTGAAGCATATTGGGGTAGACAAGTGTCAAATCCTTGGACTAAAACATTTGTTAAGAATGCTGATATTTATCAGCCAAATATTGCTACAGGTGGTTATTCATTTGTGGGCACATGGCCTGGTACAACTAGTTTGTCTGAGTCATATACCAATAACGTGTATAAAACATATTTAGGACAAGCAACGTATACAAAGCGTTTTGGTAATCATTCAATAAAAGTATTAACAGGTGCTCAGACAGAGTTATTCACCAACTATTTCTTTGGTGCATCTAGAACTGGTTTTGTAAATCCAAACCAACCTTACTTAAATTTAGGAAGTGGTATTCGCGATAACAATGCGGGTGCATCTGAACTTGCGTTGGCTGGTTTTTTTGCAAGGGTTAACTACAGTTTATCTGATAAATATTATTTAGAATTAAATGGTAGAAGAGATGGTACTTCTCGTTTTTCTCAAGCAAGAAATAAACAATGGGGTAATTTTGGAGCGGCATCTGCTGGTTGGATTTTTTCTAAAGAATCATTTTTCAAAAGCATATCTGACGTAGTAACATTTGGTAAGATCCGTGGTTCAATAGGTGGAAACGGAAACCAAAATATTGGTAACAACTATGCTTACGATGCTTTTTATGCGCAATCGAATTACAGCAATCCCAACAATGGTACCAATGCTTATTTTGGTAATGTAACTACTTTGGGTGTTGCTTTACTTCAATTTGCAAATCCTGATTTAAGTTGGGAAACATCTAAACAATGGAATGCGGGTCTAGATCTTACTTTAGGCAAGCATTTTACGGTAACTGCAGATTATTATGTGAAGACATTAAAAAACATGTTATTGCAAAGAACCTTACCGCAGTCTGCTGGAGGATTAAGTAATCCTTTTGTGAATGCGGGTAACATGGAAAATAAAGGATGGGAATTTAGTGTTAACTACAAGAAAAACTTTGGTAAGTTAGGTGTAGATGTAACTGCAATGATTTCTGATGTTAAAAATAACGTTCTAAATCTTGTGCCTGGAACTCCGTTTATTGGTGATGGTATTAGAACTGCACCAGGTCAGGCCTTAGGTTCTTACTTTGGGTATTTAGCAAATGGCTTTTTTACCGATTCAACAGATATTAAAAATTCACCTATTCAATTTGGAATTCCTTGGAGTGCAACTACAGCCAATGGTCCAAAGCCTGGTGACATGAAATACAAAGATATCAGTGGACCAGACGGAAATCCAGATGGTAAAATTGACAACTTTGATAGAACTTTTATAGGCAATGCATTTCCTAGGTATGAGTATAGTCTTAATGTGAACCTAACGTATAAAAACTTTGATCTAAATATTTTTGGTCAAGGTGTTGGTCAACGCAATAACTATTTAAGTGGAACAGGTGCCGTTCCTTTTTCGAGTGCCGATTTTGCTGCTTCTCTACTAGATATTCATAAAGATTATTGGAGACCAGACAATCAAAATGCTACTTTCCCTCGTTTATTACCATCGGGTTCTGGCGGTAACAACTATCTATTGAGTTCTCAGTGGATTAGAAGTGCTGCTTATTTTAGAATTAAAAACGTTAACCTAGGGTATACGTTACCTCAGGCGTTGTTAAGTAAAGTAAAAATCAAATCGTTTCGTGTATTTGTAAGTGCGGCTAACCTACTTACGATCTCTAAAGCATGGAAAGGATTTGATCCTGAAATAAACAATGCTAATGCAGAATTTTATCCTTTAATGAGAACCTTTACTGCAGGTGTTAATGTAAACTTTTAATTGAACTCAATAAATTGAATACAATGAAAAAATATTTAATCATACCAACGCTTCTAGCTGCCTTCGCTATTAGTAGTTGTAATAAGTTTTTAGATAGAAAACCACTTGATGCGTCTTCTTCTTCTACCTTTTTATCCAATCAATCAGAAATGGAGCAAGGCTTAGTAGGCACCTATGCATCGGCTATGTGGGTTATTGCTAATAACACCCCTATGCATTATGCGATTGAGTCTAGTACTGATATGGCGATTAAAAGAGGTGGAAATGCGGAAGATTTAATTGCCATGGGCGATGGTGGTCCTTTTTTAGTTAACAATGCTATTTGTATATCAGCTTGGAACCAAGCATATAAATTGGTTCAGCGTGCCAACCAACAAATTGTTGGTATGGAAAATGGTAAGGCTAATGTAACTCCGGTGGTATACAACCGAATAAAAGCTGAAGCCCAAGTGCTTCGCGCATGGGGGTATTTTCATTTAATGACTTGGTTTGGTGACGTTCCATATTACAGAGCCATGCCATCTGTGGAAGAAGTTTTAAAAGCTAAACGCACACCAGTTGCTACCATTGTTGCAGACATGTACAAAGACTTAGATGAGGCAGCTGCAGCATTTGATGCAGCAGGTACATCTGCTGTTCAAACAATTGGCAGGGTAAATAAGGGTGTTGCACTTGGATTAAAAGCAAAGTTGGCACTATTAATTAAAGATTTCAGAACAGCAGCAACTGCTACAAAAACCCTTATTGATGCTGGTCAGTATGGATTAAATCCTCGATTTACTGATTTGTTTATGTTAAACGGTCAATCTGCTAATGCTAATAGAGAAATCTTGTTTGCGCAGACCTATCCAACAGACGTAAATGAACCACAAAACTGGATGGCTGTAATTGGTGTTCCTCGTCAGGTAACCAACTCTCAGAGTAGTTTGTTTCCAACGCAAAATTTAGTAGATCAATTTGAAGGAAGAGATGGTCTACGTATTGATGCTTCTACTGTTTATGATCCTGCAAATCCAAGACTTAACAGAGACAATCGACTTAAATGGAGTATTTATATGCCTGGTGATACCATGGTACATTTTGCATCTAAAACAGCTGCACTACCTTACAATAACTTAAGGGAGCGCACGGTATTTAATATTTATACCAATGTGCGTCGTAAATTCAATTGGAGTACTGGTGTATACAATGATGTAGCAACCAATAATGATTGGATTGGTGCGCAAGCTGCAGGTATTCAGTGGCAAGTAAGTGCTACCGGAAATATTGGCGGCGTTGGTTATGTATGGAATAAATACAACGATTCTACTCAGTATACTTTTGAGTCTAGAGTTGGTTTTGTTTTAATGCGTTATGCAGATATTTTATTAACGTATGCAGAGGCTAAAATTGAGTTGAACGAAATTGATGCAACTGTTTTATCTGCCATCAATTTGGTTAGAGCAAGAGCTGGACAACCTGCTTCGGTGATTGGTAGCCAAACTGCGATGCGTACTTTAATTAGAAGAGAAAGAGCAGTTGAGTTTGCTGGTGAAGGGCTCCGTTTGTTTGATTTAAGAAGATGGGATATTTATGAAAAAGCAAATAGCGGACCAGTTGTTGGACTTTCATTAGACCCAGCGGTTCCTGCTGCTAGACCTACTTTTGATGCAGATAATATTCCTAATTATACGAGCAGTGTTAACCAGCGTATTAGGTTTAGAAATCAAATCAGAAACAATAGCAACGCAAAATATAAGTTGTGGCCAATACCTCAATCTGAAATAGATAACAATCCAAATCTAACACAGAATCCAGGCTGGAATTAATGATTCCCGGGTCTTTATTGATTTATAGGCGGGCGCTACATTGTAGCGCCCGCTTTTTTATTCAATCATATAGGTAAGCGAGCCTCCGTTCATGAGTTTATGATGCTCAATATAATGTTGGTCTAATTTTTTTCCATTCCAAAGTACAGATCTGATGTAAGCGTTTTTGTTGTCTCCTTTTTTTATTACGTTAATTGTCAATTTTTTATTTCCAGCAAGATTAATACTTGCATTTTTTACGAGCGGAAAGCCAAAAACATATTCTCCAGATGCAGGATTCATGGGGTATAGGCCAAGTGAACTAAAAATATACCAGGCGCTCATTTGTCCGCAATCATCATTTCCAATTAATCCATCAGGTCCTGTTTTATAAAAGCTATCTGCAACCGCTTTTATCCATTTGGCTGCTTTATCGGGATAGCCTAGTGCACTATACATGTATATAATATGATGACTTGGTTCATTGCCATGCGCATATTGTCCAATTAAACCAGAAACGTCTGCAGAAGCATTTTCTCCGTGCAAAATGGATGGTGCATTAAATAAAGAGTCTAATTTATTTGCTAATACTTTTTTACCACCATATAGTGCTGATAATCCTTCAACATCATGCGGAACAAAAAAACTATGTTGCCATGCCGTTCCTTCAATATATTGTCCTTCAAACCCATGTTCCGAAAGTAAGGGGTCAAAAGGTTCAATAAATTTTCCTTGACTATCTTTTGCACGCATGAATCCTGTTGATGCATCAAATAAATTTTGGTAATACTTTGCACGCTCCATAAATAGTGCATAGTCTTTTGTTTTACCTAATTTTTTAGCTACTTGTGCAATGCACCAGTCATCATAGGCATATTCTAGGGTGATGGTTACACTCCAGCCATGTTTGTCTTGTGGCAGGTATCCATATTTTATATAATCGCCTGTACCTCTTTGTTTTTGAAACGCAGATTTTAACATGGCTTCATAAGCAGTATCTACATTAAATCCAGGCATGTTTTTTAAAATGGCATCTGCTATAACCGGAATAGAATGATAGCCTGTCATGGTATTGGCTTCCCAGGTGCTAATATCCCATACGGGTAGTAGTCCATTTTCTTTGTAAAACTGCAACATACTATTGATAAGATCTGGAACTAGCTTTGGTTGTGTGATTGTAAAAAGAGGATTGAGGGCCCTAAATGTATCCCACAAAGAAAAAATAGTATAACGTGGTTTACCGCCTTCCATTTTTTGTACTTGTCCTTGTTGGTTTTGGTAGGTGCCGTCTATGTCAGAATAAATTACCGGTGCTAAAGCAGTTCTGTAGAGTGCGGTGTAAAATTTAGTAGCAAAGGCTTTATTGGAAGTATTAATTTCAATTTTATTTAATTCCTTTTCCCATTTATTTTCAGCCTTTGCGGTAATTGAATTAAATGTTTGGCCACTAATTTCATTGAGTGCCAATCCTGATTTTTCAATACTAACATTGCTAATACCGGTCTTTACGATTATCTTTTTTTGTAAAGGCTCAAATTCTAAAAGTAATTTTACCAATTTGCCTTGTGCCGTTTTGTTTATTTCTTGTGCATCAATAAACCGGTAAGATTTTATTTTAGCTGAAAATACAGATGTAAAATAAACACGTTGATTTTTTGCCCAACCGGTAGAATAGCGGTATCCGCCAATCGTTGAATCGTTGATGATTTTAATAAAGGCATCTGTTGGTTGATCCCAATTTAATTTAAATCCCATATCGTATCTAATCCATGCCTGATTGGAAGGGAAGCTGTATTGCTGAATACCTGTTCTTTCGCTTGCCGATAATTCACAAACAATTCCGTTGTCTAGTTTAACTGAATAATAACCAGGTTTTGCACTTTCATTTTTATGGTTAAATGCATGTTTAATGACAGAGCGGTTGGCGCCAATAGAATCGGTTAGTGGTAATACTGAAATATCGCACCAGTCACCAATACCTGTACCGTTTAAGTGAGTGTGACTAAATCCAGCAATTGTTTTGCTGCTATAATGGTAGCCACTGCACCAATCCCATCCCTCGTCTCCGTTGTCGGGACTGAGTTGAACCATACCAAAGGGAACTGTGGCTCCAGGATACACGTGTCCGTGTCCGCCTGTTCCTAAAAATGGGTCTACATAACGCGTTTTATTTTGCCCATTACTAATAGCAAATACTCCCAAAAAAGGGAGTAAAATCAATATTTTTTTCATGATTTATTTAATGTAGGGATAGAGTCCCTGGTACCAAGTTAATTTATCTTTTAAACCCTCATAAAAGAAAAACACTTCACCTTTAAACCCTTTGTTTCTGTTGCTCTGTATAAATTGAGACATCAAGGCATCTGACTGAACGGTGCTTCCCGATTTAACCAATACACCTGGATAAAAAGGAACTGCAGTATTTTTGTAATATGATTTTTGTTGGTTGATGGAGTTGTCGTAGTCGGTAATATTGTACCGATAAATTTGTGGAATAATCGCATCCACCCATGCGCTATCTACCCAAGTAGGCCAGTCCTGTAAATATTCGGTATATCCAAAAGGATATGGACTAGGTGACATGGTAAATAAAATAGTTGGCTTAATGGCTTTAACTTCTGTTCTTAATCGTTTTAAAAAAACGTTTAGCTTGTCGGCTCTCCACTTTAACCAGCCCGCATCTGTAGGGGATGGGGGAGGATTGGCGCCACCGTTTTCTGATTTATATAAATTTACTGTATAGGCATCATATCCGCCTGTGGAAGGCATTGCAGGTAATCTGTCATCGCCTTGAACACCATCAACATTATACTTGTTCACCACTTCTTTAAAAAGATCAACCATAAATTGTTGTACTTGCGGATGTAATCCATTGAGCCAATCGAATCCATTTTTTACAACAAGTTGATTGTTTAAATCTTTTGCTGCCCATTCAGGTTTTGCAGCAACAATGGAGCCGCCGTTTGCAGAATAGGAGGATGAAAATCCATATTCAAACCAAGCATGTACTTTTAATCCTGCTGCTTTACCTTCTTCAACGCATTCTTGTAATGGATCTCTACCAACAAATTTTTCCAACTGCTTAATGCCGGTTAAATTTTGCATCACGGTGCTAGGGTAAATTGTTCTTGCATTGTTGTATACAACAATAAACACATGGTTGATCCCGGCTAGTTTGCAATTGGACATCATTTGTTTAATGTTGTCTCTACTGTCTAATGCCGTACTCGCTGTTGTTGTTACCCAAACGCCACGCATGGCATTAGCGTCCCAAACTGGAACCGGATTGGGGTTTGGATTGGGAGGAAGTGGTGTTGGCGTTGTACCGCCCTTTTTTGAACAAGCGCCAATGCTTACAAGTACAAATAAAAGAAGGCAAATGGATAGACTCTTACGAATGTTTAGGTTGAAAAGCATGACAAATGTTGAAATTGATGAGCTAACTTAATTAAATATTTTATAAATTTAATATAAGTTTTTAATATTTTTAATTATGCGTCAACCTACAACCCCAAAATCGCCATTATTTTGGATTCCTAGCACTTGGTTTGCTATGGGATTGCCCTTCGTTGCTTTGTCTACGGCAAGTGCAATCATGTATAAAAATTTTGGAATATCTGACACTAGTATTGCGTTTTGGACCTCGCTCATTATGCTTCCATGGACATTAAAGCCTTTGTGGGGACCATTTTTGGAAATGTTTAAAACAAAAAAATATTTCGTTTATATCACGCAAATTATAACAGGATCGATATTTGGATTAATCGCTATTTCACTTCATCTAGATCATTTTTTTTCAATTTCAATTACATTAATGGCAATCATAGCCATTAGTGCCTCTACGCATGATACAGCGGCAGATGGTATTTATTTGAATGAATTAGATCCTGCACAACAAGCAAAATATGTGGGTTGGCAAGGTGCATTTTATAATGTTGCTAAAATAGTTTCGGGTGGCTTACTCGTTTATTTAGCAGGAGAATTGGAAAAGCGATACGGGTTAATTAATGCATGGGTAACCGTTATGTCTTTTTACTGCATTATTATGGTATCGTTGGGCTTTTACAATATGAAAATGCTTCCAGAGGGAGGTGTGTCAAAGCAGGTGGGTACTTTACAAGAAGGCTTTGATGTATTGAAAGATGTGATCATTACTTTTTTTCAGAAAAAAAATATTTGGTATGGGTTGGCTTTCATTGTTTTTTACCGTTTTGCAGAAGGACAAGCAATAAAAATTACCCCTTTATTTTTTAAAGCTACAAGAGCAGAAGGTGGCCTCGGATTATCAACTTCGGAAATTGGACTATTGTATGGTGTATTTGGAGCTGCTGCTTTTGTATTAGGATCGATTGTAGCAGGTAACTTTGTTTCTAAAAGTGGTGGGTTAACAAGAAAATCTCTATTAATATTATGTTGTTTCTTTAATTTACCATTTGCTGCTTATGCCTACTTAGCCATTGCGCTTCCTACTAATTTATATGTTATTGGTTCGGCTGTTGCGATTGAGTATTTTGGTTATGGCTTTGGATTCGTAGGTTTGATTTTATACATTATGCAACAAATGGCCCCCGGAAAATATAAAATGGCGCACTATGCTTTTGGAAGTGGGTTAACCAATTTGGGTTTTATGTTACCTTCCATGATTAGTGGATTTGTAAGTGACAAAATAGGGTATCAATATTTCTTTATTTGGGTACTTGTTTCTACCATTCCAGCCTTTTTAATTTCTTGGTTAGTACCCTTGCCAAATTTAAATGAAGAAAAAATATAAATATTAGATCATGCGCATTACAGGAACTTTCATTGACGAAATTAGTCATGACATACCGCATCAAAATTGGGGGCCACGTGAATGGGAAAAAGATTTTCAATATATGCAGGCTGCCGGTATTGATACAGTTATTGTAATTCGCTGTGGCTATAGAAAATTTTTGACCTATCCGTCGGATTATTTAATAAGTAAGCATCAGTGTTATGCGCCTCCAATCGATTTAATTGATTTGTATTTAACCTTAGCCGAGCGTTATGGCATGAAGCTTTATTTTGGTTTGTATGATAGTGGACACTACTGGGATACTGGAAATCTTCAGTTTGAAATTGATGCAAATTTTTATGTTATTGATGAAGTATGGAAAAAGTACGGACATCGTACCGCATTTAAAGGTTGGTATTTGAGTACCGAAATAAGTAGAAAAACAAAGGGCGCTATCGAAGCGTTTAATAGTTTGGGTCAAATGTGCAAGCAAATTAGCGGAAACTTACCTGTATTTATTTCTCCGTGGATTGATGGTAAAAAAGCAGTGATGGCTGCATCTGGTAATTTAACAAAAGAAGATGCCGTGTCCATTCTTGAACATGAAACAGAGTGGAATGAAATTTTTGAAGGTATTCATCAAAACATTGATGCTGTTGCCTTTCAGGACGGTCATATTGATTATCACGAACTTCATGATTTCTTTTCAGTGAATAAAAAATTAGCTTCTAAATATAATTTAGCTTGTTGGACCAATGCCGAAAGTTTTGACCGGGATATGCCCATCAAATTTTTACCCATCAAATTTGAAAAATTAAAATTAAAATTAGAAGCTGCTGGTAAATCGGAATACGATAAGGCCATTACTTTTGAATTTTCTCATTTTATGAGTCCTCAGTCGTCATATATACAGGCACATCATTTATACAACAGGTATTTAGAATACATAAACACGATATAGAATTATTATGAGGCGTACTATTTTTTTATTACTGGCAGTGTCTTTATTTCATTTTGCAATCCAAGCGCAGTCTACCTTACATAACAAGCTTCGTGGAACATGGATTACCAATGTGGCTAGTGATGCGATGTTAAATAAAAAAAATGTAGAAGAAGCGGTTTTAAACTGTAAGCGAAATGGCCTTACGGATATTTTTGTAGTGGTTTGGAATAATGGACTTACAACCTATCCAAGTAAAGTAGTTGAAAAATACATTGGCATAAAGCAAGATCCACGGTATAAAAAATTTGACCCTATAGCCTCTTTTGTAAGCGAAGGTCACAAGCATGGATTAAAAGTACATGCTTGGTTTGAGTTTGGATTTTCTTATGCCTATAAAGACAGTAGTTTAAATAATTGGCTATCAAAATACCCCAATTGGGTTGGCCGAGATCAGAAACAAAATCTTCTAAAGAAAAATGGATTTTTTTGGTGGAATAGTATGCATCCAGAAGTACAAGACTTTATGCATCAAATGGTTTTAGAAGTTGTACAAAATTATAAAATAGATGGTGTGCAAGGGGATGATAGATTACCGGCAATGCCATCCGAAGGTGGATATGATTCATATACCGCTAAGGTGTATGCCGATGAACACAATGGTGTAAACCCACCCGTGGATGCAAAAAATCCTTTGTGGCTGCAATGGAGAGCTAATAAATTAAATGACTTTGCAAAAAAATTATACGCATCAGTAAAAAAAACAAATGCCTCCTGTATGGTGAGTTGGGCACCAAGTATTTTTCCTTGGAGTCTTGAACAATATTTACAAGACTGGCCAACTTGGTTAAAAGATGGATATGCAGATCTTATTATTCCGCAGGTATACCGGTATCAATATGACAATTATGCGGCTACTTTAAAAGCGGTAGCAAAACAGGTGCCTGCTTCTTTAAAAAATAAAATTTATCCTGGTATTTTAACTTCTTTAGGAGATGGGTACCGAGTAGATAGTACCTTTTTTGAAAAAATGATTACATTAAATAGGCAAGAAGGGTATCATGGAGAAGTGTTGTTTTATTATGAAACAATTAAAGACGCAAAAAAGAGTATCTATAAAAATTAAATAGAATGAAATCTCAATTATTCAGAAATAATATCATTTTATTTCTTTTTATTATTTTAATTGGTTGTTCTAAAAGTTCAACCGGTGGAGGAACAACGCCTCCACCACCAACTCCGCCTGTTACTTCTACAACAGCAAAATTAATGACTTTGCCCCCGGGCTGGAAATTTTCTAGTACTATTTCACTTAATTTTCCTAGCGGTATTGAGCTCTATTTTTTTGATAGTATTTATGCTGGTAAAAAAACAAAAATGTTTTGCTTGGCATACGATAGTAAAAATACCAGCATAGAATTTAAGCCAGTATTAGCTGCAACTGCAAAAAAAACAAGTGACTTTTATAAGGATGAAGTGGGTACTGTTTATGCGGCACTCAACGGTGGTTTTTTTGGATCCAATCAATCTTACAGTTTAGTCAAATACAATGGAACTGTAAGCTCAGCAAATATTAAAGTATTGAGTAGAACATTTAATGGGGTGAGTACTTCTTATTATCCTACTCGCGCTGCTTTTGGCGTTACTTCAACGGGTATTTACCAGTCTGCATGGATATATCATGTAGGTGCTGGTAATGATTTAATATATTCTTATCCATCTCCTAGTCCTAATGTAGAAGGGAAAGCACCCATGGCATTGCCTACTGAGCTTTTTCCAACGGGAGGCAAAGTGTGGGATATTCATTCAGCTATTGGGGGATCGCCTCAATTATTAAAAGATGGCAAACTTTCTATTTCTGATACTGCCGAAATGATTGTGATAAACAATAAAACATCTAGGCCTAGGTCGGCTATTGGATTTACAAATAACAATTTGGTTTTGTTATTGGCTGTTGAAGGGGATAATACGGTTGGTGGGTATGACGGCGTTAATCTTTTAGATCTGAGTAATATTATGGCCTCATTGGGTTGTCAAGATGCCATCAATTTAGATGGAGGTGGTTCTACAAGCATGGTGGTATCTAGTCAACAGCTTGTTCGCCCTGGAGACAATGGTATTGAAAGGCCAGTTGTATCTGCTGTTTTAATTAAAAAGAAATAGCATTCATACGCATGTATAATTAATAAAAAAAGCCGCTCCTTATGGAAGCGGCTTTTTTTTGCTGTAGGGGGAGGGATCGAACCTCCAGAAGGCAGTTAGCTATAACACAAAGTTCAGTGGTCGACCCTGGTCGCTTATTGCTAAGCGGCTCTATGTTACGTTTATCCCGTTATCCTCACCCTCGAGACAAGAGGGCATGTTTGCCTAATATTTCATCACCCCACAATAAATAAGAACTGTTTTGATACTCATTAACAATGCAATGTTAAACCATTAGGCCTATTCGTTACAAATATTTTAATCAATAATCAAAAACTTTAGAAAAATATGAATAAATTGCTTTTTTATTAAAATACTACTAAAAACACGCCCTAATATGAACCCAAAATTGAATCTTGACAAACTCGATTTACAGATTATTCAGGAAATGATGGAGGATGCTGAAATTTCCTACGCCGATTTAGGTAAAAAACTCTTTGTGTCGGGTGGTACCATCCACGTGCGTATAAAAAAATTAGAAGAACTGGGTGTAGTAAAGGGTAAAAAATTATCTGTCGATTTAAAAGAACTCGGTTACGACGTAATTGCTTTTATTGGCATCTATCTCGAAAAAAGTTCGCTGTATGATAGTGTTGCCAAGGAATTAAAAAAAGTACCACAAATTGTACGCTTAAATTATACCACCGGTAATTATAGCATGTTTGCAGAAATTGTTTGTAAAGACATTCAGCAGTTGCGTTATGTTTTACATGATGAGCTGCAAAAAATAAAAGGTATTGAAAGAACAGAAACATTTATTTCACTCGAAGAAAGTTTGGTGCGCAGTGTAGTGGTTTCTCCAACTTCGGAATAGTTATTTTTCACGCACATTAAAAGCGTCTCTTAATCCGTTTCCAAGTAAATTAAATGCAAGCACTAGTATCATAATGGCAATGCCAGGTGCTAGTGCAAGTGCCGGATTGTGGGTGATAATTAAATTATAATTTTCTTTAATCATCAGGCCCCAGCTGGGTTGTGGCGGTTGAACACCCACGCCTAAAAAACTTAAGCCTGCTTCAATTACAATCGCAGATGCAAAATTACTCGCAGCAATTACGAGTACGGGTCCAATAATATTGGGTAAAATATGTAAAAATATGGTGCGTGTATTGGAGTAGCCAAGTACCTGTGCCGCTTCAATAAATTCTCTGTTTTTATTGGCCATTACCTGACCGCGCACAAGCCTTGCAACATTCACCCACATGGTTAATCCAACTGCAATAAACACTTGCCAAAATCCTTTTCCTAAAACAAGTGTAATTGCAAACACTAGCAGTAATGTTGGAATACTCCAAATAACATTGATAAACCACATAATGCATTCATCTATCCAGCCTCTATAAAAACCGGCTAATGCACCCAGTAAAATGCCAATGGTGAGTGATAGTAAAACAGCAATCATACCAACGCCTAGGCTTACCCTTACCCCAATAATGAGGCGGCTTAACATGTCCCTGCCAAACTTATCGGTACCTGCGTAATAGGTTTGTTTAATAACTGGTTCTTTGGCAGCTAAGCTTAGTGGCATTACACCAGCTTCTGTAATGCCTTCATCAATATATTTCTGGTAATAAATAGAATCACCTTTTATGTGGTAAGAGGTGATTGGAATAAAGGTATTCGCGTCCTCTTTGCCATTTAATAGCCTATCAAAAAATGAAGCATTTGTTGTTTGTCCTATTCGTTTTACTTGAAGTAATTGAATCGTAAATCCAGGCTTCATGCTTCCTATTTCAGGAATCATGCGGTTGGCGTTTGGCGAATGTTCGGGTGCTATAAAATAAGCAAACACCGCCATCAAAAAAGCAGCGGTAATAATATAAAGTGATACACTTGCAGGTTTATTTCGTTTTAGTTTTCTAAAAAAACGATCCGGTTCATTTTTAGTTACGGTGCGGCCTTTCCATTTGTAAGACCCAAAAGTGCCAAACCAACCAGCCACCACCGTATATAAAATATGAAATGGTTGCATGAGCAAAAACCACCAGAGTAACTTTTGTTGTTTAAAAAATTTGGCAGCTGCATACATGAATGGAACTTCAACAAGTGTTTTACAACCTATAAAAACAAGCCAGTTATTGATATTACCAGTTTCTATTAGGTTAACGGGGAGGTACACCAGTAACGAAAAATTTACCAGGTACACCAGCAGTAATATCCAAAAAATAATTTTGTCTTGATAGCCAAGCGCCTTACTAGACCAGCGTATCCGCTGTTGTATAAATAAATCTAACGTCGCACTTGGTGCCGTTGTAACCACTGCATCCTGCGCGTATAAGTATCCAATTTTTTCTGGATACGACCTTTTCATTTTATGCATCAGTAGCATGTCGTCGCCACTTGGTAAATGATCAATGCCACTAAATTTTCCAACGCTTTCAAAGGCTTCTTTACTATAACATAAATTAGCACCGTTGCAGAGTGTGTGTGAACCAGAGCCAACAGCTGCTGCCGTAATACCTTGTAAACTAATAAAATCTAAAACCTGAAAAACCGACAAAAAGCTTCCGGTATTTTTATAGCTTACTGGCGCCGCAATCATTACACAGTTGTGCTCCTGAATATATGCATCATAACTAGCCAGCCAATTATTGGTAAAACTGCAATCAGCGTCGGTGGTAACAATCCATGGATGATTTGCCTGTTCAATGGCAATTTCTATGGCTCTTTTTTTATACGCTACTATATTTTCATCTTTTGTAAAATCTTGCAGGCGCAGTAATCTTACATTGTTATATTGTAAAGCGATTGATCCAACAATGTTTGCGGTTTCATCTTCCGAAAAATCATCTATTACAATCAATTCAAATAAATGAGAAGGGTAGTTTTGCGCCAAAATACCCGCTATGCAGTTTTCAATGTTAGCCGCTTCATTGCGGGCCGGAATGACAATCGAAAACTTAGTTTGAGGTGTTTTGCCCTTAGCCACAAATGCGCGCAGGTTCCAGTGCCCCCTTGTATACAAGGCCATTAATACGCCGTAGGCGGCCAATAAGCAAATGGTTACCGTAAAAAGGTACATCTAACAAAGAAAATCAATAATTGGCCAGTTTGAACGACTGCCCCTCTCATTTCATTATTTTTCTTGGTTTTTTGCCAAAAACGGCCGTACTTTGAATTAGTTGCATAACTAACTATATGTCAAACAACCAATTTAAAAGAGGCGAATTATACAGCGTTATCAATGGTATGGCGTCTACCGCTGTTGCCAGACGTTTACAAAAAAACTTTAGACTCGCGGGGCTCGAAATTACCATCGAGCAGTGGAGTGTACTTTATCATTTATGGAAACAGGACGGACTGAGTCAGCAAGAACTTTGTAACCGAACTTTTAGGGATAAACCAAGTATCACGCGCTTACTAGACAACCTAGAAAAGCAAAAGCTGGTTAAGCGGATGCCTTCTAAAGATGATCGACGCATCAATTTGGTGTGCTTAACAGAGCCAGCAAAATTATTACAAGATAAAACCATCGAGCTTGCCAATCAAACCATGGATGAGGCGCTTGTTGGTGTTGGTAAAAATGAAATTGAAATAGTAAAACAAGTATTTCAAAAAGTATACGACAATTTATTATAAACGTCTTTTAAAATGATAGATATGGAAACTTCAAATCAAAAACCATTACTCGGTGGTGAGTGGATTATTAAAGAAAGTACCCCTGATGCTACTTTTATTCCAGAAGAATTTAATGAAGAACAACTGATGGTAAAAGATATGTGTGATCAATTCATCAACACAGAAATTTTGCCCATTGTAGATCGTATCGATAAACTAGAGGCTGGTTTAATGCCATCACTCATGGAAAAAGCAGGTGAGCAGGGGCTTTTGTCTACTTCATGTCCCGAAGCATATGGTGGGCTTGGTAAAGATTTTATTACTTCTACCATTGTAAATGAAGCACTAGGTGGTGGCTATTCTTTTTCGGTGGCGATTGCTGCACATACAGGTATTGGTACACTTCCTATTTTATATTTTGGTACCGAAGAACAAAAACAAAAATACATTCCTAAACTAGCTAGTGGCGAATGGAAGGGTGCGTATGGTTTAACAGAGCCTAATAGTGGTAGTGATGCACTTAGCGCAAAAACAACGGCCGTTTTATCTAGTGATGGACAGCATTATATTTTAAATGGACAAAAATGTTGGATCACCAATGGTGGTTTTGCAGACGTTTATACGGTGTTTGCAAAAATTGATGGTGAAAAATTTACTGGTTTTATTGTTGAAAGAGGTACCGAAGGTTTTACCCAAGGTCCCGAAGAACATAAAATGGGCATCAAAGGATCCTCTACCGTTCAATTGTATTTTCAAGACTGCAAAGTGCCTGTAGGCAACGTTTTGGGAGAAATTGGCAAAGGACATGTTATTGCTTTTAACGTACTAAATATTGGACGTTTAAAATTATGTGCGGCAACACTTGGTGGTGCAAAAAGAGCAACAACTGTGACTGTGCAGTATGCAAAAACAAGGGAACAATTTAAATTACCAATTGCAAAATTTGGAGCCATCAAACATAAAATGGCCGAGATGGCTATTAAAATGTGGGTGTGTGAAGCGGGCCTATACCGAACTGCAAAATGGATTGATGATAAAGAACACGCTCTATTACAAGAGGGTAAAACATTCGCTCAAGCGTTACTTGGTGCAGCAGAAGAATTTGCTATTGAGTGCGCCATGTTAAAAGTATTTGGTAGCGAAGTGCTTGATTTTGTGGTAGACGAAGGGGTACAAATTCATGGCGGAAATGGATTTAGTGATGAGTATCAAATTTCAAAAGGATACCGCGATAGTAGAATTAATAGAATCTACGAAGGTACCAATGAAATCAACCGTTTGCTTACCGTAGACATGGTGCTAAAGCGAGCCATGAAAGGAAAATTAGATTTAATGACGCCCGCTATGGCAGTTCAAAAAGAACTGATGAGTATTCCAGATTTTGGTGATTCCGATGACGCGCCGTTTGCAAAAGAAATTAAATACATCAAAAACTTTAAGAAAGCGATACTCATGGTGGCAGGTGCTGCTGTACAAAAGCTAATGATGCAACTTGAAAAAGAGCAGGAAGTACTCATGAACATTGCAGATATGGCTATAGAGGTATTCCATATAGAGAGTGCACTACTTCGTGTAATGAAACTGACCCAAAAAAATGGCGAAGCTGCTACAAGTATTGAAACAGATATTATGCGCACTTATTTATATGATGCCGCAGACCGAATCAATAAAGCAGGTAAAGACGCACTCAATAGTTTTGCAGATGGAGACGAGCTTCGTATGATGCATATTGGACTTAAGCGTTTTACCAAAGTTGACCCATACAATACCAAAGAGTCGCGCCGTAGAATTGCAGACAAGTTGGTGGCGGATGATGGCTACAAGTTTTAATTGAATTCTATTTTTTGTATCTTGGCTACATGAATTATGTAAGGGCCATTCTATGTATTACTATCTTTTTTGTACAATCAGTTGCAGCGCAAAATACAGGCTACACTGGCTTTTGGGCCAGAACGGTGGGTAAATTACCGGCACTTGCTTATGGCTTAGGTGAAGACAGGCTCGGTGGCGCTAAAATGGGCTACCTTGATACGAGCGTGTTGCTTAAAGTGGTGGATACTGCTAAATCCATGTTTCAGGTGCAGCTTTCAAAAAATCATTTTGCCTACATAGATAAGCAGTTTATTGTAGTAGATACAACCGCACTTGACAAACCACTTACGCCTTTTCCGTATACTAGTAATTCCATTATTGCAAAAGGAGATTCTTTATTTGATTATGTTTCTATTCGGCTACCAGAAAAACTTCCGTATAAATCTTGGATGGATATTAATCCTTCAAAAATTAATATTGATATATATGGTGTTGCATCCAACACCAATTGGATTACACAGCTCTCTAGTTTACAAGAAGTAAAAAATGTTTATTACCATCAAGTAGAAGATGATTTGCTAAGGGTTACTATTGAATTACAGCACAAACAACACTGGGGTTATGCACTTTCATATGGTGCTAAAGGACTGGAACTAATGGTAAGAAGGCAGCCACAAAAATTAGACCTTAACACCATGATTGTAGCCATTGATGCAGGACATGGGGGAACCAATGTGGGTGCAAGTGGAATTTCTACCAATGTTCAAGAAAAAAATGCCACTTTATTATTTGCCAAGGCACTAGAGCAACATTTAAGAGATGCAGGTGTTGAAAACCTAATCATGACGCGCGGTTCAGATTCTTCCTTTGATAACAAGGACCGGATATTGTGGCTGCAAGCACAGCTTCCGCATGTGGTGATTAGTTTACACCTAAATTCAAGTGGCAGCCCGCTAATAAATGGCACAAGTACCTATTATAAGCATATTGGTTTTAGACCTCTCACACAAACCATTTTAGCGCGCATGCTAGAGCTTGGGCTTAATGAGTTTGGCAATGTAGGAAGTTTTAATTTTGCACTCAGTCAACCAACTGAGTTTCCCAGTTGTTTAGTAGAAATAGCCTTTTTATCCAACCTTGATGATGAGCAAAAAATTATTAATCCCGACTTTCACAAAGACGTGGCTAAAAAAATTCATGCTGGATTACAGGATTGGTTAAAAAGAGTAGAACGTTAAAAAATTTAAAAGCACAACAATGGATAATTCAATACAAGAGTTTAATGATTACCGTCAAAAAATGAATGACGTTATTTTAAGTAAAGACAACCTCGTTTTAAAGCGTTTGTGGAATTTAGATACCAATACCTACGACGATGGTGCACTAGACAAAAAAACAAAGGAAATGTTAGGCCTGGTAGCAAGTATGGTGCTCAGATGTGACGATTGTATCAAGTATCACCTTCAAAAATGCCATGAGCTAGGCCTTTCTACAGATGAAGTGTATGAAATCTTTGCGGTAGCCAACATTGTGGGCGGTACCATTGTTATACCACATACCCGCCGAGGTGCCGAGTTTTGGGAGGCCCTAGTAAAAGGGTAAATATTTTGTGTTCATTATTAAATTTAGTCGGACCTTTAGGGCTCCAATCATTCAAATAATACCAGATGTCTACAGATACTATTACCGAAGCACCTATTTTAACCGCTAAAGATTTTGCAACAGATCAAGAGGTTCGTTGGTGCCCAGGCTGTGGAGATTATTCTATTTTGGCACAGGTTCAAAAAGTAATGCCAAATATTGGCGTTCCCAAAGAAAACATTGTCATTATTAGCGGTATTGGATGTAGTAGTCGTTTTCCTTATTACATGAATACATTTGGTATGCACTCTATTCATGGACGTGCAACGGCCATTGCTAGTGGATTAAAAGCCACTAGACCCGAGTTAAGTGTTTGGATTGTAACTGGAGATGGAGATAGTTTAAGTATTGGAGGTAACCATACCATTCATTTATTACGTCGAAATTTTGACGTAAATATTATGATGTTTAACAACCAAATTTATGGTTTAACAAAAGGGCAATATTCACCAACATCCGAAGAACATAAGATTACAAAAAGTACGCCTTATGGAAGTATCGATCATCCCTTTAATCCAGCTGCATTAGCACTTGGTGCCGATGCAAGTTTTATTGCGCGCAGTATGGACCGTGATCCTAAGCATTTGCAAGCGATGCTTACACGTTCACACCAGCACAGAGGCGCTTCATTTTTAGAAATTTATCAGAACTGCAACATCTTTAATGATGGTGCTTTTGAAATATTTACAGAAAAAGCAACCAAGCAAGAAGAAGCTTTATTTTTAGAACAGGGCAAGCCATTGATTTTTGGTGCTAATGGTAACAAGGGTATCAAATTTGATGGATTAAAACCTGTTGTAGTAGAACTTGGTGAAGGTGCGAGTACCGACGATTTATGGATCCACGACGAAAGAGATTTTTATAAAGCACAAGTGCTGGTTCGTTTATTTGATTCGCCTACTAAACCGGACGGACATTTCCCAAGACCATTTGGTGTTTTCTTTGAAACCGATAGAGCTTGTTACGAAGACGTGATGGCCATGCAAATTGAAGAAGTGATTGCTACAAAAGGAAAAGGCGATTTAGATAAAATGCTACGTGGCCGCGAAGTGTGGGAGATCCTTTAGCATGTTATTAGAAATACACCCTAACAACCCCAATCCCAGACATATTGCTACCGTGGTAGACTGTCTTAAAAGTGGCGGTATCATTGCTTATCCTACCGATACTATTTATGGATTGGGTTGTGATATTTTCCAGCCCAAAGCCATCGAAAAAATTGCACAAATAAAAGGCGTAGATCCAGCTAAAGCGCAACTTAGTTTTGTTTGTGCCGACCTTTCCGATTTAAGTAAATACACAAAGTCTATTTCAACGCCACTATATAGGCTATTAAAAAATTATTTACCGGGTCCTTTCACATTTATTTTGCCAGCAAGTAAGCAAGTGCCCAAGCTTTTGCAAAATAAAAAAAATACCATCGGACTAAGAATACCAGATAACAATATTGCCAGTGCCATTGTAACTGCGCTTGAGCATCCTATTTTATCAGCCTCTTTACCTGGAGAAATGGTAGAAGATTACACCGATCCTTATGTGATTCATGAAAATTTTGAAAAGCTTGTAGATATTGTTATTGATGGTGGCATTGGTGGCATGATTCCTTCTACCATTATCGATTGTACCACCGATGATTATACCGTTATTAGAGAAGGTGCGGGTGTGTGGGAAGGATAGCAAAACTTTTTCTATGATGTTCACATAAGCCGTGAACCTCAATAGCTGCGCGGTGTACAGCCGTTCCGTATCCCTTATTTTTATTCCAGCCATACATCGGATATGCTTTGTGCAGTGTATCTAAATAAGCATCTCTATGTGTTTTTGCTAAAATACTCGCAGCTGCAATTGATGCATATTTTCCATCTCCTTTTACAATGCAAGTGTGCGAAATATTTTTATAAGGCTTAAATCGGTTGCCATCTACAATTAAATATTTTGGCTTTTTTTTGAGCGCCGCTACTGCCAAGTGCATCGCTTTTATAGATGCTTGTAAAATATTAATCTCATCTATTTCTGTGTGTGACACACTTGCCACGGCCCATGCAAGTGCTTCGGCTTCTATAATGGGTTTTAAAATGGCTCTATTTTTTTCCGTTAGTTTTTTACTATCATTTAAAAGTGGATGGTAAAAATTAGGTGGCAAAATAACTGCCGCTGCAAATACCGGTCCCGCATAACAACCCCTTCCGGCTTCGTCAAGCCCAGCTTCTAATAGTGCTGTTTGATAGTTGTTCAGTAACATCGTTTATTGTTTCCACAATTTGATGCAAAATAGTTAAAAAATAACACGCTTCTAAATGCTACCTTTGTACTCAAGTTTAGGTGCCATTTAAATCACTATTCATGCATGCTGTAAATCGTTCCAATAAATTAGTAGCCACCTGGCTTTTAGTGGGTGTGGTTATGACGGTTATTCAATTTGTGCTTGGTGGCGTTACGCGTTTAACAGGTAGTGGACTTTCTATTACGGAGTGGGAAGTAATTACGGGTGCTCTTCCGCCACTTTCAGAGCAGGCTTGGCTTATTGAATTTGAGAAATACAAACAAACGCCACAGTTTCAATTATTAAATTTTGAGTTTGATCTAGAAAACTTCAAATACATATTTTTTTGGGAATGGTTTCATCGTTTGTGGGCCAGAATTATTGGTCTTGTTTTTGCAGGCGGTTTTATTTGGTTTTTAGTAGCCAAGCATTTTAAAAAAGAAATGGTTAGGCCACTGGTGGTGCTCTTTTTTTTAGGCATCATGCAAGGTGCTATTGGTTGGATTATGGTAGCGAGTGGGCTAGAAGGTGACGCTGTGTATGTAAAGCCTACACGTCTTGCACTGCATTTTATTTTTGCACTAGGGTTACTCTCTTATACATTTTGGTTTGCACTGCAACTGAGTGTGCCCCAAACGGCCCTTCAAATTCCGGCAGGCATGCACCAGGCAGTTAAAAAAGCCAAGAAATTTAATTTGGCAATTCTTGCCCTTCTTGTGTTACAACTCATGTATGGTGCCCTTATGGCGGGACACAAAGCTGCGATGGTTGCACCTACTTGGCCAACCATCAATGGCGACTATTTTCCTAGTAATTTATTTTCCGACCCTAACTTTTTCTTAAACTTTATTGAAAACAAAATACTCGTGCATTTTATGCACCGTGGTGTCGCTTATATTTTGTTGGTGCTTGTAATTTATTGGACCGTTCAACTCTACCGAATAAATGGAAGTCCATTTTTTAACCGCATTAAAATATTACCCATCTTACTTGTTGTCTTACAAGTACTACTTGGTATTGCAAGCTTACTCTATGCGAGCAGTATTATTCCTGGGGTGTGGGGCATTTTTGAATGGATGGCACAAATACACCAGTTGGTGGGTATGAGTTTGCTACTAAGTTTGGTGGCTACTTATTATGTGATGCGGGCACAAACAAAGTAAAATAATTTGGCAACACTTTTATGGAAAGTGTTTGGGCAGTAGCTACGGCTTCGCCATCTATATGTAAGGGCGCGAGTTTTGGGTTGCAAATTTCTAAACTAGGTGTTTGAAAGTATAGAATGTTTTTGTGCTCCATATCCTCTACAAGCTGCTCCATTTTATTATTGCCGCTTAATTGTTTTAATATAGCGTAAGGTAGTTTTACTTTATGCATTTTTTGCACCACAATAACATCTAGTAATCCATCATTTAGTTTTGCCTGTGGCGCAATAGTTACGTTGTTTCCAAATTGATTGCTATTGGCAATGCTAATTAAAAATGCGTCTACAAAAAAACCAAAGTCGGGTAGTTTTATTTCAAAACCATAGGGTTGTGCTTTAAAAAAATGAAGCAAACTTTCTTTGGTGTAATTGAATAAACCACGCTTTGCTTTGCGTGCAAAATTGTGGGCTACTTGTGCATCAAATCCAAGCCCACTAAGCATGCAAGAAAATGTATCATTTATGGTAAATGCATCTACGGGCATGGTATGGCCATCAATAATTACTTGTAAGGCTCTTTTTATTTTTGTAGGTATGCCCGCAGCCCTGGCAAGTCCATTGCCTGAACCTACTGGTAAAATTCCAAAACGAACGGGTAAGGAGGCAAACGCTTGAACCACCTGGTTCACAGATCCGTCTCCTCCAACAATAACAATATCAGTCATTCTTTTAGCAACTATTTGTTCTTTCAGCAGGGTATAATTACCAGTTGCGTTGGTGTACTCAATATCAAAAGAAATACCTGCTGCATCTAATTGTTGTGTCAGAAATGCAATGAGTTTTTCTTTTGTGCGCGTCCCTGAAATAGGGTTCACTAAAAATAGCAGCTTACGCATAGTCATACTTACCATTTAATGAGCGCACTGGCCCATGTAAATCCACTTCCAAATGCGGCTAAACAAACAAGGTCTCCTTCTTTTATTAAATTTTTCTCATAGGCTTCACATAGTGCAATAGGAACAGATGCTGCGGTTGTATTTCCGTACTGCATAATATTATTATACACCTGATCGTCTCTAAGTCCTAATTTTTGTTGCACAAATTGAGCAATGCGCAAATTGGCCTGATGCGGAATTAGCATATTTAAATCGGAAGTAGCGTAATCATTTGTTTGTAAAGCCTCAAGTATTACTTCTGGAAACTTTACAATCGCTTTTTTAAAAACCGATGGACCATCCATGAATGGAAAATTTTCTGCGTTGTCAATCATTTTATGACTGAGAAACATCTCTCCAATAGGCGCTTCGTCAAAAGTTGCATAATTGCCCCAATGATTGGCATGCGTTCCAGGGTTGTACATGGCTAAAATTTCTGCAGCCGCGCCGTCGCTATGCAGGTGCGTACTTAATATTCCTTGGCCCTCACTCTTTGCGGGTTGCAACACAACAGCTCCGGCGCCATCTCCAAAAATAACAGAAACGTTACGGCCTCTTGTACTAAAATCTAGTCCAAACGAATGTTTCTCACTTCCAATTACAAGTATGTTTTTGTACATACCCGTTTTAATAAATTGATCGGCAACACTCAGTGCATATACAAATCCACTGCACTGATTTCTAATGTCAAGTGCACCAATTTCTTTCATACCCATCGCTCTTTGAACTAGTACGCCGCAGCCCGGAAAATAATAATCGGGAGATAGTGTTGCAAATATGATAAAGTCAATTTCTTCAGCAGTAGTGCCTGCTCGTTCGATGGCAATTTTTGCCGCTTCCACCGCCATCGTAGTAGTGGTTTCCTCAGTACGGTGTGCGTACCTTCTTTCCTCGATACCTGTTCTTTCAACAATCCATTCGTTGCTGGTTTCCATATAGGTAGTGAGGTCTTGATTGGTCACTACATGAGAAGGTAAGTATTTTCCAATACCCGCAATTTTACTACTTAACATACATTACTTTTTTAGCTTCATTATTTGTTCCAAAAATAAAGCAGTTTCTTTTTCTACCGTTACAATATCATTAGATTGAATAGGTGAGGCGAGTACATGATTGCCCGCTTCCGGAACAGCCACCATTCTTTTTAAATTGGCAGGCGTAGCCACCGCCGCAAACATTTCTTTCATCGCAGAAACTTTAACAACAGGGTCCTGATTCTTTTCATCTTTAAAATAATAGAGCGTTAATAAGGGACATTTAATTTTATTAAAATGGCTAGGAATCATAGTGGTTTCCAATAATTCTTGTAATTCAACCACGGCCTCTAATCTATAATGATCGTTCCAGTATTTTTTAAACTCAGGTGGTTTGTTTTTAATAATATTTTCTTTTCCGCCTATCACCATTCTTGCAATTTGTAAGCCCCAAGGGTTGTTGGTTAAAAATGCACTCGGATTGTTAATGGCAATGTTGGGAGAATATAAAACCAGTCCGGCCACATCTTCAAAATTAGAGGCAAGTTCTAGCGCTACCGTACCACCTGTAGAGGTTCCCATCAAAATCACTTTATCACCTAGTTGTTTTCCAATGGCATAGGCTTCTTTTGCCGATTCCCACAAACTAGTAGCGGTCATATTAACAAGTGCATCGGTGGTATCGATACCATGTTCCGATAACCTTGCGAGGTACATGTTGCAGCCAAATTGTTTAGCAATATTTCTGTGCACAGGATTTCCTTCTTCCTGACTGGCACTAAAGCCATGCAAATACACAATGACGTAATGTGTTTTGGCCTTGGTACTATCATTGGCCCAAACAATACGCGCTTCATTGTCTGGTTTTACCTGATGCTTGGCTTCATTACTGGCCACGTAGGCTTCTAAAGAGGCTGCATCCGAAGGAACTTGTATTAAGTTATTGTTATAAATAGGGGCTGCCGGCTTAGGGCCTAAAAAATAAACAGCGGCAAGCACAGCAACGAGTGCAGCTATAATTTTGAGGAAACGCTTCATAGTTTAATTTATAGGCGTAAATATCTTGTTTTAGCCTGATATAAGGGTAAACTAAGCGTTAATTATTGGCATTCTGGCCCATCCTTTGCTTTTATGGGGTTTCTTAGCTTATAATCCTTACCTTTGCAGCCTTAAAAAAGCACATGGAAATAAGAAACATCGCCATTATTGCGCACGTTGACCACGGTAAAACGACCCTGGTTGATAAGATTTTACACGCAACAAAGGTGTTTAGAGACAATCAAGAAACCGGTGAACTTATCATGGATAGCAATGAGCTAGAACGTGAGCGCGGTATCACCATCTTAAGTAAAAACGCATCTGTAACTTATAAAGGCGTAAAAATTAACGTTATTGACACCCCAGGTCACTCGGATTTTGGTGGTGAAGTAGAGCGTGTATTAAAAATGGCCGATGGCGTTTGCTTGTTAGTAGATGCTTTTGAAGGTCCAATGCCTCAAACAAGATTTGTATTACAAAAAGCGCTTCAATTAAATTTAAAGCCCATTGTAATTATCAATA
>Ga0222712_10000839_pt1 | contig 39307 bp, 43 predicted proteins | sample C33_657DmetaG_FD_165043 | JGI IMG/M metagenome (GOLD analysis project Ga0222712, IMG submission 165043) | Estuarine water microbial communities from San Francisco Bay, California, United States - C33_657D | ecosystem: Environmental > Aquatic > Marine > Unclassified | place: USA: California... | reverse complement strand
CGGGACGTAAGTGCCGGTCAAGGACGTCGGGCGAGGCGCCCGTGGCCGCCAGCAACGACGCGCGCAGGTGCAGCGCGGCGGCTTCGTCGCCGACGGCGTAGGCCTCCAGACGGTTGCACGTGGCGAGGAGGACGGCCTCGTCCAGTCCCAGCCGGCGGGCGCTGGCGTAGAACGCCTCGGCGCCGCCGGCGGGCACGGTGAACGCGGCGCGTTCGTCGAGGCCCGCGGTGCGGTGCGTGGCGCTGAGCGCCACCAAGGTGCGGGAGGCGTCGCTCATCGGGCCGCGGGAAGCGAGAGGTAGAGGGCGATCACCGCCGGGATGAAGACGACGAGCGACGCGCGCGCGTAGGCCGCTCCGGCGAGACGGTGGCGTCGGCGTTGGACGGTGAGCGCGAGGATCGCCAGCCAGGTGACGAGCGAAGCGCCGAGCTTGGGCAAGGCCACGAGCGCGAGGTCGCGCTGCGCCCAGTCCGTCACGCCGATCACGATCGAGAGCCCGAGCAGCCACACCGCCGCGCCCATGAGCTGGCCGCCGATGCGATCGAGCGGCACCAACGCCGGCAGCAGGGCGTAGAGCCCGCCGAAGCGTCGCCGGGCGAGCGCGCGGTCCTGCAGCAGGTAGGCGGCGGAATTCAAGGCCTGCGCGCCGAGCAGACAGTAGGCGAGGACGGCCGCGCCGACGTGGATGACGATGAGGGGCTTGTCGCCGGCATCGGGCGCCGCGACGACGACGCCCAACTTAGCCGCGGCCAGCAGGCAACCGACGGTCGCGCCCCCGATCGCCCAGGTCGGGAGGCGGTGGCTGAAAGTCAGGTCGAGGAACAAGGCCAGTCCGGACACGCCCCAAGCGATCGCCAGCAGGACCTCGGCCGGGCTGCTCACGGGCAAGGTGTGCGTCCGCAGTCCTTGGTAGGCGAGCATCGCAGTCAGGAGGACCCACCCGGCGCGCAGCAGCCAGAGCCCTGAGACCGAGCGCGTGCCGCTGCCATCTTTGGAGGTCCAGATATCCAAGCCCGCCGCCGCCAGAAAGACGGCGGCACAACCCAGCAGGCACTCCCCGGTCAGGGGATGAGCGGCAAGGCTGGCGGCGACATTGGCCATAGGATTAAGATAAACCCGGGTGTGACATTTTGGCAAACCCTCAAACCGGGCAGTTTTCTTGCAGGGAAGGGCGGGGAGGGTAGAAGTTAAGCCCATGGCCCACGACCTCTACGATCTCACCCAACACCCCCCGCGAAGCCCCCGTGTCCGCCTGGGAGGCTTGGTGATTCTCCCCCGGATGATTGATAAGGCTCGCGCCACCCAAGCGGGCAAAAACGGAGAATATACATATGGGTGCTCACTCGATCGCAATGTCCTGGACTTCCTCGGAATCGAGGCAGACGCACTTAAAGCACAGATTTACAAGGGCTTAGGAGATGGCGAGATCCTGGCCTGGATCACGACCAACGCCCAGAAACCCCGGCAAGCCTACGAAATTGCCGCCTTTAGTGCGTATCATGAAGCCCGGGCCCCGGGCAACCCCTCCAGCCGGGGCAAACTGACCGATTACCAGTCGGCCACGCCGGCCGGCGCGAAGCGGGAAGATATCGTGACCTGGTTCGACGTCCTCGACCTCGACGATCACCAGAGCTTCGGCGGGAAAGTCTGAGCGGGCCACGATGCCAGCGCACCCTCGCCGCGTCCTCCTGGTCTGCATGGGCAACATCTGCCGCTCGCCGACGGCGGAAGAAGTCCTGCGGGTCAAGGCCCGGCGAAGCCGGCTGGCCATCGAATTCGATTCGGCGGGCACGGAGAACTATCATGTCGGCGATGCGCCGGACCCGCGCTCCATCCGGCATGCCGCGGAGCGTGGTTATGATCTGACCGGCCTGCGCGCCCGGCAGGTGCACGCCAGCGACTTCGCCGAGTTCGACCTCATCTTCGCGGCGGACGAGGCCAACCTCCACGAACTCCGGCGCCGCTGTCCGGCGGAACACCAAGGACGCCTGAAACTCTTCCTCGGCGACCAACCCTTGCCCGATCCTTATTACGGCGAGGGTGACGATTTCGAAAAAGTGCTGGATCTGGTGGAAAAACGGGCTGATTCGCTCGTCGCGGCCTGGCTGCGCCGAACTGAATGATTGCCGAACGCCGACGGGGGGCGTTTGCTGAAACGTCCCGATGTATCAAGTGAACTTCAGCGATCAGGCGATGCGCGAGCTCGCGAAACTGCCGACGTTGGAGCAGATGGAAGTCGTGGAGGCCTTCACCTCCCTGACGCCGGAAGTCCTCCTGCGGGGGAGCTCGGAGCTCGGGACGGTGCGCCGGGCCGGCCACACCTACCATCGTCTCCGGGTGGGCGAGTTCCGCATCTACTTCGAAGCCGCCGAGGGATCGCTGATGGCCCACTACGTCCTGCACCGGCATACCTACGCCGACTTCGCCTTCCGTTCCCGGCTGCCTTTTCCGGAAGACGAGGCTCGCATCGAACAAGAGGGTGGTTTCTGGAAGTACCTCGACGAACCCCCGAAATCCTGACCGTGAGCACTCCGACCCCCAAGCCCCCGTACGCCTCGCCCGAAGAGGCCGCCCGGATCTACCTGCTGCCGAACCTGTTCACCGCCGGCAACATGCTCTGCGGGTTCCTGTCCATCAAGCACTGCATCGAGGCGCGGTTCACCTCCCTCGACGCCGCCGGCCGGGCCGAGCACTATAACTACGCGGTCTGGTTCATCCTTTTCGCCTGCGTCTGCGATCTGTTCGACGGGCGGGTCGCCCGCGCCACCAAGCGCGAATCGCTCTTCGGAGCGGAGTTCGACTCGATCGCGGACACGGTCTCCTTCGGGGTCGCTCCGGCCCTCATGGCCTGCTTCCTGGTCATCAAGCCCGAGGCCACCGACGACGTCCAGCTGGTCACCTGGCTGCTCGCCTTCATCTACCTGCTCTGCGCCGGGGTGCGCCTCGCCCGGTTCAACGTCCTGACCAACCCGCTGGTCCCCGGGAACGAAAAACGCGCCGCGGGGGGCGATTTCGTCGGGCTGCCGTCGCCGGCCGCCGCCGGCATGATGGCCTCGTTGGTCCTGCTCCTGTCCAAGTTCATGACCTCGACGGGGCAGCCCGACGCCTTCGAACAGGCCCTGCACGCCTGGCCTTGGACCCTGCTGCCCCTGATGCTGATCATCTCCTTCCTGATGGTCAGCAACGTGCGTTTCCCGAGCTTCAAGAAGATCGACTGGTCTTCCCGGGCCCGGGCGCGCGTCTTCATCCTGATCATCGTGGCCGGCGCGATCATCTTCCGGTTCCCTCAATATTCCTTCCCCGCGATCTTCCTCGGTTACATCGGCTACGGGATTTTCCGGCACATCTTCCTGCTCAAGAAGAGCGAGATGGACCCGGCTCCCGATGACGATGATGAGCCTGTGTCCAAGGTGTGAATAGCGGGCGGGCAACTCGTCGAACAGCCCAGGTGTGAGTAAGCCCGAGGTTATTCACCGGCCATGCGCAGGACCCGGCGGTTCCCATCATCAGCTCCGTCAGCAGGTTGCGAACCTATGTACGGGATTCCGCCCCCTGCTGGTACTGCTGGTATTTATAAATGAAGACCATCTAGATACAGTCTCCCCCGGAATGTGGGCAATGAGGGGTTGCTTCACCCCACCTCGTTCCTCAATCCTGCTCGCAACATGAAGTTCAAGGTCAACCGGAACCACTTTTTCAACGGCCTCTCTTCCGTCACCAACGTGGTCGGCAGTCGCGCCACGATGCCGATCCTCCAGAACGTGCTCATCGAAGCCGAAGGAGACACGGTCACCTTGACGACCACCAACCTCGACCTGGGCATCTGCTGCCGCATCAAGGCTTCTGTCTCGACGCCGGGACGCATCACGCTGCCGGTGAAGAAGTTGGTCCCGATCGTCCGCGCCCTTTCGAGCAGCGACACCATCGTCGAACTCACGGGCAAGGACCGGGTCAAGATCACCTCGGGCAGTTCCGTCTTCCAGATCGCCGGCCTCCCCGCTGATCAGTTCCCCCCGATCTCCAACTTCGCCGGTCAGCCCACCATCTCGATCAACCAGGACGACCTTGGTGACATGCTCCGCAAGGTGAGCTACGCCCAGTCCTCCGACGAGAACCGCTACATCCTGAACGGCGTCTTCTTCGAATTCGCCGAAGGCAAGCTGACCGTCGTCGCCACGGACGGCCGCCGTCTCGCCAAATGCGAACGCAAGCTTGCCGGCAGCGACAAGACCCTGGCCCTGATCCTGCCCGCCCGCACCATCATCGAACTGATGCGTCTGCTGAAGTCCGGCGGCGAAGCCCATGTCTCGCACAACGAGCGCCAGGTCGGCTTCACCATCGACATCCCGAAGAACGAGGAAGGCCTCGTGGACCGCATCCAGCTCGTCTCCAAGGTCGTCGAAGGCAACTATCCCAACTACCGCCAGGTCATCCCGAAGGAAGCCGGCGCCAAGGTCCGTCTCGAACGCGAGAAGCTCCTCGAGAGCGTCAACCGCGCCGCGCTGATGACCGACGACCGGAACAACACCATCCGTCTGAGCGTCTCCAAGAAGACCCAGAACCTGGAGATCTCCGCGAAGTCCGACAGCGGCGAGGCCCACGAGCCCATCGCCGTGAAATACGAAGGCCCGGACGTCACCATCGCCTTCAACCCGCAGTACATCGTCGACCCGCTGAAGGCGCTCACCGAAGACGAGCTGGATTTCGAATTCAAGGACGAGATGTCCCCCGGCGTGCTGCGCGGCCTGAAGGATGATTTCCTCTGCGTGGTGATGCCTCAGCGCATCTCCTGAGCCGCGGCTTCAAAGTCCCGGCTCGGAGCAGTCCGGAAGCGACTTGATGCGTTCCAGGATCCGGCGCGACGCCTCGAGCGAACGCTCGGGGTGGGCGGCGCCCGGATCGTATTCCGCCGGCGTCATCGCGGCCCCGAAACGCACCCGGATGCGCGCCGACCCGACCGGGAAGAGCGCGCCCCGCGGCAGGACGTCGCGCGCTCCGCGGATATGCACCGGGACGACGGGGGCCCCGGATTTGCAGGCCAGCAGTCCCGCGCCCGCCTTGGGCGCGGCGATGACCCCGTCCGGGCTGCGCGTGCCTTCGGGGAAGATGAGCAGTCCTTCGCCCGCGGCCAGCGCCCCCAGCGCCGCGCGGATGGCGCCGATGTCGGCTTCGCCCCGGTCGACGGGAATGGAGTGGCAGGCGCGGATCACGAAGCCGAAGACCGGGTTGTCGAACAGCGAGCGGCGCGCGATGAACGAGATCTCCCGCGGCAGGCAGGAGCCCACCAGGGGCGGGTCGAGCATGCTCTGGTGGTTCGAGGCGAAGAGACAGGCGCCTTTCGGCACGTGTTCCCAGCCTTCCACTTCCAACGTGGAGAAGACCTCGATGAACGAACGCGCCCCGTGATAGACCGCCCGGTAGATCAGGTTGCGCGATTCCAGGATCATCGGGAAGACGCGGCGGCGCGGATGAGGTCGCCGATCTCCGCGACGACGGCTTCGAGCGGCAGATGGGTGTTGTCGAGACGATGCGCCCCTTGCGGGCAGACCAACGGCGCGGTCTTGCGCGTGGAGTCGAGGAGATCGCGCTGCGTGACCGCGTCGGCCTGGCCTTCGGCGGCCCGGCGGCGCGAACGCGCCTCGCTGTCCGCTTCGAGGAAGATGCGGACCTCCGCGTCGGGCATGACCACCGAGCCGATGTCGCGGCCTTCCATGACCACGCCGGCGAAGCCTTGTTCATCGGCCAGCCGGACCTGCGAGCGTTGGTATTCCAGCAGGAAGGTCCGCACGCAGGGCAGGGCGGCCAGCTTGGAGACGGCCGCGTTCACTTCCGGCGTGCGCAGCTCCTCATCGGCGGGAAGCACCCCGTCGAGCGTGGCGACGGAAGAATAGGCGCCTTGGCGGAGCAGCACCTGCGAGCCGAGGCGGATGCGTCCGAGGCCGGCCTCGACCGAGGCCGGATCGTCGGGCGAGACGCCCGCGCGCAGCAACGCGCGGGTGAGGCTGCGGTAATGGGCGCCGGTGTCGACGTGCAGCAGGCCGTGGACCACGGCCAGCCGCCGGCTCGTGCTCGACTTGCCGGAGGCCGCGCCGCCGTCGACCGAGACGCGGACGAAACGGCGGCGCAGCGCCTCGAGGGCTTCGAAGAAACGCGGGAACGTCTTGCTGGTGCAGCCCGGGTCTTCGATGGCGATCCACGGACGGCCGTCGCCGAAGAGGTCGAAACTCCCCAGCACGCCGAAGCTCATCGCCATGCGATGGTCTTCATAGGTATGGATGGCGACCGGCCCTGCGGCCGCCGCGCGCCGCAGCGCCGCGCGGTCCGGGTGGATGGTCAGCGAGGAAAGCGCATCGTCGTTCCGCAGTTCGGCCGCCGTCGGACTCACCCTGATGCCCAGGCGTTCCAGCTCGGTCGCCATGGCGAGGACCCGGTCGGTCTCCTGTTTGCGGGTATGGGCGATGCCGCGGATGGTGAGCGGACCGTCGGCGAGCGCGGCCACCGTCGCCAAGGTCAGGAAGGTGTCCGAAAAAGCGTTGAAGTCGAAATCGCCGCCGCGGATCGCCGACCAGTCACGCGCGACGATCGCCCCGTCCTTGCCGGTGAGTCCGGCGCCGCACGCCTGGGCGACCTTCGCGAAGGCCGTGTCGCCTTGCAGCCCGCCTTCGGCGTAGCCTTCGACCCGGACGCCCGAGCAGGCGCCCGTCACCGCGGGCAGGGCGAGGAAGTAGCTGGCCGCGGTGGCGTCCGGCTCGATGGCGTAAGCGGGACGCGCGGCGACGTAGGGACCGGCCTCGGCGCAGGTCCAGGCGCCGTCGGGAGTCTTCGACAAAGGACGGCCGAACTGGGCGCACATCCGGGCGGTCATCTCGACGAAAGGTTCCGACACGGTCGCGCCTTTCATCCGGACCGAGGCGCCGCCCGCGAGCGGCAGGATCATCAGCAGGGCGGAGAGGAGCTGCGACGAAGCCGACGCGTCGACCTCGAGCCGTCCGAGGCGGCCGGTGGTGTGGAGCGTGAACGGGAAGCCGACGGCCGGCCTGCCGTCCGGGGTGAGCGCGCGGCAGCCCGCGGCGCCGAGCGCGTCGAGGAGGCCGCGCATCGGCCGGGCGCGCATGGCTTCGTCGCCGTCGAGTTCATAACAGCCGTCGGGGGCCAAGGCCAGGAAGGCGGTGAGGAAGCGCGCCGCGGTGCCCGCGTTGCCCACATGCAGGCGGGCCTGCCGGTGCGGGATGCGTCCGCCGAGTCCTTCGACCCGGATCACGCAGGCCGTTTCGTCGGCTTCGACCGCGAAACCGAGGGCCCGGAGCGCGGCGATCAGGATCCGGGTGTCGCGGCTGAACAACGCGCCCGTCAGCACGGTCGGGCCGTCGGCGAGCGCGGCCAGGATCAGCGCGCGGTTGGTGATGCTCTTCGAGCCCGGCACCTGGGCCACCCCGCGGGCGGCCGAGGTGAAAGGACGGATGACGAGGGGCTGGCTCATGCGTTGCGGTCCAGGCTCTGGCGGGCGACGCGCGCGTCGGCGAGCAGCCGGCGGAGGGCGGCGGCGTCATGGTTCTCCACCGCGGCGCGGAGCTCGGCGCAGCGTCGTTCGACGTCGCGCAGGCCTTCGGCGGTGTGACGGGCGTTGGCCAGCATGATGCCGACCCAGAGGTTTTCCTCGCCGGCCGCGATGCGGGTGGTGTCCCGGAGGCCGGCGCCGACGGCGAAGCGGCGGTAGCCGGACTGGTCCATCACGGCCAGCATGAGCGCCGAGGCGGCCGCATGCGGGACGTGGCTGATGGCGGCGACGATCTCGTCGTGTTCCGCCGCGCCGGTCTCGTGCAGGACGGAGCCGAGCCCCGACCAGAAGGACCGCACGGCTCGCAGCGCGGCTTCGGGCTCGTCGCCGCGCGGGGTCAGGAAGCACACCCGGCCTTCGAAGAGTTCCGCGGCCGCGTGGCTCGCGCCGGCCTTCTCGCCTCCGGCCATCGGGTGGGCGCCGACGAAAGGATTGGCGGCCGGCAGGAGGCCGGCGGCTTCGAGGATCGCGCCTTTCACGCTGCCGGCGTCGGTCACGACGGCGCCCGGCGCCAGGCCCGGGCCGATCGCCCGGAAAGTTTCTTCGATCGTGTCGACGGGCGTCGTCACGACCACCAGGTCGGCCCCCCGCACGCACGCGGCGGCGTCATCGAAGACTTCGGCGACGCCGAATCCGCGCAAGGTGGCCCGCGATCCCTCCGAGCGCGACCAACAGGCCAGCGATCCCGCCAGCCGCCGACGAGCGGCGGCCAGGAGGACGGACCCGCCGATGAGTCCGGCGCCGACGACGGCGATGCGCTTGAATTGAGCCATTTCCAAGGTTGAAGGGGATTCTTTGATGAACCAGAGTAAGGAACTATTAAAGCAAACAAACCGCCAGCGACAAAGTTGCCGGCTCGTCCATGACCCAAGGTCCCCCGAATCCTGAGCCCGGCTTCATCCCGTCCCCGCCGCCGCGTCGGCGCGGGACGGATTGGGCCGAGCTCTGGATGCGCTACCGGGCCTACCTCCTGACCCTGCTCTGCGCGGGACTCGCGATCGTCAGCCTGCTGCTTTATACGGAGGAGCGACGTCTGACGCGGCAGGACGAACTGCCCGCGACGCCGGAAGAAGCCGAGGCCCTCCGGTTGGCCTCGTTGCGCTGGGAAGCCGAGTTCGAGCAGGCCCGGCAGGCCCGTTTCGAACTCACCGAAGCCGACATCGCCCTCCTCGAGAAGGCGCTGAAGGCTTACGAGGATTATATCACGGCCCGAGGGTCGATCGGGACGGACAGCGCCCGACAGTCCGCCCTGCGCCGCCGGCTGCACCTCCTCCGCGGAGAACAGCTCCGGGCGGATTCCGCCCAGGCCGAGGAACGCGCGCTTTCCTTGGCCGCCCGGGACGAGGAGGCCGCGGCGGCCTTGCTCCGGCGGGCCGTCGCGTGCGAACTCGAGATCGAGAACCGCTGGGATTTTTCCGGACTCGCCGATCCAGGCCGACGGGCCCGCCTGGAGACGCGCCTCCGGCGGTTGGAATCCGGTCCGCTCTGGCGGCGAGGACGGGCGCAGGAAGCCGCCGCCGAGCAGGCGTTCGCCGCCGGCCGCTACGCCGAAGCCGTCGAGAAATTCAACCAAGCCCTCGACACCGAGAACGACTTCCTCGCGCGCTACCGCGATGTCCGCGACACCGAGTTCGGCCGCGTCGAACGGCTCACCCTCCGGCGCGACACCGCGCTTTCCGGACCCGACTGGGTCGCCTTGCTCGGCCTGCGCGACCAGGCTTCGGCCCGTGAGCAGGCGGGCGACCTGCCCGGAGCCGCCCGCGCCTGGCAGGCGGCGATCGACGGCTTCACGCGTTTCCTGGCGACGCATCCGCGCAGCGCTTTCGCGGATCGCTCCGAGGAGGCCGCGTGGGTCGTGCGGCTGAACCGCGCCCGCTTCCATGCGGAGATCGCCCAGACCCGCGCCCGGCGCGATGAGATGCGGGCTGCCCTGCGCGCCCGGCGCGGCGACGACGCGGTCCGCCTGGTCGAAGAGGTCATCGGTCAGGCCCGACGTCTCCATGAGGCGGGCACGGGCCTGTTCGGACCGGCCGACCTCGAGCGGCAGGAGCTGGACTTCCTCGCCGAACGCACGGCCGCCTTGCGCGGACTCCTGCCCGCCGTCGACCGCCAGCTGCTGCCCTTGCCGGGCGGAGCGGTCCGGATGTTCCGGACCGAGATCCCGCAGGGACTATATGCTTCGGTGATGGGCGCCAACCCCAGCGCCCAGCGCCGGGAAGCCAATCCCGTCGAGTCCGTCGCCTACGCCGACGCCGAAGCCTTCGCCCGCCGTCTGGGCTGGCTGCTCGGGTCGCCCGCCCGCCTCCCCACGGTCGCCGAATATCGGGCCGCCCTGGGCGCGGTCGCCTTGCCTCCTCCCGCCGCGGAAGCCTGGACGGCGGAAAACACCGACGGGGCGGCCGTCCGGCCCGTCGGGACCACCTCGCCCGGCCCCGGAGGCTTCCATGACCTCCTCGGAAATGTCGAGGAATGGGCCTTGGTGACCGCCGGCGAAACGCGCGCCCCCGTGGTCGGAGGCAACATCGGGGAGGGTCGGTCCAAGGAGCTCCCCGTCCGCCCGACCCACGTCCGCGAGAAATCCCGGGTGCTGGGCTTCCGTATCGTCATTGAATAATTGCCGGCTTGGGGGATGATGAGGGCACCCCATGTCAGCTCCGGTCCACCGACTCCAACGTGTCGCGCTCTTCGTCGCCATCTACGGCGTGCTCGCGGCGCTGTCGCTCTGGTTCGCCTACCAGCTGCGTTTCCTGGGGGCCGATGAGCCGACGACCGCCGCCTACGTCGCCTTCGAGGCCTACCTCAGCGGCCAACGTCCCTACGCATTGCTCTGGGTGATCCCGCTCAAGGTGGTGCTCCTCGGCCTGGCGGGTCAGCTGCGCGGCGTCTTCTACTATTTCCGGCTGCCGGACGCCACGCGCATGGGCGTCGCCCTGCTCGGGGCGATGTCCCTGATGCTGTGCGCGCCGATGCTCACGGCCGGGACCGACGTCGGCAGATACTTCGCCATTCCGCGCGGGGTCACCTTGGTCGATTTCAATCTTTCGCTCATCCTGTTCGTCGGGTTCCGGGTTTCGGTCCGGGCCCTGCGCGAACGCTTCGGCGACCCGGAGCGCGTCGCCAAGGGCGTGGTGGAGCGCATCGCGATCGTCGGCGCCGGCCAGGCCGGCGCGGCGCTCGCCGCCGAGCTGCTGAGCCGGAGCGGACACGGCATCGAGCCGGTCTGCTTCCTCGATGACAACCCGGCCAAGCACGGCCTCCACATCCACGGGATCCCGGTGATCGGCGCGCCGGAGCGCATGCCCGAGCTCGCCGAGAAATTCGGCGTCACGGAGATCATCCTCGCGCTGCCCGCCGCCCGCGTCCGCCGCGTCCGCGAGGTCAGCGGGCTCGCCTCGGCGGCCCGCCTGCGGGTGCTCGTCGTCCCTTCCATGGCCGAACTCGTCGGCGGCCGCGTGCGGGCCACCGACATCCGGCCGATCTCCGTCGAGGACATCCTCGGCCGGCCCGCGGCGAACCTCGACGACGCCGCGATCGACGCCCTGGTGAGAGGTCGGACCGTGCTCGTGACGGGCGCCGGCGGCAGCATCGGGCTGGAGCTCTGCCGGCAGATCGCGGTGCGGTCGCCCGCCCGGCTCATCCTCCTCGATCAATGCGAGGTGCTCCTTTATCAGGCCGAGCAGGAGCTCATCGCGGCCGGCGCCGGCGCCGTCATCACGCCCGTCGTCGCCGACGTCACGGACCGGGCCGCCCTGCGCGCGGTGTTCGCGCGCCACCGCCCGAGCCTCGTGCTGCATGCGGCCGCGCACAAGCACGTGCCGCTGATGGAGTCGCAGCCCGCGGAGGCGCTCCAGAACAACGTCCTCGGCACGCACGTCGTGGCCGACCTCGCCGCCGAGTCGGGCGTCGAGACGTTCGTCCTCATCTCTTCCGACAAGGCCGTCAACCCCACCAACGTCATGGGCGCGAGCAAGCGCCTGGCCGAACAGGTCGTGCATGCGCACCAGGCCCGCGCGGCGGGCCGCACGCGTTTCCTCGCGGTCCGCTTCGGCAACGTGCTCGGCTCCTCCGGCTCGGTCATCCCGATCTTCCGCCGCCAGATCGCCGCGGGCGGCCCGGTCACCGTCACCCACCCCGACGTGAAGCGTTACTTCATGACGATCCCCGAGGCGGTCGGGCTGGTCCTGCAGAGCGCCACCCTCGGCGCGGGCGGCGACATCCTCGTGCTCGAGATGGGAGAGCCGATGAAGATCATCGACGTCGCCCGCCAGCTGATCGCGCTCAGCGGACTCCGCCCCGACGTGGACATCGAGATCCGCATCATCGGCCTGCGCCCGGGCGAGAAGCTCGTCGAAGAACTCAAGTATGAGGGCGAACAATATCTGCCGACCACGCATGCCCGCGTCCGCCGCTGCGCGGCCGGCCCCGGCGGGGCGGCCGACGTCGACGCCTTGGTCCGGCAGGTGGCGGCCTTGCGCGAGCTGCCGCCGGCCGCCTGCAAGCAGGGCATCCGCGGCCTCGTCCCGGAATACGTGCCGTTCGCGGACTAGTTTTTTCGCTTCGGGCTTCACAGGCGGGGGCGGCCCCGACAGGCTTCGGGCATGGCTCGCGCGCTTTCCTCCGCACCTCAGGTCGGCATCATCATGGGTTCCCAGTCGGACTGGGAGACGATGGTCAACGCCGCCGACACGCTCAAGAAACTCGGCGTCCCCTTCGAGGCCGAGGTCGTCAGCGCGCATCGCACGCCGCTGAAGCTGAAAGACTACGCCCTCGCCGCCCGGCGTCGCGGCCTGAAGGTCATCATCGCCGGCGCCGGCGGCGCGGCCCACCTGCCCGGCATGGTCGCCGCGATGACTTCGCTGCCCGTGATGGGCGTGCCCGTGCAGTCCAAGTCGCTCGACGGCATCGATTCGCTCCTCTCCATCGTCCAGATGCCCGCGGGCATCCCCGTGCACACGTTCGCGATCGGCCGCGCCGGCGCGATCAACGCCGCCCTCGGCGCCGCCGCCGTCCTCGCCTTGTCCGACGCCCGCCTGGCGAAGAAGCTCGACGACTACCGCGCCGCCCAGACCAAGGCCGTGCTCGACAACCCGATCCCCGGCCGCAAGGGCAAGCAGCGCTGAGCCATGGAGCGACCCCTGCAGCCCGGCGGCACCATCGGCATCCTCGGCGGCGGCCAGCTCGGCCGCATGTCGGCCATCGCCGCCCGGCGCCTCGGCTATAAGGTCCGCACGTTCGATCCCTCCGCCGGCGCGTGCGCCGCGGCAATCGCGGACGAGCATGTCACCGCGGACTGGGCCGACACCGCCGCGCTCACGCGTTTCGTCCGGGGCTGCGGCCGCGTGACCCTCGAATTCGAGAACATTCCGCCCGCGACGGTCGAGTTCGTCGCCAAGTCGGTCCCGTGCCATCCCTCCGCGTCCGTCCTGGCGACCTGCCAGAACCGCCGCCGCGAGAAGGAGTTCCTCCGCGCCGCCGGCATCCCGTGCGCGGACTTCGCCGTGGTCTCCTCGCTGGCCGAGCTGCGGGCCGCGGTGAAGACCATCGGCTTCCCCTGCGTGCTCAAGACCGCCGACTTCGGTTACGACGGCAAGGGTCAGGTCAAGCTGCCGACCGCGGAGGCGGACCTCGCCGCCGCCTGGGACAAGATCGGCGGCGCCGTGGGCGTCCTCGAAGCCTGGGTGCCTTTCCAGATGGAGATCTCCGTCCTCGTCGCGCGGACCGTCGACGGCCGGACCGCGGTCTACGACCCCGCCGAGAACATCCATCGCAACCACATCCTCCACCTCTCGCTTTCGCCCGCGCGCGTCTCCGCCGAGACCGCCGCCGAAGCCCGGGCGCTGGCGCTCAGCATCGCGGACAAGATCGGCCTCGTCGGCCTGCTCGCCGTCGAGATGTTCGTGAAGGACGGCCGCATCGTCGTCAACGAACTCGCCCCGCGGCCGCATAACAGCGGCCACCAGACCTTCGACGCGCACGAGACGAGCCAGTTCGAACAGCATGTCCGCGCGGTGTGCGGACTGCCGCTCGGCGGCACGAAGCCCCTCGCGCCCTCCGCGATGGTCAACCTCCTCGGCGACGTCTGGCGCGACGGCCGCGAGCCCGACTGGACCAAGGTCCTCGCGGATCCCTCCGCGAAGCTGCATCTTTACGACAAGGGCAAGGCCGCGCCGGGCCGGAAGATGGGCCACATCACCGTGACCGCGCCGACGCTCGAAGAGGCTCTGCGCCGCGCCGAAGCGTTGCACGCTTCGCTCTGAGCGATGTCGGCTCCGCAGGTCCTGTTCTGGGCCAACATCCTCATCCTGGTCCCCGTCGGTCTCGGGACTTTGCTGAAGGCCTCGGCCACCGATCACGGCGTCTTTCCCGAGAGCCCCGGCTGGCGGACGCTGGTCGGGTCCCTCTGGTTGGCCATCCTCATGATGTCCGTCCTGGGCGTCCGTCAGCCCGAAGCCTTCCTGTGGCTCCTCGCCTTCCAGGTTTTCTATAAGTCCGTATGGCTGCTCGCGTATGTCCTGCCGCGCCTGCGCTCCGGACGCAGGAGCGAAATCCCGGCCGGCATCACGCTGAGCTTCGTCGTCATCGTCCTCGTCTGGCCCTGGTTCATCCCTTGGCGCCAGTTGTTCGCTTCGCTCTGATCAGTCGAGCAGCTCCGGCTTCCGGCTGAACAGTTCGAGCGGGATCTGGCCGAGGCAGAGGAAGAGCAGGATCGCCTGGAAGACCGGGATGCGCGCCTTGAGTCCGGCGGCCTGGGCGACGTAGTTCTTGGCCATCACTTCGGAGATCATCGCGAAGGCGAAGAGCAACGAGGCGACGCAGAGCACGCCGAAGAGGCGGTTCCAGACCTTCGCCGAGACGATGTTCCGCCAGGGCAGGAAGAGCAGGCCGGCGTAAGCGATCAGGAACCAGGATTCGGCCGCCAAGGCGCGCGGGAACGTGACGACGGCGGGATCCCACCGCGGCGGCACGCGCCAGGAGCCGAGCGCGAGGCCGCCGAGCAGTTCGTTGACGCCCATCGCGAGGCAGAACGCGCCGAACGAAAGGGCGATGAGGCGGCCGTAGCGGATGCGGCGGGCGGTGGTCTCGTGCATGCGGAGACAGTGGCGGCCGCCCGCCCGGACGCAAATCTTCAGAGCGGGCGGAACAGCGCCACGTCGCTCCACTCGCCCATGACGCGGCCGTCGGACTTCGCGCCCTCGCCCCAGGCCGCCCGGCACTTGGCCTCGAAATGGGCGCGCACGGCGGCCTGCTCCTTCGCGAGGATGCCGCTGAGCGCCAGCACGCCGCCCGGGCTCACGGAGTCCACGAGGTTGTCGGCGTAGATGCAGAGCACGTCGCTGATGATGTTCGCCAGGATGACGTCGGCCCGGCCGGTGAGGCGGAAGCCTTCCTCGAGTCCGGCGTGATGGAAGGCGACCGCGTCGTCGGCGATGCCGTTCTCTTCGCGGTTGGCGATGCTCACGCGCACGGATTCCGGATCCCGGTCGAAGCCGGCGATCCGTCCGCAGCCGAGCCGGGCGGCGGAGAGGGCGAGGATGCCCGAGCCGCAGCCGGCGTCGGTGACGGAGACCTGCGCGGCGGGATGCGTCTCGAGGAAGTCCAGCAGGCGGATCGCGCACAGGCGCGTGGTCGGATGGTCGCCGGTGCCGAAGGCCAGGCCGGCGTCGAACCAGATCACCGCCGCGTCGGCCGGGACGGCATGCTTGCCGCGCATCCACGCCGGGACCCAGTGCAGGCGTCCATGGTCCCAGGGCTTGAGATGCTCCTTGTAGGCTTCCTTCCAATCTTTATCGGCCATGACGGTCTCGTCGTAGGCCTCCGGGAGTTTCTTGAAGGCCTTGCGCAGGCCGGCCCAGGCTTCGTCGGCCTCGGCCTTGGTGTCGAAGTAGCCCATGACGAAGTGCGGCTTCCCGGGTCCTTCATGGAAGAGCATCCAGGAGGAGCGGGTCAGTTCGCAGAAATGGTCCTCCAACGGCTGGACCATGTCTTCGTGGATGGGGCACTTCAGTTCGATCATCAGGAAAGCGTCTCGCTCAGGCGGGCGATCACCGCGGGGAGCAGGGCGTGCTCGGCGGCATGGATCTTCTGCGCGAAGGACTCGAGGCTGTCGGTCGGCTCGCGGGTCACGCGGCTCTGGCCCAGGTGGGCGCCCCCGTCGATCTCGGCGTTGACCCAATGGACGGTGCAGCCCGCCTCCGGGACGCCGGCGTTCCAAGCCTGGCCGATGCCGTCGAGACCCGGGAAAGCGGGCAGCAGGCTGGGGTGGAGGTTGATGATCCGTCCCGGGAAGGCGTCGAGCAGCGGCGCCTTGATCACGCGCATGAAGCCGGCGAGCACCACGAGGTCCACCCGGGCGGCCTTGAGGGCGTCGGCCCAAGCCTGTTCGCCTTCCGGCGAGAACTTCGTCTTGAAAGGACCGGTATCCAGGAAGCGGGCGGGGACGCCGTACTTCGGTCCCAGTTCCAGCATCTTGCAGGTCGGCACGTCGCACCAGATCCCCACGACCAGAGCCTTGCCCAGGCGACCTTCCGCCTGGGCGCGGAGGACCGCCTCGGCGTTGGAGCCGCGACCGGAGCCGAGAAGGGCGACGCGCATCCGGCGAAGGTGTCGTCGGGTCCGTCCGCCTGCAAACGGATTTTAGATTTCAGTCTTTGAACCCTTTCCCGAAACACGGAAGATGTCCTCCCCCGCCTTTATGGATCGCCGCGATTTCCTCCACCTCACCGCCCTGGGTTCGTTGGGCGCCCTCGGTCTCGCCGGTTGCGCCGCCGGCGGTGGCGGCGCCGGTCCGGTCGCGCCGGTCGCGCCGCGGCCCGTCACGCCTGCGCCCGCGGGTCAGGTGATGCCCGGCATCGACGTGCTCGCCGCCGATGATTTCGCGCTGCTGCGCGGCCTGCGATGCGGATTGGTGACGCACCGCGCGGGCGTCAACCGGCGCGGGCAGCGCACGGTGGACGTCCTGGCGCGCGCGCCGGGCGTGAAGCTGGTGAAGCTGTTCGGACCCGAACACGGCATCGACGGCGTCGCCAAGGCCGATGCTTCCGTCGGTCACGGCAAGGACGCCCGCACCGGCCTGCCGATCTATTCGCTCTACGGCGCCACCCGCCGGCCCACGCCGGCGATGCTGGCCGGACTCGATGCGGTCGTGGTGGACTTCCAGGACATCGGGGTGCGTTCCTATACCTACGTCAGCTGCCTACGGCTCGTCCTCGAGGCCTGCTTTGCGTTGCCGCGTCCGCCGGTCGTGGTCGTCCTCGACCGTCCGAACCCGCTCGGCGGCGACAAGGTCGAAGGGCCTTTCCTCGACCGCAAGTGGCGCAGTTACGTCGGGGCTTACGAGACGCCTTACGTCCACGGCCTCACCATCGGCGAGCTCGCCCGCTGGGCCGTCGCCACGCCCGGCGTCCTCGACCTCGACGAGGCCGCGCGCCGGCGGGGCCGGCTCGAGGTCGTCGCGATGCGCGGCTGGCGCCGCGAGATGACCTGGCCTCAGGCCGGCCTGGACTGGACGCCGACCTCGCCGATGATCGACAGCCCCAAGGCGGCGCTGGGTTACGCGATGACGGGGCTCGGCTGCATGGATTCCGGGTTCAGCCATTCGTCGGGGACCGGACGGAATTTCCGCTTCGTGACCTACCCGCGCCGCAAATCCGCCGAACTCGTCGCGGCCCTGGCCGCGGCTTCGCCCGGGCTGTCCCTCGAGCCGCAGCAGCTCGCCGACGGGACGCAGGGCGTCTACGTCGGCGTCGCCGACTGGTCGCGCCTGCGCCCGACCGCGCTGTCCCTCCACATGCTCCGCCAGGCCTGCGTCTGGGCGCCGAACCCCTTCGCCGGCCTCGCTGGCGCCAAGCGCGAGCTTTTCATCAAGCACCTCGGCAGCGAGGCGTTCTTCGACGAGCTCCGCACGCAGGGCGCGCGGACCGACCTCGCCCGCTGGCAGCGTCGGTGGGACGGCGATGCGGCGGCCTTCCGGGCGCGCACCGCGGCCTTCCACCTCTACGCCTGATCAGTAGGCGCGGCCTTCGCGCTTCTCCCAGTAGTTGATGTAGGCCTGGTTGAGCACGCCGAGTCCGCCGGGCGTCGGGTAGTCGCCGGTGAAGTACCAGTCGCCGCGGCTCGTCGGGCAGGCCTTGTGCAGCGACGCGATCTTCTGGAAGACGAGCACGAGCTCGCCCTTCCAGCCGCTCTTCGCCGGGTAGACCAGTTCGGCCGCCTTGGCGGCGATGTCCTCTTCCGTGAACGCATCGTAGATGCGGCGCACGTGGTTCTTCATCCGCGCGACCGGCAGCTTCGCCTGGGCCAGGCAGTCTTCGTAGACCTCGCGCAGCAGCTCGGCCTTGCCGCGCTCCTTGCAGAGCGCCACGGCCGCCTGGAAGGCGAGGAACTTGCCCATCTCCGACATGTCGATGCCGTAGCAGTCCGGGTAGCGGATCTGCGGGGCCGTCGAGGCGATCACGATGCGCTTCGGGTTGGGGCGGGCGAGGATGCGGAGGATCGACTGGCGGAGGGTCGTGCCGCGGACGATGGAGTCGTCGACGCAGACGAGCGTGTCGCCTTCGCGCACGGTGCCGTAGGAGATGTCGTAGACGTGCGAGGCCATCTGCATGCGGTTCTTCTCCTGCGAGATGAACGTCCGCAGCTTGACGTCCTTGTGGGCCACCTTCTCGCCGCGGGGCCAGCCGCCGAGGACGAGTTTCTCGATGAGGGCCTCGTCGAGCCGGCCTTCGCGCTGCGCGGCGATCAGCTTGTCGCGGACCTGCGAGCGGCGGCGTTTGCGCAGCTCTTCCATCAGGCCGTACCAGGCGATCTCCGCCGTGTTCGGGATGTAGGAGAACACCGCGTTGTCGTGGTCGTCGCGGATCTGCGCCAGGACGTCGTCGGCGAGGGCGGCGCCCAGGGCCTTGCGTTCGGCGTAGATCTCGGGGTCGTTGCCGCGGGAGAAATAGATGCGCTCGAAGGAGCAGTGGCGCGTCTCGCCCGGCGCGTGGAAGGACTCGATGGCGTGGCGGCCGTCGGCCTTCATGATCAGGGCGGAGCCGGGCGGCAGCTCGTGCACGTCCTCCTGGTTCACGCCGACGATGGTCATCAGCGCGACGCGCTCGGAGGCCACGGCGATGAGGTCGTCGGTGCGGGCGTACCAGCACGGGCGGATGCCGTTGGGGTCGCGGATGACGAAGCTGTCGCCGTTGCCGACGAGGCCCGCGATGGCGTAACCGCCGTCCCAGTGCTTGGCGGCCCGGCGCAGGACGTTGCCGATGTCCATGTGCTTCGAGATCTCCGCCTGCAGGGCGGCGCCGTCGAGGCCCTGGTCCTTGAAGGCCTTGAAGAGGCGGTCATGTTCCTCGTCGAGCCAGAAGCCGATCTCCTCGAGGATGGACTGCGTGTCGGTCGAATAGATGACGTGGGCGCCGCGCTGGGTGAGGGAGGCGTTCAGCTCGGCGGTGTTCGTCAGGTTGAAGTTGCCGGCGACGAGCAGGTTGCGGGTCGGCCAGATGGACTTGCGGGCGTACGGGTGGCAGGAGACGGAGTCGAAGTTGCCCGAGGTGCCGTAACGCAGGTGGCCGAGCAGGAGCTCGCCCCCGAAGTCGAAGTGCCGCTTCACCGTCTCGGGGAACTCCGGGACGATGACCGCCTCGCGCATCTTGTCGGAGTAGGCCTTGATCTGGCGGGTGAAGATCTGGGTGAGCCCCTGGGCGCCGATCTCGCGGTCGCGGAAGAGGAAGGCCTCGCCGTTCTCCGCCCCGATCTTGACGCAGCCGATGCCGGCGCCGTCCTGGCCGCGGTTGTGCTGCTTCTCCATCAGGAGGAAGAGCTGGTTGAAGCCGTGCAACGGCGTGCCGTACTTCTCCTGGTACCATTTCAGGTCCTTGGTCAGCCGGACAAGGGCAATGCCGCATTCGTGCCTTAAGGAGTCGCTCATCGCAGGCCTCGGAGTTTGCCCGCCCGGCGCGCGTCCTGTCCAGCGCTTACTATTAAGAGCGCAACAACCGGTCGAGCCGGGCGAGGCTCTCGCCGATCAGGCCCGCCATGTCGGCGTGCTGCCGGAAAGCCGGGTCCCGGTGGTATTCGGCCAGGCCGTCGGCGAGTTCCTTGGCTTTTTCGGCGGAGGTGAGGGGATTCGCCCGCATGGCGGCCAGCAGGTCCTTGACCCGGTCGGGCGCGGCGAGGTGGCGGCGGTGGATGAGCGACTGCTCTTCGCGCCGGTACTGGGCGGCGGAGGCGGCGTTGATGTGCTTGGCGCACAGCTGGGCGAAGGGCCGGTTCTCCTTGAACGAACCCGGCAGGTAGAAACGCAGCCGGCCGTCATAGCTCTGCTGGTCGAAATCCATCGCGCGCACGCGGATGGCGGTGGCGTCGAAGTCCGGGGTGACCGCGATGACGAAATTATAGGCGCGCATGTCGCCCAAGAGCCGCACGAGGCAGCGCTCCTCGAACTTGATGAGCTCCTTGGCGAGGCGGACGGGGTGGTGGCCGTCGGCGTCCAGCCACTTCTCGGCGAAGATGTCCCCGGGGATGCCGGTGACGTGCTCCTCGACCAGCGTCTCGCCCCAGGTGAGGTAGAGCATGCGGTTCGGGGAGAGCAGGTGTTCGAGCTCGAGCCCGCACACGCGCGAGGCGTCGCCGACCTTCACGTAGAAGTAGTCGTGGTTCTCGTTGTAGGCGTTGACGATCCGGACGCGGAAGGGCTGCGAATTGCCGAACGAGCAGAAATCCACGCGGTCGACGTAGACGTGGCTGAAGACCTTGAGGCCGCCTTCGCCGCGGAGCAGCGCGTAGGTCTCGAGGAGGCCCTGGGAAAGCCGGCCCATCTCTTCCGGCGGATAGGCGACGGTCTCCCAGAGGGTGTCCTTGCCGCGTTCGAGCAGGGGCATCGCCGCGGTGAAGCCGCGCAGCTGGGCGTAAGTGACGGGCAGCGGGACCTCTCGGCCTTCGCGGGAGAGGTAGGCCCGGAGTTCCTCGCCGATGGGATAGGCCGGCTTGCGGTTGGTCCGCTTGAATTCGGCGGCGGCTCCGGCGGCGTCCATGGTCAGTCCAGGTTGGGGCGCTCGCGCGTCTCCTCGACGACCACCTGCAGGGGCGACCCGGGATGGCATTCGGCGCGGTAGGCGATGAAGCCGCGACGGTGCTCGTCATAGACGGGCCAGAGGAGCGTGCGGTCGGATTCCGGGACGGCGATCCGGCCGATCTCCTCGCGCGTGAAGAAGCCGAACTTCCCTTCGTCGATCGTCGTCGGCAGGCCGGGCAGGGGCTTCCGGCACTCGAAGAGGAACATGAGCCAGTGCGACTGGCCTTCGTAACCTTTCTCCGAGATCATCCCGAAGAGGTGCAGGTCCCCGGTCGCGACGCGGGCGCCGGTCTCCTCGAAGGTCTCCCGGACGGCGCATTCGAAGGGCGACTCGCCCAGGGCCATCTCGAGCTTGCCGCCGATCGGGCTCCAGCAGCCGATGTTCGGCGCCTTCGTCCGCTGGATGAGCAGCTGCCGGCCGGCCTCGTCGTGCATGAACACGAGGACGCTGATCTTGAAGGGTAGGGTGGCGCCGGCGGACATGTCCCCACCTTTGCGCCCCCCCCTTGCCGGCACAACCCCGGAGTGCGCGCGGCCGGCAGGATGGAGCCGATCCGCCTGACGATCGCCGCGGCGACGGCGCCATCCGGCTCCCGGCGAGGTCCGCCGGGACTTTCCCCGGCCGCGGACTTGCGGGCGCGGCGGCGCGCCGCAGGAGGTTCGGCCGCAGCCTGGCCCGCCTCGCTCCGGATCTTCGGTGGGATCGGCGCCGGTCGGACTTCTGTCTCAAACCGAGCACGTTGTCCGAATTGCCTCAGCGATTATTCGTCAGCCGTAAAATCAGCAGCCCGGATCTTCCGCACAGTTTCGCACAGATAGCTTCAAAACCATCGCGGGTCTGTGAGAAATAAAACAGGCGGAGATGTTATTGGACAAAAATAAAAGACGGAAGATCGCGGACATCTTTTGGCACAGGGGGTGCAACTGCGATGACGCACACGCAACACCATCCAATGAAAAAATCCCTACCGTTCGCCACCGCCTTCCTTCTCGCCGCCGCCGGCGCCGTCGCGGCCGAGACGCCGCCCGCCGTCACCTTCGACGGCTACGTCGTCGTCACCGGCTCCGTCCAGGATACCGCGGGCGCCGCCACGGACTCGGCGTTGGACGTGACGCATGCCAAATTCGGCATCAAGGCCCAGCTCGCCCCGACCGTCACCGCCTATGCCAGCATGTTCTACCGCAGCGCCTTCGACAAGGCCGACCTGCTCGACGCCTATGTCGCCTACGAGCCGGATGCCGGCCTGAAGATCACCGTCGGCAACTTCCTCTCCTACCTGGGTTATGAGGCGTTCGACCCGATCAACCTGACGCAGATCAGCAACGCCAACCGCGACCTGCTCGGCTTCCCCGTGCCGGCCTACCACACCGGCATCAAGGCGGATTACACCTTCGGCAACCACCGCGTGGGCGCCGCCGTGGTGGACTCCCTGTACGGCACCGCCGAGTCGACCATCTTCGCCGGCGACGGTGATTTCTCCGAGAAGGGCCTGGAGGCTTACTATACTTACAAGGGCATCAAGGACACGCAGGTCTGGGTCGGGGCCGGCCAGGACAACGACGGCGGCGGCGCGGTGTACGACGTCTGGGTCTCCCACGCCCTCAGCAGCACGGACACGGTGGCGGCCGAGTACCTGGTCGACGAAAGCGACGGCTACAACTGGCTCCTGGTCTACGTGAAGGCCATCGACAGCAAGCTTTCCCTCACCTCCCGCCTTTCCGGCGAGACGAGCAACACGACCGACACCAAGTACGTCAAGTACACCCTCGCGCCTTCCTACGCCTTCACGCCCAAGCTGACGGTCCGCGCGGAGATCTCCTTCCTCGACTACTCGGGCTCCGGCGCCACCGCCAGCAGCTCGACCTTCTACGCCGTCCAGAGCCTCTACCGGTTCTGATCCCTCCGCCATCCTTCCTCCACCCATATGAAAAAACCATCCAATCGCGTGCTCGCCGCCTGCGCGCTCGCCCTGGCCTCACTCGTCGCGCCCGCCAAGGCGCAGGACACCGTCAAGGTCGGCGTCCTCCACTCGCTCTCCGGCACGATGGCGATCAGCGAGACGTCCCTCCGCGACGTCCTGCTCTTCACCTTCGACGAGATCAACGCCAAGGGCGGCGTCCTCGGCCGGAAGATCGAGCCGGTCGTCGTCGACGGCGCTTCCAACTGGCCGCTCTTCGCCGAGAAATCCAAGCAGCTCCTCGAGCAGGACAAGGTGGCCGTGACGTTCGGCTGCTGGACCTCCGTCTCGCGCAAGTCCTGCCTGCCCGTCTTCGAGAAGAACAACGGGCTGCTCTTCTACCCCGTCCAGTATGAAGGCGAAGAAGAGTCCCCGAACGTCGCCTACACGGCCGAGGCGGTCAACCAGCAGGCCACCCCGGCGGTCGACTACCTCCTCGCCCAGGGCGTGAAGAAGTTCTACCTCCTCGGCTCCGACTACGTCTACCCGCAGACCACCAACCTGGTCCTCCTGGAATATCTCCTGAGCAAGGGCGTGCCCATCGAGAACATCGGCGGCGGATTCCGCAAGGACGCCTCCGGCAAGATCATCTCGGCCGGCAAGTACACGCCGTTCGGCCACACCGACTACCAGCAGATCGTCGCCGAGATCAAGCAGTTCGCCTCCGGCGGCGGCGCCGCGGTCGTCAGCACGCTCAACGGCGACACCAACGTGCCGTTCTTCAAGGAGTACGCCGCTTCCGGCCTGACCGCGGAGACCTGCCCGGTGGTCTCGTTCTCGATCTCCGAGGATGAGTTCCGCGGCCTCCCCGCCGACAAGCTGGTCGGACAGCTCGGTTGCTGGACCTACTTCCAGTCGGTCAAGTCGCCGGCCAACGCCAAGTTCATCGCCGACTTCCAGGCCTGGCTCGCCAAGAGCACGGTCCCCGGCATCGTCAAGGACGGCCGCGTGACCTGCTCCCCGATGGTGCTCTCTTACAACGGCGTCTACCTCTGGAAGGCCTGCGTCGAGAAGGCCGGTTCCTTCGAAGTCGACAAGGTCCGCGCAGCGTGGAAGTCCGGCGTGAGCTTCGACGGCCCCGGCGGCAAGGTCACCACGCAGCCCAACATGCACCTCACCAAGAACGTCTTCATCGGCGAGACCAAGGCGGACGGACAGTTCAAGATCCTGAAGTCTTACGACAACGTCTTCGGTGAGCCCTGGCTGAAGGGCAAGTTCAAGTAAGGTTTTCGGTTGACGGTGCTTCATGGTAGCGAGGGCGGGCCTGGGAGGGCCCGCCCTCTTCATTGATGTCTTTGGCACGGTAGTTGCTCACTTGTCGGCATCGTGAGGAATCTGTTCGCCGCCATCGCCGCCATGTTCGCCTTTCTCCCCGTCGTCGGGGCCGAAGAGGCCCGGGAAGTCATCAATCGTGCGGTGCTCGCGAAGGACGAAGCCGCTCAGGCCGCGGCGTTGAACGAGCTGATGGGCCGGGCGGACGACGTCATCCAGCCCTTGCTGGATGCCTGGCGCAAGGACCGCATCTTCCTGCATGCGGCCCCGGGCGCCGCGCCGTCGCCCGTCCTGCTCGTCGGTGACAAGGATGCGAAACGCTCGCAGAAGGCCGTCATCCTGGCCACGGGGCTCCCGCTGCGGGATGCGTCCGGACAGGAAGTCCGGTTGGTCGCGGACGAGCTCGAGACCGCCGCGCATTCGGCGAATCTGCGACGGGTGATGAAGGCGGTCCTCGACCTGACCGACGTATCTTCCCCGGACGCCGGCAGACGTCTGGCGGCGATCGTCGCGATCGGCCAGGCTCAGCAATCCGAGAAACTGACGGTTCTCGAGCGACGCTTGAAAACGGAGGCCGACCCCAAGGTCATGAAGGCGCTTCGTGAGGCCGTCGCCTTGATCCGCCTCAAATCCAAGGAAGCCGCGGTGAAGGCGGACGCTTTGCGCGAACTTGCCGACCTCAAGTCGCTGGCCAGCACGGATTTCATCAAGGCTGCTATAAAAGAAGCAGAATCCGCCAAGGACGCCCAGCTGCTCGCCGCCGGGGTCGACGCGCTCAAGGCCGTCAATACCCACCGCGGCTTCGTGGACTTCGGGGGGACGATTTTCCGCAGCCTCAGCCTCGGCAGCATCCTCTTGATCGTCGCGCTAGGCCTGGCGATCACCTTCGGCCTGATGGGGGTCATCAACATGGCCCACGGGGAGATGATCGCGATCGGCGCCTACACCACTTATGTGGTGCAGAACCTCTTCGGCTCCGGCCTGGCCCTCTCGCCTTTCGGCTTCTCCTTCACCCTGCCGGGCATGCATGCGACCGGTTGGCTCCAGGAGTCCTATTTCCTGTTCGCCCTCCCGCTCAGCTTCCTCGCCGCCGCCTGCGCCGGCGTCCTGCTCGAGCGTTCGGTCATCCGCTTCCTTTATCGCCGTCCGCTGGAAAGCCTGCTCGCGACCTGGGGCGTCTCCCTGCTCCTGCAGCAGCTCCTGCGGCTGACTTTCGGGGCTAACAACGTCCAGGTCGGCAGCCCGGCCTACCTCAGCGGCAACTGGGTGGTCGGCGACATCCTCCTCGGCTGGAACCGCGTGTTCGTGATCGGGTTCGCCGCCGTCGTCGTCCTCGGCGTCTGGCTGGTCCTCACGCGTACGCCGCTCGGCCTGCTCATCCGTTCGGTGACCCAGAACCGCGCGATGGCTTCCTGCATGGGCGTGCGCACCGAGCGCGTGAACACCCTGACCTTCGCCCTGGGCAGCGGCCTGGCCGGTCTGGCCGGCGCCTTCCTCAGCCAGATCGGTAACGTCGGGCCGTCGCTCGGTCAGTCCTACATCGTGGACAGCTTCATGGTCGTGGTCGTCGGGGGCGTCGGCAATCTCGTCGGCACGGTGGTCAGCGGGATCGGCATCGGCTCGTTCGACCAGTTCGTCCAGCAGTATTCGCCTTCCGTCGCCGGCGCGCTGGCCAACGTGCCCGTCGTGGGCGGCTTCCTCCAGAACCTCGCGCAGGATTCCGCCGTCTTCGGCAAGATCCTGGTCCTCTGCGCCATCATCCTCTTCCTCCAGTGGCGGCCTTCCGGCCTGTTCGCCGCCCGCTCCCGCAGCCTCGACTAAGATGCCTTCCCCTGCTCCCGAACCCCTCCGTCCGCCGGCGCCGCTCAGCGACGCCTCCGCCGCGATCCTGTTGTTCGCCGCGGTGACGATCTTGTTCATGCCGGCGCTCGACGCCGGCGGCGTCATCGACCACTTCACCCTGAACCTCTGGGGCAAGTACCTCTGCTACGCGCTGCTCGCCTTGTCCGTCGACCTGCTCTGGGGGGGCACCGGGCTGCTGTCCTTGGGGCAGGGCCTGTTCTTCGCCCTCGGCGGCTACATGCACGGGATGTACCTCATGCGCATGATCGGCGACCAAGGGCAGTACCATAAGCCGATCCCGGATTTCCTCGTCTTCCTCGGCTGGACGGACCTGCCCGCCTTCTGGAAGCCCTTCGAGCATTTCTCCTTCGCGATGCTCATGGTGTTCCTGTTGCCCGGGCTGGTCGCGGGGATCTTCGGCTGGCTCGCCTTCCGCTCCCGCATCAAGGGGGTCTATTTCTCCATCCTGACGCAGGCCCTCACCTACGCCGGCGCGCTCATCTTCTTCCGCAACAACACGCTGATGGGCGGCAACAACGGCTTCACCGACTTCAAGCAGGTGCTGGGCTTTCCGCTGCGCGAGCCGGCCACGCAGCGCGGGCTCTTCGTGCTCACCGCCGCGGTCCTCGTGGGCGTCATCGTCCTCCTGCGCTGGTTGCGCGGCACGAAGTTCGGCCTGGTCCAGCGCGCGATCCGCGACGGCGAGAACCGCACGTTGTTCAGCGGCTACGCGACGCCGGCCTTCAAGCTGTTCCTCTTCGTGCTGGCCGCCCTCATCGCGGCCATCGGCGGTGCTCTCTACGTCCCGCAGGTCGGGATCATCAACCCGAGCGACATGACGCCGGACAAGTCGCTGGAGGCGATCGTCTGGGTCGCCGTCGGCGGGCGGGGCACGTTGGTCGGACCCATCCTCGGCGCGGTCTTCGTCAATTTCCTCAAGAGCTACGCGACCCGCGCCATCCCCGACCTCTGGCTGATCCTGCTCGGCGGCCTCTTCCTGCTGGTGGTGCTGTTCCTGCCCGGCGGGCTGGTCAGCCTGCCGGAGAAACTTCGTCCGCTCTGGCGTCGCTTCCGCGCGCCCGCCGCTCCTGCCGCCTGAACCCATGGCCCATCCCCTGCTCACCGTCGAGGACGTCTCCAAGACCTATGATGGCTTCAAGGCCATCACGAACCTCAACTTCTACCTGTTCGAAGGCGAACTTCGGACGGTCATCGGGCCGAACGGCGCCGGCAAATCGACCTTCTTCGACCTCCTCACGGGCCGCACGAAGCCTGACAAGGGCAAGATCGAGTTCGGGACCGATCCGGCCGACTCGCATGACCTGACCAGGCTCGACGAGGTCGCCATCAACCGCCTCGGCATCGGGCGCAAGTTCCAGGCGCCGAGCGTGTACGCGGAACATACCGTCCGTGAGAACCTGGTCCTCTCCCTGCGCGGGGCGCGCGGGGTCTTCGCCTCCCTCTTCCAGAAGCTCTCGTCCGATCAGGCCGACCGCATCGACGAGCTGCTGAAGCTGATCCGGCTCGAGGCCAAGGGCGGCTGGCAGGCGGGCCTGCTCGCCCACGGCGAGAAGCAGTGGCTGGAGATCGGGATGCTGCTCGCCCAGGAGCCCCGCGTGCTGCTCGTCGACGAGCCGGCCGCGGGCATGACCGACGAGGAGACCCACCGTACCGGCGAGCTGCTGCTGTCGTTGGCGGGGAAGCACAGCCTGGTGGTCGTCGAACACGACATGACTTTCGTCCGCCAGATCGCGGCCAACGGCCGCGTCACGGTCCTCCACCAGGGCACCCAGCTCTGCGAAGGCAAATTCGACGACGTCCAGGCCGATCCCCGCGTGCGCGAGGTCTACCTGGGTCGCGGCAAACACGGCACCCGATGAACGCGCTCCTCCGACTCACTTCCGTGGAGGCCGACATCGCCGGCTCCCGCATCCTGCGCGGCGTCGATTTCGAGATCCGGCCCGGCGAGGTCGTCGCGCTCATGGGCCGCAACGGCGTCGGCAAGACGACCACCTTGAAGGCCATCACCGGCCTGCTGCCGGTGCGTTCCGGTTCGGTCGAGTTCCTCGGCCAGCCGATCCACCGCCTGCCCACCGACGTCCGCGCGCGCCTCGGGCTGGGCTATGTGCCGCAGGGGCGCGATATCTTCCCCCTCCTGACCGTGGAGGAGAACCTGCGCCTCGGCCTGGTCGTCCACGGACGCAAGGGCGCGGACGCCGCGGAGGCGCTGGCCCGCGTCTACCAGCTCTTCCCCGTCCTCCGCGAGATGCTCGCGCGCAAGGGCGGCGTGCTGTCCGGCGGGCAGCAGCAGCAGCTCGCCATCGGACGCGCGCTGCTCTGCGACCCGAGCCTGCTCATCCTCGACGAGCCGACCGAGGGCATCCAGCCGTCCGTCATCGAACAGATCGGCGACACGCTGAAGCAGCTCAAGACGGCCCGGCGCCGGGACGGCTCGAAGCTGTCCATCCTCCTCGTGGAGCAGTACGTCGATTTCTGCCGCGACGTCGCCGACCGCTTCTACGCCCTCGACCGCGGCGCCGTCGTCGCCGCCGGGCTCATCGGAGACCTCACCGACGAGGTCGTCCGCACCCATCTGCAGGTCTGAACCATCCATGCACCTCCTCCCCCGAGAACGAGAGAAACTCCTGGTCGTCGTCGCCGCCGACCTCGCCCGACGCCGCCAGGCGCGCGGGCTCAGGCTGAACTATCCCGAGACCATCGCAATCATCACCTACGAGATCATGGAAGGCGCCCGCGACGGCCGCTCCGTGGCGGAGCTGATGTCCTTCGGCACGACGATCCTCAAGGAGGCCGACGTCATGGAAGGCGTCGGGTCGATGATCCACGACGTGCAGGTCGAGGCGACCTTCCCCGACGGCACGAAACTCGTCACGGTCCACCATCCCATCCGCCCATGAAACCCGGAGAGATCATCCCCGCCGCGTCGCCGGACCTGGAGGCCAACGTCGGCCTGGCCACCGTGACTTTCGAAGTCACCAACACGGGCGACCGCCCGGTCCAGGTCGGCTCCCATTTCCACTTCGCGGAGGCCAACGACGCCCTGCGCTTCGACCGCGCGGCGGCCCGCGGCTTCCGCCTGGACATCGCCGCGGGCACGGCGGTCCGCTTCGAGGCCGGCGACACCCGTCGCGTCACCCTCGTGGCCTTCGCCGGACGGCGCGAAGTCTACGGCTTCAACGGCCGCGTGAACGGACCCCTCTGACCATGAGCCTGCGACTTTCCCGCCTCCAGTATGCCCAGATGTACGGCCCGACCGTCGGCGACCGCGTCCGCCTCGGCGACACCAACCTCTTCGCCGAGGTCGAAGCCGATCTGATCGCCGCCGGCGGCGGTTACGGCAACGAGGTGAAATTCGGCGGCGGCAAGGTGATCCGCGACGGCATGGGCCAGTCGTCCACGGCCGCCGACGCCGAATCGCTCGACCTCGTCGTGACCAACGCGCTCATCCTCGACCCCGTGCTCGGCGTCATCAAGGCCGACATCGGGGTGAAGGGCGGACGCATCGTCGGCATCGGACATGCGGGCAATCCGGGGATCCAGTCCGGCCTCGGCTCGGCTTATCCTGATCCCGCCACGGGCCGGCCCGACCCGATGATCATCGGCGCCTGCACCGAAGTCCTCGCCGCCGAGGGGTGCATCGTCACCGCCGGCGCCATCGACACGCACATCCATTTCATCTGTCCGCAGCAGATCGATGAAGCCATCAGCTCGGGCGTGACGACGATGCTCGGCGGCGGCACGGGCCCGGCCCACGGGACGCTGGCCACCACCTGCACGCCCGGAGCCTGGAACCTCCGTCGGATGCTCGAGTCGGCGGAATCCTATCCGGTCCATTTCGGCTTCCTCGGCAAAGGCAACTGTTCGACGCCGGGCCCGCTCCGTGAACAGATCCGCGCGGGCGCCATCGGCCTCAAGCTCCACGAGGACTGGGGCACGACGCCGGCCGCCATCGACACCTGCCTCGGCGTGGCCGACGAACTCGACGTCCAGGTGGCGATCCACACGGACACCCTCAACGAAGCCGGTTTCGTCGAGTCGACGCTCGGGGCCTTCAAGGGCCGCGCGATCCACACCTACCATTCCGAAGGCGCCGGCGGGGGTCACGCCCCCGACATCATCCGCGTCTGCGGCGAACCTAACGTGCTGCCGTCGTCGACGAATCCGACGCGTCCTTTCACGGTCAACACCATCGACGAGCACCTCGACATGCTCATGGTCTGCCACCACCTTGACTCGCGGATTCCGGAGGACGTCGCGTTCGCCGAATCGCGCATCCGACCGGAGACCATCGCCGCCGAGGATCGCCTGCATGACCTCGGGGCGATCTCGATGATGTCGTCCGACTCCCAGGCGATGGGCCGGGTCGGCGAGGTGGTCTGCCGCACCTGGCAGACCGCGCATAAGATGAAGGAGCAGTTCGGCGCGCTCGCTGGCGGCTCACACCCGGCCGCCGATAATTTCCGCATCCTCCGCTACCTCGCGAAGTACACGATCAACCCGGCCATCACCCATGGCATCGCCCACGTGGTGGGTTCGCTGCAGGTCGGCAAGGTCGCCGACTTCGTGGTCTCCAAGCCCGCGCTCTTCGGCGCCAAGCCCGAGATGGTCGTCCGGGGCGGCTTCATCGCCTGGGCCAACATGGGTGATCCGAACGCTTCCATCCCGACGCCGCAGCCGACCTTCTACCGGCCGCAGTGGGGCGGCCGGGGCAAGGCGATGAACCAGACGAGCATGACGTTCGTGAGTGCGGCCTCGCTCGCCGACCCGCTCGGGCCGGCTTCCTTCGGCCTGGGCCGCCGCCTCGAAGCCGTCCGCCATTGCCGCAAGATCGGCAAGGCCGACATGGTGCTCAACGCCGCGATGCCCCGGATCGTCGTCGACCCGGAGACATATCGCGTCACCGCCGACGGCGTCCACCTGACCTGCGAGCCGGCGAAGGTCCTCCCGCTGGCCCAGCGCTACTTCCTGTTCTGAGCCATGCTGCGTCTGATCCGCGAGCCCGTCGCCGCCCCCGATGCGTCTTTGCCGGAGATCGCCGTCCGCGCCGACCGGCATGATGCGGCCAGACGACGTTGGCGCGTGGTCGCGGAGGACGGCGCGGAATTCGGCTTCGAGCTCGAACGGCCCCTGCGCCATGGCGCGGTCGTCGCACAGACTCCCGCAGCCCGCTATGTGCTGCGTCAGCACGCCGAGCCGGTGCTGATCGTATCCCTCGAGCTGCCGCCGTCGGCGGCGGCCGGCTTGGGCTGGGCTTTCGGCAACATGCACCTCGAAGCATCCTCCGAGCCCGGCCGGCTGATCGTCGCGGACTGCCCGGCCGCGCGCCAGCTGCTGGGCCGGCTGGGCCTGCCTTTCGCCTGCGAACTCCTCGTCTTCCGCCCCGGGCATTTCGCCCGCGGCCTCCAATCTCCGCATGAGCTCGGCCCCTCGCACCGCCACTGAGGCCGGCTGGCTCTTCGGCCTGCTGCAGGCGTCGGACACCTTTTATCCGACCGGCGCCTACGCCCATTCCTTCGGCCTCGAAGGGCTGGTCGAGGAAGGCGTGGTCCGCGATCGCGAGTCCTTGCGCCGCTTCCTCCTGCTCTCGGTGCTGCCCACCCTCCGCCAGGTCGAACTACCCTTGGCCGCGCACGCCTGGAAGGCCTTCGCCGCCGGCGATTGGGAGACCATCGGCGGCCTGTGCGAGCTCGCCTCCGCCCTGCGCGCGCCCCGCGAAGCCCGGGCCGCGTCGGAGGCGATCGGTCGTCAACGCGCCGAGCTCGCGGCCTCGTTGCATGATTCTCCGCTCGCCCGCGAATTCCTGAACCGTGTCCGGACGCACGGCTGGCCCCACTGCTCCGCGCTTTCCGCCGCCCTCGAGGCCCGCGTCCACGGCGCTCCGCTGGAGGCGGCCTTGGCGGCGGTCGCCTACGCGGCGGTCGCCGGCGTGATCTCCGCGGCGATGAAACTGCTGCGGCTCGGCCAGAACGGCGCCCAGGGCCTGCTGACCGAAGCGCTCGCCTCGTGTCCGGACCTGGTGTCGTCCGCCGCCGGGGTGCCCGTCGCCGAGATCGGTTGGTTCAACCCTTGGCTCGACGTCGCCGCGGCCCGCCATGAACGCGCCGCGGCCCGGCTCTTCATCTCCTGACTTCTTCCCATGACTTCCCCCAGACGTGTTCCTCGCATCGGCATCGGCGGCCCGGTCGGCTCCGGCAAGACGATGCTCTGCCTGCGGCTATGCCAGGCCCTCCGCGACCGCTACTCCATGGCGGTGGTGACCAACGACATCTATTGCTCCGAGGACGCCGAATTCCTGGTCCGCGAGGCGGCGCTTCCGGCGGGCCGGATCTCGGGCGTCGAGACGGGCGGCTGTCCGCACACGGCCATCCGTGACGACGTCACGATGAACGAGCAGGCCTGCGCCGCGCACGAGGCCGGGATTCCCGGCCTGCAGCTCCTGCTCGTCGAAAGCGGCGGCGACAACCTCACGGCGACCTTCTCGCCCGAGCTCGTCGACGCCTTCATCTATGTGATCGACGTCGCGGAAGGGGAGAAGATGCCCCGCAAAGGCGGCCCCGCGATCCGGCACAGCGACCTGCTCATCATCAACAAGATCGACCTGGCTCCCTATGTCGGCGCGGACCTCGCCGTGATGGAGCGCGATACCCGGGTCCAGCGCGGGAAGCGGCCTTTCGTCTTCGCCGACCTGCGCCGGGGCCATCATCTCGACGCCGTCATCGCCTGGATCGAACGCGAGGTCCTCTTCGCCGCCCGCGCGTGAACTCGCTCGACGGCCATCTCCACCTGCGCGCCGGCACCGGGGCCGACGGCGTCACCGCCCTGATCGAGCAGCGGTTCCGCGTACCGTTCCACCTCAGCAAGCCGAACTGGGATCCGGCGGCGCAGGTCCTGCACGCTCAGGTGGTGAACCCCACCGCGGGCATCCTCGAGGGGGACCGGCTCGAATCCACGGTCCGCGTCGATGCCGGCGCCGCGCTCCTGTTGACGACGCCGAGCGCGAGCCGGGTGTTCCGGATGGACCGCGGCGGCCACGCCGTCTCCCGGCAGTCTTTTGATGTCCGCGCCGGCGGCTGGCTCGAGGTCTTCCCGGAGCCGCTCGTGCCGCACCGCGGATGCAGCTTCTTTCAAGAGACCGACCTGATGCTCGAGCCGGGCGCGGGCGTGCTGTACGTCGACCAACTCACGCCCGGCCGTCTCGCTTACGGCGAAGCCTGGGGTTGGGAGCGGCTCGTGCTGGGACTCACGGTGCGGCTCGGCGGCGCCCTGATCCACCGCGAGCGCTTCGATCAGACCGGCGAGTCGCTCCGCGCGATGTCGGAGTTCGCGGGGACGGGCGCAGGCGCCTGCTTCGCCAACATGGTCTTCGTCCCGCCGGTCTTCGAGGCCGCCCCTGCTTGGCTGGACTCGGTCGCAAAACTGCACCGGGACGGAGTCTGGGCCGGCATCAGCCCGTTGCGCGCCGGCGGGTGGAGCTTGCGGCTGGTCGCCCCGGATCCGGTCCGGAGGCGTGACGCGCTCGAAGAGCTGCGCGCTATCCTCAGGAATTCCTACCCGCGGCTGGGTTGTGGATTACGGCGTCCGTAGCCTGTCGTTGCTTGTCGCGGAAGTGACGGAAGGCCAGCCACACGGTGAGGGCGAGGACGGTCCCGCAGAGGGCGGTGGCGAGCGGGTGGGCGGTCAGGTGTTCGTAGGTCCAGGTGATGTCGCCGCCATCTTCGTGCCCTTCGTGGCCCGGATGGGCTTGGGCTAAGACCGTGGTAAGGAGGCAGACTAGGATGAAGCTCCAGGTGCGGATCATCGAAAGAATCATGGGCAGGTGGGTGACCATGCGTCTTGTTCAGCAATTCTCATGCCGAAAAGTAATCCGAAAGACGACTGACCAAAAAACAGCAAGGGTAGCCTCGGGATAGTTAATAAAAGCGAAGATTTGGACAAAAGCCGACTAGTGATGATTGACCTCCGGTCCGGACCGGCGGGTTGCGAAGCCCGGGCAAGCTGGTTGGTTGTGGGCGATGCCCGAACTCGCCGAAGTCGAATATTTCCGACGCCGCTGGGACGTCGGCCTCGGGCGCAAGGTCACGGCGGTGAGCCTGAACCCCCGGGCGCGCGTCGGCCGCGGGATCGACGCCCGCGCGCTGGGCCGGGCGCTGGCGGGGGCGAAGCTGCTCGAGTCCTTCGCCGCGGCGAAGCAGATGGCCTTCCGTTTCTCCGGCGACGCCTGGCTGGGCGTCCACCTCGGCATGACTGGCCGGCTCGAGGCGGGGGACGCCGAGCGGGAGCCGACGCCTTACGACCATTTCAAACTGACGATGACCGGCGGCAAGGAGCTGGTCTTCGTCGATCCGCGGCAGTTCGGTCGCGTCCAGTTCTGGCAGGGCGCGGGCGTGCCGCCGTGGTGGGAGAAGATCCCGCCCGCGATCCTTTCGGAAGCCTTCACGGTCGGCGTGGTCGAGGCGTTCCTCCGCCGGCGCGCCCGCACGGCGATCAAGCCGGTGCTGCTGATGCAGGAACGTTTCCCGGGCATCGGGAACTGGATGGCCGACGAGGTGCTGTGGCGCGCGGGCTTCCATCCGCAGGCCAAGGCCGGCGCATTCGGACCGAAGTCCGTCCGCAAGCTGCATGCGACCTTGCGCGAGGTCTGCGCGGAGGCGATGGAAGTCATCGGCAAGGATTGGTCCGACCCGCCGGACAGCTGGCTCTTCAACCATCGCTGGAAGGACGGCGGACGTTGTCCGCGTACGAAGCAGCCGCTCGTGCGCGAGGAGGTCGGCGGACGTACCACCTGCTGGTCTCCCGGGCGACAGGTCCTCGGCGCCGAACGCCGTTGACCTTCCGCGCGCCCGCGCGAATTTCCTTCCATGCGCGTCACCGGCGGCATCGCCCGAGGCATCCCTCTCCGCGTCCCCGCGCAGGGTGGCGTGCGCCCGGCCACGGATTACATCCGCGAGGCGGTCTTCAACTCGCTCGCGGCCTTCGTCCCCGGGACGGCGGTGCTCGACCTCTTCGCCGGCACCGGCGCCTACGGCCTGGAGTCGCTGAGCCGGGGCGCGGCGAGCGCGACGTGCGTGGACCAGCGCATCGGCGCGGAACTCACCGCCAACGCCGCCGCGGTCGCGAAGTCGATGGGCCTCGCCGCCCTGCCTTTCACGAAGATCACCGGCGACGCCACCAAGCCCGGCGTGGCCCCCGGGCGCTTCGACCTGGTCTTCGCCGATCCGCCGTGGGAGCTCTGGCGGACCAAGGGCGCCGAGATCGCCGCGACGGCGGTGAGCTATGCCGCGGAGGGCCCGCACGTGCGCGTGATCCTCGAGGCGCCGGGCGGCCACGAAGTGCCGGTACCCGAAGGCTGGAAGCTGCGCAAGGTCATCGGCAAAGGCAAAGGCCAGCCCGCCGCGTCGGTCCTCGTCCGTCGGGCCGCGGAATGATCAGCGGCCGACGGGACGGTGTTTTTCCCAGACGCCGAGCTGCGCGAGCATGAGCGCGCCTCCGACCAGCGCGGCGGCTTCGACGCGCAGGATGCGGTCGCCGAGGTGCGCGAAGGCGAAGCCCGCCTTGCGCAGCGCCGACCGTTCCGCCTCGGCGAAGCCGCGTTCGGGTCCGAGCGCCAGCACGGCCGCCGTCGCGGGCGCGGCGAGTTCCGGCGCGCCGGTCGCCTCATAGGGATCGAGCGCGAGCTTCCACGCCGCGGCGTCGAGGCCGGCGAGGGCCTCGGCGAGCGAGGCGACGCGCGTCACTTCGGGCACGAGCGTCGAGCAGGCCTGTTCCGTCCCCTTGAGGACATGCCCGCGCCACTCGACGTCTTTCCAGAGCGAACTGGCGACGTAGCCCGGATCGCCCTTCTCGGCTTCGAAGAAGATGATCCGCGCGGCGCCGAGGCTTGCGAGGTCGTGCAGGATTTTTTTCGCGGTCTGCGGCCGCGGGAGTCCGACCAGCACCGTGAGCGGCAGCCGGGCCTGCGCGGATAGTTCCCACGCCACGGTGAAGGTCAGGCGCGGCGAGAGTCCGACGATCGTGGCGATGCCGCGCAGGCCGCCTTCGACGCCCACATGGAACGTGCCGCCGGCGGCAAGTCCCACCGTCTCCGTGAGGTGACGGGCGCGGGCGTCCTCGGCGGGCAGCCCGGCCGCGGCTTCGTCGGGGGTGATGAGCACCAAGTTCACGTCGGCCAAGGTGCGTCCGGGCGGGTGGGAGGCGAGAGGGAAGGGCGCTAACGCTTGCAGGTCCGACCGTCGTCTTTATTAATAGGCCCATGGACCTTTCGGATTTCCGCAAAGAGTATGCGGCCCACGGCGTCGACCGGCACGAGTTGCTCGACGACCCCCTGCCGCAGTTCAAGGCCTGGTTCGAGCAGGCTAAGACCGCCGGGGTCATCGAGCCCAACGCCATGGTTCTTTCGACGATCGGTCTGGATGGTTTCCCTTCCTCCCGGACCGTCTTGCTCAAAGCCGCGGATGATCGGGGCTTCTCCTTCTTTACTAACTACTCCAGTAAGAAGGGCGCCGAAATCGCCGCCCACCCCCAGGCCACCCTCCTTTTCCCGTGGTATTCCTTGGAGCGACAAATCCACATAACTGGTTCATTGGTAAAGACTTCCGAGGAAGAATCAGCGGCTTATTTCCAGCGCCGGCCTTACGGCAGCCAATTAGGTGCCTTGGCCTCCGATCAGAGCGACATCATCGCCGACCGGCGGGTCCTCGAAGTTAAATTAGCCGAGCTGAAGGCCCGTTATCCGGAAGGCCAGGTCCCCAAGCCCCCCCACTGGGGTGGATATCGCCTGATTCCGACCCGTTTTGAGTTCTGGCAGGGGCGGACCAACCGTTTGCACGACCGTTTTCAGTATACGCAGCGCGATGGGCGGTGGGATATCGTGAGGGTTTCCCCCTGAGGGTGGTTGGATAAGTATTACTAATAGGAACGCCACGCCCTCCCTTACTCTGGGGCGGGGGGTATGCGTAGGATTGACCCCCGCCAAGGGAATCATTCACCAATGCTCCTTTGCGTCTAAATGCGCTCGCTTTCCCTCATTGGTCTTTTCTCTCCCGCGTTCGTTTTCGCTAGTTCCGAAGGCGTGAAGCCCTCCGCGACCGACCTTTTCGATATCGCCGGCGTTCCGATCTCCAACTCGATCCTGACCACCTGGATCATCGCCGCCCTGATCATCATCGGCGTGCGCCTGGCCGTCGGTACGCCCAAGCTCATTCCTGGCAAGGGTCAGGCCGTCGTCGAAGGCATGGCCCAGGGACTCCGCGATGCCCTCGAACCGATCGTCGGCAAGCAGATGATCGGCAAGACCTTCCCGCTTCTCTGCGGCTTCTTCGTCTTCATCCTCCTGATGAACTGGAGCGGTCTCCTCCCCGGCGTCGGCACGATCAAGTTCCAGACCGCCGATCACGGCTGGCAGGACGCCATCCGTCCGGCCAACTCCGACCTCAACACCACTTTCGCGCTCTCCGTGCTCTCCTTCGTCGCGTGGACCTACTTCGTCCTCCGTTACGCCGGCTTCAAGGTGCTCGTGTTCGACCTCTTCGGCAACAAGGCCGACAAGAAGGAAGTCGGCATGCTGATGTGGGTGCTGCTCGTCCCGATCTTCTTCGCCGTCGGCGGCATCGAAGTCGTCTCGATCGCCTTCCGCCTCATCTCCCTCTCGTTCCGTCTCTTCGGCAACGTCTTCGGCGGCGAGAACCTCATCCACGCCCTCGGCGGCATCGCGCCGTACGTCGCCCCGGCCCTCGCCGGCCTGCTCGAAGTCCTCGTCGGCGTCATCCAGGCGTTCGTCTTCACGCTGCTCTCCGCCGTGTACATCGGCCTGATCTGCAACCACGAAGGCGGCCACGACGACGAGCACGCCCACTGAACCTTCTGCTTTCGAGGCGCGTGACTTGGCGGGAATCCCCTGCCGGCGCGCCGAGGAAAAACCAAAAAACCAACACACATGATCATCGCTGAAATCACCGGTTCCCTCCCTGCCACCGTCGGCTGCTTCGCCGCCGCCATCGGCGTGGGTCTCATCGGTGCCAAGGCCGTCGAGTCCGTGGGTCGCAACCCCGACGCTTCCGGCAAGATCCTCGTCCAGTCGATCCTGGGCATGGCTCTCGCTGAAGCCGTCGCGTTCTACGCGATCTTCCTCGCCAAGTAAACGGTCCCGTGGCGCGGCCCCGCAAGGGGCCCGCCACTTCTCTTTCTCCGCGCCGATCCCAACCTTCCTTTCAAAGTCCTCACCATGACCTTCCTCTCCGCTCTCCTCGCCGCCGAACCCGCCAAGGCCGCCGCCCACGCCGCTCCGGCCGCCCCTGGCGCCGCCGAAGCCCACGGCCCCGTCGGCGAGATCATCCAGCTCTTCGGCAGCTTCGGCGTCGACGGCCCGCACCTGCTCGTCCAGCTCGTCAATTTCTCCATCCTCGCCTTCATCCTCTACCGTTTCGCCGTGAAGCCGGCCCTCGGCCAGATGGAGGAGCGCAACCGCCTCATCGAGAAGGGTCTCGCCGACGCCCAGGCCGCCACGCAGCGCCTGGCCGAAGCCCAGCAGGCTTCCGACGCCAAGCTGAACGCCGCCGCCGACGAAGCCGCGCGCATCCTCGCCGAAGCCCGTAACGCCGCCAAGGCCGCCGTCGAAGCCGCCAAGGCCGAAGCCTCCGCCGCCCAGGCCGAAGTCGTCGCCAAGGCCAAGGCCGCCATCGAGGCCGATCGCGTCAAGATGCTCGCCGAAGTCCGCGGGGAAGTCTCCCGCCTCGTCGTCGAGACCGCCGCCAAGGTCCTCGCCGAGAACCTCGACGACGCCACGCGCGGCCGCCTGAACGAGGCCGCCGTCAAGCAGCTCGCCCGCTAAGCCGCCTTTCTCCCGATGTCCGCCGCCTCCGTCCGAGCCGAAGCCAAGCGCCTCCTCGCCCTCTCGCTGGAGGGCGGCGCCGTCTCGTCCGACCGCGTGGGCGCCGTGCTCGCCGCGCTCGCGAAGTCCCGCCCGGCCCACGCGCTCCGTCCGCTCCTCCGCGCGTACCTCACGAACATCCGCCGCGAGCTCACCCGCGGCGAAGCCCGCATCGAGCACGCCGGCCCCCTCGCCGCGGCCGACGCCGAAGCGATCGCCGCGCATTTCGCGAAGCACCTCGGCCGCCCGGTCCGTCCGGTCACCCGGCGCAACGACGCGCTGCTCGCCGGCTTCCGCGTCCGCGTGGGCGACGACGTCACCGACGTCTCGGCCGCCTCGCGCCTGGCCGCCCTCGCCAAGTCCCTTTCCTGAACTCCTCCCCCAACCTTAACCTGATTTACTAAACACAATGAGCAACGCGATCGACCAGATCCAGAAAGCCATCGCCGGCCTTGATACCCGCGCCGGCAAGTCCAACGTCGGCACCATCGTCTCCCTCGCGGACGGCGTGGCCTCCATCGACGGCCTCTCCGGCGTCATGATGAACGAGATGATCGAGCTCCCGGGCGGCCTCCAGGGCGTGGCGCTCAACCTCGCCGAGGACACCGTCGGCTGCGTCGTCATGGGCGACATCTCCAGCCTCAAGGAAGGCATGGAAGCCAAGACCACCGGCCGCCTCCTCTCCATCCCCGTCGGCAAGGGCCTCCTCGGCCGCGTCGTCGACGCCC
>Ga0222712_10000838_pt1 | contig 39307 bp, 37 predicted proteins | sample C33_657DmetaG_FD_165043 | JGI IMG/M metagenome (GOLD analysis project Ga0222712, IMG submission 165043) | Estuarine water microbial communities from San Francisco Bay, California, United States - C33_657D | ecosystem: Environmental > Aquatic > Marine > Unclassified | place: USA: California... | reverse complement strand
CAACCAAAGCAATGTTTAAAGTGAGAAGGAAGTTCTGAACCAGTCGCTGGTGACTCTGGATGGCGTTCAGGAATCACAGCTCCTGATGGAGGCGTAGTAGTGGGAACTCGGCTCATGAGAGAAGGTTACTTGATGAGTTACCCACTACCCTAGAACCGTGAGCACAAACCAGGTCTTTAAAGAAGTGATTCGCCCCCCATTGTGGCTAATCTGCTTCATCTACTTCATGCTCTTCTCAGTTGTCGTTGCTATCTGGGCCGCTTTTGACAATAACGCAGCGCTCAACGCCTTTGCCATATCGCTCGCTCTACAGGGCGCAATTTTGCATTGGATGACCTCAACTATTGAGGTGATAGATGGTGAACTCCGAATTAAGCGAGCTCATATCCCATTGCAATATTGTGGAGATGTTGAAGTGATATCGAAATCGAACTTTGGTTTTGAACGAACTCGAGGAGCTGATCCTGCTGCATTCTTCGCAATCACATTCTGGATCTCAGAAGGAATTAAAGTTGCGGTAAAGGATGATCGTGATCCAACGCCATATTGGTTGATTTCAACAAAGAAAGCTGCCGAATTAGCTGCGGCTCTCAGAACTTCAAAATAAGTTAGGCGCAATCCTTGCAGATTGACTTAGCGCCTTCGCCCTTAGCGAGCTGAGTCATATGGTGGATGAGATAGCAGCGTGAACATGTAAATTCATCAACCTGCTTTGGAACAACGCGCACAGCGAGTTGCTCTCCTGAGAGGTCAGCTCCAGGAAGTTCTAGATTCTCTGCAGCCTCTGCCTCATCGACATCAATCTGACCAGATTGTGCATCAGCGCGCTTGGCCTTGAGCTCTTCGAGGGATTCCTCGTGTAGCTCTTCATCAGTCTTTCGGGGTGTGTCGTAATCTGTTGCCACTTTGAGTTACCTTCCTTCTTACCTCACCTGCATCACAATCGATGCGAGCTGTCCCCCGCGTGCGAATAGTCGCGTATAAAGCCTTGATTACCTGTTAGAACCGTCGGCGTGTCGCTTTTATTCCCGAGCGGCGATAGCGCGCTCAATCGACTGAGCCAGCGCCCCATCGACATAGCCTCGAATATGGGTTCCCTCAGCCAGATGTTCCTCAAAGAGGATCTCACCCGATTCATGGATGGCGTGGACCAGATCACCTCGGTCATATGGAATAACGGAGTCGATCTCAACGCTCGGGTGAGGTAGGGATTTCTCGATTGCATGGAGCAGTCCTTCGATTCCGAAGCCGCTCTTGGTCGAGAATGCATAACTATTCTTCTCTTTCCGCAGGAGCTCCATCACAATTTCAGGAGCTGCAATATCGACCTTATTGATGGCGATAATTTCAGGAATATCTCCCCCGCCAATCTCATCGAGTACCTCGCGCACCGCACGAATCTGTTCGAAGGGATCTGGATGAGAACCATCTACGACATGGACAATCAGATCTGCACCAGAGACTTCTTCTAGCGTGGATTTAAAGGCATCAACCAATTGATGTGGAAGGTGGCGAACAAAACCTACTGTGTCAGAAAGGGTATAGACGCGCCCTTCGGATGTCTGTGCTTTGCGAACTGTTGGATCTAGAGTGGCAAAGAGCGCATTCTCAACAAGAACTCCCGCACCTGTCAGAGTATTGAGAAGTGAGGATTTTCCAGCATTGGTGTATCCGGCAATCGCAACAGAAGGAATATTATTTCGGCGGCGCTCTTGTCGCTTGGTATCTCGAGCAACCTTCATCTCACTAATCTCGCGTCGCAGCTTCGCCATCTTGTCGCGAATACGTCGCCGATCGGTTTCAATCTTTGTCTCACCTGGGCCACGACCACCAATACCAGCACCACCTGCTGCGCGACCACCAACCTGACGCGAGAGCGAATCACCCCAGCCGCGAAGACGTGGAAGTAGGTATGCAATCTGAGCAAGCTCCACCTGCGCCTTACCCTCACGGCTCTTCGCATGTTGGGCGAAGATATCGAGGATAAGCGCAGTGCGATCTACTACCTTCACCTTTAACCTATCTTCCAAGGTGCGAAGTTGTGAAGGTGAGAGTTCGCCATCACAAATAACCGTGTCGGCACCGGTAGAACGCACGATTGCTCTGAGATCTTCCAGCTTTCCCGAACCGATATAGGTAGAGGGATCTGGCTTATCGCGACGTTGAATAAGGCCTTCTAAAACTTCAGAGCCGGCAGTCTCAGCAAGTGCCTTCAGCTCCGCCAATGAGTTATCTGCCATCTCGGCAGAGCCTTCAGTCCAAACTCCAACCAAGACAACGCGTTCGAGTTGAAGTTGGCGATATTCAGCCTCTGAAATATCTTCAAGCTCGGTTGAGAAGCTCTTAACGCGACGCAGCGCATGGCGATCAGATAAATCCTGCTGCGATTGAACTTCATCAATCTCATCGGCATCGAAATCAGCTGCCGCACGAGCGCTTTCGCGCAGGAGATCTTCAAATAACTTATCGTAGGAATCTTCTGATTCACTCATACGAGGTACGCACTCACATCGTGATCGCCAAGAAGCACTGCGGGGCCGGTAAGGGTTGCATTGGAGTGGCCATCAATATCGACGACTAAGCGACCTCCCGGAGGATAGATCACCCAACGTGATGGAAGTGATCCCCCTGATTTCTTTGTTGCCGCAAGTGCCACAGCACAGGTTCCAGTTCCACATGATTGCGTCTCACCACTGCCACGCTCATGAACGCGCATCTTCGCCTCCTGCCCTGGCAGAATTTCAACGAATTCGACATTGACACCTTCTGGGTAAGAATCTGCAGGAGTTACTTGTGGCGCTACATCTAAAGAACCGAGGGTTGAGAGGTCATCAGTGAAGACAACAGCATGTGGATTTCCCACATTGATATTAAATCCTGAATACGTCACACCATTAGCGGTAGCTTCAACTTCCTCAGCTTCGTCATAGACCTTTCCCATATTGACCGAGATATCGTCTTCCGCTGGTACTCGCAGGTGCTTAATTCCAGCACGTGTATCAATGGCAAAGATGCCTTCTCCTTGATGGCCTTTAGCAACTAGGTATCGAGCCATGACGCGAATTCCATTGCCACACATTTCTGCCAGTGATCCATCTGAGTTGTGATAATCCATAAACCATCGGCCATCGCTCTTAATGATGCGGATCATTCCATCCCCACCGATGCCACTCTCGCGATTACACATCGCCGCCACTTGTGGTGCCGTGATTACTAGCTCATCCTCTGGATCAAAGATGATGACGAAATCATTATGTGTGCCGTGGCCATAGGTGGCGATTACAGGGTTTTGCATATGTTAAGAGTTTATACGTTCTTCGATAAATGGCAGACGTGGCTGGCCTTCACCGATCCATTGAATTCTTTGATCACGCTTAAACCATGTCTCTTGGCGACGGACATACTGTCTCGTTGCCACAATCGTCTCCGATATCGCCTCTTGCTGGCTCAACTGGCCCTGGATGAGCGAGATAACTTGGGCATAACCGATTGCGCGTTGCGCAGTAGTTCCCTCTAATAGCCCCTCGCCCATCAACTTCTCAACCTCGCCAATCAAACCTTGTTCAAACATTCGATGGACTCTCGCCTCAATTCGAGGGGCAAGGGTAGTTCTCTCCATCGCAAGACCAATATGGAGTGCATCCGGATAGCGGAGACTGACATCACTTGGAAGATTGGCTGAGTACGGCTTGCCGGTAACTTCAATCACTTCTAACGCACGGATAATTCTGCGCAGATTGGCAGGTTCAATTGCGACGGCAGCTTCTGGGTCGAGCAACTTCAATCGAGAGTAGAGCTCTGCAGTTCCGAGAGACTCTGCCTCGCTTTCAAGCTTGATGCGAATGGAAGGATCGGTCTCTGGAAAATTCATCTCATCGACAATTGATTTGATATAGAGCCCGGTGCCACCAACGACAATTGCCACTTTCTTCCGTGCCTGAATATCCTCAATGGCCTTTCTTGCAAGCTCTTGATAAGCAGCCACCGATGCATCTTGGTTGACCTTTAAGATATCGAGCAGGTGGTGAGGAATCCCTCGGCGCTCAACTTCGCTTAACTTTGCAGTTCCAATATCCATGCCTTGATAGAGCTGCATAGAGTCAGCATTGATAATCTCACCATCAAACTTCTCAGCGACCTCTATTGCTAAGTCGCTCTTTCCTGTGGCAGTCGGCCCACAGATGATGATCAGCGGCGCAGCCATGGTTAACGCTTCAAGGTCGGAATACCGAGCATGGTGGGTGCCGGACCCGAGACTTCCCGTGTTCGCACTTCGTGGGCATCTCCGCCACGAGTAGGTATTACCTTCAGCGGCGCTCCAATTAAGTAGTGAGCAGATGCTTGCGTAATTTCAACATCGACAAAATCTCCTGGACGAACACCTTCGACTGGCTCGAAGTGAACGAGACGAAAATCCTCTGATCTCCCAGTGATTCGTCCGCGATCACCATCGCGGCGTCCTTCAATCTCATTAACCATTACTCGGTGTGTTGTTCCAACTGCTCGCTGATTGATCTCTAGTGAAATTCTCTGCAAGTGCTCATGAAGGCGTGTGTAGCGCTCACCAACAATTTTTTCATCCACTTGATTCGGCATAACCCCTGCAGGCGTTCCAGGGCGAATCGAATATTTATAAGTGTAGGCAGCTGCGAACTCGGCCTTTGTGGTCAGGTCGATAGTTGCCTGGAAATCTTCTTCACTCTCACCAGGAAAACCAACGATGATATCTGTGGTGATCATGGCATGTGGGAGAGCTTTACGGACTCGCTCCAATATCCCAAGGTACTTCTCGCTACGGTAGGAACGGCGCATCGCCTGCAGAATCGAATCTGAACCAGATTGAAGTGGCATATGAAGATGTGGCATCACATTAGGTGTCTCCACCATCGCTTCAATGACATCATCGGTGAAATCACGTGGGTGCGGTGACATGAAGCGGATTCGCTCTAACCCTTCGACTGCGCCGACATCGCGAAGCAACTGGGCAAATGCACCTTTCTTACCCGCTTCTACTCCGTACGCGTTCACGTTCTGTCCCAGCAAAGTAATCTCAATAACACCTTGAGCAACAAGTGCCTTGACTTCGGCCAAGATATCTTCAGGCTCACGGTCCTTCTCGGCTCCACGTAGCGCTGGCACAATGCAGAAGGTGCAGGTGTTATTACAACCTACAGAGATTGAAACCCATGAAGTAAATGCGGAGAAGCGTCGGGCTGGAAGTGTTGATGGGAAGTGCTCTAGCGCCTCCAGAATTTCAATCTGAGATTCCTCTTCAATCCGAGCGCGCTCAAGCAGAACAGGAAGTGATCCCACATTATGTGTGCCAAAGACGACATCAACATAAGGCGCCTTCTTCAAAATTGTTGCTTGATCTTTCTGAGCTAAACACCCTCCGACTGCAATCTGGAGCGAAGGATTAGCCTTCTTTATCGGCGCTAAGAAGCTGAGATTTCCATAGAGTTTGTTATCTGCATTCTCACGGACGGCGCAGGTATTAAAGACGACGATATCTGCCTGCTCCCCCTTTGTGACAGGAATATGGCCGGCAGCATCGAGTAAACCTGCAATGCGCTCTGAATCATGGACATTCATCTGACATCCATATGTCTCAACAAGATATGTGCGCGCCATTGAGTTATCGATTCTTCTGGGCGCGAAGTTGTGCCTGCTCGCTACGCCACTTAGCGATTGCAGCATGGTTTCCGCTGAGTAATATTTCTGGAACATCAATTCCACGCCACTGGGCAGGCTTTGTGAAGTTGGGGTACTCCAAATAGCCTTCAGAGTTATGTGATTCCTCAGCAAGTGAATCTGGATTACCTAGAACGCCCGGTATCAATCGAGTAATTGCCTCAATCATCACCATAGAGGCGACTTCTCCCCCACCTAGTACATAATCACCAATTGAATATTCATGGACGCGAATATTGCGATTTTGAAATTCAGGCTGTGAGTAATACTGGCGAATGCGATCATCGATTCCTTCGTAGCGACCACATGCAAAGATAAGATGTGAGTGTGATGAAAGCTCTTGTGCAACTGGTTGAGTAAATTGCTTGCCCGCTGGGGTCAAGATTATGAGATCGGTTTCTTCGACCATCAATGGATCTAAAGCCTTAGCCCAGACCTCTGGCGACATCACCATTCCGGCGCCGCCTCCATAAGGTGTGTCATCTACTGAACCATGAACACCAACGGCATTGTCACGCAGGTTATGCACCTGAATCTCTACTAACCCTGCGCTCTGTGCTTTACCCAATAGCGAAAGGTTGAGCGGTGAAAGATATTCAGGAAATATCGAGATGACATCAATCTTCATCAGATGGAACCTGAAATCTCTGGTGGAATTACTGTCATCCGCTTATTGCGAACATCGACTTCAGGGACCAGCTGCATTACAAATGGAATCATCACTTCGCCTTGTGAAGTCTTGATTACCAATACATCTTGACCTGGAAGATTGAGAACTTCAGTTACGGGACCAAACTCACTGCCATCTTCAAGGTATGCGATGCAACCGATGAGCTGAAGGACGTGATAATCATCTTCATCGTAGCCAGGAGCATCAATATCGACTTCGGCATAAAGGAGCTCATTACGGAGCTCTTCAACCTGATTACGGTTACCAATGCCCTCAAAACCGAGGAGGAGGATGCCGTTGTGGACACGTGCAGAAGCCACGGTGAGAACACCGTGGCTATCTGTCTCTAAACGTGCACCGAGTGCGAAGCGATCTTCGGCTTCATCAGTTCGCACTTCAATGGTTGCCTCACCGAGAATTCCGTGGGCTTTACCGATACGTCCTACATTAAGGCGCATGACGTAATCTCCTTTAATTAAAACTGGAGAGGTTTAGCGAAGTTCGTCAGTATCGATGAGATCAACGCGAACTGAACGTCCAGCGAGCGCGCTTACGACTGTGCGAAGCGCCTTTGCTGTGCGACCGTTACGACCGATGACCTTGCCGATATCTTCAGGATTGACACGGACTTCGAGAGTTGCCCCACGACGACCGTTCTTCTCCTTGACGTTCACATCATCAGGGTTATCTACGATTCCCTTAACGAGGTGCTCGAGAGCTTCGTCAATCATAATTACTCTGCTGGAGTTTCTTCAGCTGCAGGTGCTTCAACAACAGCCTCTTCAGCTACTGCCTCTGCTACAACTTCTTCAACCGCTGCTGGAGTCTCTTCTGCGACAGCCTCTACGACTGGAGCTTCCTCAACAGCTGGAGCTGACTTAGCTGCAAGCTTCTCCTGTGCCTTCTTCTTGAGAGTTGTTGCACCCTCTGCAGGCTCTGATGCTGCAGCCTTTACAGCTGCCTCGTATGCAACGACCTTCTTTGGCTTCTCTGGAGCAAACTTAAGTGTGCCTTCCGTTCCTGGAAGACCCTTGAACTTCTGCCAATCGCCAGTTACCTTCAATAGCGCTGCAACGGCCTCAGTTGGCTGTGCGCCTACGCCGAGCCAGTAGAGAGCGCGCTCAGAGTTAACCTGAATGATTGATGGCTCTTGTCCTGGTACGTAGCGACCGATCTCTTCAATTGAGAGACCGTTACGCGCCTTACGTGAATCTGTGACGACGATGCGGTAATAAGGTGTGCGGATCTTTCCAAAACGCATTAAACGAATCTTTGTAGCCAAAGTGGTAGTGCTCCTAAAAAAGTGTGTCAGCGTGAAGATCGATACAGCGGGGTGCGTAACGGACTTCTTCCGACGAACGGATTTGGATGTTGTAGGGGTAGAGGGCCCTTCAACAGGTGCCCCATTCTGCCAGCCGCACGCTCAATACGGAAATTGAGCACCGATAAGGCCCAGCTCAGGCGATGAGCTTATTAAGCCTCTTCTGCAGCCCGTTTCGCTGGATTTCCTGAGCGTGACTTCTTCTTAGGCTGCTGAGCAATCTTCGGCGCCCCGCCCATTGCCGGCATAGGCATCCCAGGTGGCAGGGCCATTCCAGGCGGAAGAGCCGGACCCTTACCCCCACGCAGTGATTTCATCATCTTCTGAGCAGCGGTGAACTTCTCCACCAACTTATTGACATCAGAGACCTGGCGACCAGAACCTGCAGCGATACGAGCTCTGCGAGAGCCATTGAGCAATTTAAGATCGCGCCGCTCGGCCGGGGTCATCGATTGAACAATTGCTTTAGTGCGAGTGAGTTCGGATTCGTCGAAGTTATCGATCTGCTTCTTCATCGCTCCAGCGCCAGGCAGCATCCCGAGGAGCTTGCCCATATTTCCCATCTTCGACATCGCTTCGATCTGCTCGAGAAAATCTTCTAAGGTGAAATCTTCGCCGCTATTGAACTTATCTTCTAACTTCTTCGTCGACTCTGGATCGAAAGCCTTCTTTGCCTGTTCGGCAAGTGTTGCCACATCGCCCATACCGAGAATGCGAGATGCCATGCGCTCTGGATAGAAGATATCGAAATCTGCAATCTTCTCACCATTGGAGATAAACATAATGGGGCGACCGGTGAGGGATGCAATTGACAGGGCTGCGCCACCACGAGCATCACCATCGAGTTTGGTGAGAACCACGCCATCAAAGCCAACGCCATCGCGGAAAGCCTCTGCGGTGCGGACGGCATCTTGGCCAATCATCGCATCAACAACAAAGAGGATTTCATTTGGATTGATTGCATCGCGTATTGCAGATGCCTCAGCCATCAAATCCTCATCAACACCGAGACGTCCAGCGGTATCGACAATAACCATGTTGTGAAGTTTCGACTTTGCATATGCGACACCATCACGTGCAACCTGCACCGGATTGCCAACGCCATTTCCTGGCTCTGGCGCAAAGACCGGAACACCTACCGATTCACCGACAACTTGCAATTGGGTAACAGCATTAGGGCGCTGCAAATCAGATGCCACAAGAACCGGCGTATCGCCTTGATCTTTATAAAACTTAGCAAGCTTTGCCGCAAGCGTTGTCTTACCAGCGCCTTGAAGACCGGCGAGCATAATGACAGTCGGTGGATTCTTGGCATAACGAACTCGACGAGCCCCTCCACCGAGAATCTCTGTCAGTTCGCGATTGACTAAATCAAAGATTGATTGCGCTTGATTGACTCCGGATTGGAGAGTTGGAAGAAGTTCTAATGAACCAGTTCTCACCCTCTCGATAAATTGCTCAACAACAGGGAGTGCGACATCGGCCTCAAGGAGGGCCTGGCGAATCTCGGTAACTGTATTTTCGATATCGCTCGCCGATAATTTTCCGCGATTGCGCAGTGAGCCGAAGGCATTAGATATCTTGGAGGAGAGCGCATCAAACATAGTGGGCCTATAGTACTTGAGAGAGCCTTGGACTACTTGAGTGAGCCTTGGATGCGCGATGCAACCTCATTTGCGCGCTCCTGAGTCAGCGCTCCCCCACCGATCTCTGTCACATATAAGGTGTCGATTGCTTCTGCTCCCAACGTGGTGACGATTGCAGAGCGAATATCGATATTACATTTTCTCACCGTGTCACCTATTGAAAAGAGGAGCGCCGGCCTGTCATGGCTTCTCACCTCAATAATGGTGGCATCGGTTGCGGCATCCAAGAATGTCTCCACCACTGGTGCTGGAACAGGGATGGTTGGCATCAGAGAATAGGTTTCGATCCGCTCCTGGATTCGCTGCGCCAGCTTTCCTTCCGATTCAAATCCCTTAGTGAGCTCGCGTGAGAGCGCCTCGCTCGTTAAATCTGGGGCATTGGGATCTGGAACCACAATCCACTCCATCACGGCAACGTTATTAACCGTCTTGGTGCGCGCTGAACGAACATCAAGTCTGAGAATATTAAGAACACCTGAGACGATGGAGAGCAATCCAGTCTTATCTGGTGCAATGACTTCAATAGCATAAACACTTCCACGGTCTTCAATCACAACGCTCAAGGATCCAATATCTGCGCGTGCTATCTGTTCTGCAGTGAGCTCGGGCTGTTGGGTAATTGTGTTATCCGTGATCGCCATACGAACTCGCCGAACGAGATCAGAGACCAGGGATGCCTTCCAATCGCTCCATGCTGCGCGACCAGTTGCGATGCCATCAGCAATGCTGAGTGCGTGCAGAAGTTCAAGTGTTCCCACATCTGTAATATTTTCTGCGACGCTTGAAATTGTTGCCGGATCATCGAGATCTCTGCGGGTAGCTGTTGCTGATAGTAAGAGGTGATATCTGATTAATCTCTGAATAGTCGCAATGTCGCTCTCATTAAAGCCGATGCGAGCAGCTAACGGTTGAATCAAAATCTCACCGCGTAAGGAGTGATCATCTTCAGTGCCCTTGCCGATATCGTGAAAGAGGGCGGTGAAGAGAAGTAGATCTGGGCGGTGCACCTCGCGGGTAAGGGCTGCCGCAGAGACAGCTGTCTCGACCATATGGCGGTCAACGGTGTGGCGGTGAAGGACATTGCGTTGTGGAAGTGAACGCACCCCCCTCCACTCAGGTATCCAATGAAAGATGATCTCTTCTTGATCTAACGCCTCAAAGATCTCAACCATCGCAGGTCCTGCTCCGATAAGTGCAATTAAATACTCACGTGCCTCACGTGGCCAAGGTTGAGGTAGCGCACCGCGACCAACATCTAACGCATCGGCATAGACACGCAGCGAATCAAAGGAGAGGCGCATGCCGAGTTGAGCAGCAGTTGCCGCAGCTCGTAATCCAATGACTGGATCGCTCTCGAGATCGAAGGTGGAATCAATAACCACTTCACGATTGGAGACAGAGATACCCGGTGAAATCACATCTGAGCGAATCTTTTTCAAGAATCGTCCAAGACCATCTTTGCCCTTTCGGTGGTACTGATGCCACGCCATCTGCATTAGATAATCGACTGCGCGAGCAGCTTGTGCGATATCGCTCATCAGAACATCAGCATCGATATATCCAAGATGTGCAGCGACTTTATCTTGCTCGGTAAAGAGCAGACGATCCTTATCGCGCCCGCTAACGATATGTAATGCTTCTCGAGCCGTGGAGAGAACTGACTCTGCCTGGCTAATGCGCTCCATCGGAAGTGTGAGTGCACCTGATACATGCATCGCACGGAGTGCGGTGATATCGCGAAGGCCACCGCGCGACTCTTTCAAATCTGGTTCTAAGAGATAGGCGAGTTCTCCGTTGCGCTCATAGCGCTCCTCTAAAGTCTTCTCCAGCTCCGGAAGATATCGATCATTCTCTTCCCGCCAAATAGAGAGCGCCATGCTTTGGATATCTGCGACGAGATCTGCGCTTCCACAGATAAGGCGGATATCAAGAAGTCCCATTGCAACCTTGAGATCTTCACTAAGTGCCTCACGAACTTCAGTGCGAGTTCGAACCGAGTGATCGACCTTAATCTTCTGATCCCAGAGCGGATAGAGAATTGAATTTACTATCTCTGAAAGGCGCGACTGAGAATAAGAACCGTTATGGAGAATAACTATGTCGAGATCAGAGCCGGGTGCAAGTTCGCCTCGGCCAAAGCTTCCAACGGCTGCCACAGCAATCTTCTGCGCATCTGCACCGCTTGAGATGAAGAGCTGAGAGATAAGGAGGTCGCGTTCATTTGAACGCAACCTCCTCTCTCGTGTTCCCATGGTTCAGATTCTATTGTGAGAAATTACTAAACCTGGTGCAAACTAGCCGAAACTAGATTGCATCCGATCCACGTTCGCCGGTGCGAACGCGTACGACCTGGTCGACCGGAGTCGTCCAGACCTTTCCATCACCAATCGAACCGGTGCCAGCAGCCTTGACGATGACATCGACGATATTTGCAGCATCTGCATCATCGACGAGAACTTCAAGGCGAACCTTTGGCACGAGGTCAACGGTGTATTCAGCGCCACGATAAACCTCTGTGTGGCCCTTCTGGCGACCGAAACCGCTCGCCTCTGAAACTGTCATCCCGGTGATACCCGCACCTTGCAGAGCATCCTTTACTTCATCGAGCTTAAATGGCTTGAGAATTGCTGTTATGAGTTTCATAGGTTTGCGCCTCCTCGTGATGAGCTTGCATATTCGTATGCTGATTCAGCATGTTCCTTAAGGTCGATACCTTCGATCTCTGCATCCTTTGCGATGCGGAAGCCGATGGTCTTCTCGATTGCATAACCGATGATCAGTGTTGCAATAAATGAGTAGCCCGCTACAAGTGCAACACCGAGGGCTTGCTTACCCAAGAGAGTCGTTCCACCACCATAGAAGAGGCCATCTAGTCCGATGCTGTTAACAGCTGATGCACCGAAGAGACCGATTGCAAGAGAGCCCCAGATGCCACCAACAAGGTGAACACCGACAACATCGAGTGAATCATCGAAGCCGAACTTGTACTTCAAGCTCACTGCTAGTGCGCAGAGGATTCCAGCGATCAAGCCGATAACTACCGCTGCCCATGGAGCTACGAAGGCACATGCTGGTGTAATTGCAACCAAGCCTGCAACAGCACCTGATGCTGCACCAAGAGATGTTGCATGGCCATTGCGAACCTTCTCAACAAGTAACCAACCGATGATTGCAGCAGCTGCTGCAACCTGTGTATTCATAAGAGCTAGCCCTGCTACTCCATTTGCACCGAGAGCAGATCCTGCGTTAAATCCGAACCATCCAAACCACAAGAGTCCTGCACCGAGCATGACGAGTGGAAGTGAGTGTGGACGCATTGGATCTTTTCTCCAGCCGATGCGCTTTCCAAGAACAATAGCGAGGGCAAGACCGGCAGCACCTGCGTTGATATGTACTGCAGTTCCACCGGCAAAGTCCTGAACGCCCTTACCTGCAAGGTATCCAGTGCCAGTTACAACATCGCCCACCTTATTTCCGAAGGCGAATACCCAGTGAGCAACCGGGAAGTAGACAACTGTTGACCAGATGGCAACGAAGATTCCCCATGAGAGGAACTTGGTGCGATCTGCAATTGCGCCCGAGATGAGTGCAGGTGTGATGATTGCAAACATCAACTGAAATGCTGCAAATACCAATACTGGGATTGGATAGACGCCACCATTATTGGTGAAGTCATTTACTGCTCCCCCAAGTCCGCTGAGTGAGAAGTTTCCATACCAAGCAGATTCGCCCTTGTAACCAAATGCCAATTCGAATCCATAGATCACCCAGAGGATGCTGACGATTCCAATTGTTACCATCGACATCATCATCATATTAAGAACGCTCTTTGTGCGAACCATTCCGCCGTAGAAGAACGCAAGCCCTGGTGTCATTAGGAGCACGAGAGCGCTACTAATGAGAATAAAGGCAGTGTCTCCACTGTTGAGAACTACATCTCCCATTTACAAACCTCACTTCATTTGAGTAAACCGCTGAATAAACACGGTAGAAACTACGAAAACTCGCCGTTGAGATGGGAGTAAGGTCGCAAATGGGCGTTACAGAAGGTGGTGTGTCGGGTTAATGGGGTGCAACAAAAAGGCGAGAAATGTTTCAGATGTGTTACTTAGGCGAAGAGCCCATCGAGGTACCTCTGGCTATCAAAGGGGGCAAAATCCTCGATTGCCTCACCGGTGCCGATAAATTTGATCGGCAGATCGAGCTGATCCTCAATCGACAAGGCGACTCCTCCGCGCGCTGAGCCATCGAGCTTGGTAACAATCAGCCCCGTCACCTCAACTGCCTCGCTGAAGAGCTTGGCCTGTATCAAGCCATTCTGGCCAGTTGTGCCATCAATAACCAGGAGCACCTCTGAGACCGGGCGCATCTTCTCAACGACGCGTTTAATCTTGCCGAGCTCTGCCATCAGATCGCTCTTTGTGTGAAGGCGACCTGCGGTATCAATGAGCGCATACTCGCTGGAGTTCTCCACCGCGCTCTTTACCGTATCGAAGGCTACCGATGCTGGCTCGCCCTCATGTTTTCCGGTAATCACAGGAACTCCAATTCGAGCGCCCCAGGTAGAGAGTTGTTCCACTGCTGCAGCACGAAAGGTATCAGCAGCTCCCAGAGTTAGGTTCTGTGAACTTTTCTTTAAGTGATGGGCAAGCTTTGCCGCAGATGTTGTCTTTCCAACGCCATTGACACCAACGATAAGAATGACAGTTGGCGAAGAGCCTTGGGCAAGCTCACGGCTCTTCTGTGAGAGATGCTGGGAAAGGATTTCGCGCAAAGCGCCCTCCGCATCATCGCCCTTAATCTTCTTCGCCTCTGCAATCACTTTCTCAGTTAATACAGGACCGAGATCTGCCGCCAAAAGTTCTGAGGAGAGTTCATCCCAATCGAGAGCTGATGCGCTTGATTCGCCTTTGATTTTTGCAACAAAGCGCGAGAAGAGACCCATAAGGAGAATTTAACCTTTAAGCGTCGGCAGATTCGCGCAGACGCTGTGAGATTACTTCTGTAACGCCATCACCGCGCATTGTCACGCCATAGAGCGCATCTGCGATCTCCATGGTGCGCTTCTGGTGTGTAATCACGATGAGCTGTGAACTCTCACGTAGCTCTTCCATAATTCCAAGGAGTCGACCAAGGTTGACATCATCGAGCGCAGCTTCAACCTCATCAAGAATATAGAACGGACTTGGTCGTGATTTAAAGATCGCAACGAGCATTGCAACTGCAGTCAGCGACTTCTCTCCACCTGAGAGAAGTGAGAGGCGCTTGACGCGCTTTCCTGGTGGACGAGCCTCAACATCAACACCGGTATTGAGAAGATCATCTGGGTTTGAGAGGAAGAGCTTTCCTTCTCCACCTGGGAAGAGGCGACCGAAGATATCCTTAAAGTGAGCGGCTACTTCGGTATATGCCTCCATAAAGACTTCCTGGACCTTGTCATCTACTTCCTTGATGATGTCGAGGAGATCCTTCTTGGTGCGCTTCAAATCTTCTAGTTGCTCGGCAAGGAACTTCAAGCGCTCTTCAAGTGCGTTGTACTCTTCAAGTGCAAGTGGGTTGATCTTGCCAAGGAGATTGAGTGATCGCTCAGCTGATGCCAGACGCTTCTCTTGCTGATCGCGACGATAAGGGATGAGCTCTGTTGCGACAATCTCACCCTCATCAGTCTCGATAAAGGTAGGAACATCCTTATCTGGTCCATATTCGCCAACCAGCGTTGGGATATCAATTCCAAGTTCTTCCACTGCCTTAGTTTCAAGGGCTTCGATACGCATCCGCTGCTCAGCGCGTGCGATCTCATCGCGATGAACGCTTGTAGTTAACTGATCGAGCTCTGCTGTGAGTTCACGGCCGCGAGTACGAACTGTAAGCGTTTCGCTATCGCGATCATTACGTGAATTCTCTAGTCGCTGACGTTCAGCAGATGACTTTGCAATGGAGCGCTCAATGTGAATAAGCGCCTCATAGGCAGCCTCTGCAATTGCCTGGGAGATAATCGCTCCACGTGCTCGAGCGCCACGGCGAGCAACAGCGCGCTCTGATGCTTCACGCTCTGCGTGAGCTGCATCTTTAAGGGCTTGAGCGCGAGCGGCAGTTGAGGTAACTCGCTCTTCAGAGGTGCGAAGTGCAAGACGTGACTCCATTTGTGTGGTGCGCGATACTGAAACTTCTTCACGTAAAAGCTCTGCCTTGGAACGATCTGGCTCTGCGATATCACCGCGCTGGCCCATCTGCGATTGTGCAATAGATAGTTCATTCTCATCGCGAGACTTTGCCGAGGATGCCTCTGCAATTGCCTGTGTGAGGCGATCTACTTCAGCCGATGCTGACTTCATGTTCTGTCCCGAGACGGCAAGTTGCTCGGTAAGGGCTGCAATACGGGCATCAGATTCATTAAGTTGTGAGAGCGCGATGTCGAAATCACTCTGCTTGCCATCGACGTCAGTGGCCGCTGTTGAAATCTCAAACTTGAGTCGATCGCATGTGCGAGTGAGCTCTTCGAGTTGGCTCTCTAGACCGTTGATGAGTGCCTGAATTTCAACGAGTGAATTTGAAGATGCAGATCCTCCGCGAGCACGGTGTGCTGTAATGACATCGCCATCGCGAGTAACAACTGTGAGCGACTTGTTTTCGCGCAAAATATTCTCGGCATCGCGAGCGTTATCAACTACAACTGTGCTGCCAAGCAATTGAGCGAGCAGCTCAGATATCTCTGATGAACGCACATGCGAGAGGAGTGGTGTTAAGCCACTAGGAATATTAGAAGTTGATTGCACACCCGGCTGGTAGACAAGCACATCTGCCTGACCGAGATTCTCGCTGCGAAGTGTGGTGAGCGCTGTGACCGCTGCGCTGATATCGCGAACAACAACGGCATCTGCCAATGTTCCAAGAGCTGCTGCTGTCGCTGCCTCCCAGCCATTATCAATCTGGATTAGGGATGCGATGCTGCCGAGAAGATTGACTCCGCGAGAATCACGAACGAGAGCTGCTGCGCCATCTCGTGATTGCGAGGTGATGCGCATAGCCTCAAGCTTTGATTCAACGGCATTGCGTTCACGATCTGTAGCCCGCTCAGCATCAACTAAATCTGAGTGCTTCTTCTTTGCGGATTCAAGTGCGCTCTTTGCTACCTCAAATTGTGAATCAAGACCGAGCTCACCAGCATCTGCGCCGGCAATCTCCATCTCAAATTGGCTATAGGCAGCCTTTGCTTGATCGACACGAGATTGAGCTTCGGTGCGAGCAGATGTAAGGCGTGTGATCTCTTCTGCATTCGCTTCAAGGCGCGCAGCGAGAGATTTAATATGACCTTCCTGGCGCGCAGTTCCTTCGCGCTGATCTGCAATCGCACGGAGCGCTGCATCAATAGTGTCTTCTTCTGCCTTGAGCGCTGCTTCAAGTTCTGCAAGTTTTGTCGTTGCCTGCGTTAACGCAACTTCTGCCTGTGCTGACTCTTGGCGAAGGCGCGACTCCTCTTCTAGCAAAGCTGTGGCTTCTGCCTCGAGTGCATCGGGATCGCGTCCAGCAGAACGCGCCTCCTCTGCCTCTTCTGCAAGAAAGCGAGTGCGCTCTTGTGCGAGTGATTGAGTTGAACGGAATTTTTCACGGAGTCCACTGAGTGCGTAGAAGTACTCTTGCGCTGCAATCAGCATCGGTGTCTCAAAGGCTGCCTGTGCATCGAGCTCTTCTTCGCGCTTTCGTGCCTTATCAAGTTCAGCATCTACTCCAGCGCGTCGTTCGCGGAGCGCATTCTCATCTGCAACTTCTGCATCGAGAGTCTTAGAGAACGAGATGTAATCATCAGCTAGGAGGCGAAGGCGTGCATCGCGCACATCTGCCTGAATTGTTGCCGCCTTCTTTGCCACCTCAGCTTGCTTACCCAATGGGCGCAACTGGCGGCGAAGTTCAACAGTGAGGTCGTTGACGCGAGCAAGGTTGGCCTGCATCGAATCAAGCTTTCGTAGCGCCTTCTCTTTGCGCTTACGGTGCTTCAGAACTCCAGCTGCCTCTTCAATATATGCGCGGCGCTCTTCAGGAGTTGCCATCAAGATTGCTTCAAGTTGTCCCTGACCGACGATGACGTGCATTTCACGGCCGATTCCAGAATCCGAGAGAAGTTCTTGGATATCAAGCAGGCGTGATGCTTCACCGTTGATCTGATATTCACTCTGTCCATTGCGGAACAAGATGCGCGAGATAGTTACCTCGGTGTAATCAATGTTGAGTGCGCCATCGCTATTGTCGATTGTCACAGCAACTTCTGCGCGACCTAGTGGAGCGCGACCGGATGTTCCAGCGAAGATAACGTCTTCCATCTTTCCACCACGGAGAGATTTAGCGCCCTGCTCACCCATTACCCAGGTGAGGGCATCGACAACGTTTGATTTACCAGAGCCGTTAGGACCGACGACGCAGGTGATACCCGGCTCGAGGCGGAGGGTGGTCGCAGATGCAAAGGATTTAAATCCTTTGAGGGTCAGGCTCTTCAAATACACGGCGATAACCTACCGTGCGCGTGGGTTTACATATAAACGCGACTCAGCTCAACTTCAACTTGAGGGTTTAGCCTTCTTCGGGTTGCGGCTTCAAAATTTCAAATGCAGAGCGCGCTGCAGCTTGCTCTGCTTCGCGCTTACTCTTTCCACTTCCAGTTGCAATTGCTTCGCCGCCGACGACAGCGGTCGCTTCAAAGTTCTTATCGTGATCAGGTCCGCTCATCGTCACCTGATATTCGAGCGTTGCCTTGCCCAGCGATGCAACGAGTTCTTGGAGGGCGGTCTTTCCATCGAGCCCTGCACCCATCGCCATTGCGCTATTGAGAGTCGGTGCCACTAATCGCAAGAGGCAGTCAGAGGTTTTTTCAAAACCGGTAGAGATATACATCGCACCGATGAGAGCTTCAAAGGCATCGGCGAGAAGTGAGTTCTTATCGCGACCATTCGTCACCTCTTCGCCCTTTCCAAGGCGGATGTACTTTCCTAATTCAAGCGAGCGCGCAATATCTGCAAGTGCGCGCATATTGACGATGCCGGAGCGAAGTGGAGAGAGTCGGCTCTCATCCAGGTCAGGATATTTTCGATAGAGCTCTTCAGTAACAATCATTCCTAGGACCGAGTCCCCTAGAAATTCCAAACGCTCATTCGTGGCAGTAACTCCTGCCTCATATGCGAATGAGCGATGGGTAAAAGCTAACTCAAGGAGTTCGGCATCAATCTCGACGCCGAGCTGCTCGAGGAGATCTAAATACAAATTAGACGTCAAGAACCTGACGGCGGTTGTATGTGCCACATGTTGGGCAAGCAACGTGGTTGAGCTTTGGCTGCTGGCACTGTGGGCAATTTGAGAGTGATGCTGCTGTGGTCTTCCACATTGCGCGGCGTGAACGTGTCTTCGAACGAGACATCTTTCGCTTTGGTACTGGCACGGTAACCGTCCTTTAACTCGACTGCACGCCCAGATCAGGCCTGCGGATATGGGCGTAAGTATCGCCTATCGGCCTGAAGAACCCAAATCGGCATCTGGAAGCTCTGGCTCTATCGCCAAGCCGCTCAGCCCCGCCCAACGGGCATCAATCACCTCATGTTGGTGGTCCTCCGGCAGGCTCTCCCACTTCTCCCCACAATCAGGGCAGAGGCCAAGGCAATCCTCATCACAGAGTGGGTTGACCGGCAGGCTCAGCACTATTGCATCGAGGACCGGCAGCTCAAGGTTTACCTGCTCCCCCTCGACATAGAGAATGTCATCTTCATCGAGGTCGATGAGGTCATCATCCTTCTTACGAGATTTCTTACCTCGATCATCGGTTGGCTCATAGCGGTAGAGCTCTTGAATCTTGCGATCGACAACTTGCTCGATGGGATCAAGGCAACGAATGCACTCACCGAGAGCCACGGCATAGATATCTGCGGTGACCAGAATTCCCTCTGTGACTGACTCGCAGCGCACATCAAGCTCGATTAAATCGCCCTCGGGAACGGCAATCAAAGGAACTCCCACGCGAAAGGGAGCATCGATATCAATTTCATACTCTTTCATCTCACCAGCACGACGTGGAACTTCGTGGGTGTTGAGGAGGAAGGCTCCCTCGTTCGCTGGTTTCTTCGATGCCATTGTTTGTGAAACTTTCTTATTATCTCTTAGTTATCTTCAGAGAGCTGTGAGAGGACATCTTTATCGTTTGCACCTTCAAGGCGCTCACGACCTCGGGCAACTGCATCCATCGTCTTATTTAAAATAACTTCTAAAGTAGCAAGGCGACCATCGATATATGCCTCTACCTCTTCGCGCTCTTGTGCTGCAATATCGCGGGCATCATCGAGAATTCGCTGAGCTTCATCACGCGCTGATTGCACGATGGCTGTCTGCTCCACCATGCGAGCCACGTCTTCACGAGCTGTTGCAATCATCGACTCTGCGCTGATGCGTCCCTCTTCGATAATGCGATCGCGGTCAGCGATGATCTGTTCGGCCGAGTGGAGATCTGCGGGAAGGTATTCACGTGCACCTTCAAGGATTTCAAGAATTTCACCGCGGTGAACAACACATGATGCAGAGAGCGGAACGCTTCGCGCCTCTTCAATAAGAGTGATCGCTGTATTGAGCTTCTCGATTGAATCCATTGACATATCTACCGTCCTCTTACTACTCACTATCTCGGGCAGCTGCTCGTGCTTTGAGCGCTGCATTGACATTGGCCGGAACCATCGTTGAGACATCTCCCCCGTAATGGGCGAGCTCTTTCACGATAGATGATGATAAGAATGAGTGTGTGGGTGAAGTTGCCATAAACATAGTCTCAACTCCAGATGCTTGTGTATGAACCTGCGCCATTTGGAGTTCGTAATCAAAGTCAGTTACCGCGCGAAGGCCTTTAACAATGACATCAACTGAATTGGCCTTGCAGTAATCAACAAGGAGGCCGTCACCGATAGCAACTTTGACGTTCTTATAGCTGGCAACATTTGCTGCAATCAAATCAATACGCTCTTGAGGGGTGAAGAGCCCCTCCTTCTTACGGTTAACGAAGACGGCGACAATTACCTCATCAAATTGCTTGCTCGCACGCTCGATAATGTCGAGGTGACCATATGTGATGGGATCGAATGATCCTGGGCAGACGGCGCGCTTCATATGGGCAACGCTAGCAAGATGAGAGCAAGTTATCCATTCTCAGGCGTATCGATGAGCGGAATTCCATAGAAAATTCTCGCCTGGCCATAATCCTTGACGCGAATCTCTTCATATCCATAAGGCCAGGAGAGTTCACGAGTTCTGCTATTTCGTTCGACAGCGATGAGAGCATCTGGATGGAGGAATCCATTCTCGCGAAGCTGAACAAGAGTCTCCACGATATCGATATCGTCAACATCGTATGGTGGATCGATATAAATAAAGTGATATTGATATTGAGACTTATCACCTAAGAATCGGTGAGCACCCATCGAGTAAAGATGGAAGGTTCCATTGAACTGAGCACTCTTAATGCTCTCGTAATTAGCTGTTATTGCCTTTGCAGCTGCTTCATCTTTCTCAACAGCATGAACTATCGCCGCGCCGCGAGAGAGTGCTTCAAGTGCAATCGCTCCTGTGCCGGCATAGAGATCGAGAACTCTCAGACCATCAAACTCACCAAACTCGGATGCAAGGGTTGAGAAGAGAGCCTCTCGAGCACGATCTGAGGTGGGGCGTGTTGCGCTAGCAACGGCTGAGATGGGACGTCCTTTAGCGGCGCCGGCAATGATGCGCATCTTCTGATCCTTCCTCTTGCAAACTCTTTAATTAACTCTTATCAATAAATTCAGTAGCTGTATCTAACTCTAATTTCTTAAGCGCCGCTTCCAACAAGGTGTATTGGCTCAAACCAGCCTCTATGAGTATCGCCGCCTCAGCGCGCGCCACCTCAATCAACTTCTCATCTCGCAATACTCGAAGCAATCTCAGATGGGAGCGGGTTCCAGATTGATTTGTACCCAGAACGTCTCCTTCACGGCGCTGCTCCAGATCGATTCGTGAGAGCTCAAATCCATCGGTAGTCGAGGCCACCGCATCCAAACGAATGCGAGCAGGCGAATCAGATGGTGATTTGGTGAGTAAGAGACATAGCCCAGGTGAGGTTCCTCGCCCCACACGTCCTCGCAGCTGGTGCAATTGGGAGACACCAAATCTGTCGGCATCCATAATGACCATCAGCGTTGCATTAGGAACATCCACGCCCACTTCAATAACCGTTGTGGAGATAAGAACATCGATCTGCCCTGCGGCAAAAGCCTTCATCGTCTCATCTTTAACATCAGCGCTCTGTCGACCATGAAGAGGTGCGATTCTGAGCCCATTGAGTGGGCCCGATTGCAGCTCAGGCCCGAGCTCTTCAACGGCTGAGAGCGTTGAATCACTTCCCTCCAGAAATTCAAAGTCTGCATCTTCTGAGATGTCGGCGCTAATGCGTGGAGCCACGATATAGACCTGGTGACCTTGCGAGACTTCTTCCCGCACGCGTTGCCAGGTGCGCTCGAGGAAGTGAGGCTTCTCTTCCACTGGCACTAAGTGCGTTGTGATTACCTGGCGCCCTAGTGGAAGTTCTCGCAATGTGGAGACATCGAGATCACCAAATACAGTCATTGCAACAGTTCTTGGAATAGGTGTTGCTGTCATGACCAAGAGATGCGGCGTGATACTCGCCTTAGATTTCAAGGCATCTCGTTGCTCCACGCCAAATCTGTGTTGCTCGTCAACAATTACTAGTGCAAGTTCTTTAAACTCAACGCTCTCACCCAACAAGGCATGCGTTCCCACTACAAGTCCTGCAGATCCGCTCTTAATCTGAGCAAGAGCCTCTCTTCTAGTTGCAGCATTCTGTGAACCAGTTAAGAGAACAACGCTGGTTGAACTGTCGGAACTTCCAAGCATTCCGCCTTGCGCTAATTCACCTAGCAATTTAATGAAGGTGCGCTGATGCTGGGCTGCGAGAACTTCGGTTGGAGCAAGCAAGGCAACCTGTCCCCCTGAATCAATCACGGTGAGCGCTGCACGTAGCGCAATCACTGTCTTTCCAGAACCCACCTCACCTTGAAGCAGTCGATGCATTGGATGACTTGCCGCTAGATCATCAGCGATTTCACGAGATACGCTCTTCTGACCTGCTGTTAACTCAAATGGAAGACGCGCATCAAAGGCATCGAGTAAGCCATTTTCTTTATGGGGTCTGGCAACGGCATCTAGAGCGCGCAGAGCTTCCTTGCGCTTGAGAAGAAGAAGCTGAAGAAGGAGCGCTTCATCGAATGTTAAACGCTCACGTGCTAACTCAGTCGCATCAAGATCATTGGGGTGATGAATCTGCTCGAGCGCTTGGCGAATAGTCGGATATTTATTCTTCTCCAACAAAGGTGCAGGTATTGGATCCTCAACATCATCGAGGGCGGCCAACGCTAAATCAATTGATTGCGCGATCTTCCAGGAAGGTAATTTGGCGCTCGATGGATAGAGCGGGATGAATTGACCAGCAAAGCCTGCAACCGCGCTATCAACATCATTGCCGTCAGGAATCATTTCGTAATCAGGATGCGATAGCTGCATCTTCTCTTTAAATCTTCCCACCTTGCCTGCAAAGAGCCCCTTACTGCCGACCCTTAAATCTTTCTCACGCCAGGCTTGGTTGAAGAAGGTGAGCGAGAGCTTTGCCGTGCCATCGGTGACGATGACTTCAAGCATCGTTCCCTTGCGCGCCTGAAAACGTCTGGATTGAACGCTATATACCTCTGCCAGGATTGTTGCCTCATCGCCTTCACGAAGGGCGGAGATATCGGAGAGTTCGCCTCGTACTAAATATCTTCGAGGAAAGTGGTGGAGAAGATCGCCCACCGTTGTGTAGCCGAAGAGCTCTTTAAATGCTTTTGCCGTCTTATCGCCCAGGACTCCACTGAGTTTGGAGTCGAAGGTAGCCATGGCGTTATTCTCTCGCGAGAGTGAGCTTTCGCGAGTATTGAAGCCACGTGGAGTGGGTGATAACAATCAAACTCTTCCCCACGGCCAAACGTGTAATTCTCTCCTGAATACGAATAGCTAATTGAGTATCGAGATGCTCCAACGGTTCATCAAGTATCACGATGGGAGAATCAGCTAGCAGCGCCCTGGCAATAGCTAGGCGCTTAGCCTCACCACCGGAGAGCGCCCGGCCATACTCCCCAAGCATTTGATCGAGCGGGATGCTCTCCAATTCGAGCGCAATCAGAATTTCTCTCAACTCTTCATCGGTGGCTTCAGCATCTGCAATCTTGAGATTCTCACGCAAAGTGGTGTTGAAGATATATCCATTTTGAAGAGCGCCAGATATGTAGCGCGAGCGATCGGCAATATCCCTGACCTCAACTCCGCCAATTGTGAGCGAGCCTGAATACTGGGCAAAGCCAAGTAGCGCTGCGGCAAAAGTTGATTTCCCAACTCCGCTGGGGCCCTCGATGACGAGCGTCTCCCCCGCTTTGACCACACACGAGAACGGTTGAAGAAATCTCTCCCCCCAGTTCGCTTCGCAATTAATCGCAGATACGGTCACGCCTTCTGGTTGCGCCGAAGAGTCTGGTTCGAGGTAAGTCTCGGCCGAGAGCGCATCAATGGATTGACTAGCACGTCGAATCTTTCCCGCGATAAAAAGATTTGGAAACCACGAGGTATAACCTTCAAATCCAACAAGTATGAGAAAAATAGACATCGAGATTTGAATCGGAAGCAGCTGATCATCATGGAGCATAGAAAGGCTTACGCCAACAAGGGCGCAACCAAGTGCTGCCAGCACCATGAGCGCAAAGAGCGAACTCTTCGCGAAATACCTACGCTCAATATCTCGTAATTCTTTAGCCGCAGTTACAAGAGAGTTGCGATAGAAATCTCCATAACCAAAGATCTCAGCTTCAATCATCGCGTGAGATGAGGAAGCAATTTCTGTTGCAAAGAGGTTCTCACGTTCTTCAATCTCAACTGCAAGCGGATCTAGAATTCTGCGCACGCCCCACGGGATAATCAAGGCAAATAAAGCTGAAAGAAGTAATATCGGCAAGACGAGGGTTGGTTTGATCCATAGAGAGAGAAGGATCGTTACCGTACCAGCTATCCCTGCTGATATCCCCGGCAGGGTGATGCGAAGATGGAACTCTTGTGCCCGCTCAACATCATCGATGACAGCTTTACTCTGGCGCGCAATTGAGAAATCACTGCCTTTTAAACGAGAGGCAAAGGCTGAAAATAGTCGAACGCGAATTCCGGTGAGCTTTCTAAAGATTGCCTCATGGCTGATGACGCGCTCACCATATCGAGCGGCAGATCGGAAGATTCCGAAGAAACGGACCATCACAATTGAAACACCTAAGATGAGAATTGGTGGATATTGAGAGGCCATAGTGATCAGCCAAGCGCTTGAGACCGTTAAGCCTGTGCCACCGATCAGCGCAAAAGAACCGAGCGCAATCGCCAGAAGGAATGAGGAACGATGTGAGAGCTTCATGCCTCCACCATCGACACTTCTTTTGCGCCTGGGATAAATTGGTCTGGCGCATGTAAGACAGCTACCACAATCGCACCCTTGGCAGCAGTTTCACTGAGCAGGTGAAGAATTTCAGCTGCCGATGTCGGATCTAAATCTGCAGTTGGTTCATCGGCGATAATCAGCGATGGATTCATTGCGATTGCACGCGCAATTGCAATCCTTCGCCTCTGACCACCAGAGAGGTGACCGCTCTTCTCACCTAATCCCCCGACAACCGTATCTACACCGTTAGGAAGAGATTCAAGAGAGAGTCCCACCTTTTCAAGCACTTCTCTCATATCGGCCTCTGAGAACTCCGGCTTCACTAGAGCAAATAAATCACGGAGAGTGCCTGAGATGAGTGAAGGGTTCTGCGGAATCCAACCCACCTGCGGAAAGAGAGAGGCGCTCTCAATCTCCTTGGCGGCAATGCCATTGATAGTTGCTGTGGAGCTCTCGTTGAGTGCAAGGAGCGAGTTGAGAAATGTTGTCTTACCTAAACCTGATCCCCCGCGGAGCACAAGAATCTCACCTGACTTAAGTGTGTGAGAGGCAAGAGAACCTGGTCCAAAGGGTGAGCTCCAAGGATTCCAAGAAATCGATTCGACCGAAGAGATGGGCTTCTTCCCATGCGTAATCGTTGGCTTCTTTGAAGAAAGTTCACTTAATTCGCTTAGAGCTGCGCCGCCATCTGCTGATGCATGAAAGAGTGAGGCAGCATTGCGCAATGGGAAATACACCTCAGGCGCCAGGACTAAAACGGCTAGTGCTGGAAAGAACTCCATCGAACTATTTACCAAACGGATGCCGATAGAGACAGCAATCAGCGCCACGGAGATTGTCGCCGCTAATTCAAGAACGAGGGCAGAGAGGAAGGAGATTCTTAACACCTTCATCGTCTCGTTTGTGTAACGCTCTCCCATCTCTTCAATCCGTGTGCTCTGACTTTTATGTCGACCGAAAATTGCCAATGTGTAAATACCGCGCAAGGAATCCTCGAAGTACTTCGAGAGCGTTCCGAGTGATTTCCACTTAGCTGTAACCGCATCCCTGGTGTACCTGCCAATAAGTGCGCCAAAGATAGGAATAAGGGGCAAGGTGAAGAGCGCGATGAGCGCCGAGGTCGGATCGAGCAGAGCAATCGCGATAATCACCGCAAATGGAGTCAATGAGGCGCCACACATCTGAGGCAGGAAGCGCGCGAGATAAATATCTAGCGAGTTCGCACCTTTAATCAGCAGAGTAGTCAGCTGTGACGATGGAATTGAGGTGACGCTCTCGGAAGATGATAAGACCTGTGATCTCAACGCTGCCTTTAAGTTCGCAGCCTCTACCGATGCCCATCGCTCAAATTGTGAGGTGAAGATGGCGCGAAAGCCCCAAAGGAGTCCCAGAGAGATGATGTGTGATGCCACGGAGGGATGTTTATAGATGAGTCCGACGATGATCGCCGCGATGAGAAATGCATTTCCAATGACAATCGAGGTATTGATTACCGCCCCAAAGATTGCACCGAATAAAAGTTTACGGCTACTGCCCAAGGAGAGCAGTAGCCGTAATTCTTTTGATTTCACAGGTTCAATATAAGCGCTTTAGCGCCTATTAAGGATGATGGACAGTGTCCAACATTCCCATCTCGGGATTAGAAATCTGTGATGCGCTCACGCGCTTGCGGAAGACCCAATATGTCCAACCCTGATAGATCAAGACTAGAGGTGTCATTACAACTGCAACCCAAGACATCACCGTCAAAGTGTTCTCTGTGGCCGATGCATTGGTAATGGTGAGATCGAATTCAGAACCTAGAGAACTAGGCATGACTCGAGGATAGAGCGCATAGAAGAGCGTCGAAACAAATGTTGCAATCGTTCCGGCAGAGAATATAAATGCCCAACCTTCGCGCACCTTCAGAACGGCAAAGAGTCCAGCGAGCCAGAGCACTGCAACGAGCCCTGATAAGCCGAATACAAGAGCGTTGAATTCTGACAGCGCCATATTTGTCCATGCAAGGAATGCCACTGCGGCAACCGCTGCAACCAAGCCAATCCTGATTGCTAGAGCACGTGAGCGTTCACGGATAGCGCCATCTGTCTTTAGCGCTAGGAAGATAGCTCCATGTGTGAGGAAAACGGTCAATGTGACTACTCCACCGAGAAGTGCGTATGGATTGAGAAGATTGAAGAAGCCTCCAACATACTCAAGGTACCCATCAGCGGATTTCTCGATCGGAACTCCACGGACGATATTTGCAAATGCAACGCCCCAGAGAAGTGCGGGTAGGAAGCTGGCGATGACAATTGCAACATCCCAACGCTTGCGCCATTGCGCCTTTCCATACTTACTGCGATATTCAAAGGCAACGCCTCGAACGATCAAAGAGGTGAGAATCAGAAAGAGTGGCAGGTAGAAACCACTAAAGAGGGTCGCATACCACTCAGGAAATGCCGCAAAGGTAGCGCCCCCTGCAACGAGTACCCAGACCTCGTTTCCATCCCAGACAGGTCCGAGAGTGGTAAGCACAGCGCGGCGATCGGCCTCATTCTTCGAAACAAATGGAAGTAATACTCCGACTCCAAAATCGAATCCTTCGAGGATGAAGTAACCCACCCAGAGAACCGCGATAAGAAGGAACCAGATAGTTTGTAAGGTTTCTAGTGACATTTTCGCATCCCTTCCTAGTAGCTCATCACAAGTGGTTTATCTGAACTTCCGCCGATTTGCGGATCTTCATAATCAACTTCTGGAGCAGGACCGTTCTTAATTACTTTGAGAGTAAGTCCGACCTCAATCACGGCGAGGAATCCATAGAGCAGAGTGAAGACGATCATCGTAAAGAGAACGCTTCCTGCCGATACCACTGCGCTGACCCCATCTTCGGTACGAATCAATCCAAAGACCGCCCAAGGTTGACGAGCAGTCTCTGTAAAGATCCAGCCAAATGAGATTGCAGCAAGTGGAATCAATGGCATAGCAATCATTGAACGAAGGAACCATTTGCTAGTTGGAAGCTCGCCTCCTTTACGGATTCGCCAGAGAGTAAAGAGTGCGAGGAAGAATGCAATTGCACCGAAACCAATCATCAAGCGGAATGACCAATATGCAAGTGGGATATTTGGTGTGTAGTCGCCAGGGCCATACTGAAGGTCATATTTGGATTCAAGGTTGTTAACACCTTCAACAGTTGCGTTGAAATCACCCGTAGCAAGGAATGAGAGAACAGATGGGATATCAATCTGGAAAACAGGACGAGATCCATCAAGAGTTCCCACTGTTAAGAGTGAGAATGGAGCTGACTCAGTTGTCTCATAGAGAGCCTCAGCCGCTGCCATCTTCATTGGCTGCTGTTCGGTCATCACTTTTCCGATGACATCTCCGGTAATGCCTACGAGAACGAATGAGATTATGACTGTGATCAGACCAATTTTGAGTGTTGGTCGCGCCATCTCAACATCCTTCTTCTTCAGAAGGAGGTAGGCGGAGATTCCCGCCATAAAGGCACCTGCTGCAAAGAAGGCAGATGGAATTGTGTGGAGAAAGGTTACGACCGCTGTCTTTTGAAAGAGAACTTCAAAGATATTTGTGAGCTCTGCACGGTTCTTCTCGAGATTGATTGTGTAAGCAACTGGGTGTTGCATCCATGAGTTAGCCGCCAAGATGAAGTAGGCAGAGAGCAGGGTTCCAGTTGCTGCCAACCAAATTGAAGCAAGGTGGAGCTTCTTTGGTAGTCGATCCCAACCAAAGATCCAGAGACCCAAGAATGTTGACTCAAGGAAGAATGCGAGCAGGCCTTCCATCGCAAGTGGTGCACCGAAGATATCTCCTACGAAACGTGAGTAGGTAGACCAGTTCATTCCAAATTGGAACTCTTGAACAATTCCGGTTACGACGCCGATTGCGAAGTTAATGAGGAATAACTTTCCAAAGAATTTGGTGGCTCTTAAATACTTGAGATTATTCTTTCGGTACCACGCGGTCTGAAGACCAGCTACAAGGAATCCAAGGCCGATAGTGATCGGCACAAAGAGGAAGTGATAGACGGTGGTAATCGCAAATTGCCATCTGGCGAGATCTAGAGCGTTCATGAAACTCTCCCTTTTCATTTCCCTATCTCTACAGATGTAGAGATTTCTTACATGTCTTTATCTTCCGCCTGGCTGAGAATGAAAAGGCTCGATTTCGATGTAGTCCGCCTCACACCTGAAAATTCACGCGTAAATTGATGAGGGCTGGCACTCCCGCCTCGCGGATTGGCTCAATCCGCCCCTGACTTGATACCCTTTGCGCCTGCTAGACGCGAATGGCGTATGGCTTGAGATATTCAAGGAGTACCGCAATGGCATCAACATGCGACATCTGTGGCAAGGGTCCAAGCTTTGGTAACAACGTTTCACACTCACAGGTGAAGACACGTCGTCGCTGGAATCCAAATATCCAGCGCGTAAAGACACTCGTTAAGGGCGCATCAAAGCGTCAGAACGTCTGCACATCATGCCTCAAGGCTGGCAAGGTTGCTCGCGCGTAATTAACTACTCTTTATCGAAATGGCTCCAGGCAACTGGGGCCATTTTCATTTCCTGACCGCCCTTGATTACAACAAGACCACTTCCCTCTGTCACAAGACCAATGCGAAGACCCGGCAGATTAACTCCCGTAACAAGAAGTGCATGATCTTCTCCCCCTTGGAGAATCCAATTGAGAACATCTCCACCAATTTCACTCGCAAGGGAAGATAGCTCTGAAAACTCAAGGGCGCTTTCAATCTCTTCAACCTGTATTTCAAACTTCACCCCCGAGGCCTTTGCCATCTGAGCACCTTGGATTAGAACTGCATCGCTCACATCTGACATCGAGGTTGCTGCAGAGAAAATAATATTTAAATCTAAGGTCGGTGCACGATACTCGTTAAGCGCACGAGCAGCCGAGGATCCGCTTGTCGATAACCCCTTGGAGAGAATCTCAAGTCCTGCTGCTGACCAACCAGTCAATGAAGAGAGATAAATGGCGTCTCCAACAGCAGCACCAGATCTGCGAATCGGAGAATCAGTATGACCAATCGCGGTAATTGCGATAGAGAGGGTTTGAGAGCGAGCTAAATCTCCCCCAACTACAACTGCTCCAGCTTCGCTCGCCTGACTCTGAATCCCGTGAGCAAGGTCTCGTATCCAATCGATGCTCTCATTGCCGGTCAGAGTTGCTGCGACCAAGAGGAAATCGCACCGACCATTCATGCTTAAGACATCAGCGATATTTGCAGCAGCTATTCGCCTGCCAATTTCAAAAGCTGAAGACCAATCGCTACGAAAGTGAGTGCCTTCAACGGCGATATCGGTTGTGAGGATCTGTCGCGCTGACCCATGAACGAGGGCGGCGTCATCGCCAATGCCCAGAATTACGCGGGAATCGCTGGAAGAAAAAACTTCGGCGAGCACTGCAATTACTTGCTCTTCACTCAATCCCATGGTCAGAAACCTATCTCATGAGGTACCGTGCGCATATGAACGTACAGGCATATATCTTGATTCAAACCGATGTCGGCAAGGCATCATCAGTTACCGCTGCGATCGCTGCAATTCCAGGCGTGACCCTCGCTGAAGGAATCACCGGCCCATACGATGTCATCATGCGAGCTGAAGCTACAACGATGGAGGAGTTCGGTCGCCTGATTCTCTCTAAGGTTCAAGCTGTGCCAGGAATTACTCGCACTCTTACCTGTCCTGTCACCGGCTGATCTACCGTAAGAGAGTTGTAATAACTTCCTTATAGGCGATTCCGCTAGCTGCCCACATCTTCGGAAATGCCGATGTAGGGGTAAAGCCAGGCATTGTATTAATCTCATTGATAATGATTTCATTTGTTGGAGTCACGAAGAAATCCACTCGCGCCAAACCACTCGCGCCAATGGCCTTAAAGGCCTTCACCGCATATTCACGAATCGCCTTATTCACAAGGGGATCAAATGGAGCTGGGATATCGATTCGAGTCGCCCCATCAAGATATTTCGCTTCGAAATCATAGAATTCAAAGTGAGGATCAATCCAGACCATGCCCGGAAGTGATGCTTTTGTTTCTCTTCCAACTTGCAGAACAGCGCACTCAACTTCAGCGCCAACGATGGCGCTTTCAATCAGCACCTTTGAATCATATGAAAGAGCTTCTGCCATAGCCGCAGGAAAATCTTGATAGTCCTTCACCTTGACTGTGCCGCGACTTGAACCACCACGAGCTGCCTTAACAAAGAGTGGAAGACCTAAGTATGCAATATCTTCTTGGATTTGAAGAGAGTTCTTCTTCCACTCATCCTCTGTGACAGTAATTCCAGGAGCGCCTTGGATCCCGTGTCGCGCAAATGCGTTCTTTGACTCAGCCTTATCCATTGCAATCTCAGATGCAGCAGCTGCGCTCCCAACATACTTAATACCCACGAGGGCTAACTCTCGCTGCAACTGCCCATCTTCACCATAGGTTCCATGGAGGACAGGAAAGATTCGATCGATGGGAAGTTTCTCTCCACCGCACGATAACCCCCCGCGTGTGCGGGTGACCTCTGGGAAATCTCCGGAAATTGATGGAAGGAGCTTATTGCGCATCGAAAGTGGGTAATCGAGAGGGAGCAACATCCAATTACCTTCGCGAGTAATTCCAATAAGCATTGGCTCGTATCGCGTGCGGTCGATTGCCGAAAGAACACCTGCGGCAGATAGACACGAGATCTCGTGTTCACTACCTGGTCCGCCACAGAGAATCGCTACACGTTTCTTCATCGGATGAAATTCTCTGCCTTAGTAGTGATCTCCATCAACCGCTGCAGTGCAGCCTCTGGAGTAAGCGAGCCATTAACGATATCGGCGACGGATTCAATGACCGGAACCTCAACGCCGACGCGGTGAGCAATCTCAACAACTGCTCCTGCTGAGGCAACACCTTCAACAGTCTTTGCTACTTGTGTGCGAGCTGCCTCCATCGAACCACTGCGGCCGAGAACTTCGCCGAAGGTGCGATTACGCGAGAGCGGTGAACCACAACTTGCAACGAGGTCGCCCATTCCAGCAAGACCGGCTGCAGTTAATGGATCTGAACCATGGGCTGCGCAGAGTCGAGCCACCTCATTGAGTCCTCGAGTAATCAGCATTGCTTGCGTATTCTCGCCAAAGCCCATGCCGATAGAAATTCCCACAGAGAGTGCGATAACCGATTTGATTGCACCGGCAAGTTCGCAGCCCATGATGTCGGTCGATGTATAGGTCCGGTAATAAGGAGTTCTAAAGAGTTCACGAATGAGATCTGCTAAATCCTGCGTGGCAGCAGCTGCCACCGCCCCTGCCGGTTGGCGCAACACAAGTTCATCTGCGAGGTTTGGCCCGGTAATCACGCCAACCTTTGAAGTCGCCCACATCTCTTCGATAATTTCAGACATGCGCATCTGCGTGCTGATTTCAATACCTTTGAGAGTGCTGACCACAACCGCGCTCGGATTAACGAGCGGCTTCCACTCAGCCAGCATTGTGCGCAGCTGCTGTGCAGGAATGGCGAGAACATAGATCTCTGAGTGTGCAAAAGCAGCTGCTAAATCCGATGATGCCTTAAGTCCTTCAGGGAGAATATGTGCATCGAGATACTTAGTATTGGTGTGGGATGAGTTGATTTCTTTGACCACATCCTCGCTGCGACCCCAGAGTAGAACGCTATTTCCGGCGTCGTGAAGTACCTGTGCCATCGTTGTTCCCCAGGCACCTGCACCAAAGACAGTTACATTACTCAATGCTTCTTCGCCTTCTTCTCTGACTTTACAAAATTACCAGTCTTCGGCAAATGAGATGTATGTGGATCGAAAATCACTGGAGTTCTCTTCTCTCCCCGCATATCTTCCAGCATGACCGTAATGGCGCGCATAATCTCTGCAGTCGCTTCGATGAGCGCCTGCGGATCCTCATGCTTACCCTTCCAACGTGAGAGATCAACTGGAGTACCCACGCGCATCTCGATTGTCTTTCGTGGGAAGAGGTAGATGCGATTTGTATAGCGAGGCAGAATCTTCTGTGAGCCCCACTGAGCAATCGGAATTACAGGGGTATCTGTTGCAAGGGCAAGGCGAGCACATCCCGTCTTTGCAATCATCGGCCACAAATCTTCATCACGAGTCAGAGTGCCCTCAGGATAAACGCCGAGAAGGTGGCCCTTTTCTAACAATATCTTTGCGTGGTCAACTGCTTTACGAGCATCGCTCGACTCACGCTCCACTGGAATTTGACCAGCTGCGAGAAGAATGCGACCAATAACGGGAACTTTGAAAACCCCGGATTTGCCTAGGTAGCGCGGTGCGCGACCATTTGTGAAGAGGAGGTCGGTCAATACGAGAACATCGGCGTAAGAGAGGTGATTAGATGCAACTATCGCACGGCCACTCTGCGGAATATTCTCCACTCCCCGCCAATCACGTTTCATGATCAAACGAAAAATTGGAATGATGAGCGTTGTGCAGATCTTAAAGGTCAGATTTGTGCCGAGGGGCTTACCTCGAGGTGGGTCATATGAGACCTTGAACTGCGCCATGTCTTTATTCTATGTGTGGAAAGCACGAATGGAGCCGGCAATTGCCGACTCCATTCGATGAAAGCTAAAAAAGAATTACTTCTTCTTTGCTGCCTTCTTTACAACCTTCTTCGCTGCTGGCTTCTTCTTAGCTGGAGCCTTCTTAGCAACAGGCTTCTTTGCAGCAGCCTTCTTCTTGGCTGGAGCCTTCTTAGCAACAGCCTTCTTCGCTGCTGGCTTTGCAGCAACCTTAGCTACTGGCTTTACCTCAGGCTTTGGAGCTGGACCGAGCTTGCGATCGCCAGCGATGATCTCCTTGAGAGCCTTTGCAGGAAGGAAACGTGCCTTCTTTGAAGCCTTGATCTTGATTGTCTCGCCTGTGAATGGGTTACGTCCCATACGTGCCTTGCGATCAACCTTCTTGAACTTACCGAAGTCGTTGATCATGACATCGTTACCAGCTGACATGTTACGAACGATTGTGTCGAAAACGATATCTACAGCGTGAGCTGCTTCCTTCTTGCTGCCGTTGAAGTGTGGGGCCAACGCAGCGATGAACTGGGCCTTATTCATTGATTTCCCCTAAGTTTTACGCGTAAAAATTAAGCATTTGCTTAACTGCGTTAAACATAAGCCTTATTCAGGGGTGAGAGGGTTATTGCTCTGCGCGTGTCGCAATTTTTTATTTTGGAATTTCTCCCATTTTTTCAACTATTTATGCGTAAAAAACCCTCATTCTGAAGTTGAGAGTTTTATAAATGCGCCTCACCCTGACGAAAATGTCAGCGTAATACGCCTCTTTTACGCGCGAATAGGAAGCGTTGTTGGCTTGAGCGGTGTGCGCGCAGCCTCAAAAGCATCAATTGACGCCTCTTGTGCGAGGGTGAGGCCGATGTCATCGAGCCCCTCCATCAAGCGCCAACGTGTGTAATCATCGAGATCGAAGGCTAAAGAGACGCCACCGTAGGAGACGGTGCGTGAATCGAGGTCGACGGTGATCTGAGTTGAAGGCTCGGCCTCAATTGCCGCCCAGAGCTTCTCTACCTCTTCCTGAGAGATGATGACTGTGAGAAGGCCACCCTTAAGTGAGTTGCCGCGGAAGATATCTGCAAAGCGACTTGAGATAACGGCCTTAAAGCCATAGTTCTGAAGCGCCCAGACCGCATGTTCGCGTGATGATCCTGTACCGAAGTCAGGACCTGCCACAAGAACCGTTCCACCCTTAAATGCATCTTGGTTGAGTACAAACTCTGGGTCATTACGCCATGCAGAGAAGAGTCCATCTTCAAAACCGCTACGTGTTACTCGCTTGAGATAGACAGCGGGAATGATCTGATCTGTATCAACATTGGAGCGGCGAAGTGGAACACCAGTGCCTGTATGTGAAATAAATTTTTCCATTTTCTCTATCCCTCTCTTACAAATCTGCCGGTGATGACAATGTGCCGCGAAGTGCAGTTGCAGCAGCTACCTGTGGGCTAACGAGGTGAGTACGACCACCCTTACCCTGACGTCCTTCAAAGTTACGGTTTGATGTTGAAGCAGATCGTTCACCTACTGCTAATTGATCTGGATTCATACCAAGACACATTGAGCATCCCGCGTTGCGCCATTCAGCTCCTGCATCAAGGAATACCTTGTCGAGGCCCTCGGACATCGCCTGCTGGCGCACGCGTTCAGATCCTGGAACAACTAACATGCGAAGTGTTGAGGCAATCTTCTTGCCTTTAACGATATCTGCTGCTGCTCGTAGATCTTCAATGCGACCGTTGGTGCAAGAACCTAAGAAAACAGTGTCAATCTTTACCTCTTTGAGCGGTGTTCCAGGTGTCAGGCCCATATATTCAAGTGCATTCTTCGCTGCAACTTGATCTGTCTCTGATGCGAAATCAGATGGGCTTGGAACCTTTGCCGATAGCGGAAGGCCCTGTCCTGGGTTGGTTCCCCAGGTTACGAATGGCTCAAGTGAGTCGCCATCGATTTCAACCTCAACATCGAACTTTGCATCTGCATCTGTGAAGAGAGTGCTCCAATAAGCAACAGCTGCATCAAAATCCTCTGGTGCATGCGGCTTGCCCTTGATGTAATCAAAGGTCTTCTGATCTGGTGCAATGAGACCTGCACGAGCGCCTGCCTCAATCGACATGTTGCAGACAGTCATGCGACCTTCCATAGAAAGTTCACGAATAGCTTCACCGCGATATTCAAGGATGTAGCCCTGTCCCCCGCCGGTTCCGATCTTGGCGATAATTGCGAGAATCAAATCCTTTGCAGTAACACCAGGCTTGAGCTTGCCATTAACATTGATTGCCATTGTCTTTGGGCGGCGTGATGAAAGTGTTTGAGTTGCAAGAACATGTTCAACTTCCGATGTTCCGATACCGAATGCGATCGCACCGAACGCGCCGTGTGTTGAGGTGTGTGAATCTCCACAGACGATTGTCATACCAGGCTGTGTCACACCAAGCTGTGGGCCAACAACGTGAACCACGCCCTGGTCGGCATCGCCCAATGAGTGAAGGCGAACACCAAACTCTTTACAGTTATTACGAAGGGTATCAACCTGCAACTTAGAAACGGGGTCTGCAATTGGCTTCAAGATATCTAACGTTGGAACATTGTGATCTTCAGTTGCAATAGTTAAATCAGGACGACGCACTTTGCGGTTGGTAAGGCGCAGACCATCAAATGCCTGAGGACTAGTAACCTCGTGAATAAGGTGGAGATCGATATATAGCAGATCTGGCTCACCTTCAGCTGAGCGAACAACATGTTCTGCCCAAATCTTCTCTGCCAGTGTCTTACTCATCAGTACCTCCATCAATAGTGCGTTGATATTGTCATCTCAATCAGTGGGATGCTAATATCACTTCATGGACAAGAAGAATAGCGGAGTCGGCGTTTTAGACAAAGCCGTAGCGATCCTTGGAACGCTGGAATCAGGCCCCCACTCCCTCGCAGAGCTCGTCGCAGTCACTGGCATCGCTCGTCCCACAGCTCACCGTCTCGCTGTCGCCCTGGAACACCATCGCCTCGTCACCCGCGATCTCAACGGCCGCTTCGTCTTAGGTCCACGCTCAGCAGAGCTCGCTCTCGCCGCAGGTGAAGATCGCCTCATCGCCGCCGCAGGTCCTGCACTCGCTGCCCTGCGCGATGCAACAGGAGAATCAGCTCAACTCTATAAGCGCCAAGGCGATGTCCGCCTCTGTGTTGCAGTTGCTGAACGACTATCAGGTCTTCGTGACTCAGTTCCTGTTGGCGCAGCGCTAACAATGCAGGCAGGTTCTGCCGCTCAAATTTTGATGGCTTGGGAAGATTCCGAAAAGATTCATCGTGGATTAAAGAATGCCCGCTTTACCGCGGCTCATCTCTCCGCAGATCGGCGCCGCGGATGGGCGCAATCTGTTGGGGAACGTGAGGCGGGAGTCGCCTCTGTCTCTGCTCCAGTTCGCGGTCCCAATGGAAAAGTAATTGCTGCCGTTTCGATCTCAGGTCCGATTGAACGCCTTGGTCGTCAACCAGGGCGCCTCCATGCGGCAGCCGTTGTTGCAACTGCTGAACGACTCTCTGAACATTTGAAGCAGGGTAAGTAAATTTTTAAGTTTTGTCGGTAGCTTGAAATACCCTTACGTTCAAGAAAGTGAGTGGCTATGAAAAACCTAAAGTCAGTTGCAGTCGTTGAACAACAAAATTCAGAAGCCATAGTTAACCCCAATCTGGAATTCGTTGTTATAGATACCGAAACAACCGGCCTTTTTAAGAACGATCGTGTCATTGAGATTGGTTGTGTTGTATTTAGTGGCGAGAAAATGCTTGAGGAATGGTCAACGCTTGTTAATCCAAGTCGAGACTTAGGGCCCACTCATATCCACAAAATAACTCCTTCCATGGTGTCAATCGCGCCAACTTTCGAAGAAATATCGAATGATTTACTCCGACTTCTCAACGGTCGAATCATTGTCGGGCACAATGCAAGTTTTGATATTCGTATGCTCAAGCAGGAATTCTCTCGTCTAGGAGTAGAAGTCGATTTTGGAAAGCCGTTTTGTACAATGGTTGGAGCTCGTCAGCTTCTACCTCTAGGAGCGGATAGTCTCATTGATGCATGTCGATATTCAGGATTAATAGTTGAAGGCGCACACAGCGCCCTCGGAGATGCCAGGATGACAATGTCGCTTTTCCAGGTGGTTTCTCTATCCGAACAAGAATCAACCCCCGCCAAGTGTCATTACAGTCCCGATCTCAATCCACATCCGACTGTGCCTCGCAAGATTTTTGAAAGAAAATCCGATGATGCAATTGCCAGAATCAGAGCATTCACAAAAAAAGTTCCCTTCCCAACCGCAGATCAAAAAGAAGTCGCATATCTCCTGCTTCTAAATATGGCCATGGATGATTTAGTTATAAGTCCTGAGGAAAACGTTGAACTGGAACAGTGGGCGGAAGAACTTGGAATCTCGAAGAATCGCCTGAGAGAACTTCATGTTGGGTATTTGGATTCCTTCGTTCAAGCTGCATTGCGTGACGGAATTGTTTCCGAAGTAGAAAAAGAGATTCTTTCAAAGATTTCATTCGCCCTAGACATTGAATTAGTGATTCCGGATTCGCCATTCACTATCTCCAGTGAAGAGCCTGCACTAAGGCCTGGAAATAAAATCTGCTTTACTGGTACTGCCATCTCCCCGAGCGGTAAGCAGATTTTTCGGGCTGATCTCGAGGCAATGGCCGCGAGAGTTGGCCTTAATCCAGTTTCATCAGTGACTAAAAATGGATGTGACATTTTGGTTGCAGCGGACGAGGTTTCCATGTCCGGGAAAGCTCAAAAGGCACGAGACTGGGGAATTCTCGTGATCAGTGTCGATAAATTCATCACCTTATGCACTTTCGGCTAATTAGATAAACTCCAGGCATGTCTAAAAAATACGCAAGTGTTGCGGTCTTCGATATAACAGCGAACTCCCAGATCGCTATCTCTGCGATTTCCATTACCCCAAACGAGACGGTTCTATCGGGAGCTTGGGTGATTCCAGTTGAGCGGCACGATGATATTTCTACTGTTCTCTCTGGCAAACTTGCAATTCCATTAAATGAAGAAGCTGAACAAGCTTTTCCCTCTCAAATTTTTGGGTATACAAAGGTTTCGTTAACAGATTTTTTTGCAGAAGCAGAGCGAGATGCTAAGTACGGAATCGATTCATTTGATTCCTTCAAAGCAGAAGACCCCAAGAAGCGCAAGAATCTAGTTAAACCTGAATTCTTTCCATGGGGTGTTGCACCCGATTTATTGAAATCATGGGAAATACTGGCGCAGATCGGATTGCCTTCAAAGAGTGATGATTGCGCACCTGAGATGCGTGCAGCGCTGGGCGCGAGCCGCTTAGTTCAATACTTCATTTTACAATGGCATAATGACGAGAGATCCCGAAGTGGTCGAAGGTACTTGGAAGGTAGCGAAATAGAAATAACCATTTTGCCAAAAGCCTGGCTAGATTAATCGTTAAATTCAGTACCGATTCCAAGTTCACGTATTACTCGTGCAATAACTGGAAAGCCGAAACCTTTGCGCTGTAATAGAGATTGAATACGACGTATCTGAACCTCAGGCTCAAGGCGTGACATGGTGGAGTACTTCTTCATTGCAAGTGAGAATGCAGATTGGTACTCAGAATCATCATCAATTGAATCGAGAGCGTGGTTGATCTCTTCTTGGGTCACGCCCTTCTGGCGAAGCTCAGTTGCAATTATTCGCTTAGAAATCTTCTTATGTTCATGGCGTGATGTTGCCCAAGCGAGTGCAAACTCTTGATCATTAACCAGGCCTGCCTCTTGAAGTCGGTAGATCGTTGCCTGGGCAACCTGATCCTCCACACCACGGGCTTTGAGGTGAGCGAGCAGCTCCCCCTTGCTCTTTGCACGGGCAACTAACGCATTGA
>Ga0222712_10000837_pt1 | contig 39392 bp, 48 predicted proteins | sample C33_657DmetaG_FD_165043 | JGI IMG/M metagenome (GOLD analysis project Ga0222712, IMG submission 165043) | Estuarine water microbial communities from San Francisco Bay, California, United States - C33_657D | ecosystem: Environmental > Aquatic > Marine > Unclassified | place: USA: California... | reverse complement strand
CATTCATTGCTTTAATTTGTGCCCAAGGATATGGACCCATATTATCATTCCTAAACTCAATGTTACCTACTTCAGTTGCACTTCCTATTGCTCTTGTTGTAATTCGTATGCTTCCGGTTTCTAATTGTAATGTGGAAATCGGAGCATCTCCCTTTCCAATAATAATACTACCAGAAACTAATACAGAGCCACTTATAGTTTGATTACCATAGAATGTATTTGCGGATGCCGTTAGTGCAAATTTGTTATAATTTTGTATCTGCTGTGAAGATGATACAATTGCTGCTGCTTTAAATGATGCTGTCAATGCCTGCAATCCAGCTATCTCACCTAATTGATTTGATGAAGATACAATTGTTGCTGATTTTAGTGATGCGGTATATGCTTCCAATCCAGCTATTTCTGGCAATTGAACCGAACCACTTATCACACCATTAGTTGCCATTAATGAACCAGTGATACCACCACTTATCGCTACGCCACCTATGTTCTTTACTGTCAATACATCAGTTGCTCCGTTTGAACTTATCTTAATATCACCTACATTGTAATACATTCTAGCAGGTCCACCAACTCCCCAATAGATTGATGAGTTAGTTCCACCAAATACTAAGTTTTGGTCATTACCAGAACTACCGATTTGTACACCACCTCTAGTTGTTACTACACCAGCATCGGTTATAGTTACATTTTGTGCATTGTTTGCTGCGTTGTTTATATACAACCCAGAAGTACCAGTGTAAAGGTATAAGATGTTACCAGATGTACCTATCATATTTTGTCCACCAACATTTGTACTTACCACACCATCGGTAAATACAAACTTATTAGCTTGTATGTTTGATGCTCCAATTAAGTTACCAGTTACACCAACCGAACCTGTAAACTCATGTTTATCATTTGATTGGTCACCAAATATGTTAGAACCAGAAGTTACTAATACTGAAGATGATATGTATTGTACATTTAATTTATTTACATTTAAGTCTCCAATTATTTGAACATTAGTACCACTTACACTTATTGCTGCTTTCAAAGATGATGTATATGCTTCAATACCATCAACTTCACCTCTAACTCCAGTCTTCCAAGTTTCGTTAGAAGCCGTATATGCCATCAAACCATTTGTGATACCAATCATAGAACCACTCAACAATTCCAATGAACGAGTAGCTTGATACAATTGATAAAGTTGTGCATCAGTTGCGTATGTTGAATCTAATGCAGCTGTAAATGCCATCAAACCATTTGTGATTCCGATTAACGAACCAGTTGATGTGTATAAGTTAGAGTTTAGTGCAAATACATCATAGTTTTGAACTTGCGTAGATGAACTAACTATTGCTTGTGCTTTTAATGATGCAGTATATGCTTCGATACCAGCTACTTCACCTTTAATTGAACCAGTACCATTATATAAGTTAGAGTTTAGTGCAAATACATCATAATTTTGTATTTGTGTAGAAGAACTAACTATTGCTGCTGCTTTTAATGATGCTGAATATGCTTCCAAACCTCCAATTTCACCAGCAAAAGATGCAGTTATTTGTGATATTGTAAAGTTTCTACTATCTTGAGATGCGGTGAATTGTTGTAACGAAGCAGTTGCTGTATGTAATGATTGAGTAGTTTGATATACCCTTTGCAATTGGTCATTAACTGAAGAACTAAATGCCTGCAATGATGCCGTAGCAACCTGCAATGATTGTGTTGTTTGTTGTAATCTTAACAATTGAGAATCAACCGAAGCAGAATGTGCTTGAAGTGATGCAGTAGCAACATGCAATGATTGAGTAGTTTGATATACCCTTTCCAATTGAGAATTAACCGAAGAACTAAATGCTTGTAATGAAGCAGTTGCAACTTGTAATGATTGTGTAGTTTGTTGTAATCTTTCTAATTGTGCATTAACAGAAGCTGAATGAGCTTGTAATGATGAAGTTGCTTGTTGTAATGATGCTGTTGCCTGATATACTCTATTTAATTGAGAACCAGCAGATGCGGTAAATGCGTTCAATCCAGCATTACCCAATACTTCAGTTCCAACAATTATTGAATCTTTTGCATATATTGAACCAGTAAATTCATGTCTATCGGAAGTATCATCTCCAAATTTAGTTGAACCGGATGAATATATTACAGATGCTGTTGTTATTTCAGTATAAAATTCTTCAGCAGTTACTCTACCAGCAATAACTAAATTACCACCAATATTTGTATTTCCAGTTACCGATAAAGTTGAATTGATTGTTTGAGGTGCTGTAAATGTATTTGCTGAACCTGTTTGTGCAGCGTATGCATTCATAAATTTACTGAAATTCTCTCCACTTATTTGATTTGTTGTACCGCCTACAACAACTGGGATAACAGTACCTCCAACTTGTGAACCCGATAGGGCTGATATTAAAGGTAGTTCCGATATTTTTTTATTTGCCATTATTAAAGTCTTGAATATAGTTCTTCACTCTATAAATATAAGACTTTTAATAAAAAGGTGTTGAGATTACCTTGGTTTTCCGTAGATTCTTTTTGTGATTCGTTTATCCACTTTAGATAGTGAACGAGTGTAGTATCCATCACCCACAAATTCGGGTTTCTTTTCGTTTCCTAATATAGCAAGTATCTTTGCTTCATCTCTCACAACAGGTGCATTTGCCGAATTCATTATATCCTCCATCTTTGCACTTGCCTCAATGAACCAACCACTTGTCTTTGCTAATTCAATTGCTTTCTTAACTACTGCTCTTTTGGCATCCTGCTTTTTTATATCAGCTGCAAGTAATGCCATTTTGTTACCATGTGATGTTGGTTTGTAAATGATAAATGCATCAGGTTGTTTATCACTATCCACATCTATCAACATAATTGCTTTGTACTTTGATTGCATTTCGGATGAACTATTTGCTGATAAGTCCAAACCCTGTCCTTTGTATGCTGTTTTGTACATTGTCCAAATTACTTTCATACCAGAAGCATCAATATCACCCATCTTCATATCTACCCACTTTCCAGAGGGGATTTCCAATTCGTTGATTATGTTACCTAACTTTATCATAGTTTTATTAATCAGCAATTACTTTATAAGAAACAACAAACATAGAACCACCTAACCAATTTTTTGGACCACCAGATTGAGTTCTTTGAATATTAACTATTTTTGATAAAACATCAACACCCCTATTGTAAAAACTAAGTGCTTCACTATAATTTGAAAAAACAACACGTATATATTCTCCGCGATAATCCTTATCATGCTCCACTCTAACTATATCATCATACATTGCATACAACACATCTGTTACAAGTTTCCATTGTTTAGATGACAATGTGTTATTACTTTCTACCAATAAATCCATTAACTTTATCATCGTGGTTTTCCAAACATCATTTTAGTGTGAATAGTACCACCAATCTTTCTATCGTATGAACCATCACCATTCCATTTAATATCTTTGCCAGGTAGAGCTTTACGAACTACTTTTTCATCGGTAACTGGTTCTAAACCTTTACCTATAAAAATATCTTTCATCTTACCGGAAACTTCTACATAGTATCCACCACTCTTTAATTTATCCACTTGATGATTTACTGCCGCCGATTTACCTGCCGAAGAACCATCGTGTCCTAATGCTACAAACTTCTTACCAGCTGGTTTATGCTTTGCTACTGTTGCCGCATCTACTTCATCATCACCATCCACATCTATCACATCAAAATAATCACCCTCCGCAGGAAGGTCTTCTTTATCTTTCACATTTGAGTGCCCACCAATTGGAGCATATGCAGTTGAAATCAAATCATATATTATTTTCTTAAAACGAGGTAGTTCGGAACGCATTATTGGCGTCCATTTGTTTTTTGGAATATCGAAATAATTTTCTTTTTCTGTAAGTAAATCTTTTAACTTTATCATTACTTTATTTTATTTAAATCTTTTAGTATTGAGTTTACTTCACCATTACTAAAATTGTGTTCGGATGCTATTTGTGACCTATTTATAGTTTTCCATATAGGAGTTCCGTTTATATTGATATCGGATAGTATATCATTTTTATTTCTACATCCGTTGTAATCACAATACTTTCCATTGTACAAAATACAAACGTGAACCATAGCTTCCGTTTCAGGTTCTATTATAGCTACATACTTACCTCGGTTTCCTAAATACTTATTTAGTGCATCGGCAAATGTATAACATCCCCCACTCATATACCAATCTGTCCAATTAGTATCACTTCTATATTGTTCCAACACATCATCCAAATCTGATGCGGATTTCACACCCTCCATCAAATCACCTAACTTAATCATTATCCAATGTAGCAATTAAGTTCGTATCCGTTTTTCATTCCGTATACCTGAATGTGTAGTTGTTTGTTTGATGGCTTTCCACCTTTAGTCAATTCAACCGAAACTTTAACGGTCTTTCCTTCCGATGGTTTACGAGGACCCATTCCAATTTTTCTAAATGAATCATCATCATCTACCAAATATCCTTTTTTCAAAGCGTATTCTTTAGCAGTTTGGATTGCTTCCGTATAAGATTTGTGATATACTTTGAAATCAGTTGCTTCAGTTAATATTTGAGTTAATTTTATCATATCTTTGGTTATATAATATAAATATAAAGTTTTTAATTTAACTATTAGCTAGGGCATCTAATTTCTTTTGTGCCTTTTCCATTTCCTTTTTTGAACTAGCAATATCTTGTTGTTTCCATTCAATATTTCTTTTTTTCCACCAATTGATTGCAGATTGAGTTTGTTCTTTATTATCCCTTTCCATTTCAGCTTCACTACCAAATCTCTCTTTTTGCTCATCACTCAATTCATTCCATTTCAAAAGTTGTAATTGAGAAGCAAACCAACCACCAGTTGAAGTTTTTCCATAGCCAGGTTCTGAAACTATTTTGATGATTTCTTTATCACTTATTTTAGTGTTTGCATCAATTAATTTTTGATTATTTTCAATTCGTTGTCTAACAATTTCAATATCTTTTTGTAACTTCTCTCCTTTGGATAGCTTGGATAATTCGGCTTTCAACCTTTGTGTTTCAGCTGATTGACCTGTATATGGTAAGGTTGTTTTAGTTAGATAACGAAAGTGTAATTTCTGAATGTTGTATCCACCTGCGTAGATTACTTCGGTATTGAATGGATATTTAATCCCGTCTCTTTCTACCATACATTTGATTTGAAATGCACCCTTTGAAGAATTTTTTACCTCAACATTACTCATTTTATCGGTAGGTTGTGTATATTTTTCTAATGCTTTAACCAAATCATATTTTAATACAACTTCGGTATAATAAGCATCATACTCACCAAACACCCTATCATCTTTTTTATACCTTTGTTTGGTATCTTCGATAATGTCAGCAATTAGCGGTTTCAACTCTACCAATAATCGATTGATTAGTGGATTTTTAGTTTCTCCTTCGTTCAATAAATTTTTTAATCGTATCATATCTATCTCTTATTACTTAATAAAGGTAAGTATAAAAAATGAGAAAACCAAAGGAATTCTCATTTATTTTAATCGTGCTTTATGTGCTGAATTTTTTGTTTTACGTTCGGATATTTCTTTAATCGGTTTCGAACTGCGTGAATGTTTTTGAGTGAATCATCGATAAAAAACACATCATCGTATCCTTCATCTTTAATTTGTTGTTCTATCCAATCTGCTTTCTTTTCAGGATTATTATCACCAATCGCAATTACATGAACACCTTTGATACCACTTTGGCGAATAAAATCATAAACCGGTTTGTAAGCACTTCGGGCAGTTAGGATGTAAACACCCCTGTCACCTTTATCTCTATCGGCCATTCTCTTTAGGAGTTCAAACACTCCCTTAATAATCTTTGGATTTTTAACTTTCTCAAAATCGGAGAAGTCATATACATCACCGGGCTTTGGAACATACGTTGCGTATTGACCCGGTGTTAATTTGGATTTCTTTCCGTTTGAATGTGTAATATAAATAAATGAATTAGTGAATACTAATGTGTCATCAAAATCAAATACTCTTAATTTCTTACTTTCTAAAAATAGGGTTCTACTTATCATATAGTAAAGGTAAGTAATTTATTTCATATTACCAAATATTTTAGTGATTATTTTTTAACCATTTAATATTTTTTTACCACCAACTTTAGCCAATTTTTGATTCTCCGCAGTTAAGAATTCAACTTTAACTCTCAACTCTGCAACCTGTGCAGTCATCTCAATAATCATTTTACGAAGTTCATCTTTTTCAGCTGATGAAGATGATAATAGAGCTTCCAACTTTGCAATTCTATCTCTACAATCGTGTCTGATGAAATCTTCATCTCTTTCTTTGTGGTCTGCTCTTTTTTCGTAGAATCTCCACGCTGCCGCACTTCCCAATACTGTTATTGCAGTTGCTAATACGGAGTATAAGTTATTATCCATTATTTCTTTAATAGTTTTATTGCTACCGATTGCATTCCTAATAATCCCATAGATGCAAATTTATCTTTATTAGAACCACTTAATGCATCATATACATTTTCAATTGCAGATGCTGAAAATACATCTACTTTCATTTTCTTACCAGTCTTTGGGTCTACCAATGTATTGTGTTGATGTTTCTTTACTATATCTCTAATTTGCGATATGATTTCAGGTTCAGTACCTTCGTTTACCGATTCATTTTGTAATTTATCCCAAAACTTATCTACATATGGTTTTAATTTTGCGTAACGATTTGATGTACTATTATCATACTCTTTTTTAGAAACAATGATAAATTCGGGATTTAATTTGAATTGAGAACCGGCTGGTCTTCTCACTTTGAATTGGTCCCAATATATTTTAAACAAATCACTAGCATTCATTGCCCAATAAACTGCTTCAAATTTCCCTTTATAGAATACATAAAATACATTATTCGGATTTCCTTCTTTAATTCGTTTTTCGTTTTGAGTTATTTCGTTTACTTCATTTTCTTTAACCGGCTCTTTCTCACCATCACCACCATCCATTGCATCGTGTACTGAATTTAAGTTTTCCAATGCAATTGTAAGTTGCGAATACATCCAAGACTCTAAATTCTGTCCTTCACCCATTCTTTGTGAAATCATATTTGCGTAATCTGCAATTCTTTCCAAATTACCCATTGCCATTTCTTTCAATCCCTCTAATGTTTCTTCGGGTGTTTCGTTGTAATCTTCTTCTTTGATTACTGATTCAAATTTAAGTTTATTAAGGTTTATATTACTTTCATTTTTTTTAAATAAATAACCACCTATAATTTCGGCGTTTTTTCCACTCTTAAAAAAATAACTACCCTTTCCGTAAGCTTTATCTAAACTATTTTGTATAAGATTTACTATTTTATTACTTCCAATTTCTCTAACTTTAATACTACCTGCCGTTTTATCTTTGAAAGAAAACATTATATCCCCATCGGTTTCATTTATATTAAAATCTATTCCTAATATATTTGCATTTGCAGTAGCTTCTTTTAATGGTTCTTCTTCGGTTTGTGGTAATGCTGCCGCAACGTGCTCTACACCTTTATCATCAACATACTCTTCTACCGTTGCTAACTTTGTATAATATTGTGGGTCTTCAAATAAATGGTCTAATGTGATTTCTTTAGCCATCTCTCTATCCGTTGTGTGTTCCATTTCGGTTTGGATACCTTTCTTAAACTCTGCTACTAACACATCAACACTTACTCCGTGCTTTTCTGCAATATCATTAAGATTCATTCCTTTTGCTAAACCACCGGGAATTGAATCTTCTCCTTCTTTAATCACACCTTCGATTCTTAATCTATCAGTAACATCAGTAACTTCACTATAATCACTGTCTCTCAATGCTTCTTCAATATCTCTTCTATCCGCTTTTGGGTCACCACATAATACTGCTCCAATTTTTTTACGAGTGAATGAACCACCCTTATCCCAAATTGACATTATTGCTTTAAAATGCCAATCATTTGTAGTTACTTCTTTTATGTTTTGTCTAACTACTGAACGGATTTCCTCCTTCATTTGCTTTTCTGATATCTTTTGTCCCATTGTCTTGATTTTACCCAATTTTATAGATATAAATATAAAGATTTAATTATTCGATTGATTTTGAATCATTTTTGTGGCAAATTTTGTTACCTCATCTTTACCCAATGAGTGTGCGGCATCATAAAACTCCTTCTTTTTATCAATGGGTTTAATTTTATCTGAATATGATGGTACTCTATTGTGATAATCTTCGGTAATGTAAACACCATCCAATACAAATTGTTTAATATCTGCTCCAAATTTATTAGCTATTGTTGCTGCTGCCATTCCATATGTGTCTTCAGGCCCATATCCCTTAAATGATTCAGGTATACCTACCAATTCCCAAAATGATTTAGAATATAATGTGTGCATACCACAACCAAATTTAATGTTAGATATTTCTCTTGCGGTTATATATTTTATTTCTTGTACAAATGTATTATCGGCAACTTCCTTTGAATCCATTGCATAACCATATGGTTTATCTATATAATCTACATGGCATAACTCATCCCAACTATCATCCCACCATTTTGGAAGTGATGGTGATAGTATATATGTACCATCTAAATTAGATGCAACATTTAATTGATACTTTAGCATATGTTCATGCATTAAAATATCAGTATCGCAGAATATAAATTGGTCATAATCTAATTTGTAACTATCTCTTTTTTGTTGTGTAGTTCCCCAACACGACTCATCTAATATTATTTCATTTATATTTTTAATTCCGTTAAATAAAATACCAAATCTAGCAACAAAATATCCTTGCTTATATTCGCTGTTATCCCAATCAGTTAATTGTGGATTTAAGTTTAAAGTTACTTTAAGTGTTACATCATCGTTTTTATCTAAATATTGAAGTGCTTTATGATATTGTATCATAAATCTTTCAAACATTTCTAATTCCGATGGCATTACGTGTATGCAAACTAATGTTCTTTTTTTCATTTTAAAATACGTTTTTAAAGAATGGTTTAATCATATCTTTTGTTGTTAATTTATATATCTCTATTTCAAATATATCCCAATCAAATGTACCAACTGAATCATTTTGTTGGATTACAAATGGTAAATTCATAATAAATTGTTGATAGTGTTCTTGCGTTAATTTAGAACCATCAAATTTAACTACCACATCTCCAAATAATTCATCATTTACTGAATAAACTTTTTCAGATATATCAAACATAGTTTCTTTACTTTCATTTTGAGTATAGGAATCATATTCACAATCTACATATATCCTATCACACCAAGGTTCTAATATAGAAAGTAATTGTGGTGTACAATTTACAATTACAAATGTGGTATCATATCTCTTTGGTACTATTGGCATCATATTATCATCATGCAATACATTTGTATGCCATTTTCTCCACCACTCTCTGAATTTATTCTCTCTCAATTTTGTATATTCTACCGAATCTTTAGGTTTGTACCAAATAGTTCCATCCGGCAATGGTATCTCTCTTTCAATTTCAATACCATCTTTGAATCTACTACCTCTACAAGTCATATGATATACAAACGCATCTCTACTTTGTATCAACTCATATCCAGCTAAATTCATTCTATTGAATATATCAGAATCTTCCAACTCCATAGGTGCAAATAGTAAATCATGCCCACCTATTGATGTAAAATCTTCTTTATACAACATCCAAGGTGCAAATATACCATTAGTTACCAAACCTTCGTTTTGAGTTTCTAATGCTGCTACAAAATGATTGAATGCTTCTTCTTTTGTAGAAAACTCATCAACTTCCATTCCAAAGTTCATCACATACTTTTCAGGTCCAGGTGGATGTAGTGGTGGTTCTATACGAGTACCACTCACCACAGTCATCGGTTTGAGATGTTTTAGCATATTACCAACATAGTTTTCAGTAACAACCATATCCGAATGTAGAATTGTAACTATTGGTGTATCAGCTAAACTAATACCAATATCATATAATACCGTATGCCCAACTCTATCGGATTTTGTATTTCTATATTTTTTAATGTTTGGTCTTTCACTTATAGATAATATCCACTCCCAAGTACCATCATCCGATGCATCATCTAATATAATGATGTGGTGATATGTTCCATAGTGTTTTTCAATACTATTAATTGCCTGCTTTAAGTAAGGTAAATTATTTCGGCAAGGTATAATAAAACTTATTGGTTGATTCTTTGTCATTTTTTAATGTGATTTCCTACTTTTGTTACTCCTTTGTGTTGTACTACTATGGTAGCACATTCATTTGCATATAATATTGCTTTATCAATATCCCCACTCTTACACCATTCAACTACTAAACCTGATATGAATGTATCACCAGCTCCACTATTATCTCTAACCTCCACTTCCTCTACATTGTATTCTTTATCCATATACTTACATCCTTTTCCACTCATAGTTACAATTAACTTATTGTAGAACTCTTTGAAGTATTGTCCAGCTGCTATGTTGTTTGCATATTCGTACTCATTTATCTTAACGAATTTAGCATCTAACATATACTCATTTACAATCTTTTTAGTATCGATGAAAACTGCTGGATGTGATTTACAAATAAACTGAATATCTTCATATGTTAGTAACCCTTTATTGTAGTCCGATATAATAACTGCATCATAATCTCCAAACTTAATCTTATCCAAATTTTTAATTCTTGGGATGGATAATGTTTCGGAATCTATTCTTATGATTTGGTGATTTGTTTTTTCTTCTACATATCGGGTTTTAGTTACCGGATTTTCATTGGTAACTAAATGAACATCCACTTCCAATGATTCTATGTTTTCAAACACATTAGCTGCCATACCACCCGTCCGTGTCTCCCTTTTGGGGATAAACACAGGAACGGGTGCTTCAGGACAAAGTCTATCGGCTTTACCATAAACATAGACATCAATACAACTATCTCCTATAACTAATATATTCATATTACCAACTAATTTCCCAATCTTTAAATTCTGCTGCTAAACAATCGATTTTGTAATCTTTTCTACCACCACTTACTTCTTGGATTTTGTTTTTAGCTACATTACGGATACCATTTAATCCGTGCGTTAATTCTAAATTGTTACCATCTTTGATTCCCTTACGATAGTTTGATTCATTGTGCCAAATGTGTAAGTTCATTTGTGAAAGAACTACAATTGCTCTGATGGTTTCAGCAGTTACAGGTTCTTTACTTTCATTCAAATACAATTGAATATCATGCACAATTGCTGCAATCTCTTCTGCGTATTCTGCTTTGTGGTCTGTAATGAATACTTCTTTTAATTGAACAATAGATAATCTATCAATCAATTCACTTAATGTTGGTAAATATTTTCTCTCTTCCATATTATAAATTTGTAAAGTTTTTGTTGTTGTATTTAATAACTACTTTGTATGCCTCTAACAATTGTTTGATACCATAATCTAAATCGTAGATAGGTTTCCAACCTCTACTCTCTAACTTGTCATTTGATACGATGTAGTTTCTCTTATCAAAATCTTCTTTGAAATCATCTTGCTTAATAACCAATGATGGAACATGCTCTTTAATCTTTTCAGCCAATTCCAACTTTGATAAGTTAGCAGTTGATAATCCTACATTGAATGCCTCACCCTTACAAGCATCATAGTTCTCAATAATAAATTGGAATGTTCTAGCGATGTCCTGAACGTGAATGTAGTTTCTCTTAAAGTGTGCTTCAAATAACACTAAGTACCCATCTACTACACTCTTATACACAAAATCATTTACCAATAAATCAGTTCTCATACGAGATGATACACCAAATACAGTTGCCAATCTTAATGATACACCATTTCCATTTGCTAACATTGTGTTCTCCGCATCACATTTAGTTTTAGCGTAAAGTGATAATGGATTAAATGGAGATTCCTCCGTAATGATTGTATCAGATGAACCATATTGTGAATTGGTATTTGGTAAGATTAACTTTTGGTCATCTCTCAATACCTCAACTACATCCGCAACTTGCTGATAGTTTACAGCTACCGTCAATTCGGGATTTGCTTTACATGCAGGCATCCCCACAATTGCAGCTAATGGAATAATCACATCATGCTCTCCTACTAACTTTTGTAATAACTCTTTGTTTCTCACATCACCCATCTCAAACTTAAAACCTTCTCTCTTAAAAAGGTGTAATAGTGATAATTGTTTGTAAGATAGATTATCCAATACCGTTACTGAATAACCTTCATTTAATAGGTGCTCCGTTAATGTAGAACCTAAATACCCAGCACCGCCGGTAATTAAAACTTTTTCTTTGCTCATCCTAATCTATTTTTTATATCGTTATATACTACTTCTAATCCATCTCTTAAAGAAGTCTTTGCTTCCCAACCCAACTCTTCTTTTGCTAAACTACAATCACACCACTGTCCCCAAATCACTGTGTTCTTTGTTGTATCATATTCAATTTGGATATCTTTACCACTAATCTCAACAACAGTTTCCGCAATATCTGATATTGTACATCTTTCACCCTTTCCAACATTGTAAGGTCCAACCAATTGTCTTTCATCTAATGCTTCAACCATTTTTTGAATGCAATCCAATGCATCCTCAATGAAACAATAAGAACGGGTTTCGGTTCCAGTTCCCCAAATTCTAAATGGTACTTCAGGATACTTCACACCTCTATGTGAGAATACAGGAATAACCGAACCAGTTTCTAATTGGAAATCCTGATTTGGTCCATAGATACCAATGAATCTTGCAATTGCTACATTCATCCAATCATATTCAACTACCGCAGATTCAATTGATTTCTCACCAATCAACTTTGCCCAACCATATGTTAGTTCAGGGTTAGCAGGATATGCATCTGATTCTTTAATCATTGGAGAATCTGCTATCGTTTGTAACTCCTTTGGATAGATGTGTGCCGATGATGCGTAAAAGTATTTAGTGATTTTGTTTTCAATAATACCTCTCAATACATTACTATCCATTTTCATATTAGCGTTCATCACTTCATATGGTTTAGATAGATATGTACCAATACCACCCACTTTAGATGCCAAATGAATTACAATATCTTTATCTTTGAATAGATGTGCTACCCGATTATAATCAGTTAAATCATAATAAACTAATTTTATATCAGATTTTACCTCTTCTAAAAATTCAGTTTTACCTCTTTCCAAATTATCGATTACCGTAACATCGTAACCTTCTTTAACTAATCTTTTTGTAAGGTGGGAGCCGATAAAGCCAGCCCCACCCGTAATTAAAACTCTTTTCATTATAATCTTGCAGTTTCTTTGTTGTTCAAATACCAATCAATAGTTTGTCTTAACCCATCTTCTAAAGTTGTGTTTGGAACATAACCAAATGTTTCTTTGAATTTAGTCATATCATAGAATCTCTTTGGTTGTCCATCTGGTCTAGTCGTATCCCAAACAATCTCACCCTCATATCCTACTAATTTGGCAATAGCTTCATTCAATTCTTTAATAGATGTTTCCACACCAGTTCCCAAATTGAAAGGACCTGTTTCATTACAAGCCATAGCATCTATGATTGCTCTAACAGTATCACCCACATATAAGAATTCCCTAGTAGCTACACCAGTTCCCCATACCTCAACAGTTGGTGAGTTTGATTCTTTAGCTGCAATGAACTTTCTAATTAATGCAGGAATTACATGCGAATTCTCTAAATGGAAATTATCATAAGGTCCGTAAAGATTAGCAGGTAGTAAAACAGTTGTATTAAAACCATACTGCTCTCTATACGCCCAACCTCCAATTACTAAGTTTTTCTTAGCCAATGAATAACCATATGAATTCATATCAGGCAATCCGTTCCAAAAATCATCTTCTGAAAATGGTACGGGAATATCTTTTGGATATCCACATCCTGCTGCCAATGATACTAATTTCTCAACACCATTAATATATGAGTAATGATTAATCAATACACTCATCATTGCGTTCTTATAAAAGAAATCACCTGGTCTTGCTTTGTTAGCAGCAATACCTCCAACCAAACCAGCGATATGTAAAACAACTTCAGGTTTGTTTTCTTCAAAGTATTTTTTAACATCGTTTTCAACTGTCAAATCAACTTCAGATGATGATGGTGTTAATAAATTCGTAAACCCTTTTGATTGTAATTCTTCTACTAAATTCTTACCAACGAAGCCATTAGCTCCTGTTATTAAAATCTTTTTGTTTTTAAATTGTTCTATGTTCATATTTGTTTTTGTTTTTAAGATAAAAAGTTACACCCATTTGGAAAATCCAAACAATCATTTATTATATTATTTTGTATTATGTATGGCATTAAGTTCTCATTAACATAAAAAAGTTCGGTAGATGTTTTAAAATAAAGTCTAAATTCATTTGATTTCATATACGAATTAAATTCTGAGAAACACATATCTTCAGATGGTTCTCCCTCATATGAAGAATTTGTATAGTATTCGGATTGTATAAAACAAATTTTATCTAAATACTTACCACAACTTTTAATAACTTTCAAATCATTTGCTTGTGTATCTGTTTTTAAAAAATCTATGTATGGTATTTGATTCCAATCAAAGTTTTCAAAGAACTTATACAATGGTGCAACATCCACTGTAACCTCCTCTTTTACAGGAATTCCTAATCTGGATTCTATTGGTTTGTGTAAAGATGAGCATCCTGTGTTTACTTCGGATGTACAATAAAATGTAGCTTTTGAATAATCATCTATATCATCAATAGCTATTTCATATAATTTAAAATAATTGTTAGAATCGCTTAAGTGAGATATTACATTATCATTTGATTCACAAGTGATTGTTCCAGTTGATTCTATAATTTTATATTCATTTGAGTATTCATCAGTACCCTCTCTAACACATTTTGCATTAAATGGATTTGGTTCGAATGCAAACACAGCCAAATCTTTATACTTGCTTAACCAAAGTGCGGAATTTGGAGCACATACAGATGTACCGATATCTAATCTTGCATTTTTTATATTTTTATTTAATTTTATTGGTTCAAACATTTTTTATATTTTATAGTGTACTTGCATAAAGGTCAGATGCTGCAAACAATTGGAAATTAGTATAACCATATGTTTTTAATAATTCCACAATATCATCTCTTCTATATCCAAATTGTGTTGTATTCTTATCATCAAATTCTAATAAAATAGATGGTTTGAATTCTTTTAAGGTCTTTTCCCCACCTTTTAATATACTTAACTCCGCTCCCTCTGTATCTATTTTTATAACATCAATACTTTCCAACTTTTGTTCTTCAAAAAACTCATCAATTGTTGTACAATGTACTTTTTGTGTAGTAAATTCACCAGTCTTATCATCATAGATAAATCTAGATGGGTCATTTCCCAAAGTTGCCAACCCACTATCAGTTGTATCAATAGGTATTTTTAGTTCCAATTCCTTCGATTCGTGCCAAACACCCATATTAAAGCATTCAACTCTATCTTTTAAATTATTTAATTCAACATTCTCAACAAGTGCTGAAAAAGCCATTGGGTTTGGTTCAAATGCATAGCATTTAAGAATGGGATTTAATAATGGTAAGAATATAAAACTACCTGTATTAGAACCTATGTCTAAAAAGTTAATTTGTTCTCTATTGAATATAATATGATTATAAAATTGTTGTATTAATTGTTCATCATATATTTCTCCACCTCTGGATGCTCCCCATATTGATTTGCATTTATCGGATAGTAGTATTTCATTCCCTAAGAATGATGATTTAAAGTGATTCATATTTTTTTATTTTTTCAAAAATTTTGTTTACTTCATATTCTTGCACTTTTTCATAAGCTGCGTTTACAATTGGTGCATACATATGATGGTTATTTATTATATGGTATAATTTATAATACAAATCTTCCAAGCTATACCAATATATAAAATGTTGATTTGGTGTAAACCATTTTTCAATTACATTCCACTCATCATATTTAACCAATACCAATGTTTTACACATCATTGATTCTATAACTCTTGGTTTGAATTGTGGTATATAACCACTTTCTAAGCTTTTAAATGCCTCATTTTCTTGCCAATTTGGATATTGCTGTATAAAATCGATATGAAGTGGATTAATTGGTGCTAAATTCATAGCAATTGAAACTTTTGATTTAGATAACAAATCCCATTTAACAGAACTATGTATGTTTCTATGAGTTGGTTGATATTCAGGAGGATAATTACCTTCAACTGCGCTAAATATGTACTTATATTCACGCATTATATCTACAATTGCATAATGCTCTTGTCCTAATAAATGACCCATATACATTACATCGTTTGTTTTTTCTGAACTATAATCAATGTGGTCAAATGATTTCTTATTAAATGGGAATGGTATTGGAATGAATTTAGTTTTTGAATTTTTATTCATCCATTCCGCTGTGTATGGACATATGGTATATACATGCGTAAAGTACTCCTGCTCATTGTTACAACTTGTTGTACTACAATATGCACAAGGAGCTTCCAAATTCATATAAACTCGTTGTTCATAATCTTTGTATTGCTCTTTAAGAGAATCATTTACAGATGTTGAATACCCTTGAAATAAAACTTCTGTTGATGAATTATCATCATATTGTTCCAAATTATAATAACTATTTATTACATCTTTGTATTCTCCACTATACTCTGTAACTATTTTCATATTATTTTGCAAAGAACATACCGTAGTTCACACGTCTTTCAGGATTAATCAATTTATCCAATTCCAATTCTTCTAAAGTGTAAAAGTTTTTTGGATATTCTAAATAAGGGTCTCCTTTATCAGAAAAAGTTGCTTTTGGAAATACATCACCCTCATCAAACCACCCAATTACGCCAAATTGAGTATAACCTATACTTTGTAAATGCTCTAATATTTTGTATAAACTATCCTTCTCTTCTTCATGCCACTCAAAGCAAATATCATTTGCTTTTTGGGTCAATCCACTTAATACTGTGTATTCATATCCCTCAACATCAATCTTAATTAAATCAGGCATTCCATATCTTTCAATCATAGAATCGATTGTTATGGATTCTATCTTAACAGGCGGTGCCCAACTTACTGAATTTTGTGGTAGATTTTTACTACCTTGTGTAAAACGAGAATTGTTCATAAATTCAGTAGATGCGGTAGATACTCCCGTAGTTTTGTGTGATATATAAAAATCAATTTCTTCACCAACTACATTAGATACTAAATTGTTTAGTAATAAAAAGTTGTAGTTTAATGAAAAGTTTCTCATTGGATTCACACATAAATTTGGATTAGCTTCTACTGCTATCACACTTGCGTTTGGATATTTACCAAAACAAACATCGGTAAACTCTCCCTCATTGTAACCTATATCGAATATTAAATTCATAATTATTTTGTTAAACTTGTATAAACTCTTTTGGATAAAATTTTTCCCTTTTTAAACCAGGTTCGTCTGGATGGTAGTATTCGGGAACTACTACTATTTTATTTGGATTTGGATTTACATATGCTGCCCACCATCCAAAACTACTAGCGTGTGAAAGTATGTTGTGGTCACATAACATAATTCTACAAAAATCATCTATTTGTGGTTGGCCTTCTGAAAACAAAAACTCATCTCCTTTGAAGAAGTTTTTACACCACTCCACATCGGTTGAATTATCTTCATTAAATCGTTGCCCACCAGTGAATACCAAAAACTTTACTTTTTTACCTTCAAATACTTTTTTAGCATTGTTGAAATATTGTTCGTACATACCACCCGGTTCAAATGCTTGTATTAAACCAGTCTGTCCATTGGTCATATTATCACCTCGTCTAACATGCACACTTACAATTTCGTAACCTTCGTTTTCAGATTTAATTTTGTTTATAAACTTTCTATTTTGTTCAACTAATTCCGATTTGGGTGTTAGCTCTTTTTTAATTTGTTCTTCAAATCCTTCAAAGTAAAAAGTACTCTGAAAGAATCCTTCAATTGTACTCCCATCGGGTATTTCAAAAAATGTAGGGTCATATTTACTCCAATTCGGTTCGGAATACATATATTGAATATTTGATATATTTTCATCATCTAAATATCCAGCTTCAATATTAAATTGGTCTAACAAACAAGTTTGACCGTGCCAATTCATTGTTTGTGGATTTGGTATTACTACATCATATCCATTTTTTAAACTCAATCCTCTTAATGCTGCATATTGAAACAACTGATTGCCTAATCTACCCAACTCTCCTAATTTATGAAATGTTATCATTTTAAACTTTTTAATTTAAAATAGTTATCTACTTTAATATGTGTATTTAAAATCCAATCAATTAATATTTGCTGCTTTTCAATTTCAAAATGAAGTTCTGTAACAATGTAATTTACTTTTGATAAATCTTTACCAAGTAAAAATTCATATTCAGAACCTTCCACATCAACTTTTAAAAGATTTATATTTCCATATTTTTTAATTATAGATTCGATTGATATCGTTTCAACAGAATCTATTATATTTTCTTCTTTCCAACCCCCACCCTCATGTGTTGTAAATTCTACACATCCTACATTTCCTGAATTTCCAAAGTGTTGTAAGTTTTTTGTATCATGTGGTTCGTATGCAAATACATTAATAAATTTACCACTTTCAGACCATACAGCTAATTTATTAAACTCAATATCAATACCCAAATCTTTTGTATTTTTTTTGGCTTCGTTTATGTTTTCATCAAATACATCAAAACAAACATACTTATCAAATCTATCTTTATGATTCATTTCAAAATCACCAACATTACAACCAGCATCAACGCATAACCCACCATTACATTCCTCTGGAATTTGGTAAGCTGCTTCACCTATTATATAGTTTTTCCAATCATCTACTCTCTCTATTGTTATTTGTTTCATTATTCGATAACTTTATTGTTTTTGAAAACAGTAAATTCCGTTAAATCTCTATAACCATTTAATTCACCTTGGTCTGAATTATGTAATGGTAGATTTTGAAACATTGCTAATCCATGAGCTGCTTGTTGTGGAGTCATATACATATTCCAACCTAAGAACTCAATATCATCATCCTTATAGTACTTCTCACTTCTACCTTCGTAACGAGCTCTCTTAAACCATTCAGCCGCTTCAGCGTTATCAGTTAGAATCATACCACCTTTCCAAATTGGTAATATCTTTTTAATATGAAATGATAATCCCATATAAGTTCCGGGCATATACATATCCTTTGTTAATCTCTTAGCGGCATCCCAAATTGGATATGGTTTCAATTGATATGCACCTACCCAATGATTAGTTTCAGGTCTTTTATCAAAGATAACTTCACCACCTGCATGGATGATTGATTGTGGTACTGATAGGTAAGTTTTAGATGGTATAGTTACCTCTTTAACTTCGTTGTACTTACAAATAAGGAATAGTGCATTAGTACAACTATCAACCGAAATAGCGTAAGGAGCTCCCGTATAAGCTGCTATTTCTTCTTCAAACATTCTTACTATTTTGTACGGATTATTTAACATTGGCATAATCTAATTATTTTCTTCTTCTATTATTTCAATACAAAGGATGTTCTTATCATTAACCATTACCAATCTACCATCTTTGGTTTCAAATTTAGTAAATTGCCCTTGCTTTATTGATTCGGTATCTACATTGTTGAAAGTTCTTTTTTCACCACCAACAAAGTGTAGTATTTGGGAAACATATTTTCCCTTTTTTGTTATTGAACTTTTTAAGTTTGTCATTATCTTTTGAATATTACATATGCTTCTTTGAATCCACAAGATTTGAAAAGATTCATACTTGCTTCATTACCTAACTTAACTTTACCCTCCGCATTAGGCCATATTTTCATACCTTCCTCAATCATAAACTTCCCAACTCCTCTTTTTTGGAAAGCTGGATGTACACATATACGAATATCATCTTCAATCACACCAATATATCCAACAGGTGCATTATCAATTAATGCAATTTTATAATATTTGTGATGAACAGTCATATACGCTTCCTGCATATCTTCTGTTATGTAAGTTGATTTAATAAAACCATCTTTAACTCTTTCATCATTACGGAGATTTCTAACAAACTCCCAATATTTTTTTGTACAATCTACTAATTCCATATACATACTTTTTGAATGTCCTGTCCACCTCTATAATTCCAAAATGCTTGCAAATACCCTCTTTCGGTTGGCATATCCATCATTGGTGTCAAACAAGTTCCAATATCAACATAAGAGTTTTCAGGAAATTCTTTGAACAATTCATAGATTGCCAAATTTGAGAATGTTGAAGCTGAAAATAAGAATAGGTGGTTTTTTATGTTATTATCTCTTATCCAGCTTTTGATATCTTCAATCTTACCATAATCGTTAATCATTGCGTTGTATCCAACTCTGAAATCTTTAACAACAAATGGTAATCTATCTAAATTAGCATTTTCATTACATACCATTACCACATTCTTACTATAAAAAATAGGTAAGGTTTGGAATATAAATTGAGGATAGTTTCCGTTTACCCATAGGTTTGCCCATGTCAAACTCTCATCATCTCCCCCATGCAAATCAATCTGCCAATCAAATGCTTCTTTACCAACACAACAACTACAACTAATACCTTTGTAGTAATTTGGTTGTCTATGTTGATATGCTTCTACTAATTTTTGTTGATAGAAACCATGCTCTTTTGGGTCATAATGTTTGAAATCAGGAGCTTGATAAACACCACCCTGCTTTTGGTCTCCAATCTGAATTAAGTTTGCATCTAATACTAACTCTTTATTTTGTAAGATGTACAATTCACCATCCGAATATCTAGCGAAAGCAAAATGCTCATCGTTTCTTATCATTTCGGTGAATTTGGCAAAATGTTCTCTAAAGTTCTTCATCTAATATCTTTTTAATTTTTTGTGCAGCTTTACCATCACCATAGGGACAAGTTGTGTAAAGATACGGATTTTTTATCAATTCTCCAAACAAAACCTCTAATTTATTTGGTTCACCGCATAAATGTAAGTGACCTGTTTCAATTCCTTCCGGTCTTTCGGTAGTTAATCTACATACAATAACCTTTTTATTAAAGAATGAACCCTCTTCTTGCAATCCACCACTATCACTTATTACTAAACTACATTCTTTTAGAATCTGCATCGTTTCATCATGCGAAAGTGGTTCAACTACACTTACATTTTTAAGTAAATCCCTATGTTTTTGTACATTTGGATTTGGATGTATTGGTAGGATGAATTCATAATCTGAATATTGTGTTGCTAACTTATCCAATTCAGCAAACCACTCACCCATAATGTGGTGATTTTCTCTACGATGTAATGTAACTAATATTTTCTTACCATACGTTGGTGCTGAATATTTAGTTAAATTATCTAACACAGTATTACCTGTCACATAAATTGCACCATTAACACTTTCATCTCTTAAATTCATTTCCGAACGCGTTGTTGGTGCAAAGTTTACATCTGAAATCCTAGCAATCATTTGACGATATGCTTCTTCAGGATATGGATGTTTTAAGTTGTGGCTTCGTAATCCAGCTTCCATATAATAGATTTTGATTTCTCTATTAAATGCTGCCAATGCACAAGCAAAAGCAGATGCAGTATCACCCTGCACTAACACACCTCTAAAATCTCCGTTTGGAAATTGTAATAAACAATCGCTTACTACACTATCTAATCTATTTGAATTATCGGATATCTTAACCCTGTAATCTACTTGTACATCTTTAAGTAAATCCATATGTTGACCTGTAAATAATAAACGATATTCGTTTCTATTCATCAAATCAATTAATGGTTTTACTTTTAACCATTCAGGTCTAGTACCAAAACATATTAAAATTGGTTTATTTTTCATTTACTAATTTCCAGCCTTTTTCACGTTGATTATGGAAGTACTCATTCATTAATTGTTTGAATGGTACACCATCTATACTTCTCTGATTACTTTCCCATAGTGAGTTAGCATCACCACCATAAGTTGCACCTTTTGTACTACCCCACATTTCTATATCTGAACGAGGATGTGGTGGTACGAATGTTTTTATACCTGCGTATTTTTGTAACATATAAGAGAAATGCATATCCTCACCACAAGTGTTATATTTTGGGTCAGGTAATTCTCTGAAGAAGTGAGATAACCACTCCTTTTTAAAGAACCAACTATGTCCAACTAAATCTACTTCAACTTTCTTATCGTTGTTACCCATTTCAGGCCAACCAAATCGTAAGTAATGTTCGTAATAAGATGAATATTGGGGTGGTAGTGGATTTGGATATAATAAACCAACAGTTCCCATCAATCCTTCTTCTTCTTGCATTGCATTCATACAATTCTCCAACCACTTTTTACCAGGTATTGTATCATCATCAAAGATACATACATAAGGATTTCTTGCGTTAATTGCAAAACCAAATCTTGCCCACACTCCAAAATTGTAATTACAATAAGCAACAGGAACTTCTGTGCCAATATCGTAATTAATCAAATCATTATCGCCAGGGTTATTATACCATACTAATATTTCATCAGGTGGTAGTGTTTGATTTTTGAGAGCTTCCATTTGTTCATTTAGATTCTCTCCTCTTTTGTAACCATTTAATATAACTGTTATCATAAGTGTTTTTTTATTCTTTCTGTCCAAGCTTTTAATGAATAATTTTCTTCGTAGTTTCTCTTTGCTAAACTACTACAACTATCATAAAAATCTTTATCTTTTGCTAATAATCCAGCCATTGATTTGGCTCTATCTATATTCTTAACATCAACCGATAATACTGAATGACATATTCTTTGAGTATCAACTTCCTCATTACCAATACAAGGGATTCCAAAGTATGCACAATTAAGTGAGAATGTACCGGCTGCTACCGTTGGCATTAGGTGTACTGCATATTTGTAAGTGGATAGTTCTTTCATCCAATCGTTCCATATAAGACGTGGTAGGTGATTCAATCCATCTATGTACTCTTCATTCTCCCGTTTAGCATGGGATTCTTGCACCCAAATTGGTACATTAAAACTTTGAGCTACTATATAACTTTCAAACCCACCATACCATCTTGCGAAATTACCTCCAATTATTGCCTTATCTTCTTTTGTGGGTTCAATATCTTTGACGTAATCATCTATCATTAGTGAATAGATACTCCGTACTTCTTTGTTAGGAAATAACCCTTTATAATAGGGAATATCGGATTCATTGTGAGCAAATATACTATCACATTCGGATAACATATTATAGAATCCAATTTGCTCTGCAATCTCATAATCATTCCACCACCAATGAGGTCCTTCTTGTACATAATGTACCTTTGAATTGTTTTGTTTAAGAGTTTGTACTAATGGGAATTGTAATAAATCTGAAATTGGATTTACTCCATTTTGTATTTTACTACCTTCTGCACTTAAAAACAATTTACCCTTTGGGAATATAACAAATACATGCTCATAATCTTTAACATTTTGAATATTTCTAATGTTATAGTGGTCAGCATTCAAAGCATACATCCAAGCAAACTCCGTTCTCATATTTGGATGTGTAGATGGAATTTTACCCGCAAACCCCATTTCAGTTAAGAAAGCTATCCTCATAGTGTATCGTAATATGCGTTTTGTTTTTCTTGTCTTTCAATTTGCTTTGGGTGATATAAACAATATTCCTCTTCAGATGGTAATACTGATAATGTATTATATCCTACAATTCTTTCATGTACTTTACCCGTCCATTGGATTTCAGATGTTCTACGATAAATTCGAGTTTGATAATCAGGAAAATTTACCCAACCTTTTTCATTAACATTCCATCCCCATTTCTTAATATGTTTGGGTGTTAATCCTTCAACAGTATTAACGCGAGGAACAAAGAAAAGGTCTACATCTTTGTTGTATTCAATAAAATCTGAAAGATTTTCTACCAAATATTCAGATGGAATTTCATCCGCATCAATTTGGAAAATGAATATTCCGTTTGCGTTATCCTTTAGATTGTTTTTGAATGAAGCAAAATCGTTATTGAGTGGGTATGATATAACCCTAATATTTGTGTTATGTAATTGAGATATAATTAATAGATATTGTTTTACAGCATTGGTAGCTGAATCTTCATCATATTGTATCAGTATTTCATCCTCCGATTTAATTCTTGGATGTAAAAAATTTATTAGTTTTGTAATTTCTTCTAACTCATTACAAACCGTAACCGCATAGGTGATATTTATCATAACTTATTTTATATTTTACAAAGATACGAATAATTTTTTAATTATCCAAACATCTTTCGTTCTTTATATATGTATATATAAATATAAACTTTTTGAATAAAACATAAAAAAATGGGTAACTTTTTTCAAAATTACCCATCTTATTTTTATTTAATTTATTTTAGTAGAATGCCGTCCAAACACTTCCATTGTAGAAATATGGTTTTGCAGTAGCACCACTACCAGATATCATAATCATACCAGCCACAGGTGATACTGGGTCTGATGTTCTTATTGGCATTTGTAATACATTGTTTGTAAATAAAAATCCACTTTCAATTAAAATAGTTCCAGCCGTTGAATCATAGGTTGCAATTCCATCATTTGTAGGAGAACCTGCTATGGTTACTGAACTACCAGATGAACCAGATGAACCAGAAGTACCAGATGTACCAGTTGAACCAGTAACCGATATACCAGATGAACCAGATGTACCATTTGAAGAGGCTGCTGCTGCTAATCCGTTTGTACCACTTATTCCAGATGTTCCAGATGTTCCAGATGTACCATGTGTTCCGTTTGTTCCATTTGCTCCACCAGTACCAGATGTTCCAGAAGTTCCACTACCATCTTTACCAGATGTACCAGTAAGTCCAGAACTTCCCGATGTACCATTTGAGCCACTACCACCATTAGCACCAGATGTGCCCGATGTGCCAGTTAATCCAGAAGAACCAGATGTACCATTAGTACCATTACTACCCGTTCCAGATGTTCCAGAAGTACCGCTTGTTCCAGATGTTCCAGAAGTACCAGCTGAACCAGATGAACCTACCGCAGATGTTCCACTACTTCCGCTTGTTCCAGATGTTCCAGAAGTACCAGCAGTACCAAAATTTGTACCATCCAATCCGTTTTTACCTGAAGTACCACTTGTGCCAGATGAACCACCACTTCCAGCAGTTCCGTTCGTTCCACCACTTCCAGCAGTTCCGTTCGTTCCAGATGTACCACTTGTACCAGATGTACCATCTTTTCCAGAACTACCAGTTGTACCAGAAGAACCAGTTGTACCAGATGTACCCCCAGTACCAGATGTACCAACACCTATCAATCCATATAAATAATCTAAGTTGTCATCCATTTCCTGTGCGGTAATTGGAGAACCCTTTTCTAATCTTTTAACTAATGCCATATTTTTATTGTATAAAAATCAATTCTTATGTAGATAAATATAAACAAAAGTGAAATTACGGATTATTTACTATCAGTATCTTCGATAGGTGTGGTAGGGGTAATACTAAGTAATTCTTTTATAAAATCCTTTTTTAAATTTACTGCTTTTATTTGCTTAATATTATCTAATAAGTATGTTCTGTATGTTGGAGTTTTTCCTTTATATATAGTATCCGATTTAACATAAGAACTAAAAAAAGAACCACCCGAACGTGTTCCTTTGTGTAACAATTCGGATAGTTCTTTTGCCTCATCTATTTGTGTCTCTTTCAAACCTCTTTTAAATAAATCTCTAAACCAAAGTTTAAAAATTTGAGGAGTTACTTCACTAATTTTAACACAAGTCAATTGTTTATTATATATACCAATTACAAATACATATGCAGATTTTACTCCGGTCAATGTTTTTACACTACCATCTTTGTATTCGTATGATTGAATTTTGTAAATATTTCTTGGTTGTATCAAACCCCTACCTATTTTGTATTCACTTTCAATAAATGGTAAATATAATCTAGCAAATGGCATTTTATACTTTATTTAGTTTTGGTATTTGCATTGGTGATTTATTTAATTTTGGAAGATTAAATGGTACAACTTTTGGAGCTGCTTTCACATTACCATCCATAATTTGTGTAAACCTTTCATGCATTTTATCCAATGTAAAGTTTTTAAGAGTGTTATCTTTCAAACCTTTGGATTTGTCTATATAAGTATCATATTTGTTAAATACATCATAGATTTTATTTGCAGCCAAACTATAATTTACAGTAAACCATTGTGCTTCTTTCATACAAAATTGGTCAGCTGCTGATTCATGCACTTGTGTTAGAGAACCTTCTAATAATACCGCATTATCTTTTGGTAAGAAATCCACTTGCCCACTCCAACCACTTGCTATAATTGGTTTACCTGTTAGGGTAAATTCTGCCATAGGTCTACCATATCCCTCGCCTTTTGCAAATGAAATCATTGCTTTAACTTTAGGATGGTGATATAGATTAGCCATATCACTCTCTTCCATATCTCCATGCAATAGATACACCGATGGACATTTATCTCCTAATGGTTTTAATACCGCATCAATCTTTTCTCTTGTTGCTTCTCTATCAATTACACTAAATCCTGCGTGCGATGTTTTAACAATAAGACCCGGTCTTTTATCTTTTGGTAGATATTGAAATACAGTAGCAAATGTTTTAATTGCCATACCAATATCTTTTCTATCTTGTCCCAAATCTCCTTTTAACCAATGTCCTACAATTAGAAAGTTGAAATCTTCTTTTACATTTGCTAATACATCATTACCAGATGGTTTTAGAAATACATCAACATCAACTCCTTCAAATAGAACTTCACAAGGTTTAGTTAATCTAGTCTCTCCAACAATTTGTCCAGACGCCTGGTCTTTATGTTGATACACTGTACCAGCCATCACTTGCTTTGTAAATTCGGATGGAACTAATATCAAATCCATCTTATTCATACCATCTATGAAATCTTTTGGTGCTATTGTAGTTTCAACACCAGCAGTTACACCAATGTTATAGTTACCTTTTGGTTCGAATTCATTTGCTACTGAAACTTGGAAGAATACATCAGGTTTACCTTGCACTTCACCAATAACTCTTTCCAGCATCCATCTACCAAATTCAGATTCCCCATCTACTTGATTTTGTGGAGTGTTACCCCAACGAAGTGGGATAATTTTAATATCGTATTTATCCATTTTTCGTAGGGATTTCATTAAATCTCTACAATGGTCACCATATCCACTACGAGTGAATATAGGTCCTTGAAATACTAATGTAGGTTTGTTCATAACTTATTTAATTTTAAATACTTCAAATCTTTCTCTTGGTTTCCAATTTTCGAATGTAGCTTCAATACCTTCTATTAATGTATCACACATATTTGTATGAGATAATCCCATATTTCCTAAAAACTCTTCTCTACCTTTTAAACCGGCAGCTTTTCTTTCAGGTTTTGGTGTGTTGTAAACTTTTTCAATTACTTCAGCAACTTCGTAGTTATCAACTCTATCATCCCAAATATATGGAGTTGGTACTGAACCAGCTAATGCTAATGCTCTACTCCAAATTGGATATGCCCACTCACCATGCTCTAACTTACCTTCCCACTCTCTCCATTGATGTAATGAACCAATCTTAATATAATCTTCGTGTGTTAGGTACTTACCATCTAACTTAAATCCACATTGGTCTTGCAATCCACCAGTTACATTTACAATGATTGGTGTTCCAGCTACTACGGATTCCGCAGTTGCTAATCCAAATCCTTCGTTGTTTGCGATGTTGATGGTACAATCTGCCATATTGTAAAGAAGATTAAGTTCTTCTACCGGCATTCTACTATCCGAAAATATGATGTTATAATTAGGTGCGATTGCCTCAACTACCGCAGGTAAATCAGTTCCGTTTTCATCAACAGGTTGTGTGTGCATTAGTAAACAAACCTTATCAGCTTTTTCTTTACCAATCTTATCACAAAATAATTTGAATGAATGAATTACATCTGCTGGTTGTTTTCTTCTGATGTTGCGATTTGACCAATATAAGATAAAATCATACTCTTTACCCTTTAAGATTTTATTACGGAACTCATCAGGCACATCCGCAGGTTTGTAGATGTTTGAGTTAATACCATGTGGTACATAACCTACTTGCCAATCTTTCTTTGGTTTCCAAGTTGGTTTATCATCTAATGCTGATAATCGTTTGATGATACCATATGTTTGACGAGAGATACATCCAATCCAATCTGAACTTTCATAGAAGTTACGATTGTATAATGGGTCTGGTAAATCATCCCAAATTGCGTAGAATAAAAGTGGAACATTTTGTCTGATTTCGTGCTCAATATCATACAACCAAGTCCAATAGCGAGGGTCAGTAAAGTGTAAGATAGCATCGGGTTGTTCGGAGTTAATCAATTGACGGATTAAATCAGGATTACCATAACCATTCCAAGGAAGAATCTTAACATTGGCATCTTCTACACCATAGTTTTTACGAATATCTTCACTTACATCTAATATCTTTCCAGCATCGGGGTGATTGATTGCAGCTCCTACCTGAAACCAATCGTATTTATCTACTGTTCCTAATACTAACTCTTTTGACATTGTAGCAATACCACTTGCCATTCGTAAGTCATCGGATAGTAATAAAATCTTTTTCTTTTTTGCCATAACTTATTTAATAATTTTTAAAATTGTGAACCGCTGATTTGCAGTTGTAAGTAATCGTTCATCTCTTTTCTGAAATCATCATCTCTAACATATCTTTCCACAGTCCTATTAACTAGCTTTTGTAGTGTTACATCAGAATCAAATGATACTTTTTTGAAGCTCGAATACACATCTTTCAAAATCTTTACGGTTGTAAGTTTTGTGTTTTCATTTTGACCCATAGTTATTTCGTTTTATATATTTGTATATATAAATATAAACATTTTAAAAAAACGAAAAATTATGGATTAAGGTTTACCATCACACAATCCTCTAACAGAGAATTCACACCATTTGCAATTCTTTTTAGCATTGCCTGGTACTTTTGGATAATCGATATCTCTAAAGTTACCCTCATCATCAAACACAGTATCTATGAATTGCATGAACTCATCATATACTTTGTTTACCGATGGTGCTCCATTTGGTGGAATGTGTTTTGAAATACGAGGAACAGGATACGGAGAATCTTCAGGAAGTTTTCTACGCATGATTTGAAACTCTACTCTGATTTTTGTTAGTGGTATATTAAATAATTCAGAATAGTATTTCTTATATAAAAGGATTTGTGAGTTCTTTAACTTATCTGCTTTCTGATATTGATTCCACCCCATTGTAGAGGTCTTTAAGTCAATGATTACGATTGTGTTTTCCGCAACATCTCTTAATACAATATCAATATAACCAATGAAATGTACACCCTTCTTAATCTCTTTATTTAATGGAATCTCAATACCAACCAATTCATATCCTGATTTAGAATAGAACTTTCCGATATGTTTCATAAACCATTCTAAAATACGTCTACCATCACCAAAAAACTCTTCCAATTCTTCCTGCGAACAAGGTGTTCCCTCACTCATTTTCTCTACCTCTCCTTTGTAGTTTTCTCTCATTCTCTCCAATAAGAGTTTATCCACATTGATTTCATCTGCTTGCTTTTTAGAAACACCATACATTACCGATAAGTAATGTTGGATTGTTTCGTGCATAGCCGAACCGAAAATTGTGTGAATGTTAGATGAACTCTCTCCTAACTTGTCTATGTAATTCAATTTGTATTGTTGTGGACAAGAACTCCACATACCATATTGAGAAAAACTAACTCTAGCCATATTTTTTATTTATATACAAAGATATGTAAAAATGTTGATAATTCCTACTAAATCCCTAATTTTAATTTTGTGATGATTTTAGGGTCAGTTCCATACATTTCTGCAATCTCCTTTATATGCTCTTTGCCTGATTTGGTTGAATATAGGATTTTAAGATATTCTTCCGCTTCTGTATCCGATACTTCGTACTTTCGCATTACTAACTTAATCAACCAATCCTCATACTTTTCCGATGAAGCTGCTTTCATATACTTTAAGAACGCTCTACTCTTTGGTAGCAATCCAATCAATGCTTTGTAAACTGCTTTTGGTGGTGCTTCCTGAAGATATGGTTGTACATCTGCTATCAACTCTACCCATTGGGGATTCATTGTCATATAACGGATAATCATATAGTTACTCCAACTCTTTCTATCCGATTCATCCAATGATTCCCAATAGTTAGGGTCTTGCTCATTAGTAATTGCTTTAATGTGGTCAAACAATCCTTTTGCCATTATTCTTCTACCTTTAATCCTTTTGGTAATAATTCATTTAACAACTCACCACAATCTCCACATAAGAATACTTCGATTGGGATAACCTCATCTTCGTTAGCTCCTGTCAATAATTTGGATGTTTTACGAAATGAAAACCCCTGTACAAAAACCTCACCACCACAACCTTTACATTCAATTGGGTTTGTTTTTGTTAAATCTAATGGTGCATCTTCTTGTGGTGTTAATGCTTTACCATCTGCTCCTATAATTCCTGCCATTTTAAATTGCGTTTAATATTTGTATAAGTGTTGCTGCTGCAATAATTTCTTTATCAATAGCCAATGCTGATTTGTACACTCCATCCCCCAATAAAAGAATTACATTAGCTGTATTTGCTCCAGCATATTCATCCACTTTATCATATAATAGAGTGAATAGTTCCGTAAAATCAGATACCTTTGAATCAATCAATGCCTGTCTTACATTCATATACTTATTTCGTTTATCATCGTTGGATTTTAAGATATCTAATACTTTGATTTTGTAATCGTTTTCTAATAGATTCTGAACATCTACTTTCAACTTTCCTTTGTTCGAGTTAAGTTGGCAAGTATTGATAACTTTACGAATATCAGGATATGCAGCATCTATGATAGGTACTAAATCCTTAATATCAAACTCAATCTCTTCAGCTTTCAAAATGTTACTGATTTGGATTGCCACATCTTTCTTTGTAGGTGGAATGATTTGGAATGTTTGACATCTACTTTGGATAGGTTCGATTACCTTCTCCACATAGTTACACGTTAAAATGAAACGGCAATGTGCGGAGAATGTTTCCATTAAGTTACGCAAGATTGCCTGTGCGTTATGAGTCATATAATCAAACTCATCCAAAATGATAATCTTAAATGGTTTGAATCCAGCAGATGCTGCAAAGTTAGTTACTTTGTTACGGACTGTATCTACATTGTTTTCCGAAGATGCGTTGATAATCATATAATCACAATCGATTGAATTTACGATTAACTTTGCTAACGTAGTTTTACCAGTACCAGCTCTACCATACAATAACAAATGTGGTACATCTCCACTTTCTAAATAACCTTCTACTTTGGCTTTTAGGTGGTCATTACCCACATACTCTGATAACTTTGATGGACGATACTTCTCAACCCATAAGCTATTATTTACTTTCTCTTTTGTTTGTTCTATAAAGGACATATTATTTTATTTACCTGTACTACCAAATCCACCACTACCTCTCTTACTTTCACTTAATTCATCTACCTCTACAAATTGAACAATCGGATGTGGTACAATTACTATTTGTGCAATTCTATCTCCTACATTATATGCAATAGAATCCAACCCATTCAACTTATTAAAAGTTGCTTGTAGCTCTCCTCTATATCCAGCATCAATAACACCAACTGAATTACTTAACATCAATTCGGTATTTCGTATAGATGAACGAGGGAAAACCAACCCAACCATTCCATCAGGTATCTCCATTGCAATACCCAACCCATATGTTATTTGAAATGATGTATTTTCTATAATAGATGTTGCTACCAAATCCATTCCAGCATCACTTTCTTTTGCGTACTTTGGTTTTACTGCATCAGGATGCAGTTTCTTCAATTTTACTTTCATTTGTAAATAATTTTTGTTTTTGTTGCATATCTCTACCCATCTCCGTCATCTCTCTTGCGAATATCTTAAATACATTACCATCTTTATGTGTAAATGTTATATTTGAATGTTCGTTATTTGATATGGTGAATTGAACTTGTGGTTCTTCATTTTGCATATCCTCATTTGTCCAAGCAAATACTTGTGGTTCACCATCATCAAACTGAAAGCACCACTCACACTCTTCGTATTTTTTTGGTTGTATAATACGAAGTGATTCCTTTGGTAAGTAATTTATATCTTCAAATAACTCTAATTGTTTTCCCATTATCTTCCTACTTCTTTTAAATATTTTGCTTTGAATTCATCCCAACCCATACCAATACCTTCAATATAGAATAGATGTTCGGATTTAATTCTACCCTCATCATGCAATTTAGAATATCTACTAATTGCATGTTTTTTCCACCATTTGTTGATGTAATCAATACCTTGTGCGAATTTAGGTTTTAATACTAACTCATCTTCTTCAATTTGTTTACATAAGAACTCTCTTCCGTTCTCATACATCATAGCAAGATATACACCTCTCTTAAATCCGTGATGGTATTCGTTTGCTTTGATACCACACTCTTTAAAGATTTGTCCTAATATCTTTTGTTTGATACCACTAACAGGTCCGTTAGCTTCATATCCCATATTAGCACCATTACGAGCTCTCTCATCTGATATGTTTTGTTTATACCATTCAGTTCTATTTTCCTTTAACCATTGATGCCAAGGGTCATAAAACTTATCATCCGGCTTCAAACTAATCTTACCAGCGGATTCACCTAAAGTTTTGAAAAGAGGAATACCATTATATTGTGAGTGAATTCCATAAAGTGATGTTGTACCAACTGCTACAAGCGTTTGACCATACTTTGTTTTCCAATGATTTCTAATTTCAGGAACAGTAGTCATCATAGCAATTAATTTACCACCTAAAAAGTTATACCCTAGTGGTTGTGTACATACAATAGTAGATGCGATTGTGGTATAGTTCAACTTACCATCAACAAACTTATTATCCTTACTCCAACCGATGTAGTTATCTCTAACTCCCATAGCTGTAACATCGGATGCTAATGAAATCTGCCCCAATAACTTTCCACTCACTCTATCTTTCACATTAATCTTAACATTTCTGCCAGGGTTTGCTGTAAAATCCATTGTGTGAATCATCCTACGGATTTGTGCCCATTTAGTAGATTCCTTTGGATTATCATCTACAATCTCAACATAAGGTTCTAACGATTCAATTTCTTTTATCGTTAGTTCCTTATTATTGATATCAGTTGGTTTCCATTGTAAATCATAATATGTAGCTATTTGGGATTTATCCTTAATCATTGTATCTCCCTGTAACTCTACCCACTTTTTGTATAGAGTTTGTTCCTCCACACTCATAGTAAGTAGGTAATCCATATTTTCTATTAGATTTGCCTTCTCTCTTTCAAAGTCAAATACAGGTTTTTCCGGTTCACTATCCCAAAAGCTCATATTATATTATTTTACGATTCCTACAATTTTATTAGTTACTATCGATGGTGCGTAGATATAAAGTTCTTTACCAGCATTCTTTACAAGGAACTCTTCTAAGTTCATATCCCATTCCTCACAAACATAAAGATAATCATCAATTAATATTTGTGGTTCTTCAAGTATAGTATAGTGCTGATTTGCCATCTTATTTAATCTCTACAAGATAATAGTTTGATACATAATCTCCATCCGTAAATGATACATGCGATAATCCTTTTGAAGAGATTTTCAATGAAGATGTTTTAGAACCTTTGTTAGCCATTAAGATAGCTTTCAAATACTTTGCAGAGAATGCAATTGGTTCAATATCATTAGTTGCAGTAGAATCCACATCTAATGAGATTCGGTTGGAGTTGATTGAAGAGTATCCTAAAATAATCTCACCTTTACCACCTTTGTGAATAAATGTAAATGTATCTGCATCCGATAACACACCTTTTGATTTGATAAACTTATTTACAAAATCATCATCCAATGTGATTTCCGCATCAAATGGAGGAAGTGCTTTCAAATCAGGTACCGCAGGGATAACTGATGGTGCAGCTAACATATATTGTACTTTAGTTTTCTTATCGGAAAACTTTAATGCTCCAGTCACTTCTTCAATAGTGATAGCATCATCTAATACTGATAATAAACCTTTTAATTGTGATGTTGTGTAGATACCAAACTCACCATTTGGGAAATCTGATTCAGCAACAGTTACATCACCTAATAAAGTTTTATCATCTGAAATCATTCTTACCGATAAGGTATTCTCATCGGATTTTACCATAACGGATTCAATCTCACCACCTAAGTTGTAACGACCAACGAAACCATCAAATTTGCTTCTGTTCATAATTATTTATTTATTGTTTTATTTATTTTATACTTTTTACAAAGATACGAATATTTTGTGAATTTTCCAACTAAAAAGAGAAAAACTTTTCAGCTGTCTTTTGTGAAGAGAGAACTTCACCCCAACCCAATGCTCCATAAAAATCTTCTAATTTCTTTAGTAGTTCCCTCTCAAAGATTTTATCGTAATCAATGTAAGTTTTTACTAAATCCATAATTTCGTCTGGGTCTTCGTAACCTTTGAATCCAAGACCATCTAACCCATATGGATTTTGTTTTAGATACACCCATTTAATTTTATCACCATCTTTCATTGGTTCGCACTTTTGAATATTAAAGTGTGCAATCAATTGATTATGTGCAATTGCTGCTTTAACGTGCGCTGGAGTTCCACTATTAAATTGGAACATTGCTCTATTATCTTTTTTCTTTGGTATGTATTTAGATAACTCTTTAACTGCTGAATTTTTAGCAATTGATACTACATCCATTTGAGATAGTGCTTTCTTAAAGTCGTGTATTTTATCCGTCATCTCATCCTCACCCACACCTTTTAGAATATCAATTAAAACCTCACTCATAAACTTACGGAATTGAGCAGGATATGATGAACGAACTACGTCCAATCCCTTAACATCCAATCTATCAGTTGGAATACCATTCTCCGCAATAATCCATTGTGCATATCTCTTTTTAGCAATCCAAATACCCGATTTAGATACAAACTCTTTTTTGATTTGGAAACGATGTTTGGTTTTATCTACTTTGAATACTTTTTCAGATAATATATCATAGAAGTTATTTAAGAAATCTTGCGTTTCACCAGCAATAGCATCCACCTTTAATGCAATATCAGTATCAGTTTCTGCTTTCCAATCTTTGTATCTATGATTTAGAATTGGTACTGCTGAAAAGAATACAGAATCCGTATCAATGTAGATATTGAAATCCTCTCCTTTTGTTCCCAACTCTTTGTTGTATTTAATGTTAGCCATATCAGCTGTGGATTTAATCACAGTTTGACCTGATGTTGTTACGGCTTCTGCATTATCCACATCATAGAATCTGAATGCAGGTAATCCCAATACTCCATATAGTGAGTTCAATAAGATTTTCTGAACTAATTGTCTTTTCTTATAGAATGCATATTTTTCTTTATCGCCTTCCTCACCATATTTTTTCTCCAACTTACGGAACTCCACACGCTGGTCAAACCACAAATCCAAAATATCAGGAATACAACCCGGCTTATCGGTTCTATACATTACACCATTTGATGATACTGAATAATTGGTTTCTTTAAATAACTTTTCTAAATTCTCCTTTGAAATGGTTCGATTACCAATATTAAACTCATCAATCTCACCCTTCATATATTTTTGAGCATCCCAATTATCAATCTTAGCCACCTTTGTTTCAGGTGAGATGTTTAAGGTCATAATGATGGATGGATATAGTGATGTTAAGTCCAAGTCATATATCCAATCGTACTTACCAACAATAGGTGCTTTTACATATGCTCCAATGAACTTTTCTTGCTCATTATCTTTCAATGCTTGCATCATCTCTTGTCTATCAGCCGGTTTGTTAGGTGCTACAATGTTCTTTCTCTTTAAGTAAGTTAGAAGTGCTCCCTCTAAAAATTTAGATGAATAAACAAAATCCTCATATGGTACGTGTCCAGCGTGGCAGATACCTCTACATAAATCTACGAATTGTAATTTACGTTCCATATCTACAACCAATTGTACGTCCACCAAGTTATACTCAATAAACTTCTCAATATCATCTCTGAACAATTGGTCCAAATTACCTTTGTATTCAATCTTACCTCTACCTAATTCTTTTGTTGCTACCGTATCCAAACGATAGTTATCCAACTCAACATAGGTATAAGATTTGTACAACCCAATGTAATCTAAATAAGATACACCTGCCATAAAGAATCTCTTACGATATGGTGACCAGAAACATTCTCCGATTGGTGATAATCGATTAGCATGCTTTGCTCCTAACACCCTCTTAATACGATTGTATAGGTAAGGTGTATCAAAGTAATCAATATTCCAACCTGTAACGATTGTAGGGTTAATATACTCATATAAATCTAAGTATTTAAGTATCATATCCCTCTCATCCGTAAATGGAATTACAATAGCTTTTCCAATGGTTTTCTCAACCATCTTTCCAGCTTTATCCATAATCAACACATAGTATTGGTCAGCTGCTGAATCATGCAAACCAATTGCAGTTAATTCATTTTCAGCTTTTTCCGTATCAGGCAAACCTGTTTCCATTTCTACCTCAATATCGTATGTTAAGATAATATGCCCATCCGATGGAATATCAGAATCCGTATAAGTATCAACTAATATACGCGTTGTTTCAGGTACATCGGATTCAAATAAGTCCGGGTCATCCTTTTTAAATTTGTATATCTTTGTTAATTTATCACCATATAGGGATGTGTAATCACCCCTTTCAGCTTTTTCATAAGCATATCGAGTATAAGGAAAACTTCTATATCCTTGTTTGTCATCCCAAATGTGTACTAAATTCTTTTCTCTTTGATAATAGCAGTTTTGATACATCTTTTATTTTTTATTTTCCAACCCACTCATATCCATTCTTTGTAAATTTAATTTCAGGATATTTTCTAAGTGTATTTCTATAACCAGACCATTTAATTCTAACACCCCAACCCATATACTCTAATATATCTTTTTTGGTTACAAATTTTTGTTGGCGAATGTAATCTTTAATTTTTAATAAAGATTCGGTTTCTTGCATTTCTTTTAAATCAAATACACCATCCCAATTATTAAACCATTTTGAAATACGTTCTTCCCATAACATACTTTTTGCAATTTCGGTAGTATCATATTGTTCGGTTGCATCTAACATTTCATTAAATTTCTGAATAAAATCATTTCTATCTTCATATAGATATGGATATGGTGTTGATGCTACACTAACCATTTCAGGGTAACATAATTTATTTGGTAATAGATATGGAACTCCTACCGAAAATCCATCAGTTGTTGATATACTCCAAGCTGAATATGTTTGGAATGTACCTACTCCAAATTTCATTTTACTCATAAAGTCCATATACTCATCTCTACCAGTAATTTTTACTCTTTCATTCCAAGGCCTATCAATTTGTGCTAATGTTGTATATACTTTGAAATCTTGTCTTTTTTCCCAAATCTCATCTACAACTTTTACAAACCATTCCCATCCCGTATATCCAGCATCTCTATGATTAAATACCACAGTTTTATCCGTATAATCACTAGCTTTTCTTGGATTTATTCTATCAACTCCTAAATAATGTGGTTGAATAATTTTTTGTAGTTTATCTAATACATTCTGATTGTAATGCCTACCTGCGTATTTAATTGTAAGTTGTTTTAACCAATCACTATTTACACCACATTCTTCCATTTGTAATAATCCAGCTACCGATGCATCTAACATATTTTTTTCATATGGTGCATTTTCAGGAACTTCAAACCAATGAGAATATCCAATAATTTTTGGAGCTATATTTGTATTGTTAAATACCGAATTGGCAATTTGATTTGTATGTTCTGGTAGATGTGTATAGATAATATCCCAATCATTTCGCTTCCAATCAATATGTTTCATAAATTGGATTGAATCAAAGTGAGTACGCATTTGATTAATGTATGTAGGTAATTCATAAATTCTTTGCTCTACATTTGGAAAGTTTAATGATTTTACAAATTCAGGAATAAGAATTGTAAAATGTACTTTATGTCTTTTTGATATAAATGGTATAACTCTTCGTAATACCTCTACCAAACTATCCGCCTCCAAATTATCTCTAAATGTATAATTTCCATAAATCAATACTTTGTAATCGTATTGTTCACTCTCATATTTATCTACTAAAAAATCCGTAATATCCATAAATTATTGTTTGTTTATTTTACCAAAAGTTTTCAGTTCCTTCAGGTACTTCGTATGTTGTTAAATGATGTACTATTTCAGTATTATAAGATGCTGTATCTTTAGGGTATGGTTTGATTTCATGCTTCAATCTCTTCATCAAATCTTTCTTCTCTCTCTTATCTTGCGCAAGTATCTGAACGTACCTATGTTTTGGTGGTTCTTCTCTTCTCCAAAATTCTTTGTATCCCTCTTTACCAATTTCGTTTTGTAAGTGTGCTAAATTACCACTACCCCATAAAGAGAATACAGTCCTACTATGAATCCATTTGTAAGGGTCTTTACTCAATGAGATACCCCAATTTGGCATTAATGCAATATCAGAAGATAAACCTTGATAAATCCAATTTGTAGCTTGATATATACCACCTAAGTGTGCTTGTCCATTATCTGCATATGATAGGAGTACTTTGATTGCTTTATCGTTTTCCTTTAACCATTTGAATGTTTGCCCTAACGCATATGATTCAATGTTAGAGCCATACCCATCATCACAATATAGACGAGTTAGTTCTAAAATGTTATCTTTGGTTAATCCTTCACAAATTGATGTTGATGCTTTTGCTCCTACTGGAAATCCGTAAATTACACAACCTATCAATCTATCTCCATCAAATGTGTTAGCATCATCGGATTTGTAATAAATACCTAATGCATATCTACAAGCTGTCCAAGCGTGAGTGTAGTGTTTCTTTACAATAATATCTTTTGCAATGTTTTTAGCTATGGGGTGAACGTACACCTTACTAACATCACAATAATCTTTTCCTTCTACTTTCATATTTTACCAATAGTTATCATCTCTTTTTTTGGGAGTAGATGGTTTTTTCTTCTTTCGTTTTGCATCTAACTTAGCGAAAGCATCATGCAATTCACCTAACTTACCTTCCGGCTTTGATTTTCTACCTGATTTGTTTTCTTTTAGGTAATCAGCACTCCATTTGATTTCTACCGATACAGGTCCATTTTGGAATTTGTTGGTATCATACTTCCATACCATAGTACAATCCTCATCTTATAAGTTCTTTCAAA
>Ga0222712_10000836_pt1 | contig 39395 bp, 33 predicted proteins | sample C33_657DmetaG_FD_165043 | JGI IMG/M metagenome (GOLD analysis project Ga0222712, IMG submission 165043) | Estuarine water microbial communities from San Francisco Bay, California, United States - C33_657D | ecosystem: Environmental > Aquatic > Marine > Unclassified | place: USA: California... | reverse complement strand
ACGGTCACAGAACGCACTATACTCAAATCAAAATCGAAAACATAGCTTAAACTAATATACTATGGCACACAAAAAAGGTGAAGGATCCGTTAAGAACGGCCGTGATTCACAAAGTAAAAGATTAGGCGTTAAGATATATGGTGGACAACCAGCTTTAAATGGCAATATCTTAATTCGTCAAAGAGGTACTCAATACCACCCTGGTAAGAACGTTGGTTTAGGGTCTGACTTCACCATTTTCGCTCTTACAGACGGAATTGTTGAGTTCAAAAAGGGTAAAAATAACAAAACGACAGTTTCTGTAGTTCCTGTTGAATTAGTGGCTTAAAAAATATTTTTTGTAGTTATTAAAAAAGTTTTTACTTTTAGTACATATTTACTAACCATTAAATCTAAAAAACATGGCAACTGCAAAAAAAGCGGCTAAAAAAGCTGCTCCAAAAAAAGCTGCAAAGAAAGTAGTTAAAAAAGCTGCTCCTAAGAAAGCTGCTAAAAAAGCTGCTCCTAAGAAAGCTGCTAAGAAAGCTGCTCCTAAGAAGGCTGCTAAGAAAGCTGCTCCTAAGAAAGCTGCTAAGAAAGCTGCTCCTAAGAAGAAAGCTGCTAAGAAAGCTGCTCCTAAGAAGAAAGCTGCTAAAAAGAAATAATTATCTTCGGATAATATTGAAAGACCCTCGATATTATCGGGGGTTTTTTTTTGGCCCCTACCTCTCCCTCCTTTAACATGGTCAGCTTAGTTTTATTTATATTTGCCCATGCACAATTACGAAATTGCCGAATACTTTAATGTCCTAGCTAAACTCATGGACATCCATGGAGAAAATGCTTTCAAAATAAAGTCCTACAGTAACGCAGCATATACCCTAGACCGGTTGAATGACCCTTTGGAAGCCATGACACCGGCTCAAATTGCAGGAATTAGAGGTATTGGAGATGCATTGGCGCAAAAAATTGTGGATTTATTGGCCACAAAAAAGCTACAAATCCTAGAGGACTATATTGAAAAGACCCCGGCTGGCATTTTAGAGATGCTAAAAATCAAAGGCTTAGGTCCAAAAAAGATCATTACTATTTGGAAAGAATTAGGCATTGAAAGTATTGGAGAACTATTATATGCCTGCGAGGAAAATAGACTCATCAACTACAAAGGCTTTGGCGCAAAGACCCAACAGAGTATTCAGGATGCCTTGAACTATTACTTACAAAACCAAGGCAGTTTCTTATATCAACAAGTTCAAGACATTGTAGCCCAAATTGAAAATGCTTTGTCTCTTCAGTTTCCAAAAGACCAGCATCAGGTGTCTGGCCATTACAAAAGGCAGATGGAAACCTTAGATTTTTTAGATATAGTAACCACCACCTCTCAATCGATACTATCAGATTGGTTAGAATCAAAAGGATTTGTACTTGATGCTACAAATGATTATTTAAGTTGCAAGGGGCCAGATCAATTTGAATTGAGATGGCATATGGTTACTGAATCCCATTTTTTAATCCAAGATTTTACACTTGCCTGTAGCCCTGAATTTTGGGAAGCATGGCAACAACTGCCAAATTTTAATGCTCAAGCGGCCTTCCCTTCTGAATCAGCCATTTTTGAACAAGTACAAATTCCATTTATTCCATCAGCACAAAGAGAGGACCCATCCATCATTCTGCGTGCAAAAGCAAAAGGATTAAATCAAACCATTCAATCATCCGATATCAAAGGTATTATCCATTCCCATAGCACTTGGAGTGATGGCTTGCACACGATTGAGCAAATGGCAGTCGCTGCAAAAGCGCAAGGATTGGAATACTTAGTGATTAGTGACCACTCAAAATCTGCTTTCTATGCCAATGGTTTGCAAGAGGATCGCATTCGAGCACAGCATAAAGAGATTGATGCGTTGAATAAAAAATTGGCCCCATTTGTCATTTTCAAAAGTATTGAATCTGATATTTTAAATGATGGCAGTTTAGACTACCCTGATGAAATTTTAGCATTATTTGATTTGGTCATTGCTTCTGTGCATTCAAATTTAAAAATGACCGAGGAAAAAGCGATGATGCGCTTGATGAATGCTATTGAAAATCCTTATACAAGCATTTTAGGGCACGCTACAGGTCGTTTGTTATTAAGCCGAAAAGGATATCCAATTAATCACGAGGCCATCATTAAGGCCTGTGCAGCGAATGATGTCGTGATTGAATTAAATGCACATCCAAGAAGATTGGATATGGACTGGCGTTATATTGGTCAAGCAATGCAAGAAGATGTGTTGATTTCTATTAATCCAGATGCGCATGCCATTGATGGATTTGAAGATTGTGCCTATGGTGTTTTAGTAGCACAAAAAGCAGGACTTACTGCAGCACAAAATTTAAGCAGTTTTAGTTTAGCCGAAATGATGGAGTTTATTAGCTACCAACAGGCAAAACGTGGGTAGATTTTTTTTAAATGATTAATCGCTTTCTTTCAGGTACACAATATATTCTCCAGGCATCAATTCAAATTGACTATCGCCATTGAATTCAAAACTAAGTCCCGAAAATAGATTGGTAAACTTTCCAGTGAATGCTTCATGAACTACATGCACCTGTTGCCTTTCTGCAGACAAATTTAAAATCACCAACGCCGTTTGCCCTTGATCTTGTTTTAGGTAAGCCATGACCGCGCTATTGGTAGGTAAATTAAATATGCTTCCATTCGCTAAGACCGGAAATTGTTTTCTAGCTGTCAATAAAGTTTTATAAAAATCATGCAGCAATGGTGTTTCGGATGTCCATTGAAGTTGGTCCTTGTCAAAAAATGCAAGCCTTTTATGATTGGGTAATTCTTGTCCACTATAAATTAATGGTTGGCCATTCCAAGTAAGCGTAAATACGGACCAAGCTTTTGCAGCAATGCCATACTTCTCGTATTCTGTTCCATTCCAACTATTCTCGTCATGGTTTGAAGTAAAAAATAATTTGAAAGCACTTTTTGGATAGGCTGCATATTGATGTAAAATTGTATAAACCTCATGCAATCCATCCTCCCCCTTCCCCAGTTTTTGGGATGCATGCATCCAAGACCAAGCATAGCTGGTATCAAATACTTGGTGATAAGCCATGTCCTCGCATTCGGCCAGCCAATAAAGCGTTTTTGAATCTTGCAATTTCGTCCTGGCTGCTATCCAAAAATCCAATGGCACTAAATGCGCCATATCACACCTAAATCCATCAATATTAAATTGACGCACCCAATATTCCATTGCATCAATCAGCGCAATCCGCATCAATGCATTATCGAAATTTAAATCAACTACATCATCCCATCCATTGCGTTCAGTAAAATTACCAGCTGCATCTTGTGCAAACCAACTAGGATTTTCTTGCATCCATTCATGCTGACTACCGGTATGGTTGGCCACCCAATCAATAATTACTTTCATGCCCAATTTTTGAGCAGCATCTACCAAGTCTTTGAAATCAGCTTCGTTACCAAATTCAGGATTGATTTTTGTAAAACTGCTGCAAGCATAATAACTTCCTAGACTTCCTTTTTTATTGACTTGACTGATTGGTGTTATAGGCATCAACCATACAATATCAATCCCCATATCTTTGATTCTTGGAAGGTGTTTTTCAAATGCTTTAAATGTACCTTCTGCTGTATATTGTCGAATATTCACTTCGTAAATAGAAGCCGTATTGGCCCAGCTTACTTGCTTGAATGAATCGATCATAATTGTAGCATTTTTTTATTATCTTGTTCCTAAGATGAATCCTAAATTAGATCGCAAATTAAGTCTTTTACATGCAACTGCCATCAATATGATTGATATGGTTGGCATTGGTCCCTTTGTAGTATTGAGTGTGGTGGCGCAGATCATGGGTGGCCCCTATTTTTTATACGCGTGGGTTGCTGGCGCTATTTTATCCTATGTGGACGCGATGGTTTGGAGCCAACTTGGAGCAGCATTGCCAAAAGCAGGTGGTAGTTTTCATTTTTTAAAGGAAGGATACGGAGGTAAATGGGGTAAATTAATGAGCTTCTTATTTGTATGGCAAACAATGATTCAAGCCCCATTGGTAATTGCATCTGCTGCTATAGGATTCTCGCAATATGCAAATTATTTTTTTCACCTAAGTTTTATTCAAGAGAAATTAGTGAGTGGCGCTGTGGTGATTTTAGTGATTAGTTTACTCTATCGAAATATTGAATCTATTGGTCGCATATCAGTGCTATTGTGGGTGGGTGTTGTCACGACGCTTTTATGGATCATCTTTGGCGGTATTGCACACGGTAACTTTATGGAGCCGATACTGCATATCAATGATGGCCTTAAAATAGAATACGGACTGGTTGCTGCACTTGGTTTTGCAAGTGTCAAAACCGTGTATAGTTATTTAGGCTACTACAATGTTTGTCATTTAGGCGCGGAGATTAAAAATCCAACTAAGAATATTCCAAGAAGTATGTTTATTTCTATCACAGGGATTTCTATTTTATACTTAGCAATGAACGTAAGTGTAGCAAGTGTTTTACCTTTTGAAACGATTGTGAATAGTAAGTTTGTAGTAAGTGATTATATTAAAACCTTATACGGACAAAATGCAGGTGCGATTGCCACCATTCTTATTTTAATGGTTGCATTTGCTTCTGTTTTTTCGGCCACCCTTGGTTATAGCAGGATTCCATTTGCTGCAGCACAGGATAAATCTTTTTTCGCCTTCTTCGCCAAACTACATCCGAGACTACATTTTCCGCATCGCTCCTTATTGGTATTGGGTGCGATTGCATTTGTCTTTAGTTTACTCTTTAGGTTAAAGGAAGTGATTGACGGCATACTTGCCATGCGTATCATGATTCAATTTATTGGTCAAGCCATTGGTTTATTGATTTTATATAAAAGAAAGGGCAGCGGATTTTTCCCATGGAAAATGCCCTTCTTCCCTATCCCTTTATTTATCGCCATCCTTATTTGGGCAGCCATATTTTACTCTACAGGGCCTAAGATGATGCTAAGTGGACTGATTGTAACAGGATTAGGATTGATTGCTTTTGCCCTTGCCACTCGTTTTGGATGGATTCACAAAGCTAGTGAGGAGTAGGCCCATCACAATACCAATAATCAATCCAATTTTTACATTCTTGAGCATCCATCCAATTCCAAGCCCAATGACAAGTAGCATAAAAAAACTAATTCTTCTACGTTGTTTCATGGGCTATTGATTTTTGGGCAGCGATAATAAGTTGGCAAATAATTTATATGCTCCTGGATTTCCTGCAGGCAATTGTCTAAACAAAGCCAAGCTTACATAAGCAAAATTACCCTTGCCAAATGGCGTAATCAATAAACTACCCAAACTTGGTGCTTCTCCCGTATCACTCATTTGAAATGGTGTTTGAAAATGGGCATCTATATTTTCCGCTTGATAGGTACTTCTTTCTTGAACCCAGTTGTTAAAGTCTTGGTCACTAATTTTATTTGGGAAATTTAGTACAGGATGATTTGGTAATACAAAAGTTACTTTGGCATTTTCTTCTGTGACTCTTCTGCCCGAATTCACCGTAAATGGATAAGGCCCGATTTTAATATTCTGTGTACCTACTTGATTACTTTTAAGGTATTGTACAATCAAATTGCCTCCATTTGCGATATACTCGTTCAATACTGCTTGCTTATCAGAAAGGTACGCATACATATTATATGCGCGAATACCAACCACAATCGCATCTAACCCTTTTAAATTTTCTGTAGTAATATCTGCTTCTTTTAAATAAGTTATTTGCGCCCCTAATTCAACTAATGCTTCTGGTAATTTATCACCAGCCCCATCGATATAGCCAACATGCTTGGAAGTATTTTTTACATTCAGCACAACAATTTTCGGTGATTCGTTGGGGATATAATTAATAGTAGGAATATGATCGTATACAATTGATTTAGATTTAATAGAAAAAATTTCAGTTGGAAATTTATTTGTACTATAAATAATTTCTTCCTTTTTTGTATTTCCTTTATGATCTTTTGTTTGATAAGTTAATACAATAGGTGCACCAGGCTCTACTAAATAAACATCCTTGCTATATTTTAATTCAATATCAGGTACCACTGCTATGGGTTGATAAACATCTCCTTTAGTTAGATCTAAGTATTTATATTCTAACGGAATTTTAAAACTGAATAACTGCTTTTCAATTTCCACTTTAACCACAGCTTCAAATTCAGGATCGTTTTGTGCTTTGCCAATCATGTTTTGGTCATTTACTACAAACATGCCTTCTTTTTTTGGATAATCTAACCAATAAGGTTGAGTGAGCTCTTTATTTTCAGGAACTTGAAGGATATAACTAAATTCGATATTTTGATTACTAAACAAAGATTTATTTAGTAGAGTATCCTTGAATGGTAATTGAACGGCTTGCAAAACTGAATTTGCATTACTCCTTTGATTAAATAAAAATTGGACTTTAACCATTTCGCCTGGTATAACCTGCTGTTGATTTATAGTGGCTTCTGTATAAATACCAGCACTTGATTTTATAATCTCTTGCAATTGATCCAACTTATAATTTTTCCAATTGGAATTAGGCAATGTATTTATTTGCTGGTATAATTTTACTAGTGCAGATATCGAAGCTGAAGGATCATTTATATTAAAGCTATTTACTATTTTATTTATATTCGCTTGAACAGTAGTAGCTTGTATACGAGACCAATTGGTCACCACCCCATCCATGATATCCATTTTTGCAGTGTCCCCATTTAAGTGTTGAAAGAACTCAAAATAAGAGCCTCTTCTTCTTGGTCTACCTTCACCCTGACTTTTATGCATCGTCCTTGCCTCCGCACCAATCTCTCCATAACTTTTGCCAATGGTTGGATTGTACCCACCTACTTCTATCTTCAATTGATTGTCATTGGTGGTATTGACAGAGCCAAAATTAAATGTATTCCACAAAATGCGTTTTGCCTTCCAAGGTTGTACACCATATTTAAATTGTTCAGGAAACATGTTGGGATCCGCTGCCGCGGTGTAAGCCTCTTGTGCAATGATGGAAGATGCAGCATGATGACCATGCCCAGCTCTTGCATCACCAGGAAATCTCGTAATGATAATATCTGGCTGGAATTTACGAATGACCCAAACCACATCACTCAATACTTTTTGATGATCCCAGATAGCTAAAGCTTCTTTAGCTGATTTACTATACCCAAATTCATACGCGGTTGAAAAATATTGCTCAGCCCCATCTTGCATTCTAGCAGCCAATAATTCCTGTGTTCTGATTAAGCCAAGTTCGATGCCCTGCTCTTTACCAATTAAATTTTGACCACCATCCCCTCTTGTTAAACTCAGATAGGCTGTGCGATACCGACGTTCTTTAGTGAGGTATGGCAAAAAAGCATTGTTCTCGTCATCGGGATGAGCTGCAATATACAAGACAGACCCTAAGACTTCCATCTGTTTTAATTGAGTGAAAATAGCTGCACTATTGTTTTGCCCAAAAGTTATTTTAGTAAAACAAATCGTAGACAATAAAAGCAATAAAAACTTCTGCATGTAGGTTGAAAGATTCAATTAATTTATTGGCCGTGTAAAAAAACTGCATTGGTTAAAATTAATTTTCCACCTTCCCAGAAATTTCTGAAAATTGGATCATCTGCCATATACACAATTTTACCTGCTCCAATTTGTTTTACCCCTAATAGCACCCCTTCTGATAATGCAGCCTTCGCTTTTACACCAGCAAATCCAGTAATATAACTGTCTTTTTTAAAGCTACCTACATTCCATGCACTACTAGAAGGCTCATACAAAACCATATCTTGTTTTAAACTAAAATACATGCCACCAGTACCAAATCCCAGTGGATGTGTTTCATCCATATAGGTTTTATAAATGGCACCTGGAATTGAACTTTTAATAGATTCTTTTTCTCTATCCGCATATTTCACAAGACTTTGAACAGTTAGTTTGTCTTCTTTTACATTCTCTTTTACTTTAATGCCCCAATCCGCATTGGATGCCAAGGTACTTGCCGCATTTTCTAAAGCAACGATGACACCACCTTTTCTAACAAATGCTTGAAGCTTATCTGTAGTTGATTTTGAATTTAAATCACGGTACTGGCCATCTGGTGCAATCAACACATCATAGTTGTCTAAATTGATTCTACTTAATTGAGTGTAGGTTAATTGTGTGATTGGATAGTTTAATTGTTGCTCAAAGAAGTTCCACATTTCTCCTGCAGATAAAGCCGCCACATATTCACCAGTTAACATAGCGACTCTTGGCGCATGATTGATGATTGCAATATCTGGAGAACCAAAATCGGCACCTTTCTCTGCATATCCAGTGTTCACTGCCACTGCTTCGATATTTAATTTGCTACAAACAGCTTTTGTAACATCACTCCAATTCTCTTGATTACTTGTTTTTAGTACAATCAATGTCCCAATCCCGTAATTTCTTCCATTCATAGTGAACGCCTTTTCTGCGTAACGAACTTTCACTTTATTTTTTAATAATTGCGCCAAAGCTTTAGCAGTTGCAAAAGAATGATAAGGAATAATGTAACCGTAAGCACTTGTAGTAATAGCAGGTGCATTGACTTTAAATCCAGGCTCAATTGGCATAAGTTGAGTAGTCGCAAATCCATGAACACCATAGGCATAAGGCAATGCCCATGCAGTGATATCATAAGTATTTGAATCATTAACCTGTGTGATAGGCTCTAATAAAACACGTGCCAATACACTATGCACTTGATTGGCATTGACTGCCAATGTATAGCCTTCGTTGACAAAATCTCCTTCCTTTTTTGTGTAATAATCAAATGCTTTAAATTTTGTATCCGCATTTTTTAAAGTCCCATATTCAATATTGTTCTTTTTTAATAAACTAGCTAATCCTTCTAATTGACTCGCATTTTTAGCAGTCATAATAAAAGTTTTAAATTCAGAGACTGTTCCTTGACGACTATTGTCAAAATATTTTTTAAAATTCTCCAACAGCTTTGTTTGATTCGCCGAGCTAATTTCTATCGTAGATAAACTGGTTGTAAAATGATGCGTTGCTCTTGCTACCAATGTTACAGTGTCACCACTATTGTCTTCCACACCTAAGCCTGCACTAATTCCTCCTTGCTCATAAGTCATCCCAATGGCACCATTGTACATTGGGTAGGTATCACCATAAGATGGATACAAAAGGTCAAATCTTTCTTTCGTAAAGAACAACCAATTATTTTGGTCAAAATATTTTGCATGATTTTTTCCAATTTGATCTTGGAAAGATTTTTGCCATGGTGTTAACACATCATGCAAAGGCTCTGCTGCAGGGGCAAAATAATAAGGTGCGTTGTATCCTTGTTCATGAAAATCTACATGCACTTGAGGGTACCAACTTTGGTAAAGTGGTATTCTTTGTTGTGTCTCTAATTGTGTTTGCCAAGCCCAATCTCTGTTCAAATCAAAATTATAATGATTGGTTCTTCCTGCTGGCCAAGGCTCCATATGTTCTCTTGCTGCAGGGTCTGTATTATATGTTGAACCCACTGCATTGTTATACCAGTTCACATAACGATCACGACCATCCGGATTGATACATGGGTCAATCATGACCACCGTATTTTTTAACCAATTTTTTGTTTCATTATTATTAGGATCTACTAAAGCAAACAAGGTCAACATGGCTGCTTCTGAAGATGCAGGCTCATTGCCATGCACATTGTAACTTAACCATACGATTCCCGGTTGATTTAAGTCTTGCACTGTGCCTTCTACTAGCCCAAGATTGTGTTTTCTAATTTGCTCTAAATTTTTAATGTTTTCTGCGGTACCAATAGCTGCTACCATCAAATCTCTTCCTTCGTTGGTCTTGCCATAAGGAATCAATTTTACCATGTCAGACTTAGCAGCTGCAATAGCTGTAAAATAATTGACAATTTGATAGTGTCTGGTAAAGCGTGTTCCTACTTTATAACCCAAAAATTGTTCTGGACTCAGTACTTGAGCAAACAATGAAAATGGAAGGATCAATAAACTTACCCACAAAATGGATTTAAACACAGATTTTTGTTGCATAAAATAGATATTAATAGAGCTTAAAAATAGTCATTTTAGGGGTGCTAAAAGGCAGCAATGGTAGATAGTTTTACACAACCCCACTCATGACTTGTTGATACCTAAATAATTAAGTAATTTAACGGTTCAATCTACCTCCTATGAAACAGAAATTTCAGGTCTTTTGCCTCCTAGTTATAGCCCTATTTCAGTTGAGCAATTCAGGCAATGCACAGCAATTTTTTAAGCAGCATCCACAAATCAATCCATATCAATATACTGTAGTGAAGGAGCAATCCTTTCAAAAAGCAGCTGTGACTTCGGCGCATCCAATAGCAAGTATGGTGGGTGCAGCAATCATGAAAGACGGAGGTAATGCATTTGATGCTGCCATAGCTATTCAATTCACCCTTGCAGTGGTTTTTCCTGGAGCAGGAAATATTGGTGGTGGCGGATTTTTATTGTCTAGAAACAAAGATGGTGTTTTAATGGGCATTGACTATCGTGAGGCAGCCCCAAGTAAAGCATCTAGAGATATGTATTTAGATGAAAATGGCAACCCAATAGAGGGCATGTCAAGATCAGGCGCATCTGCATCTGGTGTACCTGGCAGTGTAGCGGGCATGTTTAGCGCACATCCATATGCAAAATTACCAATGAAAACACTCTTGCAACCAGCCTATGAATTAGCAGCTAACGGATATGTAATTACTGAAAGAGAAGCAAGAGGCTTAAATGGAGAACGAAAAAACTTTATAAAAAACAGCGCGCAAGCATCTGCATTTACAAGAAAAGAAAATTGGAAAGCTGGTGACACTTTGTATCAACCAGAATTAGCAGCCACCATCCTTCGCATTCAACAAAAGGGTAAAGCAGGATTTTATGAAGGCGAAACCGCTGCGATGATTGTAGAAGAAATGAAAAATAGTAAAGGCTTGATTAGTTTAGAGGATTTGAAAAAATATACGCCACAATTTAGAAAGCCAATTGAATTCGATTATAGAGGACACCATATCATCAGTTTTGCTCCCCCATCTAGTGGTGGTATTTTAATAGCACAAATGATGCAAATGATTGCTCCTTATCCATTAACGGTGATGGGTGTCAACAGTTTTGAATCTGTGAGTTTAATGGTAGAGGCACAAAGAAGAGCCTACGCTGACAGAGCAGAACATATGGGTGATCCAGATTTCTGGAAAGTGCCTACCAAAACATTAACAAGCAATGCCTATGCACAGGATCGTATGAAAGACTACCAACCTGGTGTAGCAGGGAATAGTAAAATGATTCAAGCAGGTGTAGCCAAAGAAAGTGAGGAAACAACCCATTTTAGTGTAATAGACGAGGCTGGAAATATGGTCTCTGTAACAACGACTTTAAATGACACTTATGGCAATAAAACCATTGTAGGAGGTGCTGGTTTTCTTTTAAATAATGAAATGGATGACTTTAGTATTAAGCCAGGTGTGCCTAATATGTATGGTGCATTAGGAGGAGAAGCCAATGCCATTCAACCAGGAAAAAGAATGTTGAGTTCAATGACGCCAACACTAGTGACTAAAAATAATCAACCCTATATTACCATTGGAACACCAGGTGGCACCACCATTCCAAACCAAGTATATGAAGGCTTAGTGAATGTGATTGACCATAAAATGTCTTTGAAAGCTGCGATAGATGCACCAAGATTCCACCATCAGCATATTCCTGATAATATAAGTGTTGAAGCAGACTTCCCAGAACAAACAGTCAATGCATTAAAAGAAAAAGGATACACCATTGTTAAAAGAGGTGCTTTTGGCAGAATGGATGGGGTGATGATACTGCCTAATGGAAATAGAGTTGCTGCAGGTGATAAACGAGGTGATGATAGTGTTGCAGGATATTAATGCAATTAAAATAAATAAACAAAACCCCCTTGGTCAAAAATAAGCTCATTTATATTCGTATACTGATTGCCAGTTTTGTAGGATTGCTCTTGCTCTCCTACTTACTCTTGCTTTTACCAGTCGTGCAAGAAAAAATTGGTCGTCAGATTGCTAAGAATATGAGTCAGTCCTTGGGCACAGAATTTCAATTAGATGGTTTAAGTTTTTCTTTATTCAATAGAGTGGATATCAAAAATGTCCTCATAAGAGATCAACAAAAAGATACCTTATTATTTGCACAAACACTTAAACTAAGAGTCACTGACCTATTGTTTTCTAGCAAGGTCCCCGTGCTTGGATACATTGGTCTAGAGAAAGTAAAAGTGTATTTACACAGAAAAAGTCCGGTATGGAATTACCAATTTATAGTTGACCATTTTAAATCAAAAGACACAAGCAAGTCATCCGACCAATCATTTGATTTAAAGAAAATTGATTTAACCAATATTCAATTTATTCAAGACGACGAGTGGATAGGTTCCACCACCAAATTTGAAGCAAAACATCTACTCGCTAATTTAAATCAATTTAAAGGCAATAAAATTGACATTGAAAAACTGATACTAGATAAACCCTTTTATTATCTCTTGGACAAACCAGGATTGGCCCCTCTCAATAAAATAAAAAAGATTAAGCCACTCAAAAATGAAATGTATTTTAATCCCACTGGTTTGAATATTCAAGCTAAAAAAATTGAAATTGTACAGGGAAAAATTTGGATTGAATACGGGTTTGGACAACCTGTTCCCCATTTTGATGAGGAACATATTCGGATGCAAGACCTGAATGCAAGTATTGATAATGCAAATTTTATTGGAGATACCATCAGGGCAAATGTGCGGTTATCCTTGAAAGAAAGATCAGGCTTTGTGATCAAAAAATTGGCTACCAAATTTAGAATGACCCCGCAAATCATGGAATTTGCTGCCTTGACCTTAAAAACAAATAATAGCAGTATTGGCAACTACTATGCCATGGAATACCAAGATTTTAGTCCTGACTTTAGGAAATATATGCGCAAGGTGAATATGCGCGCTACTATCACCAAGTCAATAGTGGCTTTTGATGATATTGCCTTTTTTGCCCCAGCACTAAAAAATATCAATCAAAAAATTACGACTAGTTTTAACTTCAATGGAACTGTAGATGATTTTAAAGTAGAACAACTTGGGGCACAGTTTGGCCAGTCTTTTGTGCAAGCTGCTATGACTATGAAAGGTCTTCCCAATATGAATCAAACAATGATTCAAGTGAATCAATTGAATGCAAAAACCAATATGCTAGATTTAGGTGCTTGGATCCCCGAAATCAAGCAAATAAAAAATATACCTTTAGATGCATTTGGTAATCTTTATTATCAAGGAAGTTTAGCTGGAACAATCTATGACTTTAAGACAAATGGTACTATTGCTTCTGATATTGGAACAGCATTAACTACAATACACTTACAATTTCCAACCAATAGCGAGCCCATCTACGATGGTAATATTGTTACAACAAAATTGAATGCGGGAAAGTTATTTAATATCCCCTCCTTAGGTCTGTTAAATTTCAAGGGTAAGATTGCAGGTAGTTCATTCAAACTAGATAAGATAAAAACAAATATCGAAGGTCTGATTGATTCTATTCAGTTAAATGGATATACCTATGCACAGATACAAACCAATGGCATTCTTCAGAAGCAAGCTTATAATGGAACAATAAAAATCAAAGACCCTAATATTAACTTCATAAGCAACTTAGAAGTTGATTTTCAAAATGCCATACCTACTTTTAATGCAGTAGGTGATTTAACCAACGCCAATTTAAGTGCCCTTAAATTTTCAAATAATGCGATTCAGTTAACCGGATTATTAGATCTTAATTTTTCAGGCTCTAATATTGATAATTTTATTGGCTCTGCTAAATTCTATAATGGAAAATTAAAAAGTACTACCAATACCATCAACTTTGATTCGATCGCATTAAAGTCCAATATTACAAACGGTAACAAGCAAATTAGTTTGTCCAGTGACGATGTCCAAGCTAGCATTGTAGGAAAATTCAATATCGATCAATTACCAAATAGTGTTCAATATTTTTTACAAGGGTATTTTCCTAATTATATAAAAAACTTAAAGGAAGCCCCAGTCAATCAGCAATTTTCATTCCAAGTGAATACCGCCTATTTTGAACCCTATATTAGAATTTTTAGAAACGAATTTTCAGGCTTCAATAATATGGCCATTAGTGGTACAATTAATACAGATAAGCAATCCCTTCAATTACAAGCGAAGCTTCCTTATTTACAATGGGATAACTATGCTATTTCAAATGGCATCGTTGGCGGAACTGGTAATAAAGACAGTTTAAAGATTGACCTTACAGCCACTTCATTTAATGTAACAGATAGCCTTAAATTAATAAGCCCCAAACTACGTATTACCACTTCTAAAGATCAATCTTTATTTAAATTAAATGCAGAAAGTAAATCTGCCCTATCCTATATTTCATTTGAAGGCAAGGTGAACACTTATACCGATGGACTAAGTATCAAATGGGCCCCTTCTTACTTTATTTTAAATGAAAAGGAATGGACGATTCAAAATGAAGGTGAGATTTCGTTAAGAAAAAATAATACCTACGCTAAACGATTTAGTATCTCGCAAGGTTTACAAAAAATTGCAGTTCAAAATCACCCAAAAGATATCAATGGATTACAGGTAACACTTGAGAATGTGATTTTGGGCGATATGACCAATCTATTTTTTAGTTACCCTAAACTAGAAGGTATTACGAATGCTAGCATCAATTTAAATCAAATCAATGACCAATTTTCATTGAATTTAAATAGTACCATCAATCAATTTAGTTTCAACTCAACACTACTAGGCAATACAACCCTAAAAGCTGCTTACGATGCTAAAACAGGCATCGTACCATTTGATTTAAACTGCCCAAATGAAAACTACAATTTAGCTGCAAAAGGGACTTATGCCATTTTAGACAGTCTAAACCCATTGGATGCGACTTTAACGCTAAGCCAATCTAATTTTGGATTGATTGAAGAATTTATTGGAGGGGTCTTGACAGATTTAAAAGGAAAAGCAACAGGCTCAATTCATTTTGGTGGACGCATTGAAAATCCTGATTTAAGAGGTGTTGCCACCATCCAAGATGCTGCATTCAAAGTAGACTACACAAAAGTCAATTATTTCCTTCCCACTGCTACCTTAGCATTTACAGATGAAGGCATCGACTTTGGCACGATTCAAGTCAAAGATAAATTAAACAGACTAGCACAGTTTAAAGGAAAGATTTTGCATCAAAGTTTTAAGCACCTTGTTTATGACATGGAAATGCAAAGTCCTAAAATTGAACTTTTAAATACGGATGTCATAGACAATAGTAATTTTTACGGACAAGCGGTTGGTAAAGCAACTATGACCATCCGCGGACCTGAGGAAAATATCAAGATGTCAATCAATGCGGAGGTCAATGATAATTCACATATTTATCTACCAAACACCACAAGTAAAGAAACAGGCAAATCAGAATTCATTGTTTTCAAAAAAGTAGGTAAATCAATCATCAGCAATGCAGAGACTCCAACCTATAATCTTGTGGTTGATCTAGATGTGAGTGCTGACAATAAAACCCAGATAGATGTCATCTTAGACGAACTAACAGGTGATGTCATTAAAGCAGTTGGTAATGGTCGTATTAAGATAAGGGCGGGCAATATCGAACCACTCACCATGCGCGGTAAGTATAATATTGAAAAAGGAAAATATGATTTCAATTTTCAATCTATTATTAGAAAGCCATTTGAACTTATTCCAGAAGCAGGTAATTTTATTGAATGGACAGGGAATCCTTATGAGGCAGATATACATATAGATGCGAGGTATACAGCAGAAAGAGTGAGTTTAAACGAATTGGTTGGAAACGCAAATTTTAGCAATGCTGTAAAGTCATACCGAGGCAATGTCTTTGTGATTGCCGCATTAAGAAATAAATTAGCAAAACCTGATATTCAATTCACATTAGCCTTCCCTCCCGGAAATCCTATCAGCACTGATAATGAGTTCTCCCAATTTATTACAAGGCTCGAACGCGATGACAATGAAATTATCAAACAGGTGTCATTCTTAATTGTGTTTAACTCATTTGCACCAGTTGGTTTCAATACTGGAAGTAGCAATAACGCTTATAACGTAACCACCATTGGGATTAATTCCATTTCACAATTGTTGACCAAGGAAATCAATAAATCTGTCACTAATTTGTTAAATAAAGTAACCGGTGATCAAAGTCTTCGATTTGATATAGGATCAAAAGTATATAACAGTGGAAATTTATTAGATCCTACAGGGTCAGGAATTGCAATCAATTCTAATAGAATTGACCGACAAAGAGTCAATTTAAAACTTGGTCGAAGCTTTTTTAACGAAAAAGTAATCGTGAATGTAGGAGGTGACTTTGATTTTAACCTAAGGTCCGCATCAAATATTGAAAACAGTAACTTTCAATGGTTGCCAGATCTGAATATTGAATTCGTCTTAACTAAGGATAGAAAACTGAGAGCCATTGTCTTTAACAGAAATAGTTTAGATATCATTGGTGGCAATATGGGAAGAAGAAATCGTCAGGGAGTTAGTATCTCCTATCGAAAAGATTTTGAAAATTTTATTTTTTAGGTAAAATTGGCATTGGAATTTTTTGACAATTTTTAAATCGATAGACATAAAAAGTTCTTAGCACGACCCCTTTTTGTTGAATTTGAATACGATCTGTTTTACCCATTTTTTCAAAGTAGGGTAAGATTAAGTTAGTTGGATCAAAAGGTAGATTGGAGGGTTGTATAAAGTAGGCATCCTGCCCTAATTCTAAATTAGGTTGGTCTTGATTAAGCCATGCAAATTTGTGTACATCTTCAATTGCCCCTATCGCAATCACTTGTTTTTGGATAGGTCTTGCTGTATAAAATAAAATATGCCCCGCAGGAAACCATTTAGAGACAATTATAGGCGCTTTAGCTTGCATAAGGATATTCTTTTCATCTTGTGCTACAAGGGCCTTAAAATCAGCACTAAATTGCGTCCAACCTGTTACATCATTGATTGGATTGTACTCCCCTAAATTTTCTTGGCTTTTAGAGCCTAATTGGAATGGGAATACATGGACCAACCCAATAAATCCAATCACTAAGACCAGAAAGAATCCTAGCGCCCATTGAATTAATTTTGGAAAAAGGGAGTTAGCCATTTCGGACCAATAGATCCCAGATAATAAAAATAAAGCAATGAAACCTGGACCTGTCCAATGTGGCAAAGTTGGATTGAATAATGAGATGCCCCAAAATAAAAGAATCAAAGGAAGACTAAGCCATAACAATAAAGCGACTATTGGAGCCGGGGTATGATTTATTGTATTTTGATTTTGAACAATTACTTTTAATTTTTTAAATCGAAGCAATGGAATCAAACAACTGATATAGACTAAAGGATTTTGATAAAAAATTTCACCCACAATTTGTTGTAACAAACTTGCCACCTGAATCCCAGAATGCAGTACCCGCTTAGAATGAAATGTATAGGTAATAAAATCATTGTCAAAATTCCAATACAGAATAGGAATCAATGCAGCTATGGTGATGAGTACAGAGATATATAAAAATGGTTGCTTAAGCGTTTTAACTTGATACAATAAAATAAATCCACCAAATCCAGCCCATAAATACAATCCATGCACTTTGCTTAATGTGGCTAGTCCTATCAAACAACCTAACCCTATCCAGTTGATGGTCGTAAATAAATGCGGCTTTACCACCCATTTTGCCATTAAATAAATACTTCCAGTAAAAAATAAAAGCTGAGGACTATCAGGCATAATAAATAAGCCAGCAATAATACTTGTGTAAATGGAACATGTATATAATAATGCTGCTATCCATCCTGCACGTTCGTTATGAATTAAAGTCCCTGTTCTAAAAATAATCCAAGTAGAGACAGCTGCAGAAAGGACAGCGCCAAGACGCATGGATAAAGTAGAGACCCAATTTAAATTAAGGGTGGAGAGTTGAATCAGCCAGCCCACCATCGGCGGATGATCAAAATGGTTCCAGTCAGGTTGAACCGCGTAAGTGTAATAATAGACTTCATCATTGCCCAATTCCAGTAAAAAAGACAAAGCTATTTTTACAATGACTGCAATTCCGATTAACCAGATTGTCTTTTTAGGATAATCTACCTTTGAGTATTGCATGGACCAATAATTAAATTATGATTTGCTTGCAGCTTGATCTACGAACCAGGTTGTTGCAAGATGATACCCTCTTAAACCTAAGCCAACAATGGAACCAACCACTTTGGCAGAAACATGCGATATTTTTCTGAACTCTTCACGAGCATGTATATTACTAATATGAACTTCTATCACAGGTGTTTGAATAGATGCAATGGCGTCACCGATGGCAACAGAAGTATGCGTGTAGGCTGCCGGGTTAATGATCATCCCATCTTGGTTAAAACCATATTGTTGAATTGCATTCACAAGCTCCCCTTCTACATTTGACTGAAAATAAGTGAAGTTAACTTGAGGAAAAGCTTGTTTTAATTGCAGCAAACAATCCTCAAAACTTTCGTTGCCATATATACCCGGCTCACGCTTACCCAATAAATTTAAATTAGGTCCGTTGATGATGGTAATATTAAGCATGCATTTTATTTTTGTAAATTAAAATTAATTCGCTTTCATTAATGCAATAAAATCGTCAAATAAATAACGGCTATCATGTGGTCCAGGGGTTGCTTCTGGGTGATACTGCACACTAAATGCAGGACGATCTTTTAAACGAATTCCTTCGATAGAATCATCATTTAAATTCACATGAGAAATCTCCACATTTGCATGAGCTTTAACGGCATCCGGATTCACACCAAAACCATGATTCTGTGTCGTGATTTCTGATCTACCTGTGATGACATTTTTAACTGGATGATTCAATCCTCTATGACCATGATGCATTTTAAAAGTTGGGATATCATTGGCCAATGCCAACAATTGATGCCCTAAACAAATGCCAAATAAAGGTTTTTTCTCTTCTAAGATGGACTTAATTGTTTTCACCGCATAATCCATCGGCGCTGGATCACCAGGACCGTTTGATAAAAAATAACCTGTTGGATTAAATGCTTTTAAGGTTGCAAAGTCTGTCTTTGCAGGATGCACTCTTACATGCGCTCCTCTATCAATTAAACATTGTAAAATATGTTGCTTCACTCCAAAATCTAATACTGCTACTTTCAAGGGTGAATTGACATCTCCTAATTCATACACTTCCTTGGTACTAACTGAGCTCGCTAATTCTAAACCATCCATGCTAGGCACTTTTGCTAGTTGGGCTTTCAATGCATCTACATCTAAATTATCCGAAGAAATAATACAGTTCATGGCACCACTTGTTCTCACATGAGCTACCAATACCCTTGTATCTAATCCTTCGATTGACACAATATTATTTTCAATTAAATAGTCGTTTAAATTTCCATCGGCTTGAGCACGACTAAATTTTTCTTCTAAATTTCTTCCAATTAAACCATGAATTTTTACAGACTTACTTTCAACATCTGTTGCTTTAACACCATAATTGCCAATGTGCACGTTGCTCATGATGATAATTTGTCCAGTATAACTTGGGTCAGTAAATACTTCTTGATACCCGGTCATGCCAGTATTAAAACAAATCTCACCAGTGGTCGTTCCAATTTTTCCAAAAGCTTGACCATGAAAAACGTTCCCATCTGCTAAAACTAAAATTGCTGGTTGTGTGGCCATATAGGTAGGTTGATTTAATTATTCAAAAATAGGCAAAAAAAAGGCAAGACCAAAGTCTTGCCTTATATGTAAAATGAATTATTTCATTATTCAGCTGTTGAAGCGTCACCATTAGCGTCATCAGCAGATGCTTCGTCAGATACTTCGTCATTTTTAGTTGGCTCAGTTGCAACTTCTTCAGCTGTAGCAGCTTCCACTGGAGCTACAGCAGCTGCTGCTTTAGGAGCAGCTGTAGTTGCTTTGCTTCTACGTGTCTTTTTAGCTGGTTCAGTCGCAGAAGCGATAGAATTGCCATAGATTTCGTTGAAGTCAACTAATTCGATCATCGCTTTTTCAGCATTGTCACCTGGACGAATACCTAATTTTATGATACGAGTATATCCACCTGGACGTGTAGCAATTTTAGGCGCAACCACTGTAAATAATTCCTTTACAGCAGCTTTGTCATTTAAATAACTAAACACGACTCTGTGATTATGACTGATTTCTTCCTTGCTATCTGTTTTCTTTGTCTTAGTAATCAATGGCTCAACGTATTTTCTTAAAGCTTTAGCTTTAGCTAAAGTTGTAACAATACGCTTATGCGTAATAATTTGACAAGCTAAGTTCATCAATAAGGCTTCTCTGTGTGCCTTTTTTCTTCCAAGGTTGTTGTTTTTGTCTCCGTGACGCATGACATTTAAGTTTTATCCTTACACCGTGTCAGGAATTGTAAGGTTTGAGCTTTCGCTCGGTTATAAATAGTGATTTACAAAATCTTTGCAGCCTATTGTAAATCTAATTTGTCTAATCCTAATTTACCTAAGTCCATTCCAAAGCTCAATCCTCTTTCGATCAATACTTGCTCGATTTCAGATAATGACTTTTGGCCAAAGTTTCTAAATTTCATTAGATCTTCTTGCTCATATTGTACCAATTCACTCAAGCTGTTAATTTTAGCAGCTTTCAAGCAATTGAATGCACGAACAGATAAGTCTAGATCTTCTAATGGAGTTTTCAATACTTTTCTTAATTGTAATACTTGCTCATCTACCACATCTTCTTTCTTATCTTCTTTGTTATCGAAGGTAATATTCTCGTCTGTGATGATCATAAAGTGTTGGATCAAGATTCTAGAAGCTTGCTTCACAGCATCTTCTGGATGAATTGTTCCGTCTGTAGCAACTTCCAAGATTAATTTTTCGTAATCTGTTCTTTGCTCCACACGATAGTTCTCCATTACGTATTTCACGTTCTTGATTGGTGTGTGAATAGAATCAATCGCGATATAACCAAATGGCATATCTTTTAATTTATTCTCTTCAGCTGGAATATATCCACGACCTTTTTGGATCGTTAATTCAATATCTAATTTAGCAGAAGGATCCATGAAACAAATTACTAATTCCGGGTTCATCACCTGGAATTGTTGAGAAGCTTCACCGATATGACCTGCGTTAAATTCGCTGCCACCTTTGATAGATAAAGTAATTTTTTCAGAACTCACATCTTGATCTGCCTTACGCTTAAAACGAACTTGCTTTAAGTTTAGGATCATTTCTGTTACGTCTTCTGTAATGCCTTTGATTGTAGCAAATTCGTGATCTACTCCTTCAATTTTAATACCTACGATAGCAAAGCCTTCTAAAGAGCTTAATAAAACTCTTCTTAAAGCATTTCCTAATGTTAGACCAAAGCCTGGCTCCAATGGACGGAATTCGAACTGTCCTTCGAAATCATTTGCTTTTTGTAAAACAATTTTATCTGGTTTTTGAAAACTTAATATAGCCATGTTACTACTTTTTTTTATTTTGATTCTTTCATTAGAAAGAAATTGTGTTAAGTGCTACCTACTATTTAGAGTACAATTCTACAATCAATTGCTCCTTGATATTCTCAGGAACTGCTTCGCGCTCTGGCATTGTAATGAAAGTACCAGTGTTGGTCGTTTCGTTCCAATCCACCCAGCTAAACTTAGTGTTTCTTGCACGTTGCTTGCTTACAATAGAAGAATTGTGTGCACTCTTAGGACGATAAGTGATGATATCACCTGGACGACATGTGTAAGAAGGCACATTCGTTACATCACCATTTACAGCAATGTGCTTATGCGCAACCAATTGACGCGCTTCAGGACGGCTAGCAGCCAATCCCATTCTGAAAATTGTGTTGTCTAAACGAGACTCTAATAATTTGATTAAGTTTTCACCTGTAACACCTTTTAAACGAGCTGCTTCTTCAAAAGTCTTACGGAATTGACGCTCTAATACACCATAAGTATATTTCGCTTTTTGCTTTTCTCTTAATTGTAATGCGTACTCACCTAATTGCTTACGCTTGCGTTGTGCTCCGTGTTGACCTGGAGGGTTGCTGTTTTTACCCAACCATTTTGCGTTCCCTAAGATAGGTTCGCCGAAAATGCGGGAAATTTTTGTTTTGGGGCCTGTGTAGCGTGCCATAATGTTGCTTTTTTTTGATTTTTTAATGTCGACGCATCATCAGTAAAAATCTAAAATCAATGATGCATCCTGGTTTATAAATAGTTATTAAAACTCTTAATTGTTATACTCTTCTTTGTTTAGGAGGACGACATCCGTTATGTGGCATAGGCGTTACGTCACGGATAGAAATCACTTCGATACCAGACTGAGAGATAGAACGGATTGCACCTTCTCTTCCTGAACCTGGACCCTTTACAAATACTTCTACTCTTTTAACACCAGCATCTAACGCTACTTTCGCTGCGTCTGCTGCTGCCATTTGAGCTGCGTATGGCGTGTTCTTTTTAGAACCTCTGAAGCCCATTTTACCTGCACTACTCCAGCTGATCACTTGACCTGCTTTGTTTGTGAAAGCGATAATTAAATTGTTGAATGTTGCACTGATACGAACTTCTCCAGAAGCGTCTACTTTAACGACTCTCTTCTTTGCAGCGGCTTTTGCACTGTTCTGTGCTTTGTTTGGTTTTGCCATTTTTTCTGAGGTGTGCCCTAAATACTTGTAAAATATACAGGTAAAAAGAGCGGGTTATTTAAATTGAAATTCCGCCGAGGCGGAAACCGAGTAAATCTCCCCTGAAATTTTGGTGTCAGGATCTAATTTTAGTCGGATTTTTATAACAATAGGTCGTCACATCGTGACGACCTATCCATTAATATTATTTCTTAGCTACTTTCTTCTTACCAGCAACTGTCTTACGCTTACCCTTACGAGTACGAGAGTTAGTCTTAGTACGTTGGCCACGAACAGGTAAACCTTTTCTGTGACGCAATCCACGGTAACAAGCGATATCTAACAAACGCTTAATGCTCATAGAAACTTCACTACGTAAAGCACCTTCTACTTTGAATTCAGCATTGATGATATTACGAATAGCAGTTTGCTCTTCGTCATTCCACTCATTTACTTTCTTATCGTAACTGATGTTTGCTTTTGTTAAGATGTACTGAGCTGTAGAATGTCCAATACCGAAAATGTACTGTAGTCCTATTTCTCCTCTTTTGTTTTTTGGTAAGTCGATACCGGCAATACGAGCCATATGCTAAAACTTGTTTTTTTGTTTATTTTTTTTATTTTCTAAAACTTTAGCGTCTCCGCTAAAAGCCTTACTATCCTTGTCTTTGCTTAAAGCGAGGGTTCTTTTTGTTGATCACAAATAATACGCCTTTACGCTTCACGATTTTGCAATCGGCACTACGTTTTTTGATAGATGCTCTAACTTTCATCTTTTTGTTTTTAAATATTTATTCCTAATGTTTTTTAAACGCTTTTGTAGAAATAGATTCAGCTTATTTATGTCTGAATATAATTCTTCCCCTTGTTAAGTCATACGGACTCATCTCCACTCCTACTTTATCACCTGGCAAAATTCTGATGTAGTGCATACGCATTTTACCAGATATTGTTGCTAAGATTTCGTGACCATTTTCAAGCTTTACTCTGAACATAGCATTGCTCATTGCTTCTATAATTACTCCATCTTGTTTAATCAGCGGTTGTTTTGACATACTTATTTTGGGGTTGCAAAGATATGGAAATGAATGGAATAACGAAAAAATCCCGAGTAATTCTTCTAAAAAGAGCAAAATAAAAGGAGAAGTCGTACTTCTCCTTAATAATATATTGAAAATCAATAAATTACATATTATTATCCTCCTAGCCCATTCCTGGGAATAAAGGACGACCGATACCCTCCCTGAAAGGCCAAGGTATTGCTAAAAGAATTAATATGAGGGCAATTACGTATAAAATACGAGTCGGACTTGGTTTTAATGTCTTTTTATATTTTATATGGCCAATGGTGATCAAAATAATAGCAATAAGCATGGTGAAAACATGCTCCACAGCCCAAAAGCGGCTTATCGCATTTTTCATGGTGGCACCCATACCGGCAGATTGAATCATTTTAATCCCTAAAGGACCAACTATATAATGATAAAGACCTATCAATAAACTAAAATGGGTACTTATTAAAAGGGTTTTACTTGACTTTAATGCGTCCTTTTGAGTAAATAACTTGAAAATACTAACGATTAAGGCAATTAAAATGACCCACCTTAAGCTATTCTGTAAATGTAAAAGTCCTGTATACATAGGTTGTTATTTGTAGCTAAAGTAATCAAAAAAAGCCAAACTATTTAATACACCCAGTCCGCCACAAATAAATTGGTATCCCTTGTGCCTTTGTTATTCCTATTGGAAGCAAAGATGATTTTTTTTCCATCTGGGCTAAACATTGGGAAAGCATCAAAGCCTTTATCTCGGCTTATTTTAACAAGGCCAGACCCATCTAGGTTGATCAAGTACATGTTAAAAGGGAACCCTCGCTTGTATTCATGATTGCTGCAAAAGATGATCTGTTTTCCGTCAGGCGTAAAATTAGGGGCCCAATTGGCTTGTCCAAGGTTGGTAATTTGCTTGGCATCTGACCCGTCCACATTCGCAACAAACACTTCCATATTGGTCGGTGCCACCAAACCTTCTTTCAAAAGACTGCTATATTCTGCAATTTCGGTTGCTGTTTTTGGACGACTCGCTCTCCACACAATCTTTTTACCATCAGGGCTAAACCATGCACCCCCGTCATAACCTAAAGTATTGGTGACTTTCTTTTCTTTACCAGTGACAATATCCATTACGTATAAATCTAAATCTCCGTCCTTATCGCTACAATAAATCATTTTCTTACCATCATAAGATAAAGTGGCTTCTGCATCATACCCTTTTGCAGTGGTCAGTTTTTTTATGACTGTGCCATTGGTATCTGCCATAAAAATGTCATAGGTATTGTACAAAGGCCAAATGTATTTGTTACCATATTTAGCGCGATCTACTGGCGCAGGGCAGTCTGCACTACCTTCATGCGTGGAAGCGTATATAATATGTTTCCCGTCTTTCATGAAATAGGCGCAGGTGGTTCTTCCCTTTCCCGTACTCACTAATTTATATTTAAAAGGATCTACCGCATTCAATGGTATGTTCCCCATAAAAATTTGATCACAAACAATCCCTTCTTTCGGATTGGTCTTTTGAAAAATAATCTGCTTACTATCAAAGCTCCAATAGGCTTCTGCATTGTCCCCTCCAAATGTTAACTGTTGTACATTTTTAAAATGCGTTTCGCCTTCAAATTGTACCGTGTCTTGCTGTGCCATCACACTAAATCCAAAAAATAAGGCTGGTAAGAAGCTGATGAATTTTTTCATATTGATTTCAATTGGCCGCAAAAATAGCGTTAATCATTAAAGACGGGATGGAAAATCACAGAATCAGGTAATTTGAAATTTTTTTTGACGAAAAAATGACAGTTCCCTAAAAAAATAAGAACTTTGAACAAATCCAATTTATGGCCATTATTGCTCCTTCCCTTTTAGCAGCTGATTTTTTAGAACTAGGTAAAGCTTGTTCGATGCTAAATGCTTCTGAAGCTGAATGGTTTCACTTGGATGTAATGGATGGTGTTTTTGTTCCAAATATTAGTTATGGTTTACCCATCATCGAACAAATAAAAAAAACAACAAATAAAGAAATGGATGTGCACTTAATGATTGTGCAACCAGAAAAATATATTGCTGCATTTAAACAAGCAGGCGCTACCATCTTAACAGTGCATTACGAAGCCTGCGCACACTTACATAGTACTTTACAGCTAATAAAAGCACAGGGTATGAAAGCCGGTGTAGCATTGAATCCACACACGCCTATTGATGTTCTGAAAGATATTATTTTTGATATTGATGTCGTATGCATTATGAGTGTGAATCCTGGTTTTGGCGGACAAAAATTCATCGAACACACTTACGAAAAAGTAAAAGATTTAAAGCAATTGATCGTTCAACATAAGGCATCTACTTTAATTGAAATTGATGGTGGCGTTACTTTAGAGAACGCCTCAAAATTAGTTGCCGCCGGCGCTGATGTATTGGTTGCAGGAACCACTGTGTTTAAAGCAACAGACCCATTACAAATGATAGCTAGTTTAAGAAATTGTTAAGCCCCAATTCCCACAAGCAGTAATCCACATAGTGTGCAAATGTTTGACTTGGTTAATGAATCGGTGTATGTTAAATTGTGTTAGGTAGAAATAACCCTTCTCCTTAACCTCTAAAAACTACTACATTGACTGAAACCATCATCAACCTAGAATCTGTTAATCCAATTGATTTTTTTGGTGTTAACAATAACAAATTTGATCTTTTAAAAAAGAAATTCCCACTCCTTAAAATTTTATCACGTGGCACCCAAATTAAATTAAGTGGTGCTCCAGAACAAATTGATATTGCAAAAGAAAAAATTGAATTAGTCATTCAATACATGCAACGAAATGGCCATTTAAGTGAAAATTATTTTGAACAAATTTTAGGCGGGGATGACGCCGAAGTGATAGATAATTTTGTGGACCAAAATCCAAACGAAATATTAGTCCTTGGTCCTAATGGAAAAACAGTAAGAGCGAGAACTGCCAATCAAAAAAAGATGGTAACCTCTGCAGATAAAAATGATATTGTATTTGCTATTGGACCCGCAGGTACAGGTAAAACCTATACTGCAGTCGCTTTAGCTGTTCGTGCATTAAAAAATAAATTGGTTAAAAAAATTATTCTTACTCGCCCTGCAGTGGAGGCTGGGGAAAGTTTAGGTTTTTTACCAGGGGATTTAAAAGAAAAGATTGATCCCTATTTACGTCCTTTATATGATGCGTTGGATGACATGATTCCTGCAGATAAATTAGCGTATTATATGTCCTCTAGAACCATTGAAATTGCGCCACTAGCTTATATGCGTGGACGTACCTTGGACAATGCATTTATTATTTTAGATGAATCACAAAACGCAAACGATTTACAAATTAAAATGTTTTTGACGCGTATTGGTTCCAATGCAAAGGCGATTATTACAGGTGACCCTACTCAAGTAGATTTACCACGTAATCAAAAAAGTGGTTTAGATAAAGCAGTTCGCATTTTACAAAACATAGAAGGTATTGCACATATCCAATTAGACGAGGAGGATGTTGTACGTCATAAATTGGTAAAAGCGATTATCAAGGCCTATGATAAAGAGCGTGAGAATGAAACTGAAAATTCCTATCACAGATAGCATTTTTAGATTAAATCATTGATTTTGACGGAGAAATAGTGAAACTATTATTATATTATATATAATTACTATATATAAGTCATTGATATTTTATTTTGTGCTATATTGTTAAAAAATACACAAAATCATATCAAGGATATTTAGTTTCTTTGCACTACTAAATAAAACAACAAATATGCTTAGTAAAAAATTACTACAGTTTACAATCGCAATGCTTCTTTTACCAGCTTTGACATTTGCTCAAAACACCACTGGTAGCATCAGCGGATCTGTAAAAGCTGACAATGGTGAAGTTCTTGTCGGTGCAACTATCTCTGTGTTACATATTCCTACTGGAACTGTATACAATGCACAAACAAGAAAGACTGGTTTTTTTGATGTAAGTAACGTGCAACCAGGTGGACCATATGCCGTAACTATATCTTATGTAAACTATCAATCAGAAAAGAGAGAAGATGTCTATGTATCATTAGGTGATGCTGTAAGATTAGATATCATCCTATCTTCTAAAATTGACAAATTAAAAGACGTTACTGTATCTACTACAAAAAGAGGTTCAGATTTATCAGTTAGAGGTGGTACACAAACCATCATCGGTCGTGATAAATTAGACAACTTACCTACTGTAGGTAGAAACGTGCAAGATTTCTTACGTTTTACACCAACTGCAAAATTTGTTGGAAGTAATGGTGACTTAGCTGGTGTATCTATCGCTGGTCAAAACAATCGTTTTAACTCTTTATATATTGATGGTGCTGTAAACAATGACCAATTTGGTTTGAGTGCAAGTGGTACCAATGGTGGACAAACAGGCGTTGGTCCAATTTCAATTGATGCGGTAGACCAATTCCAAGTAATGGTTTCTCCTTTTGATGCATCTATCGGTAACTTTACTGGTGGTGGTATCAACGCAACTACAAGAGGTGGAACAAATAAAACATCTGGAACTGTTTACTCATTCACACAAAACCAAAACTTAACAGGTAAAACACCTACAGGTGCGAAAGATTTAGCAACTAAGTTGAACCCTTTCACAGCTAGAACAGTTGGTGGAAGTGTTGGTGGAGCCCTTGTTAAAAATAAATTATTCTACTTTGTTAACTTTGAATCTATTGAGAACGAAAGACCACAACCTTTTGATATCAGTGGTTACAGAGGTGCAAGCGGAAAAGCAGATATTGATAGATTAGTTGATTTTGTAAAAACAAAGTACGGATATGATGTAGGTGGTTACCAAGACAATGCTGCTTCTACAAGTGCAAAAAGATTGGCAACTAAATTAGACTGGAACATCAATTCAATGAATAAGTTCAGTTTATCTTACCGTTACAACGAAACTAATTCTTATGCAACTTCTGCATCAAGCTCTACAAGAGTAAACTTCTATAACAACGGTATACTTTATCCAAATAAAACCAATTCATTATCTGCTGAATTAAAATCATCATTTAAGAATGGTTCAAGCAATAAAATGTTATTCACCTACACAGATGTAATGGATGACAGAAATCCAATTGGCGATAAATTCCCACGTGTTACTATTTTTGATGGTGCTGCCGGCTCAATGGTTTTTGGTTCTGAAGAATTCTCTACGGCGAATTTATTGAAGCAAACCAACTGGAACTTCTTAGATTTCTACAAATTCAATGTAAACAAACATGCATTTACTGTGGGTGTGGACTATGAATTAAGTAAGTCTTATAACGTATTCATTCGTCAAAACTTCGGTTCATACCAATTTGGTTCTTTAAACGATTTCTTGACTGAAAAAGCACCAACTCGTTATGATCGTTCATTCGCTTTGTTAGATCAAACAACAGGTGATAATACAAAATCTGCTGCTAGTTTTTATACTGGTAGAGGAAGTGCTTTCATCAATGATGAAATTAGATATACAGACAATTTAACTGTAAACTATGGTATTAGAGCAGATTATACTAAATTCTTATCTACTCCGATAGAAGATATGTATTTCAACTTTAACACGGTTAGATTGTATGACTTTAATGGCGCAAGATCTGGTACGATTCCTGATCCAAGAATTTCTATCTCTCCAAGAGTTGGATTTACTTACAAGATGCCTACAGAAAATATCACAGTTCGTGGAGGATTGGGTATGTTCACTGGACGTATTCCTTTGGTATGGCCTGGTGGCGTATTCAACAACAACGGTCAATCAGTTGGAGGTCTATCTATCTTCACTGCATCTGATATCGCTAGATTCGGTATCAATTTCAGACCTAATCCATTGGGTCAATACACTGCTGCTGATTTAGGTTTAAGTACTGCTGCAGCGAAAGGTCAAATGGACTTAGTTTCTAAAGACTTTAGATTACCAAAAATCTTCCGTGCTTCTTTAGCTATTGATAAAAAATTAAAAGACAATTGGTCAATCACTGTAGAAGGATCTGTGAGTAAAAATATCAATGAAATCTATTACAGAAGATTAGACATCAACCCTCCAGTGGCTCAATTATCTGGACCTGATAATAGATATATTTATAACTTAACTCGTATTGGTTACCCAGGCGGTTCTGGTATCACTGCAGGAACGAATCCTTACACTGGTGTGTTCTTATTAGAGAACCAACCTTACTACCGTCGCTCTGGTTTCGCATATAACTTTACAGCGTCAATTGACAAAGCTTGGTCAGATGGATTCTCATTCAACGCATTCTATACCTATGGTGCTTCATTTGTAACACATGAACCAACTTCTAGCCAAAATAACTCTCAGTGGAGATTTATGGAGACTGTGAATGGAAGAAATGATGTTCAGAGATCAAGATCAGATTTTGACTTAGGTCACAGAGTAAGTGCTTTTATTGCTAAGAAATTCACTTATGCGAAAGGTGCTTTAGCTTCTACTATTAGCTTAGTTTACAACGGACAGTCTGGTAATCCATTCAGCTATACTTATTCTAACGGTCCTGTTAGAGACCAAGGTACATCTGAAACAAATGATCTAATCTTTATCCCTACTGCCGATCAAATTAGAGCAATGACTTTTGTATCAAATAGTACTTTCCCATTATCAGCAGCTCAACAAGCAGCAGCATTGGAAAACTATATTGCTCAAGATAATTACTTAAGCAAAAACAGAGGTAAGTATGCTGAAAGAAACGGTGCTAGATTGCCATTTACAAACATCATTGATGTGAAATTTGTACAAGATTTCAACGTGAAAATTTACAATAAGAAATACCAATTCCAATTAACTTATGACGTGTTTAACTTCACAAATATGTTGAATAGAAATTGGGGAAGAACTTATTTCATGGCAAACGACCAATACTCTCTAATGCGTTACCAAGGTGCAACAGGTTCAACTGTACCTAGCTATAGCTTCTCTCCAGTGGCAAACAATACACCATGGGGTATTAGCTCAAGCACAGCACCTAGTTACAGTGCTCGTTGGGTAAGCCAATTAGGTTTACGTTTCAAGTTTTAATTGAACAATTTAAGGATCTAATATAGACCCATATGAATGCCCTCCAATTTGGAGGGCATTTTTTTTGACTTGGTTTTTGTAAGATCTTAATATTATTTGTAGTTTTAGTGGGTATGGGGCAAAATTTAACACAGTTTACAATTGGTATTGAGGAAGAATACATGGTATTAGACCCTGCTTCCAAGGAATTAAAGAGCCATCAGCAGGCGATTGTCAATGAAGGAGAGAAAACCTTGAAAGATAAGATCAAGGCCGAAATGCACCAGGCGGTGGTGGAAGTTGGAACCGGAATATGTCAGAATGTAGAAACGGCTTATCAAGAAGTATTTGAACTAAGAACTTCTGTAGCTAAGATCGCTAAAGAATTAGGTTATAGTATTGGCGCTTCTGGCACCCACCCTTTTAGTTTATGGGAAACTCAATTAATATCTGACCAAAGCAGGTATCAAGCCCTTTTAAATGAATTACAGCAAGCTGCAAGAAGTAATTTGATTTTTGGTCTACATGTACACATTGGAATGGAAGATCGCCGTATGGCCATTCATATTGCCAATACAGCTAGGTATTTTCTCCCGCATATTTATGCATTGAGCACCAACTCCCCTTTTTGGGAGTCAAGTAATACAGGGTATAAATCTTATCGCTCTAAAATTTTTGATAAATTTCCAAGAACAGGTATTCCCGATTATTTTGAAAGCATCGAAGCCTATGAAAGTTTTATACAATTATTGATTAAAACCAATTGTATTGACAATGCAAAAAAAATATGGTGGGATTTAAGGGTACACCCAGTCTATAACACCATTGAATTTAGGATTTGCGACGTGCCCATGACCGTACAAGAAACAGCTACTATCGCTGCTTTGTTTCAGGCTTTATGTGCTAAAATTTATACCCTCAGAAGGCAGAATATTAATTTCATCAATTACCAACGCGCATTGATCAATGAAAATAAATGGCGTGCAAGCAGGTATGGGATAGATGGATTACTGATTGACTTTGGTAAAGAAAAAGAAGTGCCTGTAAAGGAGTTAATCAACGAATTACTTGAATTTGTAGACGGCGTGGTGGATGATTTAGGAAGCAGAAAACATATTGAAAAAGTACAAGATATTTTTACCAATGGCACAGGTGCAGACAGACAACTCAAAGTTTTTAAAGAAACTGGCAGCTTAGTTGAAGTGGTAAAATATATTGAAGGCAGCTTCTTGCAAGACTAGGGAATTTAATTTTACTAGTACTAGTTTATTTCCCTTTGTTTATTCTCCTTTCTTTATTCTCCTTTGTTTATTCTCCTTTGTTTATTCTCCTACTTTAAAATCAAATAGTGTAGCTGTAAAAAGTCCACGTTCTCTCTTTTTAAAAACGACGTCCCAGTCGCCTTTATACCTTAAAATTTTTGGCACCAACAATCCGTTAGGCGTATAAGACATTTCTACTTCCATTTGTACATTAAAGTCATAGACGCCTGCTTTGTAACTTAGGGAATAGTTACGGCCTAAAACCTCCAAAGTAGTTGGATTAAACCAGGTAATCATTTGATCTACCACCACTCTGTCTTTTGCAAAGAAACCAAGATCTTCTTTGGGCTTGATCTCAAATACATAAGCCAATTTACCATGGTAGTCTACATAATCCAATCTGTAATTATACAACTCATGCGCGTTGTCGTCGTATAGATCTAATTTATTTCCAATCATGGGTATGCCAGGAATTTTTTCACCTGGATTAAAAAACAACATCTTCAATTGTTCCTTCGCTTTTTCAATACCTGAGCCTTGAATGGTTCTTTTTTTACCTTTAACAATATTGGTTTCGCCACAAATTTTTCCTTTTGTAAAAAACAAACTTGCATACAATGAAGGTGTGACATAATTATATTCCCCTTTACTGTCTCTTAGGTTCCCGAATGTTTTTTCTTCTAGTACATCCATTGTCCTACAGCCCGCTATTTTATTTTGACGAGTTCGGCTATCTAAAGATGCTTGGATCTTTAAATTTTTATCATACATTTCGATATGATTGAAGGAGCTGTATCCTATTGTCCTTAAGGTTTTGAAGGCTTTATAAAAACTAGTATCCCGCTTAATTCTTGCTAAAATATCTTTGTATTCAAAATTATTTCTAATAATCACATCTGCTAATGTAAACGTTTTATTTTCAAAACTCAATGTGGTATCCTGCGCCCAAGAATAGCTCATTATGCTCATACAAATTAAAAAAAAGAATGAACGCATGTTTACTTGATTTGAGTCATTTTATAATCCACTTTTACTTTGCCTTTATGAATATCATTTAATTTGCCTTGTAGCATTTTCTTTCTAAGAGGCTTAATATAATCAATGAATAACTTACCCTCAATATGGTCGTACTCATGCAAAATGACACGAGCAGTCATACCATCAAAAGTATCTGTATGTTCTACAAAACTTTCGTCCATGTATTTAAGTGTCACTTTCTCATGTCTTAAAACGTCTTCTCTAATTTTTGGGATACTCAAACAGCCCTCATTGTACACCCATTCATTCCCACTTAATTCAATAATTTCAGCATTGATGAATACACGCTTGATTCCAGGTGCATCTGGATAAGTTGCGTCTTCTGGTTCGGCATTTTCAAATATCTGTTGGCTATCCATCACAAATAATCGAATGGCACGATTAATCTGAGGTGCCGCAAGGCCAACCCCATTGCTATCGTACATGGTTTCCCACATATCTTCGATCAGCTTAGTCAAATTAGGATAATCCGCATTGATAGGCTCACCCACTTTTCTTAATACAGCAGCACCATAGGCTACAATTGGTAAGGTCATAGTTGTTCAATTATGGGTGCAAAGTTACAATAAATAGGTCGTAAATAGCTTCGGCTTCTCTAAGGCATTAGATCCTTATGATTGAGGTATTCTTGAAGGAGGATGGTCGCAGCAATTAAATCTACATTCTGCTTCACCTGACGGTCTTTCTTTTTCATCCCCATTTCGATCATGGCCCTTACCGCAGTTTTTGAACTAAATCGCTCATCCACCGTTTGAATGGGGATAGTAGGGAACTTTTCGGTGAGTTCAAGGATGGCTTTTTTAACCAAGGGTGTGGCATGGGTAGGAGAAGCATCTAAGTTCAAAGGCTCCCCTATCAAAATCAACTCCACAGGTTCCTTGGCAATATAGTCTGCTAAAAAAGTATACAAACTTTTTGTCTCCACTGTAGTTAGTGAAGTCGCAATCATCTGAAAGGGATCAGTCACTGCCAATCCGCATCGCTTTCCCCCGTAATCTATACAAATGATTCTTGCCAATTGATATGTCTTAAAAAGTTAAAATAATTGCCGCAATCACAAAGATACTAAAGACAATGCTCGCAATCCCATTTGCTGTCATGAAAGCCAAATTGACTTTGGATAAATCGGTTGGTTTCACAATGCTTTGTTGATAGACGAGCATACTATTGAATAAAATAACTCCAATTAAATACAACCAATGAAAATCTCCCAAAAAAAAGGCAGTCCATAAAAAAACGCCAGAGAAAAAATGAAAGACTCTAGCAATTTTCAATGCCTTGTCTCCGCCCCAATGACTTGGCATAGAGTAAAGCGATTGTGCTGCATCAAATTCAGCATCTTGTAATGCATAAATAATATCAAAGCCACTCACCCAAAAAATAATCGCAAAAGAAAAAAGCAATGGAAGGATATCAAATGCTCCAGTCACCGCTAAATACGCACCAATAGGCGCTAAGGAAAGCCCAACCCCTAAAACTAAATGACATAAATAAGTAAAACGTTTTGTATAACTATAAAATAAAATCACAAATAAGGCGACAGGTGAAAGGTAAAAGCAAATTGGATTAATAAAATAAGTTGCAACAATAAAAATGAGTGCATTCACTACCACAAAGCCCAATGCTTTTTCTGCTTTTATGATACCAGCAGGAATTTCACGAATAGCAGTCCTTGGATTTAGTTGGTCAAAATGACGATCTAAATAACGATTGAACCCCATGGCAGCCGACCTAGCCGTGATCATGCAAACTAGCACTAAACAAAAACGAAGAATGACCTCGTTGGTCTGTAATGCGATATTATTATTTTTCAAAGCAGCCATACCCAACACAAAACCAATCAATGCAAATGGCATCGCAAAAATGGTATGTGAAAACTTCACTAAACTCAAATAATTTTTAACTATACTCATATTATTTATTGAACCAAAATATTACACTATAAAAAACTAATTTTCTTTTCTAACAAACTCCCACAATACAACAGCTGCGGCCACCGAAATGTTCAATGAGTGTTTCATACCCCATTGTGGTATTTCAATCACGCCATCACATACTTGAAGCACTTCATCGGCTACCCCATCTACTTCGTTACCAAAAACAAATGCCGTAGGCGTATTCGAATGCAGATATTCATTTAATAAGATACTCCCCTCTGTTTGTTCAATGGCAAGTACTTTAAACCCTCTTTCCTTTAAAGCCAACACAGCATCTACGGTATGTTCATAGTACAACCAATCCACAGAATCAGTGGCTCCTAAAGCAGTTTTATGGATATCGCGATGCGGTGGCTGTGGTGTGAAACCACATAAGCAAATACCACTAATTAAAAATGCATCAGCAGTTCTAAAGACACTTCCGACATTGTGCATGCTACGAATATTGTCCATCACCACCACCAATGGCTTTTTGTCCGCTAGTTTAAAGTCTTCCACCGACTTTCTCCCCAATTCATCCATGCTTAATTTACGCATAGTGCAAAAGTAAGCTTTTCAAATATTAAAAAATTATGTAGGTTTGTCACCCATGGCAAAATCAAGTTCAGAAACTCCTCTAATGCAACAGCATCGGGCTATTAAACAAAAATATCCGGACGCTATTTTACTCTTTAGAGTGGGTGATTTTTATGAAACTTTTGGAGAAGATGCGGTCATTGCATCTAAGGTCTTAGGCATCACTTTAACCAAAAGAAATAATGGCGCTGCCTCCTCAAGTGAGCTAGCTGGATTCCCCTATCATTCCTTGGATACCTATTTACATAAATTGGTAAAAGCGGGACATCGCGTTGCCATCTGTGACCAATTAGAAGACCCAAAAACGGTGAAGGGTATTGTGAAAAGAGGTGTGACAGATATGTTGACGCCAGGTATTGCCACCAATGATAAATTATTAGAGCATAAACAAAATAATTTTTTAGCCGCATTATTTGTAGAAGATGAGCAAGGCGGTATCGCATTTTTAGATATCACCACTGGCGAGTTCTTAATTGCAGAAGGCAATTTGGAATACTTAGATAAATTATTGCAAAGTTTACAACCTGCAGAAATCCTCTATCCCAAAAATTATCAAAATGCATTTAAAGAATTTTTTGGTGCAGGATTTTATACCTATGGTTTAGACAGCTGGATTTTTGATGAAGCATTTGGTACTGAATTATTATTAAAACAATTTCAAACACAAAGTCTAAAAGGTTTTGGTATTGAAGCACAAAAATTAGGCATCATTGCTGCCGGTGCGATCCTACATTATTTGAAAGAAACTGAACACCCTCACCTTCAACATATCCATACCATTGGTCGTATTGATCGCAGTGAAATTTTATGGATGGATAAGTTCACCATTCGTAATTTAGAATTAATTGGTAACGGTGCAGGACAAAAAGGATTAATCGATATCATGGACGCCACTAAGAGTCCGATGGGTGCTAGGTTATTAAAGCGTTGGTTGATTTTTCCTTTACAATCTTTGGAACAAATTAAACAAAGACATAGTGCAGTCGCCTATTTTTTAGATGCCAAAGCATCTGCAAATACATTACATGAAACTATTGAGTCTTGTGGAGACTTAGAAAGGTTAACGAGTAAATTAGCAAGCAGAAAAATTCAACCAAGAGAATTAGTACAATTAGAAAAATCATTGACCGCAGTGGCTGCCATTAAAGCAACATTAACGCCAAGCACGAACTCCTATTTAAAGCAACTTGCAACCAACTTAGTGGTTTGCCAAAAGACGATGGATGCCATTCAATACCATATCATGGAGCAGCCGCCTGCCACCATCATGAAAGGTGGCTTTATAAAAAATGGCGTATCCTCCGAATTAGATGAACTAAGAAATATATCCAGTGGCGGCAAGGAATACCTCACTCAATTACAAAATAAAGAAGCAGAAATCACTGGCATTAGTTCTTTAAAAATTGGCTACAACAATGTGTATGGTTATTATTTAGAAGTCACACATGTACATAAAAATAAAGTACCTGTTGATTGGATTCGAAAACAAACCTTAACCACTGCCGAAAGATATATTACACCAGAACTAAAAGAATACGAAGAAAAAATTTTAGGAGCAGAGGATAAGATTTTTGCCTTGGAACAACAGTTGTATCAAAATTTATTAGACCTCGTTTTATCCGACCTCAATGCCATTCAAACCAATGGACAATTTGTAGGGGTGATAGATTGTTTATTGTGTTTCGCAACCATCGCTAAGCAATATAAATATTGTCAACCAACGATGACGGACGACGGTATTTTATCCATTACAGATGGTAGACATCCTGTGATAGAACAAACCCTCCCAATTGACACCCCTTATATTGCCAACCATACTTTATTAAATCCTTCCGAAGAACAAATCATTATTCTTACAGGGCCGAATATGAGCGGAAAGAGTGCGGTATTAAGACAAACTGCTTTAATTACTTTAATGGCACATATGGGCTCCTTTGTGCCTGCATCAGCTGCCCTAATCCCATTAACAGATAAGATTTTTACACGTGTAGGTGCGAGTGATAATTTAAATGCAGGCGAGTCCACTTTTATGGTAGAGATGATTGAGACGGCGAGCATCTTAAATAATTTAAGTGCAAGAAGTTTGATTTTGTTAGATGAAATTGGAAGAGGCACTTCTACCTACGATGGCATCTCTATTGCTTGGAGTATTGTGGAATATTTACAAAAATCTGTGCATCGTCCAAAAACATTATTTGCAACGCACTACCATGAATTAAATGATTTGGAAGGTCAATTGTCCCGTGTCCACAATTACCATGTAACGCATAAAGAAGTGGGCAATAAAATTATTTTCTTACGCAAGTTAGCCAAAGGCGGTAGTACCCATAGTTTTGGTATCCATGTAGCTAAGATGGCTGGTATGCCCAATGAATTAGTCGATCGTGCCAATACAATTTTACAAGAAATGGAATTGAAAAATAAGGACCACCAACATGCGAGTCCTACAGTGCAAGCAACAACAGAAAAATTTCAACTATCCATATTTGATGCGCATACAGAAACTTTTGAATCCATCCGTAAAGAACTAGATAGTATAGACATCAATAATCTTACACCAGTGGAGGCATTGATGAAATTGCAAGTGATTAAACAAAAACTAAATTAAGCCTCTTCCCAGAACCCCATCTTACTATACTTTTCGATTCTATTTTCAACCCTTGTATCAGGTGCGATATCTTTGATCTCGTCCAAGGCTTTAATAATTTGTTTTTTAAGCATATCGGCTGCGGCTTCATAATCCCAATGTGCCCCACCCAATGGCTCTTGCACAATCTCATCTACCAAGCCAAAGCCTTTCATATCATTGGCAGTCAATTTTAATTGCTCTGCGGCTAATTCTTTTTTATCCCAGCTTCTCCAAAGTATAGAGCTGCAACTTTCTGGAGAAATCACGGTATACCATGTGTTTTCCATCATCAAAGTTTTGTCTCCTACACCTATTCCTAATGCTCCACCACTCGCCCCTTCGCCAATGATGACAATGACAATAGGTACTTGCAAACGTATCATTTCATAGATATTGCGGGCAATGGCCTCTCCTTGGCCTCTCTCCTCGGCTTCTAGCCCTGGAAATGCGCCTGGAGTATCAATCAAGCAAACCACTGGTTTATTGAATTTTTCGGCCAATTTCATCAATCTAAGGGCCTTTCTGTAGCCTTCTGGGTTCGCCATACCAAAATTACGCATTTGTCTTGCTTTGGTATTGCTGCCTTTTTGTTGACCAATCATCATCACGGTTTGGCCATTGAATTCTGTAAATCCACCCACCATGGCTTTGTCATCTTTTACATTTCGGTCACCATGTAATTCGATGAATTTGTCGCACATTAATTGAATGTATTTTAAAGTATAAGGTCTGTCTGGATGACGGCTCAATTGCACACGTTGCCATGGTGACAAGGTTTCTGTGATTGCTTTACGCTTATCTACAATAGATTGTTCTATTTGTGCAATGGTTGCTGATAAATCTATTTTAGGGTTCTTTTCGGCCAATTTCTTGGTCGTATCTATTTGCTCATATAAGTCCTTAATTGGCTGCTCAAATTCTAAAAACTGTCTATTTGGATATACTGGCATAAGCTTAGTTTGGGATGTAAAAATAATACAACCTTTTTTAATAAAAGATTTGTTTAAAAAACTTCTTTACCCTTATCTTTGCAACCCGGAAATAGGAAACTAGATACGGAGTTCTTGGATCGGTAGTTCAGTTGGTTAGAATGCCGCCCTGTCACGGCGGAGGTCGCGGGTTCGAGTCCCGTCCGGTCCGCTTTAAAACACTTAACCCATTG
>Ga0222712_10000835_pt1 | contig 39433 bp, 36 predicted proteins | sample C33_657DmetaG_FD_165043 | JGI IMG/M metagenome (GOLD analysis project Ga0222712, IMG submission 165043) | Estuarine water microbial communities from San Francisco Bay, California, United States - C33_657D | ecosystem: Environmental > Aquatic > Marine > Unclassified | place: USA: California... | reverse complement strand
CGATGAAAACCGAATCGCAGCCGCCATAACAGCACTTGCTCAGGCGAAACGCCCGGTCATCATCGCTGGCAACGGCGTGCGTATCGCACAGGCCTACGAGCAACTGCAGGCCTTCGCGCAGACTTTAAATATTCCGGTCGTGACTTCACCTTCGGGCAAAGGCGTCTTTGCCGAAACGCATCCGCTCGCGCTTGGCGTGTATGGCACCTATGGCACCCCTGCCGCGAACGCGTGTGTGTCCGCAGCGGATTTCGTCATCGTAGTTGGTTCAAAACTCACCGCGGGTGACACGATCAATGAGCACACCTCTTTACTGAATCCGGTCAAACAAACGTTCATTCAAATTGATATCGAAACACGCAATGCTTCATGGACATTCCCTGTCGAGCATGTCGTGCTTGGAGACGCAGGAGTCGTACTGAGCCGACTCCTGGCAGTTGCCAAAAAGAACAAAACCACCATCGATGGAAAAGGCGCCTCGCGGGTTGCGGCGTTACGCAAGAAACTGGGCTATTTCAATGACAAGGCCTATCAAGACTCATCGTTACCGATGGTGCCTCAACGGGTAATTGCCGAAATGATGCGGGCATTACCCGAGGATGCGATCGTCACTTGTGATGCCGGCGAAAATCGTATCTTTATGATGCATTGCTATCAAACCAAACGCGCGGGCGGATTTTTGCAAGCAGCGGGTGGCGGCCCCATGGGCTACGCGATCCCTTCGGCCTTGGCTGTTAAGTTAATTCATCCAAAGGTACCAGTCATCGCCGTGTGCGGTGATGGCGGTTTTTCGATGACGATGAACGGACTGATGACCGCAATTGAACACGATATCCCCATTATTACGGTGATCTTTAACAACCGCATGCTCGGCTGGTCAACGCATATCCGCGGGCCGTTCGGTGCTCAATTTCATGACTTTAATCACGCTGCGATAGCACAAAGCATGGGTTGTCATGGTGTCAAGGTCTCGACACCAGACGAATTCGCCAGCGCCTTAAAAGAATGTCTGTCGCTCAAGATACCTTCAGTGATTGATGTTGTCATTTCAGGCGAACTCTCGTACAAAGATTTTATGTCGCCCTTACTGAAACAAAAACCAAACACCAAATAACATCATGTCTTTACCATCTAAAGCCCTCACCTCTTTGCCTGAACAAATCCCTTTGCAGGATGAACTCCCTTTTCACACTGTCAGGTTTAGATCCCCATTGCCTGGCCCGCGATTAATCATCACGGCAGCCGTGCATGGCAACGAAACCTGCGGCACGTTTGCGCTGAAGCGTTTAGCGCAACAAATTGAAACGGGTGAAATTAAACTGCTGCGTGGTTTCTTAACCTTAGTGCCCGTGACAAATCCCAAGGCCTATCGCTTACAACGCCGTGCGGGTGATCGTAATTTGAACCGACGCCTGGCGCCTGTTGAAACACCTAAAGAATACGAAGATCATCTGGCCAACTGGCTGTGCCCTTTGCTAGCCGAGCACGATGGCTTATTGGATTTACATTCGTTTCAAAGTGGCGATCGCGCCTTTGCCTTGTTTGGCCCAGCTAATAATACCGGTGCGCTCGAGCCGTTTTCACAAGCTAGCACCGAAGAGGCACTGGTTCAACGTTTAGGTTGCAATCGCTTTGTGTACGGCTGGCTTGATACCTATGCCAAAGGAATCAAGCGGCGCGCACTCGAAGTACAAGCGGGGCGTTTTACTGCCGGGTCAGTTGATATCGACACAGCCTACGGCGTGGGTACGACCGAATATATGCGCTCACAAGGTGGCTGGGCGATTACTCTTGAGTGCGGACAGCATGACGACATTGGTGGCCGTGACGTGGCGTATCAGGCCGTGCTGAACACCTTAATCCAGGTTGGCTTAATCCAAGGTGCCGCACCCAAACCGGCAACCGATTTTGAAGTCTTGGGGCTCTACGATGTGTTTGATCGCTTTCATGCAGACGATCAGTTTTCACAGGCCTGGAAAAGCTTTGATCCAATCTCGAAGAACAGCCTCATTGGCAAAAGAGCCGACGGCACAGAGCTGCGCGCCGAACAAGACTGCTTTATTGTGTTTCCAAATAGCAAATCACAACCCGGGCAAGAGTGGTTTTATTTGGCGCAAGCCGGCGGGCGCCTCGGGCGCTAACCATGATCAACATTTCGAACGTTTCAAAGACTTACGCGACCGGTTTTAGCGCTTTAACAAACATCAATCTTGAAGTCAGGCAAGGTGAGATCTTTGCCTTGCTAGGCCCAAACGGCGCGGGCAAAACCACCTTAATCAGCTTGGTCTGTGGCATCGTCACGCCCAGCACGGGCACAGTCACGATTGATGGTTTTGACCATATTCAACAGTATCGACAAGCTAGAGCACGAGTTGGCCTTGTCCCTCAAGAAATCTCGACAGATATGTTTGAAACCGTTTGGAACACGGTCAGCTTTAGCCGAGGGCTCTTCGGCAAACCCGCCAACCCAGCTTGGATCGAAAAAATCCTCAAAGACTTATCGCTTTGGGATAAAAAAGATAGCAAGATTATTCGTTTGTCTGGGGGCATGAAGCGTCGGGTCATGATCGCGAAAGCACTGTCGCATGAGCCTCGTGTGTTATTTCTGGATGAACCCACTGCGGGCGTTGACGTGAGTTTAAGGCGCGACATGTGGGAGTTAGTGAAGGCCTTAAAACAAACGGGCGTCACGATCATTTTGACGACGCACTATATTGAAGAGGCCGAAGAGATGGCCGATCGTATTGGCATCATTACCAAGGGCCAGATCCTTTTGGTTGAAGAGACCAGCCAGTTAATGAAAAAACTCGGTAAAAAAGAATTGGTGTTGCAATTGACGAGCCCGCTGAACGCAATCCCCACCGCACTCAGCCACGTCGGCTTGTCACTGGCTAGCGGAGGCCATGAGTTGGTTTACACCTACGACGCCACCAATCACGATATCGGCATCACAGAGCTTTTGACTCAGCTGGGACAAGCCAATATCCATTTCAAAGACTTGCGCACGAATGAAAGCTCTCTTGAGGATATTTTCGTGAGCCTCACCTCGAGTAACGTTGAATGATAAAAGATAACAGTCGTGGGTACGAGGTTGAGCGCGCATGAGCTTAAATATTTACGCCATTCGCGCCATCGTCAATTTTGAGTTGTCTCGAACGCGACGTACCTTGATGCAAAGCGTCATCGCGCCTGTCATCTCAACTTGTCTGTACTTTGTCGTGTTCGGCGCAGCGATCGGCTCGCGCATGACGGACATTGACGGGGTGAGCTATGGCTCGTTCATCGTGCCTGGGTTAATCATGCTGTCGCTACTGACGCAAAGTATTTCGAATGCGTCGTTCGGCATTTATTTTCCAAAGTTTACGGGCACGATCTATGAATTGCTTTCGGCACCAATCTCGCACTTTGAAATCGTTTTGAGCTATGTCGGTGCGGCAAGCGTAAAGTCAATTTTTCTTGGTTTGATAATTTTGGCTACGGCGACACTCTTCGTACCCTTGCACATCGCACATCCGTTTTGGATGTTGTTTTTTTTGCTTGGCACCTCGATTACGTTTAGCCTGCTTGGGTTCATTATTGGCATCTGGGCCGATAGCTTTGAAAAGCTGCAAGTGGTGCCTCTCTTGATCATTACACCCTTAACTTTTTTGGGGGGTAGTTTTTACTCGCTTGAATTACTGCCACCCTTTTGGCAAAACGTCGCGCTGCTCAATCCCGTCGTTTACCTGATTAGCGGCTTTCGCTGGAGTTTTTATGATGTGGGCGACGTAAGCATAGAGTTGAGCGTAGTCATGATGCTGTTTTTTTTAGCCCTTTGCGTAGCAGTGATTGCCTGGATATTTAAGACTGGCTACAAGCTGAAGAATTAGTATCACCATGCGTAGCTAACCATTCGGTCAGTACGGCAGTCCCTTGAAGAAAATCCTCAATCGACATCTCTTCGTCGGGATGATGACTACCATTTGGATTGCGAATAAATACAAAACCAAAGGGTATGCCAGCAGCACAAAACGCTGCAGAATCATGGGAAGCGGGGCTAGGCAGGTCGCAGACCTTCATGTCTAAACGCTTGGCACAATCTCGCAATTGCTGAGTGATTGTGGGATCTGCTTTGGCGACTTTAGACGAAGCACGAACACCAAAATCAAATTTTACGCCACGTCTTTTTTCAATTTGCTCAACCATCGCCATCAGTGCCTGCTCTAACTCAACGACATCTGCGTCGTCGTAGGCTCTGACATCCAAGCTAAACTGAAACTCACCCGGGACGATGGTCATACCGTGGCGCGCGGAGTTTGTTTGAAATTCGCCAAAGGTGCAGGCCATCAAGCGGCCCTCGGCGTCCCATTGCTGCCAAAGCGCATCAAGCCCCACTGACAAATCAGCACCCGCTAAGGCCGCATCGTGCCGAAAACGCCGACCAAGCCCAACGTGGCCGTACTCACCATTGATCTTCACTCGCGGAAATCTAAAATGTCCAGGTACTCCAGTGCCGATCGCCAGTGCATAACCCGTTAAGGCAAGGCTAGGCGCCTGTTCGATATGCAACTCTAAAAACGCTTTTACGTTTTTTGGACTGAGGTACGCAACACCTTTCGCGACAGCCTCGGGCTCTGCACCCGCCTCGCGCATGTGTTGTTCAAGTGTGCGGCCGGTATCGATACGCCGCTGCTGTAAGGCGCTTGCCGGCAAGGTGCCTAAGGCGCCTCGACTACCGACGTAAGACACTTGAAACCAGATACTTTCTTCGGCTCGGATCCCCATCACCACAACATCGCAGTTGAGTTTCAGCCCAGCCTGCTGCATGGCTTGTACAGCGATTAGGCCGGCCATCACCCCTGCTGCGCCGTCGAAGTTGCCACCGCCCAAGACTGAATCAAGATGCGAACCAATCACAAGCGCTGGTGCCTGACGATCAATGCCAGGCCACACCATATAGGTGTTACGCATGTGATCGTGCCTGATCTCTAAGCCAAGACTGCGGGCGTGTTTTTCAACAAGCTCATGAGCAAACTGCTCGCCCTGCCCGTAGGTGTCACGCGTCACACCTCGATTAACGACATCAACGCTGCCAGCACGCAAGTCATCGAATAATTGGTTGGCCTGGAGATGTAAATCGAGTACGTGGTTTTTAACCCTGTGCATTTTTAGCTTATGAAGAGAATTATGTCGAAGTCGCTTTGATTGTAAAGCCTCAGTGACTTGAAAGGGTCGATTCTCGCGCTGCACGGGGCAAGCTCTTGGCAACGCTTATTTCAAAAAATTGCATTGCCATGACTACAAAATAGTGATGATTTTAAAAGCCTACACACCAGACAAAATCAACTGAGAGGCCTTTTCGGCAATCATAATGACAGGCGCATTCGTATTGCCTGAAGTAACGTTTGGCATGATCGCCGCATCAACCACTCTTAAGCCACCGATACCTCTCACCCGCAAATGAGGGTCGACCACCGCTTGTGTGTCTACTCCCATCTTGCATGTTCCGACGGGGTGATACATCGATTGCGCCTGCGCACGAATATAGTCAATTAACTGCTCATCAGACACATATTGCGAACCCGGCATCAGTTCGCCTCGATTGTGTTGAGCAAAAGGACTTTGTGAAAAAATCTTTCGAATTAAACGCAAGCCCACCAGCAAGGGAGTCACGTCACGCGGGTCGGTCAAATAGTTTGCCTGCATACGTGGCGCCTCATAAGGATTTGCAGAGCGCAACGAAATCGAACCAGCAGAAAAGGGCTGTAACACCCCACAAGACGCCGTCACCGCCGGGGCTTGATCGGCCTTAAACATTCCGGCCGACGAATACATACTGAACGGCCTCATCTGTATTTGCAAATCAACTTTGTCATTGTTTGCACCGGAGCGGGCAAACAGTGCAACCTGCGCCGCCGCTGAGTTCAACAAGCCACGACGTGTGAATAGATACCTCAGCACGTCGGGTAGCATTCTGATAGGGCTCGCGATTTTTTTATTAATCGAGTACTCGGGATCGACACTCGCCAAGTAGTGCACGTACACATGATCCTGAAGATTCATTCCAACGCCAGGCAAATCATGGACCACAGGGATTCCAAGCGCTTGCAAGTTCTTTGCATCACCCACACCTGATAGCATCAACAACTGAGGAGAATTAATGACGCCAGCGCTTAGGATGATTTCTTTGGCATGGGCAGTATGACTCACACCATTGACGGTATATTTGACGCCAACTGCTTGCTTATCCTGAAAGAGAATTCTCTCAGTCATTGCTTGCACTTGCACTTTTAAATTCGATCGCTCACGAATTGGTTTCAAAAACACTCTGGCGGTCGAGGCACGCACCCCACGATCAATCATCAACTGCACAAAGCCTACGCCCTCTTGTACGGCACCATTGAAATCTAAATTGTGCGGTACACCAGCATTGATCGCAGCTTGTACAAACGCTGACGAAGCCACATGAGGCTCATGTAAGGGCGAAACAACCAACTCGCCCGCTGCGCCATGCAACTGAGTTTCACCTAGAAAATGTTTCTCAGTGCTTTTGAAGTGGGGCAGGACATCGCTCCAGCCCCAGCCGATATTGCCAGCATCGCGCCAACCGTCGTAGTCAGCAGGCGTGCCACGCATATAGACGTGCCCGTTGATTGAACTGCTACCACCGAGTGTCTTGCCGCGAGGCCAAATAATCTGACGATTGTTTAGGCCAGGTTCTGGTTCAGACTGATAACCCCAAGAGACGATGGGGTCTGTCACCACACGCGCCACGCCCGCCGGAATCTTTAACCATGGGTTTCGATCTTCAGGGCCAGCCTCCAGCAGTAAGACTTTAGTTCTTGGGTCTTTGGACAAGCGATTTGCTAACACGCAGCCAGCCGAACCTGCACCCACGATAATAAAATCGAATGTCGCTACCTCTGCCATATCTACGATCCGTCAACCTACTGTGCTGTCCAACCGCCATCCACTTTGAGGCAAGTCCCTGTCACCATCCGAGCGGCAGGAGATGCTAAATAGGCGACGGCTGCCGCGATATCTTCAGTCTCAGCCAGATGACCTAGCGGAATCTTAGAAAATAAAAAGGCACGCTTCTCGTCGGTGTTCACAACCTGCCGAACCAAAGGGGTGTCTACAAACGTCGGCGCCACGCTATTGACTCGAATATTTTGCTCGGCAAGCTCAATGGCCATCGCCTTCGTTAAACCTTCAATCGCATGTTTTGTCGCGCAATAGACGGTTCGGTTGGGTGAGCCAATATGCCCCATCTGTGAAGAAATGTGAATCACGGACCCGCCTTTCTTGACGCGATCTGGATCCTGCAACATCTTTTTAACCGCCGCTTGCGCGGCGATAAAACATGAACGAATATTCAAATTGAGCAAATGGTCAAGATGCTCATCCGATACCTCGATCATTGGCTCTGGAATATTAGTGCCAGCATTGTTTACTAAAATATCCAGACGGGGCAACTCGTCAATAATCGCTCTGAGCGCTTTCGAGTCAATGACATCACATTGCCGAATTGACGACCGACCGCCAGCCTCAGCAATCTGTTGCGCAACCGTTTGAAGTTCACTTAACGTACGCGACAGTAATACCACCTCAGCTCCCGCCTCGGCTAAATAGCGAGCGATGGTAGCGCCAATCCCACGACCGGCTCCGGTCACAAGTGCAATTTGGCCATCTAAACGCAGACTTTCGAAGAAGCTCATTAGTCACTCTTTTTTGGGTTGACGTGCACACAAATATTGATACTCACACTCACTTCAGTTCAGTTTTGATACAGCAGGCGTGGCAACCAAAGCGAGATACTCGGAAAGCCGATTATCATCCCCAGCGCAACGACCTGAATCACCATAAACTGCGCCATCCCGCGAAAGATCAACGCTAGATTCCAGGCGGGCATCACAGTCTTAAGGTAGTAGGCCGACATCGCCACAGGCGGGCTCAAAAATGCTGTTTGCAAGTTCACCGCCAAGGTCGCGCCAAACCACAGCATCAGTTCGCCCTTCGACAAACCAACGTCAAGCTTTTGAATCACTGGGATAAATATCGGCACAAACACCAAAATAATCACAGGCCATTCAAACGGCCATCCCAACAGAAAGACAATGAACATCACCAACAAAAACTTGCCCATACCGGGCAGTGGTAAATCATTCAACAGCGTTTCGATCAAACCGGCCGAACCAAGTTGAACAAATACCGCACCGAAAATATTTGAGGCCATTACCAACAGCAACACCATCGCTGAGGTCAGGAGTGTGCTGCGGGCAGTACCCTTGATCGCTGTCAGCGTCAACTTTCCGTACAAGGCAGCTAGGATCATCGAACCAAGCGCGCCGCAGGCTGCGGCTTCGGTTGCAGTCGCCAACCCCGTCAAAATAGTGCCAAGCGTTGAGCCAATCAACAGCAATAAAGGCAAAATGCTAACGACTACCTCTTTCAACAATTTAAAGTTGTAGCCCATGCGCTCTTCTTTAGGTAGCGGCGGGCCAAGCTTTGGATTAATAAAACTGCGAATCAAGCAGTAGGCGATATACAGAAAAGCCAATAAAAATCCAGGGCCAAACGCGGCGGCGTACAGCTTATTCACTGGCACCCCAAGCACCGGGCCCATGACCAACAACATGACGCTAGGGGGGATCAAGATTCCAAGTGTGCCGCCCGCAGCAATCGCACCCGCAGACATCTGCGAATCGTAGCCAGCCCTCATCATCATGCCACCGGCCATAATCCCGAGCACGCTCACGGCAGCGCCGACAATCCCTGTGGCCATCGCAAAAAGCGTCGCGGTCAACAGCACCGCTAAGTAAAGCGATCCACGTATCGGTGCAAACAATTGCCTGAAGGTCGCGAAGAGTCGGTCCATCAGACCCGCCTGCTCACACATGTAGCCCATAAAGATAAACATCGGCACGGCCGGCACAATGTCATCTTTCATCGACCCCCACACTTGCAGATAGGTCAGATAAAACGTGCGATCAACACCCAACCCAATTGCACCAAAAACGATTGCAATGAATAGCAATGTGAAAGAAATTGAAAACCCGATGAAGATGACACTGACCATGCAAAACAGCATGATCAAGCCAAGTATTTCGTTGAAATTCATGACGATATCCTGAGGGGTATTTGGCTAGATTTCGATTTTTTCGTGACGCACTAATTCAGTGCCTGTATTCACGGCCCAGAGCGACTTTAGAAGTTCGGAAATCCCTTGAATGAACAGCAGCGCGAAGGCGACTGGTACAACCGCTCTGAGTGGCCAAATGATGGGCTGCCAAAGGCCCAGATTCGACTTCTCGTTAATCTGAAAAGATTTGATGACATCATCGATCGAGATCGACGTCAGTAACCCCATGACAGGTAAAAATAGAACAACATACGTAATTAAATCGATCCAGCCTTTTTTCGAGACTGAAAACTTATCCCACAAAATATCAGTGCGGATATGCGCACCGTTAAGCAGCGCAAAGGCTGAACCCAACATAAAGAGCGACCCGTTTGCCATAAAGGTGACATCACCTGCCCAGGCCGTCGGTGCTTTAAAGAAATATCTCAAAATCACTTCAGCGACACTACTAAAGATCAGAGGCGCAAGCAAAAACATAGTCAGCTGGCCCGTGTAGTGTGTAAAGCGATCAATTTTACGGGACAGGGGGACAGCAACTTGCCAAAAAGGGCTTAATTGACTCTCGTCAAGCGCACTCTGAACGTTATCGCTCACGGGTTTTCTCCGGTGAATCTAAAGAAAGAAAGGAACTCTAAAAAAATAAATTGACAGCACAACAAACAAATTGTCGTGCTGTCAATAGTTTTGCAACAAACTACTTTTTAGGAGGGAAATAATAATTCGCCGTGAACTCGTAAGACGGAGAATTAATCACCCTTGAAGGCACAACTTCTGAGGCATATTTATAGATCGCGTCATACACCCGTTTGAAAGCAGGGTTTTTAGCCGACTCTTCTTTTGCAATCTCATCCCAAACTTGCAGAGTCTTCAAAAGAATATCTGGTGGAGTTTCATGAATGGTCACGCCAAACTTCTCTTTCATTTCTTTCATTGCCGAAGAATTCAAGCGATTTCTTTCCATCTCAGATTTGATGGTCGCTTCGATCGCGGCAGAATGAATAATGGCTTTGAGATCTGCAGGTAAGGCCTTCCAGATATCAGCATTGATCAGAATCTCTAGCACCGTTGCTGGCTCGTGAGTCGACTGTGCATAGAAATGCTTCAACACTGTTTGGAAGCCAATCGAAATATCGCCTGCTGGGCCTGTCCACTCAGCACACTCAATCACACCACGCTCAAGTGCAGGGATGATCTCGCCGCCTGGCAAGTTAACCGCTGCAACACCAGCGCGACCGAACACCTCAGCGGTGATACCAGTGTGACGGCATTTCTTTCCTTTCAAATCAGCCCAGCTTTTGATCGGTGTCTTAAACCAACCTAAGGCCTGCTGCGCAACCGAAGTTAAAGGAATCGGCACCACGTTTGCTTTCAAGTCTTTTTGATAGAAATCGGCATAGAGTTGCAGACCGCCCGCGTCGTGAATCCAGCCAAGATAGTCCATCATATCCATGCCAAAGGGGCCGCCGGGCGCTGGGCTAAACAAGGCAGCTGCACGATTTTTACCAACCCAATAGGCTGCAGCAGTGTGACCACCATCTACCACTTTACGGCTCACTGCATCCAGAATTTCAAACGGAGGCACGACAGCACCGGGTGGCAGAATCTCGATCACTAGACGTCCGCCCGACATGGCGTTCACCTGCTTCGCAAAATACAAAGAGTTCAGGTAAATCAAACTTGAGGGAGGAAACCCAGATTGAATCCGTAGTTTTGTTTGAGCTTGCGACTCAGACGAAAATAGGACCGTGGATAAAAACAATGTTGCCATTGCTAAGGATAAAAATCGGTAAAGCTTCATGCATGTCTCCTGATGATCGGTCTACGAGTCAACGCCCAAGCCATCAAAAGATGACCTGTGCAAGTGATTGTTTTTTTTGAATCAAACAGCAACTAGCTTTTTTTACAGCGGTTCTTTCTTTATGATTTTGTGATTGTTGTCTCGCACTATTGCACTAGCGAATTATTGATTTTCTAGTGACTTTGATCTTGCTACAGAAAAGCATTTGGATCGATAGGTGTTTACCCCAAATCTCATCAACTCTACGATTGCCGCAGCGCAGCGAAGTTCACCTCACCTGACTTCACACTCGCTTTAGATTCACCTCACTTCAGATTCACGTTAGCGTCATCTCTCTTTAGATCGGTACTGCACAGCTGCTACATGACTCAGCTCTCAGCCGACAAGCGCCGCAAACTCGGCCCTCAAATTAGCTTTCTCTTCAAAACCAAAGCCAGCGGCCTCTGAGACGTTCACAACACCCTGCTCAATCTTGGTGCTGTCACCAAAACCGCCCATGGGTTGAAAAATGCCTGGATAGACTTCGCAACCGCCCAGCCCAAGGCCAGCCACCATGTGCAGACCAAGCAATTGACCGCTGTGGGGATAACAGAACTTTCGATCAAAGCCGCGGCTTTCTAATTCGGTCAGCATACGGGCGTACTCAGTGACGCCGTAACATAGCCCAGGATCCATCTGAAAGATATCAAGATCAGGGCGCGCGCCACCAAACAGCGCGAGGTTTTTAACGTCTTGGCGTGAGAAAAGATTTTCGCCAGTTGCGAGTGCGCCTTTGTATTCTTTGGCGAGCAACGCGTTCAATTCAAAATCTAATGGGTCACCCGCCTCTTCGTACCACAGCAAATCGTAGCCTTGCATCGCCTCGCCATAAGCAGTGGCTTGCTCTAGACTGAAGCGCCCATTGGCATCCACTGCAAGTTTTTTACCGACGCCCGCAATTGTCAGCGCTCGTTCGATGCGCGCCATATCTTCAGCAAGCGTAGCCCCGCCAATCTTCATTTTGAAGCGATCAAAGCCCAAGTCACGATAGCCACTGAACTCTTGTTCAAGTCGACCGGTCTGCTCGCCAGGATAGTAGTACCCACCGGCTGCGTACACCGATACCTTAGGCGAGTAATGTGTACGACCAAAGTGGCGTGCAATCAACGCACTGACGGGCTCGTCATTGAGCTTGGCATTCAAATCCCACACGGCTAACTCTAACCCGCTAGCGGCGTGGGCGCGGTCACCATGCCCCCCGGGCTTTTCATTTTGCATCGCACAAGACAACACTTTCTCTGCACTCAGTTGCCCGTTATCTTGCAACAAGCTCTCGGGTTTGGCTGCTAACAGCCTGGGCGCCATGCGCTGCGCAATGATGCCACTTTGCGCGTAACGACCGATCGAATTAAACGACAGGCCAATCACTGGCTTGCCGTTGCGAACTTGATCTGTCACCAACGCGACCAACGATACCGTGTGGGTCGAAAAATTAATGACTGCATTTGAAACGTTGCTTTTTAAAGGCACCGATTTTTCAAGAATGTTGGTGATTTTCAAGCCGTACCTTTATTCATTTGTTTGGCGCGTCACGTGCGCAGCCGATGACTCTCTCGTGGCACAGCCAAAACGAGCACCTCTTGAGCAATCCATCAGCCTTAACAACCAGCGTCACGCCCTGTGCCACACCGCGCGGCGCAGGGCGCAGCCGAATTACATCAAGAACACGCCCTTACCCGAGCTCTGCTTATCAAACAACTGATATGCCTGTTCGGCTTCACTCAATTTCCAGCGATGCGTAAATAAGCTGTCGACATCGACCTTGCGATCGGCGATGAACCGCGCGCATTCTGCCTGACCATTAGTAGAGAACGTCCAAGAACCGATCAGTGTCACTTGGCGACGCAACATGTCGGGGCTGACATCAAGCGAGACCGAACCACCCTCGCCCACAAAACACGCCTTGCCCCAAGTCCGTACACTTTGTACCGCTTGTTTTCTGGCGTCTGCTGAAGACGAAGCGTCAAGGGTGGCGTGCGCGCCCAAGCCCTGAGTGAGCTGGCGAATCGCCGCGACGACATCGGTACCCTGAGGATTAATCACTTCGCTCGCGCCAAAGGCTTTTGCGCGAGCGAGGCGCTCGGGGCTCACATCCAAAGCGATCACGCGTGCGCCCATTGCCGCAGCTAATTGCGTGGCCGACAAGCCCACAGGCCCTTGCCCAAAAATCGCAATGGTCTGATCACCAGATAAATCTAGGCGCTTTAACGCTCCCCAGGCTGTGCCAGTTCCACAGGCAATGGCCGCGCCGGTCTCAAACGATAATTCAGGAGGCAGTTCAACGATCGTACTGGCTGGGCACTTCATATAACGGGCATGGGCACCATTGCCGGTCGCGCCATAAATCTCGGCGACGCCTTCGTCGCATAACTGCATCCAGCCCGTTGAACAGTGTGGGCAGGCGCCACACCCACGGTAGTGATGACACATCGCACGTTGTCCCAAGTAGGCCTGCTTGGGGTTCACGTTTGAGCCCACCGCCACCACGACACCGCAGGGCTCATGCCCGCCAATGACCGGATCGGCTGCAGCAAAGCCAAGGGCTTTAGTGGCTTCTCCAGGCGCGGCACGATAGTACTTTAAGTCGCTACCGCACATACCCGAAGCCTTGATTTCAAGCACAACCTCGTTGGGCCCGGGTGTGGGGTCAGCGAACTCGCGCATTTCGATTTTTCTATCACCAACAAAGACTAGGCCTTTCATGTTTGATCCTTTTTTGTGTAATGAACTTGTCTCAGATAATTTTTAATTGCACTATTTTTATGATCGTTTAATCGTATAACGCTTTGACTGCATCACGCAGCATCTGCTGATACTCTCGCTGTACAGAAGCTATCAACGTAAGATAAACGGATTTGCCGGTGCACCTTCAGCGTACGAAATCCAGACACTCTTGGTTTCGAGGTACTGCTGAATCGAGGCCATACCGCTTTCGCGTCCAAGACCCGAATGCTTCATACCGCCAAAAGGCATCATGTAACTCACCGCGCGATAGGTGTTGACCCACACCGTACCGGCTTTAAGTGCCGACGACATCCTCATCGCACGACCGATATCGCTGGTCCAAATGCCTGCAGCCAAGCCATAAATCGTATCGTTGGCCATCTGAATAGCATGTGCCTCATCCTCAAAGCCCATGATTGACAACACGGGGCCAAAGACTTCTTCGCGAGCGATACGCATGTTGGGATCAACATCCACAAAAATCGTTGGCTCAACAAACTGACCACCAGGCAAAGCACTGTCAGTGGCTGGGCCACCGCCCAAAATACAACGTGCGCCCTCCGCCTTGGCAATATCGATGTAATCCAGAATTTTTTTATACTGACCTGGCGTGGTCACAGGGCCAATATTAGTATCGGGCAACATCGGGTTGCCTTTGCGTGCCGAAGCGCCGAGAGCAGCAACTTTTTTCGTGAACTCTTCGCGAATCGAGTTTTGCACCAACAAGCGCGAACCCGCGATACACGTTTGACCCGTTGCGGCAAAAATCCCCGAGATCACACCCGCGGCGGCTTTGTCTAAATCGCAATCAGCGAAGACGATATTGGGAGATTTTCCGCCGAGTTCAAGCGACACACGCTTCATTGATTGGGCTGCCTGGGCGTAAATTTTTGCACCCGTTACATCAGAACCTGTGAAGGTAATTTTGGCGACCTGAGGATGATCCACTAATGCAGAACCAGCCTCAGCACCATACCCAGTCACCACGTTAAACACGCCATCTGGAAATCCAGCTTCTTTTGTTAAGGCCGCATACTCGAGCGTGGATACCGAAGCAAACTCTGAAGGCTTAATCACCACAGCGCACCCTGCCGCGATGGCGGCCGCGCACTTCCAGGCGATGAACAATAAAGGTGAATTCCAAGCCGTTAACACCCCCACTACCCCAACCGCTTCGTAGCGAGTAAAGGCAAACATATCGGGCTTATCGATTGGCATCACTGCGCCTTCGATCTTATCGGCTAAACCGCCGTAATAGCGAAACCATTCAGGGTGATAGTTCACTTGCCCACGCATCTCGGCCATTAGCTTACCGTTGTCACGCACTTCGATTTCTGCCAGGCGCTCAGCATGCTTTGTCACCAGATCGGCCAAGCGAACCATCAGCTTGCCGCGTTCAGTGGCAGTCATCTTTGACCAAGGGCCTTCGCGCATCGCACGGGCTGCTGCGGCCACCGCACGATCAACGTCTTGTGCGCAGCCTTGGGGGATACGCGCCCAGGGCTTGCCTTGGTAGGGGTCAATGCTATCGATCCATTTCTTACCGATGGGCTCAACGTATTGACCATCGATGTAGTGATTGTAAGTTTTCATCTGCGTGTCTCGTCTCTTGTCTATCTGTTGCAAAAGTATATTGATCTATTGAAGCAAAGTATTCACATCTTGCGCAATCGTTGTCATCGCTCGATCTGCTGCTTCAACAATATTGTATAGACGAATAAAACCATGAGGTAAGCCCGCCATGCGTCTGGTGATCACTGGTACACCTGCTGAAATTAATTTCTTGGCATACACCTCGCCATCATCGCGCAAGACGTCATACTCTGACGTCAACACCACCGTGCGGGGTAAGCCTTCAATATTCTGTTGCGCCATCGGTGATATTTTTGGATCGCCATGCATTGAAGCCGGCGCATAATGTTCAAAAAACCATTGCATATCACGCTTAGTCAGTTGCATACCATCACTGTAATGTTGATATGACTCGGTGTTGAAATTGTGATCCGTCACAGGATAAATCAACAACTGGCCTTTAATGGCCACGCGACCTAACAACGAATGCGTTGCCACCGCAGCCAAGTTGCCACCTGCACTATCGCCACCAACCAGCAAGGGTACCGTGGCACCCACCAAGTCTTTCATGTGTTCAGACGCCCAAACAATCGCGTCTTCACTATCATTAATCCCTGCTGGAAAAGGATGCTCGGGCGCTAAGCGATAGTCGGGCAACAGCACCGCGCATTGGCTGCGCTTGGCTAATGCACGCGCCATGGCATCAAAGTCGTCAATCGTACCGATGACCCAACCGCCTCCGTGCAGATAAACGATCAAACCCTTAACCTCAGCGCTGGGCACAAACAGTCTTGCGGCCATTGAACCCGCGCGCGCCGGGATCGCTAAATCTTTCACCTGATGGATATCGGGACCCTTACCAAGCGCAGCACGCGTTGCGCCGGTCATATCTCTTGCATCTTGGGGCGACCCCGCAGATAAGGCGGGTCGACCCGCTGCGGCCATTTTGGCAAATAATTGAGCGATCGTTGTATCTAAGGGCATGGCGCGACTCTCTGATTGATAACTTATTTTGTCAAAATTTAGTATGCCGTATCAAATGACGGTAAGTCAGCGAGCCACCCACTCAACACACTGTGCGCAAGCATCTACTATTTGCCACGGCATGTCTCAAGGCCACAGACACAAAAGTCGTGACAAAGCCAGCGGTGATGCACTCTTTACTCGTCTCCGATCACAGTTTTTGTAATGATTTTGATTGAATTTAGCACACTGCCAAAGGGCGGTGAATTCTTGTTTGATGTCGCGATGGGCTTGAGCCTACGAGTCAATCGACAGCACCCCATAAACTAGAAATCGGTATTGCCCACTGACGCTCACCCAAAGGCAAAATCTGCTCGCCGTCGTATAACAAGTACCCACCCTTAAATTTCTCACCGGCGAGTGTGGCTAACCGTTGCAAACCTCTCAGGTCACGCGCTTTTACGCTTGAATGTGACTTCACCTCGATCCCAAGAATGTCACCGGCAGCGTTTTCAATCACAAAATCAACCTCATATTGATCCCGGTCTCGATAATAGAATATTTGATACCGCCCCTCGGCCGTGGTTCGATGCTTGAGCAGTTCACTAAAAACAAACGACTCAAGAATGCTGCCAAAACGACAGCGGTCTTGTGCGAGTACAGCAGGCGTAACGTCGGTCAAAATTGCCAGCAACCCAGAATCAATAAACTGCAACTTTGGCGCTTTTAATACGCGACTGAGTCGGTTATTCGCCCACGAATCCACCCTCTTAAGCAAATACATTTGCTCAAAAATACCGACATATTTTGAAACTGTTTTTTGATCAAGCCCAAGTTGACCACCCAGTTGTGTGAGATTGCATACCTGCCCAGATGTTTGAGCCAAGGCACTCAAGAACTTGGGCAACTGATCTAATTTTTCGACATTGACCAGGTCGCGCACATCGCGCGCAAGAATGGCGCCCGTGTATTGCAATCCCCAAGCAGTCCTTCTGCGAGCCGTGGGTCGCGCCACAACCTCGGGATAGCCTCCGCGTAGCGCTCGTTCAACCAAGGTCTGAACAACCGCGATCGGCCTTGACTGGAGGACTTTTCCAGCAAAAATACTGTCAAGCCAGTTGGCATTCGCCCCATTCATTTCACTTTGTGACAGTGGCAACAGGCACAGGGTTTCCATCCGGCCAGCAAGCGAATCCGCCGCAGTCGGCAAGGCCATGAGGTTGGCGGAACCTGTGAGTAAAAATCTGCCAGCTCGACGATCTTGGTCGACCGACTTCTTGATTGCCAGAAGGAGTTCGGGCGCACGTTGAATCTCATCAATCACCGCACGATCTAACCCTTTAACAAATCCCTCGGGATCACGCCGAGCCGATAACAGGGAAGCAGCATCGTCTAACGTCACATAGCGCATGGCGGCGCCTGCCATATGCCGCACAAGAGTGGTCTTGCCGGCCTGACGTGGCCCTAAGATTAAGACCACAGGAGTATCGAGCAAGGCCTCGCAGATGCGAGGCTCAATTAATCGTGGAAATGGAGGTATGTGATTGATCATAAACCACATTATAACGGCAAATTCGGATTATTATCCCGGCAGATTAGGAATAAAAGTCCGACAGACTTCGATTCGCTACTCAGGTTTAATCCCAGCATCCTTAGCAACCTTGCCCCAGCGTGCTTGCTCTTTTTGGATATAGTCGCCGAATTGTTCGGGGGTCCAGGGCGTTGGTACCGCGCTAAATTGAGCAAACTTTTCAGTGACCTCGGCAGATGCCAAGACTTTATTCATCGCTGCGTTAATCTTTTTAACGATGTCTTTTGGGGTGCCTGCGGGTACCAAGATGCCCTGCCAAGAACTGATGTCTACGCCCGAGTAGCCTGACTCATTGACGGTCGGGATATTAGGTGCAACTTTTGAGCGCACCGGTGTCGTGATTGCCAGACCGCGCGCCTTGCCCGAGGCCACCTGAGGATAGATACTTGAGAACGGATCAAACAAGACTTGAATCTGCCCACCTATTAAATCTGTGACAGCTGGCGCACTCCCTTTATACGGAATGTGATTCATCTTGATGCCCGCAAGCCCAGAAAAAAACTCAACGGCCAAATGAATGGAAGTGCCCGCCGTGCCGTAATTTAATTTACCTGGATTGGCTTTCGCATAGGCAACCAACTCGGCCAGAGTCGCAGCAGGTACGCCCGGGTTTACTGCGATCAACAGAGGTTGCACCGCCACCATACCAACTGGATCAAAGCTTTTCAAAGGGTCGTAATTCAGCTTGGCCATCGTCCATTGGTTAATCGCCATGGTACTGATGTTGCCCATCACCCAGGTATAGCCATCCGCGGGGCTACGCGCGACCACCTCGGCGCCGATCGCCCCACTCGCACCCGCGCGATTTTCAGCGACCACCGTTTGACCGAGCTCATCGGTGAGCTTGGCTGCCATGGTTCGGGCCACAATGTCAGTCACGCCAGCCGGTGGGAAAGGAATCACCAGTTTGATGCTGCGCTCTGGGTAAGTCTGCGCCTGTACGGCGAAGGCGCTTAAAACCAAAGCGATTGCTGCCGTTTGCTTGATGACGAATTTGCCAATCGTTGGGATATGCATAGTGATGTCTCGGTTATTTTTAGGTATTGCCAGCAATGCTAACGAACAATGCGCAGGCGTTCAAGACTAATTGCACGGCTAATCACTCGAAAAGACAATTTGGAGGGTATGTCCTAGCCGCTAACGACTCATCACACAAAGAATATGCTGCGGCTATACCCTAGTCGATCTTCACTGGTCACACGAAAACACAATATCGGTGCCGTTATCGCCCTCATACAGATCCCCCACAAACGCCAGCCCAATCCATTCCCAGCCATGCTCAGACAACCAGTCTTGATAGACCTGATCTGACAAATCGCGGGTAGCCGGCATCTCAAAACGAACCGTCACGCTTAAGGTCAGGCCCTTTTCATCGCCGTCCATTGCCCATTCGGTGTTGTCTTCTGTCAGGGCGACTTCAATGACACCCGTATTGCGCCCAAGCGACAAGCCCTGCTTCTTGAATAAGCCACCCGTGAAATAGTTGACGTCAAGCTGCAGCGGCTGTAAAGCCTGCCAGGCCGCCTGCTTGAGTCGCTTGCGCTCAGCCGGGCCTGAGGCAGCATTGGCTGCCAGCAACAATTCAGACGCGTCGCTGATCTTGCCGTAATCCTCATCATCATCAATCTCATCCTCAGGGGGCAGATTGATTTTCAAACCTGTGATGGTCCATTCAAATTTGGCGATTCTGGTCATGGTGATGAGCTAACGATTATTTGGTGAAAAAGATGACTGCATTATGCCCTGAAGCTGCGCAAAGGGTAAAAAGACGCGTTGGCGGTCTCCTGTTGCAATTTCTTACAACCTGAAACGCGATTGATCGCTAAAATTTAGCTATCTGACTTATTTTTGCCTTACCAAGGAGGCTCACGGTGAAATCTTTACGCTCACTATTCACGAAATTATATTTTTCAGCTCACAAACCTTTTAAAAAAGAGGGTCGAGCCAAGCTGTCTAAAGAAGCCTATACACAACACGACTTTTCCCGAGTTATGGCCGATATGCGTCTAATTGGCCAAGATTTGAACAACACAACAAAGCGTGCCTTGGATCAGTATGGTCAGTCGTCATACTAAGGCGCACTCGCGCGATCGATTGAATCTGCTCATCGACGCAACGAGCATCGTCGCGTGCACACGCTCATTTTCTCCGAGCGTTTAATGAGCATTTTTTGTGCGCTCGTTGTTGCGCTCGCAGGCTTGGCCTCAGCCTTATATTGCGCCATCATCAATAAAGAAATCGCCGCCTCCGTGCTCGGAGGGGCGACTCTAGTTGGTATGGTGACCGCTTTTATTGCTGGCAAAAAACCAGCCGAGAAAACGACTTAGCGGGCCAATACCATACCGCGGTATCCCTCTGCTGCCACTTGGTCGCAGATGACGCGATATTTATCTAAGCCGGCAACGTAAGGCATAAACACCCTTGGTTTGCCTGGGATGTTGGCACCGACATACCAAGAATTTGCCAACGGATACAGGGTTGAGTCGCCGACTTCATTCACGTGCTTAACCCACTTCTCTTCTGCATCCAAGTCAGCCTCGACACGCGCGTATTGATTCTCTTTGACATATTTGAGCAGATCAAAAATCCAATCCACGTGCTGCTCAATCGCCGAAATCATATTGGTTTTGACCGACGGGCTACCGGGGCCTGTGATGATCAACATGTTCGGAAAACCAGCTGTCATCAACCCCAAATAGGTCTTGGGGCCTTCTGACCATTTTTTACGCAACTCGGCACCGTCATTGACTTGAATGTCGATATCCATAATCGCGCCAGTCATTGCATCAAAGCCTGTTGCAAAGATGATGGCATCAAACTCGTATTCGGCTTCAGTGGTTTTGATACCTTTCTCGGTGATCTCAACGATCGGAGCATTTTTGATATTGACGAGCGTGACGTTTGGTCGATTGAACGTCTCAAAATAATCGGTATCTAGCGGCAGGCGCTTCGTGCCAATATAGTGATCATTGGGGCATAAGATCTCTGCGACCTTGGCGTCTTTGACGATCGTACGAATTTTTCGGCGCACAAACTCAGACACCGCCTCGTTGGCGTCTTTATTGACCAGCAGATCTTTGTACGAGTACAAAAAGCTGATGTTGCCGCCGGTGTTCCACTTTTTCTCAAAGCTCTGTTCGCGAGCTTCTTCAGAATCTTCAAGGACGTTTTTAGTCGGTGGCGGATAGCCAGAAATCCCAAAGGGTGTTTTATTGGCTTCAGCGCGCGCCTCTTTATAGCGGGCCTTATGCTTTTTGATGGTTTCTTCAGGCAGTTTGTAATTCACAGAGGGCACGCTGAAGTTTGCAGTACGCTGAAACACATGCAAATGTTTGGCTTCTTGAGCCACCACCGGAATCGTTTGAATACCCGACGCGCCGGTACCGATGATACCTACGCGCTTGCCGGTGAAATCAACTTTGTCGTGCGGCCATTGACCGGTGTGGTACCACTTACCTTTAAAGTTGTTCAGCCCTTTAAAGTCGGGCACACGCGGCAGAGACAAATTGCCAGACGCCATGATGCAGAAGTTGGCCGACACGACCTCACCAGCGGTTGTGGTTAAGGTCCAGTTATTTGTCTGGCGATTAAACACCGCGGATTTGACCCGTGTGTTGAACTGAATATCACGGCGCAAATCAAAACGATCAGCAACGTGGTTGGCGTACTTCAAGATATCTGGCTGCGCGGCAAAACGCTCGGGCCACTCCCACTCTTGCTGCAAGTCGTCTGAAAACGAATAAGAATACTCAAGACTTTCAACGTCGCAACGCGCACCGGGATAGCGATTCCAATACCAGGTGCCACCAACGCCATCGCCTGCCTCAAGCACTTTGACGCGAAGCTTGAGTTCACGCAAGCGGTGTAGTGTGTACATCCCGGCAAAACCCGCGCCAATTACGACGACATCATATTGCGAGGCTGGTGCTGCTGAAGTCATTGCTGTATCTCCGATCTAGCTGTTTTAAATTCGACTGTTTCAACTACGAGGTTTGGCAGGCCACTTCGGTCTTCACCACGTTCTGATCAAAACCGCCCATATTCTGTGTCTATAGTCTAAACGGATTTTGATAGATGCCCAAGTCTCACAAGACTGTGCGCCGCAATTTTAATTTTTCATAGCAAACATTGCATCTTGCGGCACTGCAGCATGACACTTGGATAACTTGAGATCTGACGATAAATACGGGATCGTTCGCTGCGCTAAACCATGCAGTCAGTCAAATCTTGCAGGCTCTGCCAAGCACAACAGATCACATTTTGGACTTTCAGCCTTGGGCAGGCCGTCGCATCTTGCACTTTCTGCAAAACCCAGTAATCTAGTCCTCACAACTCAGGATCCCCCACAAATAGCGTGTCGTAAAAAAACCGGATCCATACAAACTGACCGAGACAGCCATGACAGCCAATAGACTCTTCTCATTGATCGCCTTAGCGACCGCTTTAAGCACGACTCACATCGTGCAGGCCGCGGATCCCGCGACAAACTACCCTTCTCAAACCGTCAAAATCGTCGTCCCGTATACGCCGGGCGGTATCACTGATTTACTAGGCCGTGCGTTAGCCAGCCGCTTAGAAAAAAAGTGGGGGCAATCAGTTGTTGTCGAAAATAAATCAGGTGGCTCTGAGGCCATCGGGGCTGCGTTTGTTGCCAAAAGTAAACCAGATGGATACACCGTTTTTATTGCGAGTGACGCTGCGTTTTTAGTGAATCCGCTGCTTAGGAAAGGCCTGAACTACAACCCCGAAACAGACTTTGAGCCAATTATGCGCTTAGCGGAAGGCTTGGCCTTCTTCGTGGTGAGGCCAGACCTGAACATCAGCAGCTTAAAAGATCTGTTGGCGCTGGCTCAGGCGAAGCCCGGGCAAGTGACTTTTGGATCTGAAGCCGTCGGTAGCCCGTCAGAGTTTCGTATGCGACTCTTGGGCGGCCTGACTGGAGGGTACAAAATGAATCACATTCCGTACAACGGAATGGTACCTATCATCAGCGACATGCTTGGCGGACGGGTCGATAGCGCGTGGCTGCCACCCCACTTAGCCAGACCGCAAATTGAGGCAAAAACCTTACGGCCCCTCGCCACGAATGGTACTAAACGCAATTGGATGTTTCCAGAGGTGCCGACTCTCACCGAGCTGGGTTTTAACCAGACCGATTTAAGTTTCAAAATGATGATGGCGGCCCCAGCGGGTACCCCAAAACCTATCGTCGATAAGATTGCACGCGATGTGCTTGAGGTGATGCAAACGCCAGACTTCAACGAAAAATACGTGCACTTTAACGGCTACACCGGCATCGCAAGTTCACCTCAAGAGTTTCAAGATTACTTGGTAAAAACACGACCATTTCTCAAACAGATGGTCAAAGATGCCGGCTTTGAACCGCAATAAGGTCGTACGACTTACACCACCTCGTACTTCATGCGCTTAACCTTTGACATGTCTGTCCCTTCAATGCGGATCAGACTTGTCGAGCCTTTGCGCTCGGGTGCGTGTAGATCGCCTTCGTTGTACACATGCGCAATGCCGGGGGTCAGTGCGTAAGACTTGGTGACCTTTACCTTGCCAGGTTTGTCGGCACTGGCCTCTTCAATTTTTTGATAATCACGCATTTCGGTTGTACCGCGCGCTTGGCCATAGATCGCCCAAGAATGTGCATGGTCGTGCGGATCAGAGCTCTTTGGCCCTAAATAATGATGGGCCACAATGACAAAGCCTAATTCAGGATCTTCATAAATAATTTCGCGCTCGCCAGTGGTGGGAGTGAGGTGCTTGGCAATAAAAGCCTCATCTAGCAAGACGCCTTTTAACGCCTCAGCGACTTTTTGACGCCCAGCAGGGCCAGGATTGTTTTTGAGCAAATCGTGACACTGACTAGCAAATTGTTCGATTGTGTGACCCATGGCTGCTGACCCCTTTGTTATTTTGGATAACATGATGTTAACTCAAACATTATATTTAACCGACTGCGCGTAAATCCTCTCCGTTCAGGGGAAGTATGTGAACAACAATCTATACTTAGCCAACAACAAGAGAGACAAAGCATGCGCGTACCTTCACTTCGCCCGAACGCAGTCAATGTGAATTGTCTGTTGTCACTTGTTATTTTTATTTTTATCGCTCTCGGTGCAAACACCACCTGGGCTCAAACCAGTTACCCAGAGCGGCCGATTCGCCTGATCGTGAGTTTTGCTGCCGGCGGGCCAACCGATATCTTCGCGCGACTGGTTGCGGTACGACTTGAAAAAGAATTGGGACAACCCATCATCGTCGAAAACAAACCCGGTGGCGGCTCGAACATTGGTTCTGAGTTTGTCGCACGTGCCAAGCCCGATGGCTACACCCTGCTGTTAGGAACAATCGCCAACACTACCAACATGGCGTTATACAAAAACTTGGGGTACGACACCGAACGTGATTTTGTTCACATCACGCAGATTATGTCGTCGCCTAGCATCTTGGTCGTCAATAACAATATCCCAGCAAAAAATTTAGCCGAATTGATTGCCTATGTGCAGGCCAACCCAGGCAAGCTAAGCTATGCATCTTCGGGTGCGGGTGGCTTGCAGCATCATGCTGGTGAACTACTGAAGCTGAGAGCCAATTTAGATATGTTGCACATCCCGTATAAAGGTGCTGCCCCTGCACTCACAGACGTCGTGGGGGGCAATGTCGCCATGGGCTTTAAGACAGCGAGCGGTGTGATGCCAACTATCTTAAATGGCAGGGTCAGAGCGATTGCCGTCGCGGGCCGTCAACGCTTGGCGCAATTACCCGACCTTCCCACGATGATTGAAGCTGGCATGCCCGATTTTGAAGCCGATTCTTGGAATGGCTTGTTCGCACCTGCCGGTACCCCACCAGACATCATCGCAAAGCTTGCAAAGGCCACTATCGCGATCTTGAAATCAGACGAAATTGCAGAAAAATTTGCAACAATCTCGGCTACCCCAGTCGGAAGCACACCCGAGCAATTCAAACGGTACGTGCATGAAGAGGTTATGAAATGGGGACAAGTGGCAAAGCAGGCTGGGGTGACAATTGACTAGGTCCACTTAACCCACGTTGCGCATCCAAGCATGGCCATTGGCTTAGCCCGGCGTAGCGCGCCCAAGCCTGACCATCGTTGTGCCAACCTTTAAGTGCGCCAGCGAGGGCATGACCAAGACCGTATGATCGTAAGGCGCGACGATCACTTCATCGCCGTCATAGGCGATAGGCTCGCCAGCTTTGGCAATCACTTGCAAGCCCTTCACGGTGCCGGCAAATCTAAACGACAAACTTTTCGCGACCACCGCCTGTGTCACATTGATGGTTGTCTGGGCAGTGGGTTGTATTCTTAAACGCGGCTCGACAAAGGCAGCATCGACCACACCCGTTGTTTGTAAGAACCGCAGAGTGGTATCAATCGCGACGTCAACGCTTGAGTGCTCCCAGTGCTGACCGCACTCGATCAAGAGCGCAGTTTGAGGTGCCTGTGGATCGCCGAAAGCCCCTCTCTCGATCATGCGAAGCCCAGCGGGATGCCCTGTGTCAATTAACAAATTTTGCGGCACTTTCATCTTGCGTGCAAAGGCAGCACTTTTTTCACCACCTTGACCCGTCGCACCACAAACCATAATTGGGGCACAGGGCTCACTCATCGAATGAATATCTAAAACAAAATCTGCCGCATCGACGAACTTCAGCAATTCTCTGGCACGGCGCAGCTCGGTCGAGTTTCTGGTGCCTTTTAGAGTCTCGTCTGACCAAACACGGTTGAAATCTTCATCTACGTAGCGACTGCGATTGGGATTGCTGGTATCCCAACTGGCAAACGCCTCAATATTCGCAAAGATAAAGGTAAGTCGACCCGCCATGGGACGCACGCCTTCACGAAATAAATAATCAAGCGCAATCGCGCCGCATAACTCGTTGCCGTGCGTCAAGGCTTGCACCAGCACGTGCGGACCAGGCTTGCCCGAATCAAACGTAGTGACGTAAGGCGTACCCGTATTGCCAGCCTCATAACTCGAGATGTCAGGCGGAGTCAATTCGATGCGGTAAGTCGGCGAAGGCGAAGGTGAAGACATGATAACGACCTAAAAATGTTTACGAATTTAAATGACACGCAGACCAATGACCGCTTGAGAGCTCGCGCAGAGGCGGCGCTTGCTCAGCGCACACGGGCTTTGCGTGAGGACAGCGCGGATGAAAATGACAGCCGGTTGGTGGTGACAACGGCGAAGGGATTTCGCCCTTGATCGGGGTGTAATCAATATTTCGGCAATCAAGTCTGGGGACTTCTGCCAGCAAGGCTTGCGTATACGGATGATTCGGATGCGCGTGCAACTCGGTGGTTTGACCGATTTCAACCACACGCCCAAGATACATCACCACAACGCGATCAGCAATGTGACGCACGACACCCAGATCATGGCTAATAAATAAATAGGTCAGCGACAAACGTTCGCGCAAATCCATAAACAGGTTCAGAACCTGCGCCTGAATCGAGACATCCAGCGCAGCGACAGCCTCGTCGCACACCAACAGCGTCGGCTCAACTGCCAACGCGCGCGCGATGCCAATTCGTGCACGTTGCCCACCCGAAAACTGATGCGGAAAGCGTCTGACATACGAGGCGTCAAGACCGACTTGCTCAAGCAGCTGTGCGGCCTGTTCTTTCGCTTGACTTGCAGCAATCAAGCCATGCGCGAGGGGCGCTTCGACAATCGCATCGCCAACGCGCTTGCGTGGGTTCAGCGAGGCGAAGGGGTCTTGAAAAATCATCTGAATCGTAGGTCGCACACCTGGCGCATAGTTGAGCGGTTGGCCCTCAAACAATACCTCGCCTTCGGTCGCTTTGTGCAAACCCGCGATCACACGGCCCAACGTCGATTTGCCACAACCCGACTCACCCACCAAACCAATGACTTCACCGGCCGCAATTGAAAACGATACCTGATCGACTGCGTGAACTGTTTGAGCCGGAGCAGCAAACCCAAACTTTGCGGCCATGCGTTCAATCAAGTCTGGCGAAGTCGTGAATCGTTTACTCACCTTTCGTAAGTCTAGAAGAGGCACGCTGACACTCATCGCTTAACCCCTGTCAACGGTCGTACACAACGCACCATGTGCTCGTGCTCAAAGTGTTGAACCGGAGGATCCATTGCGCAGTCTGCCTGCGCATAGCTGCAGCGATTGCGAAACGCGCACCCTTGGGGACGATTCACCAAAGAGGGCGTCATCCCCGGGATCTGGTGCAAACGCTGACCGCGTTCGCTATTCGCTGGAACAGAATCCAGCAAGCCGCGTGTATAGGGGTGCAGGGGCGTATTTAGCACCTGTTCAACCGTACCGCTTTCAACGATTCGCCCTGCATACATGACCGCCACCCGCTGGGCCAAGCCCGCCACCACGGCTAGGTCGTGTGTAATCCAAATTAAAGCTGTGCCCGTCTCGCGGGTTAAGCGTTGCATTTCAAATAAAATCTGGCCCTGCACAGTGACATCTAACGCGGTCGTCGGCTCGTCAGCAATAATTAACGCCGGCTTTAATAAGAGCGCGATTGCGATTGCCACGCGTTGTCGCATGCCACCAGAAAACTGATGTGGGTACTGCTTGAGTCGTTCGTCTGGAGAGGCGATACCCACTTGCACTAGAACTTCACGACAGCGGGCGCGCGCCTCTTCAGCCGACATCGACCGGTGCGCTTGAATCGTCTCGATCATTTGCGTGTCGACACGTAAGACGGGATTCAGCGTCATCATCGGATCTTGAAAGATCATCGCTAAACGGTCACCGCGTAGCTGACGCAGCCTCTCGTCGCTTGCGCCGACCAACTCAGTTCCCTCAAACAAAATGCTGCCCTGCGTAATCTTGCCAGGCGCATCGATCAGACCCAAGATTGAAAATCCAGTGACAGATTTACCAGAACCAGATTCGCCAACCAAGCCCAGGATTTCGCCTGGTTGCACCCGCAGACTGACATCATCGACAGCGGGTAGCAGACCTTGACGAGTCGAAAACTCAGTGCGAAGCGAAGTAATTTCTAAAAGTGACATAAGGCTCATCGTGCTAAGCGTGGATTCAGAACGTCTCGCAGTTGATCGCCAACCAGATTAATCGCCACAATCGTGAGTAAGAGCGCGACACCTGGATAGACCGAAATCCAATACTTACCCGACAACATGAACTCATAGCCATTAGAGATTAACAAGCCCAACGAAGGCTCAGTGATCGGCAAGCCTAAGCCCAAGAAGGATAAGGTCGCTTCGAGCGCAATGGCGTGAGCCACTTGCACCGTGCCCACCACGATCAAGGGTGGCAGCGTGTTTGGGATCAAATGTTTGAGCAGCACGCGCCACGTGGGCAAACCCAAGCCTCGAGCGGCTTCCATGTACTCTTTGTTGCGTTCGACCAAGGCTGCTGAACGGGCGGTACGTGCGTAATAAGCCCACTGAACGGTGATGAGCGCAATGATCACCTTTTCGACACCTGAACCCAGTACTGCGATCAAAATCAGAGCCACCAAAATGGCCGGAAATCCCAACTGGATATCAACGATACGCATCAGGATTTGTTCATAGCGTCCACCAAAAAAAGCCGCGCTGACCCCTAAACTTGCGCCAATTGCTAAGGCGATGACCCCACTCACCACGCCCACGAGTAAGGACACCCGCAGACCGTACAAAATCGCCGACAACATATCGCGGCCCATGCCATCAGTGCCCAGTAAAAATATCGAACCCATCATCGACTTAGAACCTGGGGCTAATTTCGAATCCATCAAATCAAGTTTTGATAAATCGTAGGGATTTTGTGGCGCTATCCAAGGCGCAAACAGTGCCAACAAAAGCACCATCAATAAAAGAGCTAAGCCGCACACCGCAATCCGCGATTGCATAAAGTCGCGCACGAATTGGCGCCAGGGCGTCTCGTCTACAAGCTGCGTGGATAAAGGGGAAGTCGTCACAAAAACCTGTTTGGTTAGTTCTTGGCAGCGGTTAAACGCACGCGAGGATCAAGTATTGAGTACAGAATATCAATCACCAGATTAATAAACACGAACATCAAGACGGTAATCATCAAATACGCCACAACAACCGGGCGATCGAGTTGAAAGATCGAATCAATGACCAACTTACCCATACCTGGCCAGGCAAAAATCGACTCGGTCACAATCGCAAAGGCAATCACAGACCCTAACTCAAGACCGATCACCGTGACCAAGGGGATCATGATATTTTTTAACAAATGCACACCCAACACACGAGACTTGCGCAAGCCTTTGGCGCGCGCAAAACGCATGTAATCAAGCAATACATTTTCTCGAACCTGAGCCCGCGTCAAACGAATGATCAGACTGAGTTTGAATAAAGCCAGATTAATACCGGGCAGCAAGGCGTACTTCAGGCCATCCCAGTGCACGATCGATAGCTGCATTCCTAAAAACTCGGTGGTTGGGCCGCGACCCGTTGAGGGTAACCAGCCCAACTGCACGGCAAAAAGCATGATCAACATCAACCCAACCCAAAAGGTCGGCAAAGAAAAGCCGACAATCGAGATGGCCATGATCCCCTTGGCGATTCTGCTATCAGGCTTTAACCCCGCATACAAACCGAGAGGGATACCCACGAAAATAGAGATGAGCATCGCTACCGTGGCGAGCTCGAGTGTGGCGGGCATGCGCTCAAAGATGACTTCAAGCGCCGGACGACCGTAGACAAAACTCTTGCCTAGATCGCCACTCGCTGCGTTTTTGACAAACAACAGATATTGCATCCAGCCAGGCTTGTCTAGCCCTAGTGCGACGCGAGCGCGCTCACGCTCGATCTGATCAGCCTCTGGGCTAATCAGAATCTCAACCGGATCCCCAATCACGAATAAACCGGCAAATACCAACAAGGATGTGACCAGCAACACTAACGCTGTTTGCGACAAACGTCGCAAGATGAATACGAACATTATTTTTTAAGCTTCGCTTCTTGCGCTAGTGTGTACTGATCGGCGCGAGCCACATACGTCACATTCGACTTGGTGGCCCAAACTGAAACCTCGTAGTGCAAAGGTATCAATCCCATCTGCTCAATGGCTTTTTCGCTTGCCTGCGCAAGTTTCGCCCGACGTTTTTCTGTGTCGATCTCAACAGCAGCTTCGGCAATCAAGACGTCAAGTTCGGCGTTCGAGAAGCGTCCACGGTTAGCGGCTCCAAAACCCGTTTTTGCATCAAATGTGCCCAATAAAGAACGCAAAGGCGAACTCGTATCGCCGCTTGAGGCGCCCCAACCCGCTAAGATGGTTGAAAACTCAAGCTTTGAAGCGCGCGTGAAGAAAATATTCGACGGCATCGTCTCGAGCTTCGTCACGATCCCGACCCGCGTCAAAAATTGCGCGATGGCCTGGGCAATCTTTTCGTCGTTGATGTAACGATTATTTGGGGAATGCAAGGTCAACTGAAAACCATTCGGATAGCCAGCTTGCGCCAATAATTTTTTCGCACCCTCGGGGTCATATTTATCGACCTTCAGGTTTTTACTTGTGCCAAAAAACTGCTCTGCTAATAACTGACCTGCTGGCACGGCGACTGTTTCCATGATGCGATCAACGATCGCCTCACGATTAATCGCCATCGACATCGCACGCCGCACGCGAGGATCGGTCAAAGGATTGGCATTTTCCATCGGCTTGCCATCGGCAGTGCGCACAAAAGGCGAGTTCTGCGTACGATTTGAATCCATATGCAAATAGATCAAACGGTTAGACACGACCTGCGCCACCGCTAAATTTTTGTCACCCATGAGGCGCTTAACGTCAGAGGTCGGCACGTTCTCGATCATCTGCAGATCGCCGGCAAGCAAAGCCGCGACTCGGGTGGCATTGTTTGCCACCATGCGCATCTGCACGCGTGTCCAGTCGGGTTTTTCACCCCAGTATTGATCGTTGCGTACCAACACGACTCGGTCGCCAGGCTTGTATTCAGCAAATTTAAAAGGCCCTGTACCGATCATTGCCTTACCACTGTTGAATTCTTCTGTGGTGGCTGACTCTGCAATCGCCTTGGGCAAAATGCGCACTGAGGTCAGGTCGCTGGCCAAGCCTGGGTTAGGTGCAGCAGTCTTCAAGATGACCGTATGCTCGTCAGGTGCAGTCGCCTCAACAATTGATCGCACAAACACCGCGAACGAGGCCGGGCTATTCGGTACGTTCGGAACGCGCTTAAGCGAGGCTAAAACATCGGCGGCAACAAAGGGCGAGCCATCATGCCATTTCACGCCTTTTCGCAACTTAAACTCGTACGTTAAGGGATCAAGATTACGCCAGCTTTCGGCTAAACCAGGCTTGATATTCTGAAACTCATCGGTTGAGAGCAAATCCTCAAACACATTGAGTGAGAGCGCGTTATTAGGCGTCAGATTGTGATAATGCGGATCGAGAGACGTGATGGGCGCTGACAAACCGATCGTCAGTTCAGCAGCGCTGGCAAATAGGGCGTTACCCGCAAACAAAGTTGCAATCAGTGCACGAGACGTACGTTTTAGAATTCGCATGTCAAACATCCCTCAATGAATAATCGCCAAATTATAGGGGGCATCGTCAAATTATTGTCATTTTTTTGACGACAACAATTGGGTTGAGGACCAGAGCCCTAGCGCAAACCCTTAGATCTTGCAGAACCGAGAGAACAAGAGAAAAAGTCTCCAAAATCGCACCCACCGTGCAGCAAACGGGATATATTTCAAGGACTCAATCATTGGGAAAAAAAATGAGCAACACACTGCGTCTTTTAACTTTCGCCATCTTATCTTTGGCTGCAGGCTCGCCTAGCGCCTGGGCTTCCGATTACCCCACCAAAGCGATTCGATGGATCGTACCCTACCCACCTGGTGGCACAACGGATGTGCTGGCTCGCATCATGGCGCAGCGGCTGACTGAAACCTTGGGTCAACCCGTGGTGGTTGAGAACAAGCCAGGCGCAGGCAATAACATCGGTACCGAGCTTGTCATTAACTCTCCGGCAGACGGCTACACAATGCTATTGGTAAATCCGGCCAACGGCATCAACGCCTCACTGTATAAGAATCTGTCTTATAACTTTATCCGCGATATCGCACCGGTTGCGGGCTTAGTGCGTACACCAAACGTGATGGTCGTCACAAATAATGTGCCCGCTAAAACCGTCGCTGAGTTTATTGAATATTGCAAAGCCAATCCGGGCAAGGTCAATATGGCCTCGTCGGGCAGCGGCACCTCTACCCACCTCTCTGGCGAATTATTCAAATCCATGACGGGCTGCAATATGCTGCATGTGCCGTACAAAGGTGCAGGCCCTGCCCTGATCGATTTGACCGCCGGTCAAGTCCAAGTGTTTTTTGATAACCTGCCCTCTTCTGTGCCCCACATCAAAGGTGGTCGCATCCGTGCGCTCGGCGTAACCTCTGAAGGCATCGAGCCCTCTGCACCCGAGTTGCCGACAGTCGGTGCAACGGTCAAAGGATACGAAGCCACCGCCTGGTTTGGCATCGGCATGCCGAAGAACACGCCAAGCGCTGTCATCGCAAAAATGAACGCCGAGGTCAATAAGGCCCTCGCAGAACCCGCGCTGAAAAAACGTTTGGCTGAATTAGGTGGGGTCTCAATCGCGGGAACCCCGGCCGATTTTGGCAAAGTCATCGCTGCTGAAACTGCGAAGTGGGCCAAGGTGGTCGAGGCGTCTGGTGCCAAGGTAGAGTAAGCGGCAAGCGTGCCTAACTCGTTACGTTCAGCAACAACGTCGCCCTTTCGTAATCTGCTAGCTGTGCTGGCCGTAGGGCTAGGTGCCTCGGTCGGCCCACTTGATTTCGCCGTCAACGTCGCGTTTCCGGCGATCTCGGCGGCGTTTCAAATTCAAACTCAAACCATTCGCTGGGTCGCACTTTTCTATGTGCTGACTTACGGCAGTCTGGTGTTGTGGTTTGGTGCGTTGGGCGATCGTATCGGCCACTTACGTGTCTTTCGACTGGGCTTGGTGTTGGGCGCAATGGCTTTCGCGTTGTGCGCCGTTTCACCGTTTTACAGTTGGCTGTTAGCCGCGCGCGTGCTGCAAGGGATCTCGGCAGCGCTAATTTTGTCGTGCGGCCCAGCCTTAGTCACCTTTCTCTACGCCGAACACGAGCGCACGCGGGCCTTGTCGATGTACGGCAGCATGGCCGGCTTAGCAACGGTTGCAGCGCCCCTGATTGGCGGCTACAGCATTGCCTGGATGGGCTGGACCGGCGTCTATTGGATTCGTGTGCCGATTGTTTTAGTCGCGTTGGCGTGTTTGGCGCTTTACAACCCGCGCTTGCAACACGCGGGGCATGGCGTAGCCGGCGCTACTAAAAAAACTGAATCGCTGTCAACCATTCAATTGTTACTCAATACCTTGCGTAGCAATTCAAACTTTGGCTGGGTCAACGCGTCTTGCGTCATCGTTCAATTATGTAGTTTTTCGATCCCACTCATTTTGCCTTACTACCTCATTCGGGTACTGCACTGGGACTCTGCCCAAAGCGGTGGCTTATTGGTGGCATGGGCACTCGGTGGCTTAGCTGGGGCGGCTGCCACACCGGCGCTCGTCCGGCGCTTCAGACTGAATCAAACCGGTTTAATCTCTGCCTGCTTATGCTGCTTGGGCTTGCTAGCCATGTGCTTCTGGTCATCGTCAGTGTCAGTGCTGTTCATGGTGTTGAGCATCGCGGTACAAGGAGCGGGTCTCGGGCTTTTTCAAGTTGTTTATTCTGACTGGATGATGGCTGACTTACCGCTTCGGTCACGAGGCGTCGCGGGCAGTCTCGCTGTCTTGACTCGTATGCTGGGGATTGTCACGGGCGCAGTTTGTTGGCTGTGGCTGGTAGATCGTGGGGAAGCCAGTGCGCTGGCTGCAGGGCAAGCTCCTGAGGCTGCTTTTTTAGCTGGATACCAACAATTACATTATGTTGTTGCAAGCGTAGCGGTCGGTTTCTTTACCCTCAGTTGCTTCAAACGCGGCTTGTGGTTTCGCGCTGCACCTGCGCCCTAGACAGCGATCTTTTGAAATTCATGCTTAGCGTCAAAATTTAAAATTCATGTTTGAACGTAAAGCTAAAAAGTCACAGTCATGAAACAACTTCTAATCATCTTTCATTCGATCACCGGAGGCTCTGAGCAAATCGCTCGGGCAGTGGCGCAAGGCGCACGAAAAGAACCAGAGATCGAAGTCATTTTGCGGCAGGCGCAACACGTGCAGCCCGAGCATCTGCTGTCAGCGAGTGGCTACATCTTTGTTGCGCCCGAAATGCTAGGATCGCTCAGTGGGATCATGAAAGACTTTTTTGATCGAACTTTTTACCAAGTGCTCGACGAGCTCAACGGACGCCCCTACGCGGCCTTAATCTGCGCTGGCAGTGATGGGCAAGGTGCCCTACGACAACTCGAAAAGATTGCAACCGGTTGGCGTCTAAAAAAAGTCACCGAGTCAAAAGTGGTCTTGACCCGAGCACAAACCAAAGAAAAGATTCTTCAGACCAAGACCCTTGACCAACACTCGTTACAGACCAGTGAAGAACTTGGCATTTTTTTCTCAAGCGCCTTAGCGCTTGCAGTGTTTTAGCAGCAAAGATAACGTCAGCGATACAAACACCATATCAAAATACTTTCTGAGATCAGGAGCAATCATGAACCAACAAGAACCTTTGAAAAACAAGATCATGTCGGGCCAAACCGTGCCAGGAGCCATGATCTTTGAATTTTTTTCACCCGGTGTGTCAAGTATTTTGGTGAATGCCGGCGCAGAGTTTGTGCTCTACGACATGGAACACACTGGCCTAAGTTTTGAAACCTTAAAGTGGCTCTTTGCTTCGTGTCGCGGTTTACCAATTACGCCGATGGTACGGGTGCCACGCGGCGAATACACTTGGCTAGCTCGCGCCCTCGACTTAGGTGCCCATGGAGTCATGATTCCGATGGTTGAGTCACGCGAGCAGGCCTTGAGTATTGTCCAATCTTGCCGCTACCCCCCCATTGGTCGTCGAGGGGCTGCCTTTGGCTTTGCACAATGTGACTACCGAGGCGGCGCTGTCACTGAAAAGGTACAGGCATACCATGCACGCACACTGATCATGGCGCAAATCGAAACTGAGCGTGGTCTTGCCAATATCGAAGAGATCGCCTCCGTTGACGGGATCGATGTCTTGTGGCTAGGGCATTTCGACCTGACAAACTTTATGGGGATCCCTGCTCAGTTCGAGAATCCTGTATTTTTAGAGGCCATGGCACGGGTCGCAAACGTCGCCCGACAATACGGCAAAATCGCAGCCTTCATGGCAACGGATCCGGCCTGGATTGCGCGGGCAAAAGCGATGGGCTACACGATGCTGGCCGCAGGTACAGACTCAGGCCTGTTGCAACAGGCCATGGGGACCTTAATTGACGATATCAAAACTGGAGCCTGAACATGACTTTTCGCCTTGGGATCACACGAGATCTGCTGACCAGTGACGGTTCGCCAAGCTTTGGCTTAGGCCCGCTCGAACTCTTGAAGCAAGAACAACATATCGACTGGGAATTCATTGATGAAGCAGTCACCGAAATTACACCTGACATCATGGCACGCTATGACGGCTTGCACGTCAATAGTCCAGCGGTGACCGCTAGGTCGATTGCTCGCTCAGACTGTCGCGTGCGCTTAGTGTCACGCCATGGCGTGGGCTATGACTCGGTCGATGTTGCCGCCTTGGCCGCGAAAGGCATCCTCACCACCAATACGCCGATTGCGGTTCGTCGACCCGTTGCTGTCGCGTCGCTCACAATGATTTTTGCACTGGCGGGGCGTTTATTCGCAAAAGACAATCTGATCCGTCAGGGCGAATGGAACACTCGAACCAATCACATGGGTCTAGGGCTCACGACACGAACCTTAGGCGTGTTAGGTGCAGGGGGCATTGGCCTAGAGTTGCTCGCACTGGCGCGCCCCTTTGGCTGGCAGATGCTGGCGTGCGATCCCTTTGCTCGGGCTGACGCCGTATCTGCCTGCGGTGCGTCTTTGGTCGATCTTGACACACTCTTAGCGCAAAGTGATTTTCTAGTCACAACTCTAGTCCTGAATGAACAAACACGGCACATCATCAATCGCGAACGCCTGTCAAAAATGAAATCGTCTGCGTTTTTAATCAATATGGCGCGCGGCCCAATCGTGGATGAACTTGCGTTGATCGACGCGTTAAACCAAGGAGTGATTGCTGGCGCCGGACTTGATGTCTTTGAGCAAGAGCCCATTCAAACTGACAACCCATTACTCAAAATGCGACAGGTACTACTGACTCCGCACTCACTTTGCTGGACCGATGAGTGCTTTGATCATATCGCGCGCGAAGGGCTAGACTGCCAAATCGCTTTTTCAAAAGGGCTGACACCTTCTTCAGTTGTCTCTGTTTCAAAATGAGTCCTGTCATGAATCCCACACTTAAAGGTTTCAACATGTTCACATACCTTACCTACCGTCTGCCAGCAAAAAGTACAAAAATCGCACGCTTGATCACTTACACAGCACTCTCACTTTTTTCTAGTTTCGCTTACGCTCAAGCGTGGCCAAGTAAACCTATCACCGTGATTTCACCCTACCCTGCCGGAGGCGGTGTCGATACCGTCGCGCGCATCATTGCCGAGCGACTCGCACCAGCGTTAAACAGCACCATCACAGTTGAGAATCGGCCAGGTGCGGGCGCCACGATTGGCGCGGCACAATTAGCCCGCAGTGCACCCGATGGCTACACGTTGATGGTGGGCAGTATTGTTGACTATGCGATTGCGCCTCATGCACACCCTGCACTGAGCTTTGAGATGCAACGTGATTTGCTACCCATTGTGCAACTTGGCTTTGGCCTCGTCGGACTTGTTGTTAACGTCGACGTCCCAGCAAAAGATTTAAAAGAGTTGATCGCCTTGGTCAAAGCAAAACCGGGTGCACTAAGCTATGCGTCGTCGGGTGTAGGCGGTCAGGTTCATTTGAATATGGAATTATTTAAACAAATGGCTGGCATAGATGTTGTGCATGTTCCGTATCGTGGCACGACGCAATTTATGCCCGATTTACTGTCTGGTCGCGTAGCGATGTCACTCGATAGCCTTCCCGCTCATTTGAGCAATATTCGCGCCGGAAAGACACGCGCCTTGGCAGTGGGCAGCGCTACGCGCACGAGCACGTTGCCAGACGTACCAACCTTTATCGAAGCGGGCTTGACGGGTTATGAGGCTGCAACCAACTACACGCTATTTGCCCCAACGAACACGCCCACTGACATCGTTGCAAGGCTCAACCTCGAAGTCAACATCATTCTCAAACGACCCGATGTCATCGAAAAATTTGGTGCAATCGGTATGACCGTCATTGGCGGCAGCACCGCGTCTGCTCAAGCGCGCATACCGGTTGAAATTGAAAAATGGAACAAGGTCATCAAGGGCGGTAACTTGGTCTTAGCTCAGTGATTGAGCACGCTGGGGAACCAAGTACGAGAACAGGGCAATCCAGGCCGGCCACCTGGTATTCAATCAATGATTGAGCACTCGAGGTAACCAAGTCGAGATGGCAGGGATGTAAGTCAAGATTGCGAGTGCACCAATCAACGCAAACACAAAGGGACCAATTTCTTTGACGATCAGGCCGAGATGGGTGCGCGAGACCGAGCTTGCCACAAACATTAACACCCCCACAGGTGGGGTGATCTGCCCAATCACTAAGTTCACTAGTAGCACAATGCCAAAGTGTAGAAGATCGATTTGAAGCGCCGTTAACAGCGGAATCAAAATCGGCACCACGATGATCATGATGGCGAGTGTTTCCATAAACATCCCAGCGATCAACAGGGCCACATTCAAGATCAACAAAATCGCCCAAGGCGAAGTTGTAATCGAAGTGAGCAATGCTGCGACTTGCTGGGGCGCTTGTTCGACACCCAAGATCCAGCCGAAGGGGGCTGCACCTGCAGCGATCACCAAAATAGCGGCAGTCTCGCGACCCGTAGCCAGCAGAATCCCTGGCAAACTGCTCCAGGTAAGGGTGCGATACACGAACAGGCCAATAATCAACGAGTAGGCACAAGCAACGGCAGCAATCTCGGTCGCCGTAAACACACCCATCCGAAAGCCGACCAAAATCAATACTGGCATCGCCAACGCCCAAAGGGCATGACGAAATGCTGCGTAAAGTCGGGTTCGGCTGAAGGCTGCGTCTTTTGGAAACCCACGCTTACGCGCTGTCCAGTCAATCACTAACATCATTGCACCAGCCATCACAACGCCTGGAAGCAAGCCTGCAATAAACAAGTCGCCCAGCGAGACGTTGGCCTGCCAGGCATAAATTACCATCAAGATAGACGGTGGAATAATGGGTCCAAGCGTAGCGGCCGCCGCGCACACGGCAGCGGCAAAGCCACGGCCATAGCCGGCGTCTGTCAGTTGTGGAACAAACACTCGCGAGGTGGCTGCACAATCTGCCACCGATGAACCTGAAATGCCGGATAAAAATACATTACCCACGATCGCGGTTTGCGCTAAGCCACCGCGAATATGCCCAACAAAGGCACGCGTAAAGTTAAATAACCTCTCGCTGATGCCGGACTCGTTCATTAGCGCACCAGCTAACGTGAACAGGGGCACCGCTAACAGAGGAAACGACTGCACGCTAGTGGCCACCCGTTGCGCGACGACCGACACGGGGATGCCATCTAGGCCGATCACCAACATGGCTGAACCCAACATGGCAAAACCGATTGGCACGCCAACGATCAACAGCGCGACAAATACACAGAGCAGAAGGGTCAGCATGAAATGAATACCACTTATTGATTAAGTCTGAGCCATATCAATGACCGTTTCTGTCGCATTTTGAAATACGACCTCGGGGCCTTCGTCGATCAAAATAATCGCACCGTGCAAAAGTGTGAGTGCGAAACCGATTGGCATCGAGATAAAGATCCAACCCATCGAATACCCGAGCATGGGCGTATTGCTGCCCCACACATTTAGCGTATACGACACACCTGCGTAAACCGCTGCCACCAAAATTACAGCGCCCGCAGCGCAGGCCAGCAGGCCGACCCATCTGCGCGCTTGAGGCTTCAGGCGCAAAATCAACACATCGATGCGAATGTGCATGCGAGATCGCAAGGCAGATGGGATGCCGAACATCACAGACCAGACAAACAGCGTGACCACGAACTCTTCAGACCAGGTAATTGGGTCATTAAAGACGTAGCGCAGAATCACACCGAGCCCTAGCAGGACGGCGATAATTGCCACCGTCCACATCACCAAGACGTCTTCAAGCCAAGCTAAACCATTACCCAGGCGTTTGACTGTTTGAAACATCACTGCCCTTACTTGGCAGCGCGCATCTGATCAATCTCAGCGCGTACGCGCTTCCAGTTCTCGGTTCCCCAGCGGGCCTCAAGTTTTGGATAGACTGCCTGCATCTTTGCAGCAAAGGCATCACGATCGGGGTCAGCAATAATTTTGGTTTTACCCGATTTACGGATATCTTCAAGCATCGACACTTCAAGCGCTTGCTGCTTTTGGGTGTTGATGGCTGACGCTGCCTCAGCTTCGTCGATCAAAAGCTTTTGCAACTCAGGTTTGAGCTTGGCCAAGCTCG
>Ga0222712_10000834_pt1 | contig 39461 bp, 41 predicted proteins | sample C33_657DmetaG_FD_165043 | JGI IMG/M metagenome (GOLD analysis project Ga0222712, IMG submission 165043) | Estuarine water microbial communities from San Francisco Bay, California, United States - C33_657D | ecosystem: Environmental > Aquatic > Marine > Unclassified | place: USA: California... | reverse complement strand
TGTTTTTTAGATACAGATAGAATTTCCGTATTTATGCCATATTGTTTTAATTGCTGCATCATATCATGTGAATTCCATCTGTCAAAAGTACAAACACGTATCTTAAATCCTCGTGTCTTTAGTGAAAGAATATAATCTTTTACTTCGGTAAAATCTACAGACTTATCTGCAGTTGGTGTCCAGTATCTAACTGCATCAATTTCAACAATTGGAGCTGGCTGAGAGTATGTATCTGTAACTTTTACGTTTACCCACTTATTGACATGTGCCATTGCTACTGCACAATGATCGTGTTTCTGTGCAAGGTCAACGTGAATGAAGTATTCTTTATCTGGATCGGGTATGAACCATTCCTCTAGTCTTCCAAAGTTATCTACAGCTAAGTGTGCTTTGTTGAAGGCTTTTTCTACCTTTTCTTTTGATTTAAAAAATGCATCAACAGCATCAGGTGGCATGCAAGCAAAGCGTGACAATGCGTCTAATGGATTTGTGAAGAATGCAACCTTAAAATCATCAATCTTTCTTACTGGGTTTACTTCCCATGTTGGTCTCTTTAAAGCATAAACCTTCGGTATCTTATAGGAAATAATATGATCCTCTTCCCATTCAACAGTAAACTCATTACCTTCTGTTCCCTCTGGCAAATCTTCATCCATTTTAAATCTATAATCACGAATAATAGTTTCTTTTTCCGCTACGACAGCATTATATCTTTGTTGTATATAGTCATTCTTATATCTAGGAAACGACAAAAGAATAACCTTGCCGAAGTCTGGGAAACGAGAATCTACGGATGCACGATACATATCATATATAGCTGCGCCTGTTTTTGCTTGATCGTGACCTGTTGTATTTTCAATTGCAAATCCTGAAATTTCATCAAGAATTACAACGATTACGTTGTACCCTTCCCATGCCTCACGTTCTGAGTGACCTGAGTGAACAGTAATAGCTTTATCAAACTTAACTTCTGAAGCTTTATCATTATACTTTCCTGCAAACCAAGGGGACTTGTCAATTCTTGTTTTAAATCCTTTAAAGAATACGTTGCTTGCCTGTTGTGAGTTAATAGCAATATTGATAATATCAATGCTATCACCTGGAGGCTTTCCATAATATGTAGCTGGATCTTTTAAACACAATAGTAAATATACTATATAGGCAACTGCAATTGTTGAACAATAATCTTTTCCTGATCCTTTGCCAAGTTGAGCTACTACTTCATTTGCGGTTTGCTTAAACCTTACTCGTCCTTCTTCTTCTCCAAATAATTTGACAAGGGTTGCTTCTTTATAGATCTGCGAACTTTTTTCAATGAGTGTGTATTGATAGTCGGAAAGTTCTGGAAGCCCAAGGTATTCTGGACTTCTAACAAACGTTTTAAGATCGACTGGTTTTTCATCGAACTCCTCCCCATCAAGCATGTCGATAAGGTCAGTAAAATCAAACGACATCAGCTTCCTCTACTGGGACTGATTCAATTACCCCAGTAATTTGAGATAATCTTTTTGCAACATCCATTTTACACTTAGGGCAAGTGGAAGTTACTTCTTTTAATATTTTAACAAGGATATCTTGCTTTCTTTCTGTTTCTGCAATTTGTGATGCAATCTCATTATTTTCTAGAACACCAATTGACTGTAGCATTCCTATTCTTTTTGCCTCTATGTCTGCAATAAGCTTTAAGGCTCCAGACTTAACAGCAAGTTGGCCTGCTTGATCTGCATCTTCAACAGTTTTCCAAGACTCTTTTATAAGCATTGCGTAATGCTGATCCGCACCTGAGATTGCTTCTCTTGCACGGTCTCTTATGTTGCTATCATTATGTACGACATCTTTCCAGTCGTCTATCAGCTCAAGAACTTCTTTTCTCTGTATGCCAGTAATCGTTGCAATTTGTGTTGGGGTACTTCCCTTTAAGAGTTCTTCAACAACTCTATTCATTCTGTCAAAACGATCTGACAATTCTATTTCGCTCATTAGTCTATTATACTTTCAGTCGACTAAAATGTCAATCAGATTTAGCCTTAGCAATCTTATAAAGTATTAAATATCCTATTAAATCGTCAATATCGTTGTCTCCAGCGTATCCCTGATTATTCTTAACTCTATTTAACTTATCATCGATACGTACTTTTAATTGTTCTGTGGAGTCCGCCGTTGAAAATATTCTTGCTGGCTCTAGCGCTGAGTTTCCATAGGATATATTTTTTTCAATTAACATATGTGCAATATCATGACAAGCAGACCATATTTTATTACCTGCAGGTGCTCCCACGGCCTTTAAATATAGATCGCTACAATTAAAATCTCTTACATCTTCAAACACTGGTCTTAACATTACCGCCTCCTAATTAGGTTAAACTTTTCTAGATATCTCTGTATGGTCATAGCAGAGACTTTGCATTCATCGGCAATTTCCGTTACCGTTTTTTTCTGAATAACATATCTTCTATGCAGCCAATCCTGGCTTTGATATAACTTCATCGCTCTGTTAATATTGTATTAGAATAGTGTGCAATGCCGAATGCATCTGCAACATCAAAGTCTTCCAAAGACAGAGTATACTTTTTATTAAAGTAGTCAACTGTTCTTTGCTTACGCATATTACGCAATTGATTTTGATACCAAGAGTCTGCGTAACCTGGATTTTTTAATCTAATGGCAGCCTTTTCATCTTTAGTTGGGTTTTTATTGCCAATGTACGCTTGCCAAGATGACGGGGCTATAGTAATAACCTTAGCACCTGTAGACATTAGCTCAGCAATAACAACTCCATACACATAGGATAATTTTATCACAGCATCGGCAGATTTGACAAATACTGCACCCTCAACAACAATATAGTCTGAATTAAGTTCCTGTAGCATTGAAGACATTTTAACCTTAGCGTCATAAATTTTTTCGTATATATCGTTTCCTACCAAATTAATCTTACCCCATTTTAAAGGGACATCATTTTCCATTAAACAAAAAGCAATAGAGTTGGTAGAAGCATCTATGCCTAAGACTCTATTTGCCTGTGTTTTTTTTAAACTAGCTAACGTCATTGATCATCCTAAATAATTTACTTTTAGTATCAATATTAATATTTTTTTCACAAGTTGAACACAAGTTTGAATTATTATATCTACTTAATTGTGCTTTGCATTTTGAGCAAGGCCTTGCTGCACCATTTCGAATTGCTTTTTTCTCATAATACTTTTCCATAATCCTTCTGTTTGTTGCAACACGACAACATTCATCTGTACAGTATTTTTGATTATGAGTTTTGGGATCAAACCCTTTTTTGCATTCTGTATTAGCGCAAATCATTATGCAGGTATCTCAAATCTATCTATTCTAATAGTTCCCACAGGGGTGTCTTTAGAGTAACACTCTTTTTTAATTGGACAGTAGGTACAAGGAAGCTTAGATTTTGTTGCTCCTTCAGGCTTCATTGGAATGTCTCCATCCTTAAAGTTATCCCAGACCTCTATCATCCACTCAAATGTGTGCTCGATAATCTTTTTATTTCTTTCATTCATTGAAATAGGTATAACAATTAACTCTTGAGTATTTTTATTCTCATACAAGAAAAAGCCTTCTTTGGCATTCTTAAGTTTCATATACGTAAGTAGCTGAAGTAGGTGATTTGGGGTAGGCTTCATCTCTGACTGACGAGCATCCCATACTTCTTGCTTAGCCGTTTTAATTTCTCCAATTACGGTCTCGCCATCATACTCCATAATTAAATCTATAAATCCACGTATAGGTGGATACTCGTTAATAATTTCTTCTTCTTCTGCCCTCCACTCAGGCATTGTCTTAATTAAATTTTGAAGCCTCTCATGTGCCTGAGTTCCTTGTGCCATATTGGCAACAGCAACAGCATCGTTATCATCAATAAACATTGCTCCGCTAAATGCCATATACCAATATCTTGGGCACGTACCATGACCATACCCAAGCGAGCTTGGACTAAATGACTTCTTTGTCATTTCCCCATCTGCACGTTTTGTATTACGGTATGACTCATCAAGCAGTTGTGCAAATCTTTCTGGATCAAAGAATTTACCAGTATGCTTTTTGAATTTAAGGTTCTTTACAATATCTCTAGCCATTTATGAATTATACCTAACGACATACTTAAGTGCATCTACAAGTTTGTCTATGGACTCCTTTACTGAATAATAAACATTCTTCTTATTGTTGTTAACTGTTCCAGCTTTGTCTTTAGCAATAGTTGAATAGATAGATGACATTACTGCAAACTTAGTAGACATTGCTTGAAGCTCCATAATAATTAAAGGTGCCTTAGCAGACGGAACATCTGGATTCATTAATAATTTGACTACAATTGCCAGAGCCTTGTCTAAATGTTCATCTTGCATAAACTCATGAAGATCATTAAACTCTGTTATTGAACTAATAAGTTCAAGAGTATTCTTATCGTCCGCCATCTTTAGCCTTCTCTCTTTTATCTAATTTATCTATAAACAAACCCAAAGGGTATCCAATTAAAAACCCTATTGCAATTCCTGCAATTAAAAACATTTCCATCAAATAAACCTCTGAACAATTCCATAGCCTATCCAAAGACCTACGATGCCCATTAGTCCTGCAAAAACTGGTGGTGCAGGGATTGGCAATCTAAATATGCTAAAGACTGCGCCTACTGCAGTTCCTACTAATGTGGTCATAAATACTTCTTTCATTTCTTTTCTTTCTTATGATTGACTATGTACGGACCAACTACTGATCTTACTGTTCCGTCTTTACGAATTTTAATAATCATACCATTTCTAATAATGGTATCGTTAAACCTACGCTTGTTTGCCATTGTTATCCTCCCAAAACTGGATCAGTTCTTCTAGAACCGCCCATTCAATAATTCCAAGTCGCACCTTAGAATCTTTACCTATAATAATTTTTAACGCAGGGTGCATATCTCTATTTACCTTAAATGTATCTGTACATATCTTAGCCCAGCTATCTTTGTTTAAGTTAAAAGATGTTCCTGCTTCTTTATAGTCAACAAGAAATTGTTTCCATTGGGCATCACCCTTTTGGTAATCTCCTCTTCCGCTATTCTTTTGTGCTTTTGCACCATCTCTTTTAACTTCTGATTTTTCTGACATTATCCAACCTGAACCGAATTCTTGTGTCCGTCTGGACATTCCCATAGCATGATCATATTTAAAGCATCCCAAAAAAATTCTTCTACGTTTTTATCACATTTAGAGCATGGCTTAGTTCCACCCATTCTTTCTAATTCAGGTTTAAATAATTTTTCTGGTTTACCCAAGAACTCATTAATATCTGGCATCGATTTCCTCAACTATTTTTTCTACAACATCAGGATTTTCTTTTAGATAAGCAACAGCTTTTGCACGTCCTTGAAAGCGTTCTCCATTTACTGTATACCATGCCCCACCCTTCTCTACAATGCCACACATTTCTGCAACATCTAGAGTTTCTCCAACTCTGTCTACACCAAGAGTTTCCCCTTGGTAATAAAAGTCGTACTGTCCTGATAAATTTGGGGGCCCAAGTTTGTTGTAATCAATAATCCAGTTAACTGGCCTTCCAACTCTTTGTTCAATGATCTTGTCGCCAACTTTAACCCCAGATTTAATAGCATTCGCCTCAGCTTCAGACGACCAGAGTTTAATGACAGTGGAAGAAAAGAACTTGACTGCCATGCCACCTGTTGGGATGTGACTAGCATGCATAGATCCAAATTGATTTCGTTGTTGTGAGATGAGAACAAGTAGTGTGTTTTTGTTTGCATAGTTTAACATTTTGACTGCGTGGGTCATATCCTTTGCTTCAGCGCCGATTTGCTTTGTGTCTTGCAAATCTTTCATTTCATTTCCATCTTTTTCAAAATAAATTGCTGGTAATAATGCAGAAATAGAGTCAACAACAATTAAATCTACTTCAGCATCCATTAGTTTTGTAGCAACATCTACCATGTCATTGACTGTTTTTGCTGGAGAGTAAATAAGAGAAGATGAATCTACTCCAAGCTTTTCTGCCCAAGATTGATCATATGAGGCTTCTGCGTCTATCCATGCACAAGTCTTTCCTTCTTTTTGTGCCATTGCAATCATTTGCAAACAAAATGAGGATTTTCCTGCTGACTTATTTCCCCAAACTAAAGCCTGTCTTCCGTATCCAAGTCCTCCCCTTAATGCAAAATTAAGTCCTATACTTGGGGTTAACTGCTTTTCAATTTGAATATCTTGTGCTGACTGCACACGTGCTCTAGTTTTTGGATCTAGTTTTGCTAAAATTGAATCTATGCTTATTGTCATTTTTATACTCTCTCTTTTCTACAGTATAGCATTAAAATAAATTTCCGTGAAGCCTTGGGCGTTCTTTATTTATATTAATTTTCTTTTCTAGTATTTCGTCTAGGCTGTGTAGAATCTGCTTTTCATTACGCATTGCTGCGTAAACATCAAGCAACCTAATAATTACATCTGCCATTTCCTCAACAACAGACTCGCCACCCTTAGACTTTCTAATTGCTTCAAGAACTTCTGTGACTTCAGAATGCACTAAAGCTAATTTATTTCCGATCTTGTCATGGTTATAATCTCCATCCCAAAATCCTTTTTCTCTTGCAATTTCATGTAGTACTGCAGCAAGTGCGTCCAAGCCGTACTCTGTTAATACGTTATTATTCTCCATCATTTCCTCTTAGACTAAATGTAAAAGATGGACCATTCTCGTCGTAGTCTATAACTAATTCTTTATTGGTTGTGTCAACATCTAAAAATCTAAGGGTGGGTACGGTTAACTTACCATACTCTTGTAGCAATGCAACCAGAACCTGGTTCATGCTTATTGAGGTTATAAGACCTTCTATATCTTGTGTCATTTAATTTCCTTTACCATAAGCGTTCCATCATCCAATGTAGATAATACTGGCTTACATTTCATTCCTTCACGCATTTTAGCGAGAGAAAACTTATACATAGTTGGGAATACGATTACTCTTGTTAACTCTTTATCCCTATTAGATAATACTATATGGCTCATTGTTTTGCCAGCTTTAGTTGTATAGGGTGTAAAATTAACTACAATATACTCATCATCTTCTAAATCATACTCTTTTCTATAAAGATAGTCAACAAATAAATCATCCGACTTTGGATCAATATCCGAAACTTTAATATATCTAGCTATTCTATTGTCACCTACCAGAATAAAATACATTTGACCAGTTTCAATTTGAGTTTGTTCTGTATGAAATAGTCCAATCGATCCTGTTTCATCTACAAGTTCAACTCTAGCCCAGCCTGTTCCACGTTTAATTGACTTAACCATTCCAAACATTACGAATGATCCCAGGTCATCGAACTCCTCGATTGGTCTTGCCTGAGCTTTAATTCTTGGAGGGATTCCTTCTAAATTAAATGTAGGTATTCCTAGGTACTCGTAGTAATTATCTTTTTCATTACCAGATCTGGGGTTGTCATCGAAAGCGGCACCACCGATTGAGTTTAATGCTGCAATTGCACGACTATTTATTCCACTGCCCTTTTTAGAAGCTTTTTCTATAAAGTCTGCATAGTCTTTAAATGGTCTCTGATCAATAATTTTATTAGCAATGCTATCAGAAATAAACTTAACTTCGGCTAGACCAAATACAATTCTATCTTTTTGCAAAGAGAAATAGATATCAGACTCATTAATATGTGGCAAAGAAACACGAAGCCCTAATCTTTTAGCTTCAATTAGATATTCTGTTCTGGCATCCTTGTCATTTTCGTTTTTAAGAATTGAAAACATAAATTCAAGAGGGTAATAAGTCTTAAGCCAAGCAGCATAATAAGATAGCATGGAATAAGCGACAGCGTGAGAACGGTTAAAAGAGTACCCAGCATGAGCCTCGAAAGTATGCCATAGTGTCTCGGCTTGCTTCTTAGAAATGTGTTTTGAAGCCCCATCAATAAAACGATCTTTGAATTGGTCGAACTCTTTTGCATCTTTCTTCTTTCCAATAATCTTGCGGACCTTATCAGCCTCTGACCAAGTCATACCTCCCAAGTGTACGCATGCCTGCATAACCTGTTCTTGATATATAATAACACCATATGTATTCTCAGTAAAAGGTTTCATAATTGGATGAATAAATTGAACCGCTTCATCTCCGTGCTTACGTTTAATATAAGAAGCGCCGACAGTATTCATTGCACCTGGACGAACTAATGCGTTTGATGCAGCCAGGTCTTCAAATTTATCTACACCCATTTTAATAAGAAGGTTGGTGTATGGTGTTGCTTCAGCTTGAAATACTCCCTTAGTGTATCCATCGCTAAGCATCTTATAAACCTTTGGGTCGTCTAAAGATAGGTCTGACAAATTAATATCTTTACCAGTTCTTGACTTAATAGACTTAAGTGTATCGGACATTACAGACAGGGTCTTAAGTCCTAGCGCATCTAGTTTAATAAGACCTATGTCTGCAACCGTATCCATATCATAAGCAACAACTGGAATTCTTCCTGAAACTTTATCCTGTGCGTCTTCTCTAGATTCGACTGGTGCAAATTTTCTAAGATCGTCTTTAGCTACAACCACTCCAGCTGCGTGTACACCAACTGATCGAATTCGTCCACGAAGTCTCTCTGCTAGCCAAACAACTTCAGGATATCTTGTTCTAAACTCTTTTGTGTTTGGAGAGTCTATAAAGTCTTCAAATGTATCTACTGATTTTAATGCACGATTTACTTCTTGAAGAGGAATCATAAATACACGAGCAGCATCTCTAACAACACCCTTATCTTTAAAATAAGTATATGTTGATATAGATGCTACGTGCTTAAACTTCTTCTTTAAATAATCTTTAACCTCTTTACGACGGCGATCCTCAAAATCTGTATCAATATCTGGAAAGTCATTACGTTCTGGATTAATAAAACGGAAAAACAATAAGTCATATTTAATTGGATCTACATCTGTAATTCCAAGTGCATAGCAAACTAAAGATCCTGCTGCAGAACCACGGCCTGGCCCCACACGTATCTCATTATCTTTAGCCCAGTTAATCATATCTGCCACAACCAAGAAATAGGAAGCAAAGTTTTTTGAGGCAATTACTGAAAGCTCTTCTTCAAGGCGCTCTCTATAAATTGGGTCTGAGGCCTTCTGAAGCCTCTCTAAGCCCTTTTCAGACAACTCTCGTAGTCTTTCATCGGCATCTGTTTTAGGGACTGGAAGAAGGTCTAGGCCCTGATTAAAGTCATATTCACCTACTTTATTAGCAATCTCCATTGTATTATCATATATATCTGTTCTTGTAATTCCAGACTTTACGAAATCAGATTGAATTTCTTCACGAGTTTGAATAAATAAGTTATAGTCTTGAAATGATATTCTGCGATCTGGATATAAATAGTTTAATCTATCATTAATGTCTTTGATATTTCTAGACATGTCAAAATCAGCATCCTTATCCATTTTAGGGGATGTTGATAAAATAAGCATTGCTTCTTCTAATACACGGTCTTCCTCTTTAGCAAAGTGTGCATCGCCTGTTGCCACCGCTTTAATTTTTAATTCATCAGCTAACTCTAATAGTTTCGAGTTTGTTTCTTGTGGGTTATGAGACTGGACCTCAATATAAAAGTCTTCACCAAAAGTTTTTTTAAAATCTTTGAGTAAAAGTTTTGCTTCCGAGAATTCCTGGCGTTCAATGCATTTACTAATAAGTCCATTAAGACACCCAGAAAGAACAATAATACCTTCCGCATATAAGCTCAAAACCTCCCTATCAATACGTGGCTTATGGTAAAAGCCTTCATTCCATGCAAGCTCCTGCAAAATATTTATATTCTCTAAGCCCTTCTTGTTTTTAGCAAGAAGAATAATGTGATTATACGCCTGAATTGATTTATCTGTTTTGGAGGAGCGATCAAATCTGTCTGTTGGCGAAATATACGCTTCTACTCCAAGGATAGGCTTTATACCCTGATCTTTACATGCTATCTGCATATCACGATGAGATGATAGAGTTCCGTGATCTGTTATTGCTAATGCTGTCTGTCCAGAATCTTTTGCGGCTTTGACAAGCTCTGCAGGGGAATTTAAACCATCCATTAAAGAATAGTATGAGTGAACGTGTAAGTGTGTAAAACTCATTAGTATCCGCCTAAGCATTCATTTCTAGTATGATACAGTCTAATCTTTATCATAGTTTTTTTATTTGGTGCATATAACTCTTCTTTACAGCAACCGCATTTCATATGCCACTCTCTAGCAAAAAAATCATATACTGCTCCAACATAATCTTTGTATTTATTAGCAACAAAGGTTTCAAATGGATCAGGAATTTCGTATGAAATCATATTATGTATTCTACTAAATAAGGTGGGGCTAGTCAATAGACTAACCCCACCTATATTTATATTACCAGTCTACGCTACTTGAAGAAGCTGAAGACTCTTCTGCGTGTCCACCTTCACCCATATAAAAAGCTTCCTGCTCTGCATATGGAACATGACGAACTGCAGTTTTTTCTAGGTCATACAACTCTAGACTGGATGAGTCGAAAGGGGTCTCATCTTTTGCTAGTGGGATAATTGTATAACTTGTATCTGTTTTTGATCCGTTGCGCTTAATTCTCCACATCAAATTTGTGATGCTTCCCATCTCGCCAGCGTACTCAATCAAGGTAGGTGTAATTGTTTTTCCGCTTGTACCTTGTGAAAGAATTGCAACATACGGCTCTTCTTTACCATCGTCAACTAGGACATTAATATAAAGGCGTGTTCTTGCTTTCCATCCAGCCTTTGGGTCCTTACGGTGTTGTTCGTTTGCCCAGTCACGGCCTTCAGACTCCATTGTATCAAGAGCCTTGCGACGGTAATCCTTTGGGTTTGTATGCTCTAGCGCAATAAATCCGCATCCGAGCTTATCATTATAGTTTGGTGAATCTGGATCTAGTTCTTGTAAGAATCGAATCTTTACACTTTCACCATCTTCGACCTTTAACCAACGGCCTTTGTTTTCATCTCCGCCACTATAGCTAGGCTTGTCTAGCGCTTTGTTGAGGTCTTTTAGACCCTTTACTATACTCATATATTCTCCTTAGTAGTTGATGGTATATATCCATCTGTATTTTTATTATATCACGAGTTCCAGGATCTGTATTCTATATCGGATACAGAATTTTTAATACAGGCTTTAATCTCTTCTTCGGTCATATCGCCAGCATCTTTTGCATCATGAGGGTATATCTTACCATATTCATAAGAAGCCCACAAGAGGTCTTTATTTTTTAATCTATTGGCTATGCTTAAGCCAAGCTCTCTGCCAGCCAAATCTGCGTCTGTCATTATAGTTATTTTACTAAAATGCCTATTTAATATATTATGCTGCTCAGTAGATAAAAATCCTCCAAGTGTGGCAACAACATTTGGGAAGCCAGCCTGGTGAACACGTATTGCATCAAAACTAGATTCAACAATAATAACATTACTGCCAACTTTTTTTGCCCTGTGAATATTAAATAGAGTCTTGCTCTTTGGCAAGTTTGTACTATTCTTAAAAGATTTACCCTCAATTGATCTTCCCACAATACCTATTGGCAAACCGTCTGGACTATGTACTGGAACCGTAACCATATTTTGTTTTGCCGAATATCCTAATTCAAAATAATCCATTGATTCATTATTGATTCCACGAGATAAAAAATAATTACAGGCCTCTGTGCTATTAGATCTATCTTGAGATAATTTTAACAATGTATCTTTATCAAACTCTTCAAAGTCTGGCTTTTCTTCAAACATACCAGCCATCATTTCGTCAAAGTTGTTTAAGACTTCTGTTTCTTGAGCTGAAATAAATCTCATAGCTTCAAAATCATTTTTATGCATAACACGTTTAACTAATTCTATTAATGTTCCAGATTCTCCGCATGAAGGATTAAAGCAAAGCCAGGCCCCTGAGCTTTTATTTATGCAACAAGATGCCGTATGTCTATTAGAATGAAATGGGCAATAAAACATTACCTCATTACCAGGCTCCGCAACTACATCTAGGCCAAGACTTTTTACAATTGACTTGATGTGGTTGGGCGCATACTGCGTGGAACTAACTTCCCTTGCGTTATGCCCTCTGATTGCCATGCCTTCTTCTTTCCTACATATACTCCGTAAAGCGTCATTAAGAACACCCACGTTTGTCCATCAAATTCTATCGAAAAGCTAGTGTCTATGTCAAGTACTCTGGCATATCCTTTACTTCTCATATCATGGGTAAGCATGCTTTCGTACTGGTATTTTAATCTAGGTATACCAGAATCGTCAGCAAACTCAACCCTTACTTGAAATCTTTTTATCGGTTTGTGATTCATTATCAAACGGATTCTCGTAAATTTCCTTGACGATACCACGATTGATATCCCAGTCTAGGTAGAAATTAAAGTCATGCCCATGTCTATTTTTTCTAGATACAATTTCAATCATATTTGTTTGAGGATATCTATGAACAGCTAGCGCCATGTCTGCATCATATTCAATAGCCTTAGACCATGCCACCTGAGACATCATAGGTGGATTATCTTGATCGGATACATCGTCTGCTGTAGCCGCTGTAATATCAATGATTGGAATATTGTTAGATACTGCAAGCATTTTAAATTCACGAGAAACATTTCTATTTCTTTCAACTTCAGAATTGCTTCGCTTATTATCATTAAACAATTGATGGTAATCAAGAATAACTAGGTCTGGTTTATGTTGATCAATTTTACCTTGAATAGTTGCAGGTGTTACTTCTGCTGCACCTTCATTTGAAATTAATACAAAACTACCTTTACCTTCAAACTTTTTATTTCCCCAATTTCTAAAGTCGTCAATATTTACATCACCCTTTGACAAATCGCTTGCTTTAAATATTCCAGATCCAAGCATTGTAAAGATACGATCACGCATATTTTCTGGAGACATTTCAAGAGATACAATCATTGGCTTAAAGCCTTGTTCCCACGCTTTACATGCTAAGTATGAAGTAAACCAAGTCTTACCTTTTCCTGGCCAACCAATAGCAACAATCAAATGTCCTGGAGCCATTCCAGTAGGATATGCTTTATCAATAGCGCTAAACCCAGTTAGGATTCCTGGGCTTCCACCCATTACCGCTGAACGTTCTTTAACAGACTCATAGTGTCTTGCTGCACTTTCAACATCAATGATATCTAAGTCTCTTACATTATTTGTAAACCTGCTTAGTCCAGCCAGATCACTTTGCAGTTTTGCAAGCACTCGTGATGCTGCATCTTCTTTAAGAGCGGAGCCACCACGAATTAAAATAGACTTTAGTCTATTAGATATAAACTCATTCTTTAGTTGATCTAGGTAGTATCCTGTTTCTGCTTTGGCATCTACGGGCTCAAAATCTTTATGTCTTTCTACAAGAATGCCAGCTTCTGGAACCGCCTTGAATTTATAATAGTAACTCTTAAGACTTTCCCAAATATCTCTATGGGATGTAAACAGCTCATCTACATTGTCTGCAAGCAGTGTACTGATATCTTTATTTTTACATACGGCAGAAATTAACGTTGCTTCTGTATTCATTCTTCGCCTTCTACCATCTTCTTGGTCTCGTCTAGCAATCTGCTACGATTAATCTTATCTTTTTGAATCTCTTTATTAAGCACATCTATTCTATCAAAATTATTATAAAAGAAGTTTAACGGATGTCCGTTTTTATTTGTTGCAAAGTAGTATATCAAAAGTTCTTTAGCACGGTCAAATCCAACGCTATCGATGACATCCTGCATTGCCCATTTTTCACGAAACTTGTTTATTGTAATTGTTTTATTATACTTTTCTTTATACAAAGATAAATATAAACCAATTAAAACATATGGCTGTTTTTCACTTGCCACTTTTTAACTCTTCTTCCACCTCACGAGTTTTTTCAATAAGTTTATTTTCAACAAACTTATAAACTCTCTCTGTAGCTGTATCTACATTTTCTCCAGCTCTCAGATCATCTTCTACGCCTACACCAATCTTAATGCTTTCAAAGTTTCCTAAATTGCGTGTGAACGACAGGTCCACCTTAACTCTCGTTGTCACTTGTGCTCCTTCATATGTCTAGATAAACTATCATGGGCGAATATGCCCCAACGTAACTCCCATTGCTTTCCGCAGGTAGGGCAAGTAATAGTTCTTGTCATCAATCCGCCTTCCACACTGGTACAAATCCGCTGTCTGTCTTAGTATACAATATAATGTTGTGTTTGAAAAGACCCAATAATTCTGCTCTTGATGGAACGTTTTTAGAATGTCCTGAGTCTAATATAAACTCATGAAGGCTTAAAATATCTTTTTGACTAAACATATATTTAGACCAATGTTTGTTTTCTGGATCACCTATAGGGTACATTTTTGACGGGGCTTTAATTTTCCCCTCTAAAATATAATCATGAAGAGTAACTGTGTGTTTATTTAAAAGAGAAGAAACATCTTTCATGCTGTAGGCATTTTCCATATGCTTTTCAACCTGAGAGTATGAGTACATAACTCTTTTATGATCTGGATAGCACCAAGCAACTAATTCATCTTTAGCCCTTGATGACCTCAAAACCTTATGTAGTTTATCGTTTAAGAAGAAATACCGTAATTTTTTGAGTTTGCTGTTTCTTTTTTGTCTAGCCATTTACCGAAAGCACTCGTCTCTTTATTAATCATACTTCTTTTTCCGCATAGAATACAGAATACCTCTACATGAAGCTTTTGTGAGAAAACTCTATCTACAAAAACTCTACCACCGCATTTTCTGCACCACATTATAGTGTAAACAGCTTCCCGTCAACAACGCATGAATAATCAGGCGCTACGTGGATCATCTGTATATGTGGATAATCATTGACAATATGTGCGATAGCAAATCCTTTTTGCCAGTCGTGGTGCTGCATGTACTTCATTCCTGGGCCCTTTTCATCACACATGTGTCCGAGTTCATAGCCTCGAAGTGTTTCTCCTTCTCCGCCGTTTCTTAATTCATAAGTAACAAGATGCGAAGCAATTCTGTGTGAGTGCCCTCTAATTAATGATACCTGTAGATCTTCCATATCTTTACGAACAGATCCAGTTGCCGCAATTGAAAGTCCGTGATGTACGTGGATGTCTCCAAATCGACGCTTAGGCAATTCATTATAATGAATATACTCATAGCCTAAAGAATCTAAACTCCATAGCGCTTCTGGTGTTACTTCATTAATATAATCTGGAAGCTTTGCATCAACATAATTAAAAATACGAACATCATGATTTCCTAATGCAGAAAAAAGTTGAGCGTCTGGAAGCATATCTCTTGTCTTGGCATAAAAATCTCTAGCACCTTTTGCCTCGTGGCGCATCATTGGTACAATTAAATCTTTGCTGTCTGTTTTATGAAAATTTAAAAATTCTGCTGATCTGCCTTCCGTGTACTTGCTATAGCATGCCTGATCATCTGTATCACCAAGGTAGTCAACGACATCTGGCTTAAACCACTTCATCACCTTAAACCACAGGGCAATCATCTTGTCATCTTGATACGGAAACTGCTGGTCGGATGATATCATCCATTTTAAATCGTTACTCATTGTCTACCTTAATATATAAAAAAGTCACGGATACGTGACTTTGATGTTACAGTAATTGTAACATATCGGTTTAGCTTGTCAATAGTATATTATATTTATTTTACTCTACTGCAAAAATATCAAAATTCATTTTTGCTGAAGCAGCGCCATTTCCACTTCTAACTTCAAATGTCATTTTTGTTGTGCTGATAGATGTAATAACTGGATGAACTCTTAACTGAGCTTCAGTTAGGCTTACCCCATTAGTGTTAACCTGAATCCAACATTTAGGGGCTTGCGTAAAAGCTTTAGCGGGAAATGTCCATGAACCTTTACCTGAAGGCTTTTTGCTAGGATCTACAGAAACATTAGAAACTGTTGTGCTATATACCTTTTGAGAAACAGTTGTATTTCCGTTACCAGTTCCTGCACCAGTACTTCCGAGTGTGAGGGAAAATGATGCTGCTGTAGATTTATTTAATTCATTTAGATCTAATATAATATTATTAATAACATCTGCTGTTACTGGGTCTCCAGAATTAATATTAGTTGATTTTAGCGTAGCCATTATTTACTCCTTGTTTTGTTCCGCTGGAACTTCCTGTGAATTTATTTGATCTGCCATCTGTGTAATTTCTGCACGAAGAATAGCAATCTGAGTCTCATATTGTGAGACAATCTCTCCTATACGCTGTTGCAGCGCAGTTATAATTAATTCTGCTTTTTCCATTATATCTCCTTGATAGATTTACAGTATACCATTATGGCGTATTGTTGTCTAGCCCGTGACGTTGTCTATATGACTCTGTTGTCATTTCTTCGTCAGTTATACCCTTGTGCCTTGAAAATTCTTCTTTTAACGCAGAGCCGCAATCTGGACATACGGCATGCGCCCAGTTGTCGTCTATGGAGTCTGCATAAAGATCTTTGTCGTCTATACAAATTGAACACCAAAATTTAAACACTATCTGCTCTCCAGTTCTAATATCTTTGACTCTAGTTCTTCTATTTTTAATTTCATATCTCTGACTATTGGTATTAATAACAAAGAATACTTTTGTTCATTTCTAAATGCGGAGGGTAGTCCATCAAGATTTCTTTCCACAAATAAACCAAGTCCAGCCTCTTCCATATCTTCTACGATTGGACCAAAATTGTGTGTACCCCACATAGCTTCTGGTATATCTTGAACATCGTTTTTATATGTAAAGAAGTTTATGGGAACATTTAAAATTCTTTCATAAAAAGTCTTGGGCATCTCAACAATATTCTCTTTAAATCTTCTTGAAGAATCTGCTACGAATCCGCTTCCCATGTGCCTAAACCCTACGGCTCTAACAATATTTCTTATCTCTGCAGCATAGTCAGCGTCATCTGTATCAACCTTAATTCTATTAACGTTTGTAATTGTGTTAACAGCAAATCTGCGTGTTACTGTAGTGTAAGGATTTCCAATTCTGAACGTATAGTTATTATCAGTTGCGTCATCCCATCCTAATAAAATTTTATTTCCAAATTTAATTCTTGGGTAGACACCAGTATCTGGATTTGTAGATGCAGTAAGATCACCAATAGCACCTCCTAATGTAAATCCACCAATTTTTCCAGTAGTTATTCTTGCTTCAATTCCTTGTAAAATTCCAGCATTGATTTTATCTGCTGATATATAGCCAGCGTAAACATATGTAGAAACAACGTTGTCTGCAAGTACTGTACCAGTTTCAAGAACTCCTCCATTTAATGTAGCTCCATTTGTAGATGCGTTAATTGCTTGAAGGATTGCTGATTTGCTAAAATTAGAAGCTGGGTATGCAGCGTTTGCGGTTGCAACAGCAGTTTCAGCTTTTGCATATGCTTGATCTGCTCTTGTTACCGCAGATGATATTGATGCATCTCTTGATAAAACCCAATTTCCCGTTCCAGCCGCCTCTGCAACATATAATTTATTTTCATCGTTCCAGTTAATCCAAATATCTCCAGCTTTTAGTGCTGAAGGAGTAGAAGCTGATCTAAAGATAGAATTTTTTCCATTAGCGGTAGTCAAAGCATTTGTTGCATTAGTATTTGCAGTAGATGCTGCTGAGCTTGCTGAAGAGGCAGCTTGCTGTGCGGCAACAATTGAATCATATGTGCTTCCTGAAGTTATCTGAACATTTCCAGTTATTGTGGCACCTGTTGCTGTTAATATTCCAGCTGAAGAAACTTTAAATGGAGCATTAGAAGATGATTGGGATCCTACCCAAATTCTAAATGGATCTGTTGCACTCAGCCGAACAATAGATCCTAATGTTCCAGTAGTGTCTCCAATTACTATGTTGCCGCTACTTTCAATTTTTGTATTAGATGAAGATAGCCCAGTTGTTGCTAAAGTCCATCCTCCGACTGTTCCTTCCCTTGCATCTATTTGTCCATTTGATTGCTGCAAAGAAAATGTTAGACCAGTTGTATTATTTGTACTTGTAGAATTATAAGCAAATATTCCTTCGCTGCTTAGTCTTACTCTTGCTCCTGATGTTGGGTTTGCCCCAGCATATAAAGTACCGCTTGTGGTTGCACCTGCTGGAATTGCAAGCTGAACGTTACCTGTAAATTTACCACCTGTTGCATTAACATTTCCAGTTAGGTATAGGTTTGTTCCGTTCCAGTACATAAACTCTGTTGGATTACCTACCCTGAACTGTCCAGTAGTAAGCCAAAAGTTATTTCCAACATTTGTTGTTGATTTATTTAATATAATTCCATGGTAGGTTCCTGAAGTTAGTGTTGGACTTACAATTGGATCTGTACTTAAATTAATTCCCTGCGTAATACCTGTTCCTATTTTAAATAAGTCTTGTGACGCTCCACCTATTGCTATAAAAGATTTAAGTCTTGCCAGAGCGCCAGCTGCCGTTCCATCTGCATCTGAAGCAATAAATGTTCCACTTGCAGACCCTGTCCAACTTACGACATCATAAGGTGTTGTTGATGCAACCTGATAATAATATGTTGTATTTGGTATTAAGCCCGTTACAGTAAAAGAAGTTGTTGTGATTCCGCTTACGGATGCGTATTCCCACAAAGGGTCTGTTACTATTGATGGATTGTCTGTTGACCATCTTATTGCATATCCTGCTGTTTTAATATTTGTAGACTGTACCCAGTTTATGGTTGAAACAAGACTAAATCCACTTAAGTCTTTTGGATCAATTGATGCAGTTGCAGATGAGCTGGTTGGATTTTCAACTGTATATGTTGTATCAACATCTGCACTAAATGGTGTTACTGGACCTGCAGTTGCATCTGATATGTTTTGATCGTTCCACTTATCTCTGCTTCTAACCTTAACCCATCTTGGAGTAAATGCTGTGGCTCCAGTAGTTAAGATTGTAACATTTGTTGAGTTTCCAACGTAAACAATATTTTGTGTAGCAAAATTACTTGTGAAGCTTTCAAATATAACAATATCTTCTTGTATACTTTCAGAATCTAAATCGAATTTAACTCCATAGGACTGAGATCCTGGTGTTAGAATTAAATTTTTTACTGGCTTTGTTAAATTTGGTATAGTAAAAGACTCTGTCCATACAGGGGATCTGTCACTCTCTTTAACTTCTTTTGTATCAGGATCTTGATGTAAATAAGTAAAATAAAATTTATATTTTTTATTGTCTACAAGTGGCAATTGTATTTTTTTTGTATATGAAGATTTGCTTACTGCAGCAGCAGAGGCTGCGGCAGCATCTAGATTCTTTTCTAAATCTGCTGGAATTCCACCCGAATCATCATATCTTCTTACCATTTAAAAATTCAACCCAATTCTATACTCTATAATCATTTGCTTTCCTAAAGATTTTGTAATTGGATTTGCAAGAACTGATCTGCTAATCATTCCATAATCTGTCCTAAATGAATCTTCATCATTAATTCTTAAGCCATCAAATAAAACCGATGTTGCTCCTGTTGACTTTGCCTTTACTCCTACTGAAATTTTAACAATAGATGTTTGATCTGGAGAGCCTGATCCATATCCACTGCTATAAAGACTATTTAAAGTCAAAGACTTAATCTTGTCTCCAACTGATAAGTCTCCAGGATATCTTATTTCGTAATAATTATTATTAGAATCGTATGTTCTAACAAATACATAGTCTAGGTTTAAATCTGTTTGTCGATATGCTAATGTTAAACTATCCAAAGCGCTATACCCAGAAATGTCTAAGTTAAAGTTATAAAAAAACTCTTTAGAAGAGGATGTCGTTGAGCCGATTGAAAGATAGTATGTTCCAATTTTTGGAAGTGGGGTTGTTACCACAGTAGCAAAATCTCCCGTAGAATCTGTCCAGCTTTGGTTGTCTTCAAAAGTAGAAATAGAGTTGCTTGCGTAGTCAGTGCTTGATAAAGACACGCTTGGGAATAATCCAACTTCATTAATTATTCCAGTCACATCTACAGGCAATGTTGTTTTATGAATTACTCCATACGTACTTACTCCAGTTGTAGAGTCTGTTTGAATATCAATACTGTTCATTGTTACTGGGGATTTATAAAACTCAAAACCTAGTTGCGTGTCATTAACCGTTGCAGCAACAGGGCTAATTCCTATCGCTATATCTTTTAATGATGAATTAGACTGTCCAGCAAGATACTGCGTTAAGTATCTTTTACCAAATTTTGTTAAAAGATTTTTACTTCTGTATATTTCTTTATTGTCTTCATAAAATATATACTCGCCAAAAACATTAATATTACTGTCCATATGCCTCTACCCCTATCACTGTTTCTCCAGCGCTATTTTTAACATTAAAAACAAATTCAATATATTGATTTTTATTTTTATCTGTAATCATTTTTTTACTTACTAAACTTATATCCGATAGCATCGGAGCTTTTAATGAATTAACATATCCATCAGAATCGTCACTTTTATCTGGGCTATCATCTTCTGGGTTCTCATCTGGATTGATTCCTGAATCAAAAATTACATCAAGCGTTGAAGGATCTACAATTACATAATAATCTGGCTTTAATGTTTTAATTAATGGGTCGCCTGGAAATAGCAATAGCTTTTTTACTTTTGCTGTTGCCGATGCTGGTTTCTGTACGTTACTCATATTTACATTTTACCATTTCCTATGTATAAATCGATCTACAAGATATAGATGTTGTTGGTGGAGAATCCTTATCATATGTGCTATCTATTGATAATACAACAAATTTATTAGCCGTAAATCCAGCTGGTATTGGTGAATCTTCAGATGAATAAAGTCCGTTGCTTGGGTATGAAACCTCTACAACATCACCAATTTGAATAGTTGGATTTAAGAAAGTCTGAATAGATATAACCTTTTGCTGCTTTGACCACTGATCTGTCATCCATTTGGCCAGCTCCCTTGCCTCCGACTCCTTCTGAATCCAGGTGGAATCAAATCCTATCTGTTCTTGCTTATCTGATTCGCTTAAAAGTGGGTCTATATATTCAAATGAATCAGAAGAGACAATAGAGTTTCCAACAACCACAAATTGCTTTGCTTCATTGTTAGCAAGGTCTGTAAACGTTCCAGTGTTATTTAAAACATATACGTCCATTGAGAATGAGTCTATTGATGCTCCAGCAATTGTTACATCCGAATTGTTTACTAGCTGCGGATATAGAGGAAATCCTGGAGTTGTATATCTTGTTTGAATTCTTCTAAGCTCTCTAGCAACTGGTCCAAATTCTTGAATCCAGGCAGAGTTTGTTGTTTGTGTTTTTTGATTAAATATAAAATCTCCAAAAGTTTTAGTTATTGCAGACTCTCCGCCCAAAAATCCTTTGTATGGATCAAACTGCTTATCTGCAGTAAATTCTTTAATATCAACTGCTGATGTATATATATAATCAAAAGCTGCAACACCCTGAAGAGATATAAGCCCTACCTTTTGAGTTATAGTAATTGGGTTTTCATCAACCACCACAAATGTCTTATTATTTATAGCAATTCTAAGAGTTAAAACTTTGTTGGTTCCGCCTGTTGGGATAGAATAGTTAGCACGAATATCTGCCCTATAAAGCCTTCCTCCACTTAATCCAGTTATAATTGTTCCGTCTGTTTCTTTTTGAGAGTCAGACATTTTGACTGGCTTCCCATTAACAATTTTATAAAGATTAATTTCTCTAAAGCCTTTATCAGCATTTGTATTTTGTGATGTTGCAATAGATAAATAGTATCCGCTTTTATTGTCTGAGCTTAATGAAAATGCTAAACCAGCAATTGTTCTTTGCTCTCCAGTTGCTCTACCCGTGGTTGGGCTTTTTATCAAAGGGAAATACATGCTTGTTCCAATTACAAAGTTATCGCTTACGGACCCATCTGATTTTGAATACTTAGCAGTTGTAGTCGCAATACTATATTTAGTATTTTGTATATAGTCTGTTAACGTTGAATCAGTTGCATTTGGTTTTGTTTGAACAGTTGGGGCAAATATAGTCATCATTGATTTTGGAATATTGGTAAAAAGATTATTAGGATTTGCTAAATCTTTTCCATTTTCATCTTTTACAATAACATCCTTTAGTGTAAATACAGATGAATTATCTACAAATGTACCAGCAACAGAATCCCACTCTTTGCCATCCCACAAGTTTTGTAGAGATGATGTATCTGAGCTATGCGTTAGCGATGCAGTATCTGTGCTTGGAACTACATCAAAAGCATTTCTTTTTTTAATTCTATACTTTCCAGTTGCCTTGAAGGTCCCTGGCTTTGATAAACCCTGGTTAGCTTGAACATCAGATTCAGATGTTATCCATTTATAAGCAACTGTAGGAGTACCAGAAATTGGTTCGTATACATACTGAATTGCATCATACTCAATAATTTCTTTTCCTAAAACTAAATATCCTGTATAAGAATATAATTGTTTTGCTTGACCAGATATTTGAACTGGTGATAACTTAAGCACTCCAAGTGGAGCGTCTGTTTCTGGAGTTGCCACTGCTGGTAGGTCTGCGACTAGTGCAGCTGCTCCTAAAATTACAACTGGAGATGTGTATAAATTATCTGAATCGCCATCGTAGTTAGATGTAATTTGTGGACTATACATAACTTTTATAGCTTTTACTGAAGGAACATTTTCAATTGCTATTGAAGATATATTGGCAAGCTTTCCATCAGTAGTGTTATTATATCTAAAAGAAAGATTCGGGGACTTAGTTTTATCAAAAATATATCCTCTTGGATAAAATTGTAATATATCATTATTATCAAATACAGCAATCATCTGTGTGTCTTTACATAAATCTTGTATGTGCTGCCATACTGTTTTTTTAGGATCTGTAAACCAATAGAACGGTGATACAATTGAACTATCATTTTCTACTAAATTAAATTTATAATTTGTGAATCCAACTGAGTCAAGCATTCTTCTAATAATTGCTACAGAAGACATATCCTTTGTTACAATATCTGGTGGCTTAATGTATTGAAGCTCTCTTGCTCCATCTAGAGCATTAATTGAAACTTCTCCAAATTCATCTACTTCATAAGAATCAAGATAAAATGTTCCCAAATTAATCTTTTCTGATTCAACAAATACAAATGGTCTGATTGTTATATTTTTATATAAATTTAATTTTGCTTTATTGAAAGGGTTTACCTTATCATAATTTTCATAAGACTTATCGTATGAGTTTAAACTTAATCTTAATGAGTTAGCCGTAACATCGCCAACGGGGACAAGACCAGTAATGGAATCAGATGAGTTTTGAAATATATTAAATGACTCAAGAACTTCAGTAACATCCTTTACTAATCTTGCTGATATTTCAATTATGCCTAAATATCCACCAGAGGTATCTATTGTATTTATCTGTAATTTTAATCCACTTAAATCTACTCCAGGTGCAACAGTACTAGGCTCTGTGGCAGACCATGATGTGCCATTATAATATAAATTAACCACTCCTGAGTCTGGACAAGTTGTCCCAGTATATATTACGGACTCTGCTCCAGATAGACTTAAAAGTTTTACATTCCATGAGGTTGGCTTTGAGTGTGATGTTTCAAATTTAATAACAATTTTATTAGCAGCCGCAGTCTTAATTGCTGGATACGAAACAGTTAAAATACAATTTGTTAATATTGTTCCAGACGCTTTGGGGGTTACCCAATATTTATATGCAGTCTTTGTACTAGAGAAATATAGTCTTTTAGTAAATTCTTTTGTAGACGCATATGTCTTTGAGCTTCCCGCCCCACTTGTAAGAGTTGTTGCTACGCTAGGATCTCCCAAGATCATATATTGAACTCCAGCGCCTTTTGGCCTTCTTGGATCAATAATGCTTGTTATTGGAAATAGCTTCTCAAATGGCTTGTATGTGTACCCTCCCTGGCTTGCTGGAGCCGTAAGAGATGCCGTTATAACGCCTTCTGGGGCCGTTACAGAGGCTCCTGAGATAAGATCGTTCATATTATACTCAATATGACACCCGTTGGTCATAGAGACGTTAACCGACTTATTTAGGGCATTGGATGTATTTGTGGATACAGATATCATTATACCTCTTCTAAAGAAAGAGAAACATCCCAAAATTCTTGTGGGACTGAGGCTGAAGAAGATTTAACGTTTCTTTTAGATATTGCAAAGGTGCAAGATGTAAACGAAACTGTAATTATTTCATCTCTTGATTGAACAGAATTATAGGAAATTTTAATTTTAAATGTGCCTTTGCCTTTATTCATATAAAAATATCTTAGGTCGGCTGCGCCCATTCCGCCATCAACCGTTAGGGTGTCGTAGGTTGGCAATGCGTTCCAAGATGAAGATATTTCTTTTTTGTCAGCAATCCATATTTTTCTTAAAGATCCATTGGACATTCTTTGAGTCTTTTCAATTCTATTTAAATCAAGATTTATAGGCCCTCTATTATGCTCAGACATTTTAGTCCATGTTGGATTGACTAAGTCTGTTCCTGTATCAAAATATAATACTGATCCTACTGGTAATGTTAATGGATAGCTCATTAGATTATACCTACATTCATTTGAGGACCAAGGGACGAGGTTGTTCTATTATCCATGGTCTTTATAGCCGTTATAGTCTGTTGTGTTACCATTCTTGACAATTGATTTAGATCTCCGTCGTATCCGTTAATATTATTTGTAATATTATATGTTGCTCCCATTGTAGCATTATTAGCGTTTGGATTAAAAGGGTTCATATTAGCTGGGAACACTGCTTCATTTTTATGAAGCATGGCAAGCATGTCAGCGGGAACGTTATTTATACCAGATTCGAACTTAGGTATAGACATTTTATTTGAGTATGTTGGATTTGCATATCCTCCATCTGCAAAACCAGAAGGCCACAAATTCTTTATCTTTTTTAATGATGTTGCTGTAGCTCCAAACATTTGCCCATAAACTTGTCCTGGCAATGAATATATACTAGGCAACATCTTTAACAGATCGTTTCCACCCAATACTTGTGGGAACTCCATGCTACCTTGTGCAGAGCCATTTCTTATTGCCCCTTCACCTAGGAAATTTCTAAGCTCGGATATTTTTTTATCAATTGCAAACATTGGAAGCTCTTCGCCAATTTTTGCTTTACCTATCATTGCGCTATAGAGTGCGGCTATATGCGGGTTAGTTGAAAAATAAGTACCTAGATCTTTTTGACCAGTTCTCCAGGCATCTCCTGCTGTTCCTCTTACTCCCTTAAATAACTTAATGGCTTCGTCTGGAAGCAAGTTGTAAAATTCTTTTGCATAGTATTCATTAAACTTTGTAACATCAGAAAAATCAATTTTTGGATATTTCTTTTTTAATAGCGTTTCTCTTTGTGCCTGAATAATTTCCCAAGTTGAGGAAGAAGTTACTCCCTCTTTTAATCCTTCAAGAGCAGCCTTAGCAGATGATGGGTTAAAGCTAATTCCAGTTTCTGGAATTTTTATTGAAGATAGATCCATCTTTGATAAAGCCTGCATTGCCTTAGCATCAATGTCTGCCATACCGAAAGATTTCATTTCTGGTGTAAAATGTGAAACTGCTCCCGCTACTTTAGGTACGGAGGAAGATATTCCCTTTCCTGCCCCACCGCCAACTGGCAATAAGGCCATCGAAAGAAGTTCCATCTTAGACTTTTTACTAAATGGGGTTGTGAGATCAAAGCCTAATACATTCTTAACTACAGAATTTGCAGCACTTGATAAAGTTTTACCGAACCATTCCATTCCCATTCCAAATGGATTTGGCATTGTTGGTGAACTAGATCCATGTTTGTGTCCAGCCTTTCCGCCTGTATGAAACTTTTGTGCATTTACTGCATCAAAAAATGGAACTCCGTATTGGTTAACAGCAGATGATCTTACTACATACTCTCCATTTGAAAGCATTGCAGGAATTGAATCAGATGTAGATGTTCCCGCTCCTATTACCTTGCCGCCTGATCCTTCTGAATATCCAGGTACCTGTCCGCCAGCAGCTAGTTTTGGCGGACTAACCATCATGACATTACCCTTATCATCAGAAACCTTAAAGTGAGAATAAGAACCATTTGCATTTTGAAGTTTAAAGAAAGTTCCTTTTGTGTATCCCATCATTTCAGCATAGTCTTTAACAATTTGTCTATCGCTATATGCTCCCATTGTGGTGCTCCAGTTTAAGGAGTCAAAACTTGTTTGACCTTTTCTTGCTAATCCTGCTGCTTGCGCTGCTCCCATTTTAAGTTTTTCTGGTAATGATCTATTTTGATTTACAGAATTTACTGCCTCGGCCACTGTTCCAGCAGAATATGGGTTATCTCTTGTTCCTTCTCCGCCTTTGCCAATGTCAAACTTTTGGCCGTCGACATATATAGCAACGTTTCCGCCAACAGTTATGCTTGAAACTTTGCCTAGATTATTTTGTAATCCGTCTGTAAGTGCTTTTGCTAAATCAAGACCCTTAAGTCCATCTAGTTTAATCCCTGCAGTCTCTGCAGCCTTTGCAACAGCAGAAAGCATTTTTTGTGATTGCTCACCTGCTTTCCACTGTGCTCTTTCTTGTGCTGGCTGCTTTAATAATTCAATCTCCCAATTTAGCATTGCAGTGTTTACTTCATCTATTGCAGATTCTTGATCTGCAATTGATTTTGTAAGGTCGCCTAACTTTTCTCCTGCAAGGGCAGCATTGTCTGACATCTTTTGCTGCTTCTTTTGCATTGCTTCAATTTGTTTTAATAATGGAGCATTCTTAGCATCTCTTGCATTTTCTTCTGCCTTAACTTGTGAGTTAAACTGCTGTTGAGATAAAAGGCCTTCCATGTCAAGACTTGCTTGCTGCATACCTGCTGTATTTCCTGTTGCCATTGCAGCATCATACTCAGCCTGCTTTTTAGCAATTTCTCTTGCTATGTCGCCTTCTTCTTTTGCAGCATTTAATGCCTTTATTCTAGCGTCTGCAAGTTTATTGTTAAGATCAATTTGTTTTTGAAGAGCAGACATTTTTTCTCTATCAGAGATTTGATCCGCAACCCTTTGTCCCTTTACTGCTATTTCATAAGCCTTTTGACGCTCTTTATCTTTATCTAGCTTGGCGTACTGCTTTTCTAAAGCACCGCCCTTGGCCCTATTAGCAGTCTCTATTGCTTTTCCTAGTGTGATCTGTAGATTATAAAGATCATTTGTTTGAGCAGCAGTTAATGCTTTTAGGTCTCCTGTGTAGCCCTTTACTTGAATTCTTGTTTTTTGCCATAGGGACAATCCTGTATCTTGTTCGTTAACTATTTGCCTTATAGCTGGGTCTACTTTAGCCAACTCGTCTACAACCTCTTTGGTTAATACAGCCTGTGACTTAACCCCTTTATTAATTGCTTCTATTGCGGAAAGTTCTGCGTCATACCTAATTTGCTTTTCATCTCCAGTAGAAAAATATTTTCCCTCTTTGGCGTATAGGGCTCTCTGCTTTTTAATTTCATCTGCAGCTCTTTTTTCTACATCGGTTGATATGGCCATCATTGTGGTATTTAATTGATTTGCTTGTTCTGTTGGGTCACGATCAGTCAACATTGCTTTATTTAAACTTTTTACTGCAGAAATTGCAGCTGTAGCAGAATCTTTAATTGCATTAAAGTCATCTGAGTTTACTGTGTATTTAGAAGCACTGGATGCAAACTTAGACGCAGCATACATTGCATATATCTTCTTACTTGCTTCTTCAGCAGAAAGGCCCATTGCAATTAGTTGCTGTTTTAATCTTACTGCAAGAGCAGACTGTTCATCTACACTTGTTTTATTAATTAATAGTACTTGATCAGAATAATTATCCTTAACTTCTTTTTTAAGCTTCTTATATTCCTCAATAGTAATATTAAGAGGAGTTCCTGACCCCTTCATGCTTTCATATAAAAGAGTGTTTCTTTCTTTTAGAGCCTTTACATTATCAATTGCTTCTTTAATCTTATCGTTAAAATTAGTAAACTTAAGTCCTGCTTTTTGTGCAGCTTCTGCGGTCATTCCATAGCCAAGTGCATTTAATCGCATGCTTTCTTGATGCTCTCTATATTTTTTAATTGCAAATCCTATTGCTAAGGTTGCTGCACCAACTCCAAGGTTTAATCTCGTTACTGCCTTTAGAGCAAATCCGCCAAATTTTGCAAATTTATTTGTGCTTGCAGAAAGAGCTTCTAGTTTAGTTCCATAGTTTGTTAAAACTCTTAGATCTTTTCCATTAACAGAAATACCCTCAACTGCTTTAGTTGCACCTATAGGTGCTTTAAGTATTCCCTTTTGAGTTATTGGAGTCTTTGCACCGCCTCCCGTTGTTCCCATTCCAAGCATGGATCCAAGCATCATTCCAACCATATCTCCGCCAGGAATTCCAGTTGATTTTCCTAATGCTTGACCGCCATATGCTCCAAGCATTTGCATCAACATCATTTTAATAAGTCCACCAGCATTATATCCTTGAGCCATTGAAGATTTATTTGGAATTATGCCGCCAGAATTTCTTGGAACAAATAGCTCTGGCCCCTTTTCTCCAACAACATAGGGCTGCCCAGCATTAACTGGTCCACCCATTTCTCTTTTTTCTAATCCAAATATAACTTGCTTTAAAGATTCTGTAAGCGGGGTATCTTTTTTAGATTCCCAATTTAAAAATTTCTTTCGCAATATGTCTTTATCAATAGGGGATAGCTGCGTTAGTACGGCTCTGTCTCCTATCATATCGGATGCGGCAGACCTAATAACAGAGTCTAGTACGTCTGGCTCAAGTGCATTCTTTAAAGATCCTTGTGCATCTTTAACGTAACCATAAGGCTTTTCTTTTGCTAACGCTGCGGCAAACTTATCATAGAATAATTTTTGAGTATGTTTTCTTAAACCAGTATTTGCAAATAGCGTCTCAGCCATTTGAATTGATAATGAGTTTACACCCCATGGTGCTGACTCGTACATGCTTGGCTTAGGTGCTCCTGTAGGACCAAACCCTGCACCTATTCTATGCATAGCCTTGCCTTTTAGAATATTTCCAATCAATCCACCTGCCATAAAACCATTTTCTTCCGTCTTAAATGCATTGTCTGAAAGGCTTGCCGAGTGTCCTTTTTGTCTACGCTTTAATTCATCTGCTGCAATCATTTTTGCAATTGCTGCTGGGGTCATTGTCTTTTCTGGTGCCATCTTTAGTGATGAATGTATTCCGTGTAAATCTCTATACGACTGTTTTCTTGCGTCTGAAAGTCTCTGTATCATTGCATTGTAAATAACTTTTTCTTCAGAATTTAAATCAAATCTACCTATTGTTTGTTTTAATTTTGGAAGAGCAGATTCAATTTCTTGTAACATTCTTTCATTGTATTGATCTGCTGTCATTCCATTTGGAATATCCGATGTTGCTTCGGCAAAGAACTTCTTTGCACCACTGCCCTTTACTCCCATCAAGTTAACCATTGCCTGATGTTTAAATGAAGGCATAGTTGCAGAGTAATCTCTTTGCCCAGATGCAGTTGCAAATACTCCTGCTGGGCCTACGTCAGCAAGAATGTTTCCTGAAAGATTTCCTCTACCTAAATCTTTATCTCCACGCAATGCAGAGGCTACAAGTTGTCTAAAATATTGATCTGTTGTAAATTTACCATCTTGATTTCCTATAGCAGGGTTATACTTAGACTCCAAAGCCAGTAGCGTTCTAGCTCCTTTTGGATCTGTGGGGTCTCTCATTACAACAATTTTTTGATTAGGTGTTTGTAGCCCATGTACTTCACGAGCAATCTCTGTTGCCCTTAATTCAGCAAGTGCTGCTTTTTCATCTAATACAGGTTTAACAAAAACTTTTTCTCCATTTTTACCATATACGCCACCAATGCCAGCTACTGGGAAGCTTCTTCCAGATGTAGGCTCTAGGAGTCCATCATAATCAGTTACTGGTGTTTTGTTAAATCTAGAGTCCTTGACTGCTTGACTTGCTTTTTCCATAGCAGCCTTTGCTGCTCTTTGTGCTTCAACTTGTTTAATAGTTTTAGGCATACCAAGGAACAGTGGCTTACCTCCGCCAAATAATCTTTGTGCAAACTTTCCAGGAATTTCTCCTCCTTTATTTCTTGTCAAAGATTTCTTAGTTAATGTTGCTTCTGCAAAAGCAAGAATTGACCTTAGACCAGGGGTCATAAGTCCGCTTTCAATTTGATTTACTGATGCAAGAAGTTTTTCTACGCTAGGGTATCCTGTTATTTGTAATAATTTTTTAAGTCTAAGATCTGCTTCTGCTTGAGTTTTTGGATATGTGTCTGGCATTAAATTTTCTTTATTAAATCTTAAAAGCTTTCTTTCCATATTTACTGTAAAAAGGTTAGAAGCTCTATTTCCAGCTACTGCTTGATATAAATTAAAATCAGCATTTTGTTTCCATGCTTCGTATGGAAGTACATGTTCTGATGTAATTCCCTGGTCTTTGCCAAAACTTTTTTTAATTCTTTGAAGATGTAATTTGTCATAATTTAAGTCTCCCATAACTGACATAACCTCTAGTGCAGACTTTGACCCCTCATCTCCAGAAAGAGGTGATCTTCTAGGATTGCTAACTCCTAGTATCTTAGAATCTTTTGGCATTAAGCCATTATCTAATAACTCTTTTTCTAATTTTTTAATCTGTTCTTGTCTTACTCTAGCCCACCTTGCATCTGAAATGACCCCAGTTGTTTTATCTATTGTTCTTCTTACTGCTTGATCAAAATCTCTTTCAACCATTGCTATTGCTACTTCTGGAGAAACACCCTTTTGCATTAATGCAGATGCGTCGTGAATAATTGATCTATATTTGAAATCTTGATTGTAATTATTTTGAGACCATCTTGCAACAACCCCTTTAAGTCCTGACATGCTATTAGATGTTGGAAGAGTTCTTGTCAGCCTTCCACCTCTAATATGATTCATTCCTCCCGTGTTCCCTGGACCTCCATTTAGTTGCATCATTAAATCCATATTTGGCTTAGCAATTCTTGCTGGAATTACAGCTTCTCCAGGAGTTAGTACTACTGGGATCATTCCTCCAGTGTTTCTAAATGTTGGTGTGCCGCCAAGTAGCTTGCTAATTGTTGGCATATTTCTTTCTGTTGCAGCCTTATTAATTACAAATGATTCAGGCTCTGCCAACGTGTGGTACGTATCTGTATTGCCTGTGCCTGGTACTATTCCGCCTTTATTTAATTTACGTGTTGTTTGAATGTTATAGCCAGCTCCAGATGTTCTAACTCCGCCTAGGGCTCTTGCAATCCTATCTACTAAGGTTTTGGTTTCTCCCTTATGGAACATTTCCTTCATATTTGATTTACCAGTTGTTGGATCAACTACAGGCTGTGAGGTTAATGGAACCATTGTTAAATTAGCAGTTCTTCCCATTGTGGCGGCAGTCATTGCTGTAGTTTCTGCAAGCATCGCCTCAACGGTTGCATTTAATTGAATTATCTTTGCTCTTGCTTGTTCTACTGTAATTTTATTTGCTTGAACTTCAGCCACAATTGCTCTTACTTCCTGTGCTGCAAGATCTGTAATTTCGCTAAACTGAGGAAGTAATGCTTGATAAGATTCAGACAAACTTGCAGTTACTGTTCCCGTTGCTTTAACTTCCGCCTTTAATACTTTTATTTCTGCCTCTGACTGCATTGCTATTGCTGCTGTCATTGCATGCCATTTAGCTGCCTCTCCAGAAACAATTCCTGTTGATATATTATTTATAGATGTCAGACCAGGGATCTTTGGCATATCGTCTGTCATATAAGATTGAGGATTTTTTCCAATTCTTACATTTACTGGACGTGCTCCAGGAACTACTCCAAATATTGTTCCCATCTGTTGAGTTTGAGAAGGAATTAAGTGAGACATATCTCTTGAGTATGGCTTTCCTACATATTCATTATCCTTATCAACAATTCTTTGTCCTGGATTACCAGCGGCAATTACACTTCCTGCAACTGTAGAAATTCCTGGTTGTACTGCAACCTTAGCCGAATTTGCTTTTGCTTCAAGTGTGTCAAATGATGCTGCAAGTGTATTAACTGCATTTGTTAAAATAACAGTAGCTTCTGTATCACTATAAAATGTTGCTGCTAATCCTTTTGCTGCGGCATCTGCTGCAACAATTTCAGGTGTTAGTAATCTAAATCCTTGTCCGCCTTTTACTAATTGCCTTATATGGAAAATTCCCTTAATTACATATCCTATAAAGTTGCCCATAACACCAGTCAACATAATAAGTGGTCCCGCAATGGCAGTTATTCCACCAAGAGCATTAAGGAATGACTTTACTGGCTGAGGAAGTTTTTGAAAAAATTTAATAATTCCATCTACTACTTCTAATACCTTTGTGCTTATTACTAAAAATTGATTTCCTACTGCTGCAAGGTCCGCTTGAACTGATGCAAGCGCTCTCTTAAATTTACCAGAAGCAGACTCTGTCATCATTCCTAATTCTCGTGATGAAATGTTTGCAAGATCTGAAGCGCTTGCTTTCATCAAATCCATTACCTGAAGAGTTTGAGATCCTTCTTTGCCTAGATTTTCAAACAAGGCAGACATTCTTGCATACTGGAATTTTCCAAATAATTGTTCAATTGCTCTAGACTTGCTTAATGGGTCTAAAGTATCTAGGGCTGATTGTAATCCAACTATTGTTGCTGTTAAATTACCAGCATTCTGTGTAACAATTTGATCAATATTTATTCCAAATCCAGTAAACATTTCCTTTGCAACTTTAGTTGGGTTAATAAGGGAAGCCATTGCTGACTTGATTGCGTTAGCACCTTCTGATGCGTTTACTCCGCCTTCTTTCATTGCAGTTAAATACAATGCTAAATCTTTTACATCTCCACCTAAAGACTTTACAACAGGGCCTGCTTTAGGGATTGCTTCAACTAAATCTTGTAGAGAAGTGGATGTCTGGTTTTCAACAGCGTTAAGAAAGTCAATAGATTGAGTTAATTCATCTGTGCTTGATTTAAATGCATTTTGAATAGCAAGAGTTGCTTTCATTGCTTCTTGTCTATCAACTTCGCCAAGGATTGCAAGTCTGCTTGTTTGTCTTGTTGCCTCTAGTAGTTCATTTCCTTCTTGACCAGTTGCCGCTAAATCTGCTGCAAGAGCAATTGTTTCTTTATATGCGATTCCATATGATCCTGCAATTTCTCTTGCTGTATCTGAAACGTCTTTTCTTACTTTTGCAAGCTCTGAAGCAGATGTTGCTGATAACCCACCATAAACCTTTTGAAGTCTTACAAGTTCTTGGTCTGCTTCTCTAAATGCTTTTTGTGCCGCTGCTCCAAATGCAACTAGGGGAACTGTTAATCCTACTGTTAACTGACGGCCTGCCCACTGAGTATTTTTACCCCAGTTAATTAACTGATTAGATCCATCAAGCATTACCTTGTTCATGATGGCAGCTTCTTGTCTAGCAATTGCCATCTTGTTCTTTACTTCGTCAAGTCCTTTTGCAACCATTACGTTGTATTGCATTAGACCTTGTGCATTTTTGCCTATAGGTTGGATTATTGCTTGCTCAAGCATTACTTGCTGTTTAGCAAGATCTTTAATTAGTGTGCTTGTTTTCTTTGTATGACCACTCCAGGCATTATAGTAGTCGTTAAGCTTTAATCTACCTCTATCTAAATTTTTACCAAACTTCTCTACATCTGATGTGAGGGATACAAAGTGTTGAGAAAATTGCCCTGTTGAAGTAAGCGTTGTTGCAAACGCCTTATTCATTACCGCAATTTGCTGTGCAAGTTTGGCGTTAGTGCCTGCAGTTGTTTCTTGTAATTTTAAGAGTTGGGCAGTAACCGCAGCTAGCTGAGTTCTTAAACTCGTGAAGTCTGCGTTGGCGGTAATATTGGTCGTGATTAAATTATCTGCCATGTGTTTATTTTACTCTTTAAAGTATCCTAATCCTGCTCCGATTCCAAACCCTGCTTCCGATGCAAATGAGCCTTGTAAAGAAACAACATCATCTGCTGATGTATTTATTCCCATTGCTCTGCGTTTGATATCTTCGAAGGAAGATCCCCCTTCATTGTTACTGCTTTCATTTAACTCAACGCCTTGAATCGAAGCCAGGAATTTCCTTTTTTCTGATTCAGTTTTTTGCATTGACTTAAAAGTCTGGACCATCTCTGGCATTGAAAGATTATCTTCTAGTTCTTCGTAATTTTTCCAATTACCTAAAAGAAATACTTCCCCTTCTAAAGCGGCTAGATCTAGTTCTGACCAGCCAGTACTGCTGCCGCTAGTAGGTTTGGGTCGTCCATCTTAATTCCTCCGCAAACTTCTAGAATGCGATTGATAGTTGGAACGTCAAGTGTGTCTTCAAATGCGTCTTTGTCTGCTACGAGATCTGGAAGCTGCTTCTTTAATGCTACCCCGCATGCCTCGATAAGAATGGTTAATGTCTCATCTTCTGATGTTACTTCTTGTGTTTTCTGAATGACCTTCATAAACTCACGAAGCTCTTTAATTGTTAAAGGCTTAAGCTTTACTACTGAGCCATTTTGTAGTTGAATCTCTTCTACATCATATACTGTTGTTGCCATTTAATCCTCCTAGGATCTAGTCTTAATTATTGTATCATATTCAAAATACCAGAGCAATAGAAAACCCCCCAATTACTTGGGGGGCTCTATTAATTAATTTATATTAATTATACTGTTAGAACACGGTCTACGATAAATCCGTATTCCTGACCAATCTTTGCACCGTCTGGAAGCAGACGGAATGTGACTGGGAATGTTGATGCTGCGTTACGAGCCAAAGAGAACTGTGACTGTTGTACAGAAAGAACACGACGTGCATAATATACACGCTCAGTTGCTGTTGCTTCTGAAGTTGGTGCGTTACCAACTGCAATTAGCTGACGCTCTGTTGGGGCTTCTCCGAGTGCTCCTCCAGCAAGACCGAGCTTGTCGGTTGCTGTAAGACCTGTTCCTGTAGAAGCAAGTGTTGATGAACGCTGTCCGAATACTGCTAGAACGTTCTCAAGAGTACCTTCTGCCATTTCTGTTGCGATCATAACTTCCATTGACTCCTTGAAAAGCTTTGCTGTATCAAGAAGCTGATCCACTGTTACTGAACCGTATGATGGGTTGTAAGTAATCTGAAGACCGTTATTTGTATAACCTACGTTTCTGTAGTAGAAATCTGGTGTAGTTGTTGTTGTAACGCCATTTAGTGTTGTAGTGTAAGATACACCCTCAGCAAAAGCTGCTCCTGCGGCTACTGTTCCCGCTTCGGCATTTTCTACGTAGTCTGCATCTGTTACGTCAACATTTGAAATAAACAGTGGTGAAGCACCAACTAGAATATTCTTTGCATTACCTGCAATTTGTGTTGCCATGTTGTTAAACCTCCATTAAATAAATATATATATTGACTTACTTTAAATCAAGCTGGCTAGGCTCATTTCCTCTTAGTCCAATTTTACTGGAATAAACCTTTAAAAGCAACTAAGCAAATCTGCCTACCCCATCTGTAACCCTAGAATACTTGACCTCTAGTATTACGTCTGTTGACAGGAACCCCTGAATCTCTGTAGAGGGGTCAATTGGGGATGTTTCAACTATATGGATACTGTGAAAAATTAACTTATCTGTTCCCCTTGAGGAATTTACATCTTTGGCAGATTCGTCCATTCTTCTAAATAGGTCTACCATGAGGTTTCTCATTTCATAAATTTCTGTAATATCAGTCGAATAAAGAGTAAACAAAACCTTTTCACAGCATATTAGCCAGTTCTCTTCATAAGACATTCCTATTTTGTCATAGACAATATGCTTCTTGCCATTTAAAAACTGATCCATTTCTGGTAACTGCTGAACTGGCATAATAGGAATAATTTCTGAGCCGAGATTATCTGAGTAGTAGTCCTCTTGATCAAATAGATTATGCTCTTTTAATTTATTCCAGAGGAACTTACGCAACTCAAACATTGCATCTATTTTATAATCTACGGTCATAGCGATCCTCCAAATGATGCGCTTAGAGCTGCATCTGCCTGCATTCTTATTTTACCAGGGCTGAAGCTATATTGCACTTTTCTAATATTAAGTGGTACTCCTAATGCTTTTAGCATTTTGCTATTAAATATTCTTTGGAATCCTGATGATTTAATTGAAGAATTTACTAGCTGCCCTCCAAAAAATCTTCCGAACGTTATTGAAAATTGATTTGTTGCTGACTTTCCTCCAGGCCTCTTGACGGTTACTGAGGTACCTTTAGGCATAAAGACTGTTCTACCATCTAATTCAAATACTAAGCGCTCTGCTGACCTTGGGCGGATTATGACGGGCATTCCTTCCTCCATCACGGAAGCTTTATTTTCAAAAACATATCTCTTCTTTTGTTTTTTATTTTTAGAAGGAACGGAAGATTTTGATACTTTAAAATCACGTCCTACTCTAAATGATAATCCACCAGTATCTATTAAGTGTAATCTAAAAAGTCTGAATGATGGGTTTCCAGTTTTATTCCATTCGTAAACATGGTGCAATGAATTTGGTTTTGTTCTTGCTTGAGCGTCTACATATTGACCAAAATCTTTTTCTATCTGATTAAATATTGTATTTTTAAACAAACTTTTAAACTCAGCATTAGTTGTTAGTTTAGACAAAACAGATGATTGATAATATAAAAAAGCAGACACTTGTGCAACCGTGCTATCTTTTAAAACACCTGGGGCCGAGCCAGCCATTAATCTTTCTAGACCGCTGGCAGTTTGAATTAATGCTGTGCTACTGTCCAATTACCTGGTTCTCCGATCTTTTAACGGTTGTATTGTATCCAACAACACCGCCAAAAGGTTCTGTCATTGGGGTAACGCCAACTACCTCAAATACAGTTGGAGTATTTGTTGGAAAGTTTATCTCTTCCCATACAATTGTTCCATCTAAATGTCTTACGTTTGTAATCTTTTCGGAAAAAATTATTTTTGATGTAGTTCTTAGTTGAAGTATTTGCTCATTAATATATTTATTTGAAAAGGTTTGCTTATCTCCAGATCTACTGGATGTGGAATTGCTAACTACTCCTTTGGCGCTACATGGTATAGTTCTATTAAATTGCCACTCTTTTTTTAATGCGCCTGTTGATTCATCCTGAGACTCATATTGGCGATATATATCAATAAGCATTGGTAGAACAGAATCAACAAGATCGTACATTATATAATTACCATTTGATTGATAACATATGAAGACAATAGCTGGTCAGCATAAAGATTGCCTGTTCCAGACGATGATTCAGAGTTATAATCAAAGCTCCAGTCAAATGTTTTAATAGACTTAACATACTTATTTCTCCAGACTTTATCCTTTGAGAAATAGTCTTTCATTAATTCGATTGCTGCAAGTTCTACCTCATCTGGAACTTGTGGCCAGCCATATAGTCCAGAAACAATATATGATGAGTCTTTGTAAAAAGCTCCATTACTTGGATTGCTTAGACTTGGTGGGACTAATCCATTTGCAGTGTATACAGTATTATCGAGCATGTTTGCTCTATTAACTTTTAAACCGTATCCGCTTGGAGTTAATTCTATGTCATAGTTCCAGTTATTTACTCCATGTATATCAAATAAAAGAATATCGTTTTGATATAACTCGTGAAGCTCATATAGTTTATATGGCAATGGTAGCAAATCAGAACCGCTACCATAAACTGTATTAGTGTCGTTGTACAGATAAAATTGCTGACCTGTATAATTTTCTATTACTTTACGTGCATACCTTTCAGCAGCAGCAACTTCATCCCAATTTTTATAATTAGGATCTGATGGATCTGCGCCAAGGCCCAAGCTATAAATTGCTTGAGATAAATCAACATAAGGCTTTACAACAAAGACTTTGTGTTCTTTTGTAACGGGTTCACCGTCAACTTCATACTCCCAAACAAATAGAAGAGATTTAGTCATTTTTGTTATTGAAAAAGGAACATATACCTCATAAACACCGATGTCAGTTTCGCATCTTGTTGCTTCCGTTTCGTAAACAATTTGCTCTGGGTCATAAGGATCATGGTCTGGTAAAACTGGGTCGTCATGATATATGCCATATACCGTTACATTTGGTAGGCTATCTGAATCCCTAACTTCTCCACGCCAAAAAACTTTATGCTTTACTGGTGCGTTTGTGTTTAATAAAATCTCTGCCATTTTATTAGCTTAGATTAGTTGTAATACTCCTGAACTTCCTTGGGAGTTGCTAATCTAAAGCCCTCCTCCTTATCAAAAATTTCTTGAGCATTTTCTTCTGTCATTGCAATAAAAGGGTGCTCTTTTGTAAATGTAAATCCAATGATATCGTATCTAAAGTTATCTCTAGTCATTCTAACTAGCACGGTATCTTCTGGCTGTGCGTCTGGGTTAAATCGAGGAAGTATTTCTTCTGTCTCGGCAAACTCTTCTGCTGCTTCTTCAATATCTTTAATAGTCTTTTGGTATACAGACCATGTGACTCCCTCTTCTGCAAGGGCGGCAATGATGTCTGCCTTACTCTTTAATCCATCAGTGTCAACTGCAAAGTCCTCTGCAACCGCTCTGAGTTCTGCTACTTTCAATGTCTCAAATGACATATTTTCTCCTTTGTTAGGTTATTCAATTATAGCATTGTTAAATTAAAATGAAAAGCCCCCAAAATTAATTGGGGGCCTTTCGAGGGTTTTATCTTAAATTAATTAAGAAGCAACCTTAACGTTCTTTACAACTACCCAAGCGTCTGCCTGCTCGATCTGAACGCCAACACGAGTATACATTGTGTACTCAATTGAGTCCTTACGTGGCCAGAAGAATCTATAAACAGTTACGTCACGCTTGATTCCAATAACTACGTTATTTGGGAATGACAAGTGGATGTCTCCGTGTGATCCTGATGGGGTTGCGTATGTACCAGTTTGTGTCTCATTAAGAAGTGGAACTTCAACAATCGGAATACCGAATGCGAATGGTGCCACATATCCTGCTGGTCCACCTAGTGGTGCGACTCCGCCACGGATAACGCTTGATGCGATATCTTGTGGAATTGTCTGGTTTGTTCCAATGCTGTTAGCATATAGGAAATCCTGAATCAAGTTTGATCCAGCAAGGAAGCGAAGGTCTCCACGACGTTGCTTGTACTTACGTGGCATAGCCTTAAGTGCCTTGTTGAATACTTCACGAGAAACTCCAGCGCCAGCTGCGTCTACGACACGACCTGATGCCTTTGCCTTCTTTACAACGCCATCAAATGACTTGTAAAGAGCGTCTCCTGTTAGACTTGCATCACCGTTAAGAATAACATCTTCGATGTCGTTTCCTGCTTGTGTTGCCATTAAACGTGCAATGTGATCTTCTAGATCTGCACCTTCAATGTTGTCTTCTAGAGACTCTGTTGAAAGCTCCCAGTCCATGCGGAGTTTCTTTGTTGTTAAAGA
>Ga0222712_10000833_pt1 | contig 39524 bp, 52 predicted proteins | sample C33_657DmetaG_FD_165043 | JGI IMG/M metagenome (GOLD analysis project Ga0222712, IMG submission 165043) | Estuarine water microbial communities from San Francisco Bay, California, United States - C33_657D | ecosystem: Environmental > Aquatic > Marine > Unclassified | place: USA: California... | reverse complement strand
TGAAAAAGGTCAAAAAATACGGGAGAGTGTATTGATAGGGGGGGGTGGGGACCCCTCAATGGGCGTGGGTGGGGGGCGGTCGACCCAGGGCACGGCAACGAGGTAGGTGGTGGGGCATACATACTAACGGTCTAGTCCTGCCGTCTAGGCGCACGGTCTAGGGCAGGGCATGGGGTGGGGTACTCGGACGGTCAGCGGGTTGCCATCCTTCACGGGGTGCTACCGCCGAGACTGCGTCTCGTTGGTGTCGGGCTGTCGCGATGCGGTCAGCGTGCTTGCCGACAATGGGCGGTGGTTGGTGCGTGTCTTGCTTCGTATAGTTTCCGTCCAGGTAGCCCGGATAAGTGACTTCATATATTCGGGGGGTTAACACTTGACTCGTCGGTTCTGATGTGGTTCAATGTTGGGGTGAGTCTGTGCGGACTCTCCCGCTTTGGCGGTCAACTTGTAAGGGGTTCAAATGAATAGTCAAGTGATCTGGCAGAGGCGTTATGTCTCTGAGACTGACACATTCGAGTTAGTCGCTCCGCTGTTTGTTGGTAGTGAGTCTGAATGTATGGCGGTCGCTCCCGCTATTTACAACCTGATCTGTTCCTGGTCTGTCAATGACTGGCGCGAAGTGTGTGTAGATGTTTTAGACAATGCTGGTGACGCGTTTACGCCTGGCGATGTTGTGAGCGTTGGCGACTTCGCATGGTTTAGGGTTAAGGGTCGCAATTACGGGGTCTCGGGTGGTTTTATTTGGGGCGAAGTTGACGAGATCGTTAATGCTGGCGATTATCTAGAAGATGTCCGGTTATCGCGTGACGCTGTCGTTATTGGTGAAGCCTTCATGATTGGTAGCGATAGTGAAGCGTTAGAGCAAGGTTCTTGGGCTATGGATCTTTCAGAGTGTTCGGGTGTTGGTCGGGGGGTGAAGTGATGAAGCCTCAGATTTATTACGCGGTGTATGACTCATCAGAGGACTCTGATTATTACGGCTTTGAGTTCATGTATGAAGCCGTCGCTGAAGTCACCAAGTGGATCATTGACGGTTTAGATACTGACCTCATGAATAACCAGGGCGCAGAGTGGGGGCGGTTGTATGTCTGCTCGGTTGACGCTGAGTTAGTACCGGACGACGACGAAGATCTTGACTGTGAGTGGTCGCTATGGGATCTTGAAGATTCCGAGATTAGTTACCGCGATATCTTCTTGGAGTGGGGTGATCATGGCATGACCAATATCGGCGCGTCGTTTAGGGTAAATAGTGCGCCTGCTGCGAGTGACTCCGATCGGCTTGTTTGGATTGATTCACGCGTTAAGATTGCGCGCGAGTTGGTCGCGGGTCAGGGGTGGCAAGCTAGTTCCGAGATCTCTTGGTTGTTGGGTACGGTTGAAGAGTTCGCTGAGCTGTTGCGGGTTCATTTTGCGGGGGGTGAGTCATGAGACGCGATCGGTTACCCGTTCATAGTGCGCCAGGTGGGCAGGGTGTTTTTGTGTCGTGCAAGTGTGGCGACGTGTTGCGGTTCATGCTTCATAACGACGCGAAGACATCGCCAGCGGTGGAGATAAACGACAAGGGTTCGGCTAAGGCGTTAGTCCCTAATGCGTTCCCGTTGCCCGTTGGCCCATTGGATACGGGCGGGTCATGCGACGCGACTACGTCGGCGTGTATTGATTGCTACGCTGCAGGGTTGGAGAATCGTTACAGTGCTTTTGCTCGGGGTGCGTCGGTGAACCTGGCGAACCTTGAACACTTGAAAGCCTGCGGGGGTCAGTCGGCGGTTGTGTTGGCGTTGGTTGCCTGCGTTCGTCATTCCGAGATGGCACAGCGCGCGCGCGGTGTTGCGTCGCCGTGTTTTCGTTGGCATTCGGGCGGGGATATTTTTGCGACTTGGTACGGGCGCGCGATTCGTTCGGCGGTTGTTGCTACTTCGTCGGTAGATCATTGGATCTACACGCGCGACGCGGTCAAGGTTAAGAGCCTGTTTCCTGTTCCCGAGAATCTTCGGGTGATGCTGTCGGCAGACTCTGACAATGTCGTGAAGATGGCTCGCGCGGGTGCGCGGTTGGGTTTACCGCTTGCCATGCTTGCGGACGATGAACGGCACGCGGTCGCGTTGTGGGCGCGTGCGGTTTCGGTTGCTCCCGTTTTGCCTGGGGTTGTTTGTCCGGTGTCGGGCAAGTGGGCGCGCGATTCGTTCGGCGTGTCGGCTCATGTCGTCGGGTTAGACTTGGCTGGTCGGGCGCGTCGGTCGGCAGTTCGGCGTGGTTCGGCGGGTGTTGGGGCGTGTGTTGCTTGCGGTTTGTGTTTGCCTGGTGCGCCTGATCGCTCGGTTACCTTTCTCCTTCATGGTGGCAAGAATCGCGGACAGTCTGCGGGGCGGTTGGGTTCTGCGGTTGCGGTTCGGGTTCGTCGCGGGTTGGTGGCGTTGTGATCGTGTTTACTTGTTGGGTGTGTTGGATGTGCGCGCTCGTGGTGGTGTGCCGTGACTAGTCGGGTTGATCGGTTGCCATGTGTCGGGCTTGATCCGCTGGGGCATCGGTGCGGGTCGGGTTGTTTGCCGATTGTTGCGCGGGGGCTTCCGTTGGTTGCGGGTTACCGTTGGCGATATGGCTCTACGGCGCGCGGGTGTTGGTCGTTGTGGCTTGAGAAGATTGGGGGCGGGGGCGGTCGTTGGTTTGTTCTTGATCGCCCGGCTGCCGAGTCGGCGCGCGAGTTGGTCGCGGTAATCCATGCATACGCCCAAGGTGCGCGGGGTGTCATCGAATAGGGACGCGGACATACCGAGAACGAAAAGCCCGTGCCGATATGGTGCGGGTTTTTTGTTAGGTCTATTTCGTCATGACGATATGCGGGGGGTGTCATAGGTGCGGGCGTTTAATGGGTTTTGCAGCCAAATACCTCGCCCGGCATGGCGAGCTGGCCACAGGCGGTCGAACGGCAGAACCCAAACTGCGCTGGGTGTGGGTAGACAGCGTGCGTGATCGCAAAATATTTTCGCAATTGTGGATGGTCAGCGTGCTTTTGAGGCGAATAATTCCGAATTAGTGTGGTAAACATTGTTTATGGCTTCTGTTCGCTCTGTTACGGCTCATTTCTTGGGGGGTTACGCCTCAATTCATACTCGTAAGCGGTACAAGAAGGACATTGTCACCTGGCAGCGGTGGTGTGCTTTGGTGGACATTCATCCTTTGGATTGCACGGCGGTGAACGCTCAACTGTTTGTGGATTGGATGGCTTCGCAGTACACGTCAACGTCGGTTGCTTCGCGTGTTTGTGGGGTCGCTAAATGGATGGATGCGCTGGTCGAAGCTGGTGTTTTGAAGGTTCACGGTTTGCATTCGGTGAAGATGCCTAAGCGTGTCATCGTGCTTGATAGCTCAACTGTGCCGTCTGATGATGAGATGGTGCTGGTCATGTCAGCGTTCTCTAAGCGTGGGCCTCGGTGGGAATGGCTTGCTGCGATGGTCGCCTGGGGTGGATGTGACTGCGCTGAAGCTCTCCGGATTCGTAAGACGGATGTTCGGACATGGGAAGGGAAGACGCTAGTCACGGTGCGTTCTCGTCGAGGTAACAGGCGTGAGATCCCGGTTGACGGTCGTCTTGAGGTGTTGACTTTAGGTCTGACTGCGGTGTTCGCTGCGACTACGACACTTGGTGGGACGTTTGGTTCTAAGCACGCGACTGAGACGATCAATGATGTCGCTTCGGGTGCTGTTGGTCGTCGGCTTACGGTGCAGGATATGCGTCGGTGGGCTGTCCAGCGTCAGTTTCAGCGTGGTGTTCCTGTCCCGGTCATTGCGAAGTGGCTTGGACATACGAATGATCGGTATGTTCGGCAGACTTTGCGCCTACTCAATCCTGTGTCGCTGGTTAGCCAGGCTGATGTGATAGCTCAGATTGTGGTCGAACCTGATGGGGATCGGTTTGGGTCGGGTTCAGCACCTGACTCGGTTATTTAATATCTTCTTCAGCGATTGTGCAAAGTAATGAACATTCAAATGATGGTTCGTCGGAGTGGTTGCCTCGTTCAGGGTCAAGTTCATCTAAAAATACGGATTTTGATTCAGATCGAAGGATGGATATGTTGAGTTTGCGTTCCACTTGAGCCATGCGGTCAAAAGTGTCGGGGAAATCTTTGCGAATTTTATTCCAGTAACCCATGCCGCCCTTAACGCATCCAATGCAGTTGTTGTTGCGGTAGCCAAGTTTGTACATGGCAGGTAGTTCAATGCCTGCTCTTTCTATCATTGCGAGGCAGTCGTCTTTGGTAAGGCCGTATTCAATAAGCGGTGTGCGTAGATCTACTTCTATGTTTTGTTCTCTGAAGCGGTCTGCCCGGTGTTGTTCTTCGCTGGTGTAGCCAAATACATGGATGTCGTCGGGCAATTGGAAGTCTCGACGAACTTTCTTTTTAAGTTCTGCTGTACACATTGCTCCATATGGGGAGACTAGATATCCATGTTCAAATACTGCCCAGGTGTCAGCATATTTTTTGGATTTTAAGCGGACTATTGGATGCCCGAACCATTGTTCGCAGTCGTCTAAGAATCGTTTGTTGTCAGGGTGTTCTGATCCTGGGTCGGTGTATGCGATGACTAGGTTAGACGGATTTTGGGCAATGGTTAGTTTGGCGGCGATTGCGGATGCAGCACCAGCCGAGAACCATACGACGGTTCTGCTCATCTCGTAATCTTGCCGATGATCCACCACAGGATTGCGACACAAGTGGCTGCCAATCCTGCGAAGTAAATGACTTCAACTGTTTTATCCACGAAACGCTGCTCCTCAGGTGATAGTTGGTTCATTCCGTCTCCAGTACGGGTCGTAGTTGTTCGCCTACCCAGCGTGCTACGGGCGACGCTACACCATTACCGCATTGCTTGTAACGGTTGGTATCGGCTTGCTCTTTGCCGTCGGCCGTCCAGCGGGTGTGGTCGTCGGGCCATCCCATCAAACGCTCGCATTCCAACGGGGTTAGTCGACGTACTGCTAATCCCGGCGGTGCTACCGAAGGTGCTTGTTGACTGCTTTTAAGTGTTGGCGATGTGTCTTCAAAGACGGCCGCATTGCTACCAAACTGGGTATCAAATGAGTAGGTAACTTCTGCCAGCATCGGGGTGTTGCCACCACCCAAACCCATTTTTGCGGGCAATGTATGACAAATATCGTCGCCTACTCGCGGCCCGTCACGGTATGAATTCTCAAAGATGATTGGCTGTGCCACGAAGTCGCTACTATCTCGACCGATACGCAACGAACGGTGAATTCCGCTGTCGTCAAGCTTTTGGTTGTAGCCATCGTAGACAATGGGTTCGGCAATGAAGATTTGCGCGTGGTGTGACTGTGTTGATGGCACTAATCCGTTGAGGCATAGGGCGGTGTCTGTCTCGGTTGCGCTGAACGTGTTGGCTTTGGCATCTTCACGGATTGAGTATGCGACGGGAACAACAAGATCTCTTGCATCTTTGTGGTCGCACATTTTTATTGTTGACGCGATGTCGTCCTGGACATAATGACCAAAGGCGAGCATACGAAAAGTTTCTCCAGTTTCTGATTCTTCTTGGTCAAGTTGAGCAGTAACGAGTGTTTCTGAACCACCACCTAAGTCACCACCGGTTGATCTGAGAGTGCCGAAACCAATGACACTGAAGTCACCAAATGATGACGATGTATAAACTATTTCTTTTCCATCACCTGGATCAATGCTTGTCGAAGCAAATCGGGTAGCGTCTTTCCGCGCCTTTCTGCCCTTCGCAAAATCCCCTCGGCTGCCTTGGATGAGAGGTAGTAGCGGGTCGGGACATCTTTCGCTGGCTGCAGGACAGAAGATAGATACGAGAAAAATTCGACGTCTGCGCTGAGGCACTCCGAAGTATTGCGCGTCCAAGACGGCGTACTCTTGTGTAATCGCCCCGATGTCAGCCAAACTTGAGAGGACGACACCGAAGTCGGCTCCTTTGTTGCTTGACAAGGCTCCGGGGACGTTTTCCCATATGGTGGCTCTTGGGTAAATAGAGTTAGTTGCATCTCTCATCTCCTTGATGATTCGTACTGCTTCAAAGAACATTGATGATCTGTCTCCGTCTTGGAGTCCAGCTCGCTTGCCTGCTACTGATAGGTCTTGACATGGCGATCCAAAGATCAGCACGTCGCATGGTGGTAGGTCTGCACCGTTGACATCGCATACATCGCCCCATTTGGGAACGGTCGGCCAATGGTGGTGCAGGATCTTTTGGCAGTTCTTATCCCATTCGACCTGGAATACAGGCTCGTAGCCTGCTTGCTCCATGCCCGTGCCGAAACCCCCCACACCTGCAAAGAGTTCGCCATATTGCAATTTCATCGCCCGTACCTTTGCTGGTTCCAGCGGTCTTGCTGTTGCGCGTCACGGATTGATGTCATCACAGACAGTAACTGCTTCATGAGTATCGTATGTTCGTCCATGATTCGTTTCATGTTACGGGTTACCTCGGTCAGGTACTCGACCATGTCGTGTTGTGATTCGCGCACTACTGGGTCGCCCATACCGAAGTCGGGTCGGCGTGGTCTGATCTTGGGGCGATCATGGATTTGTGGTTGTGGCTGTTTGTTTGGTTCGGCGTGTGGATTTTCCATCAGTTGTCTCCTTCTATTAATTGAAATTCTTGTTGTAGATTTTCGTCAATTTGTATATCTAATCTTGGTTCGCTAGTTGCTGCGGCCATGCCATTTGTGCCTGGAAATATGTCATCAAGGCTGTCTTGGTTGTGATCGTAGACAAGTAAATCCAGGATCCAGCGATTGAAGTAATGAGGTTTTGCGCCGGGCAAACCTTTTTGTTTTGTCGCTGCACCTATGATCCAATCTCTTATCATCGGCCTCTTGGGATCTTTTTTAATAGTGCGCCATAAAACTGCTTCCCAAGAAAATTGCGTTGACGTTGGTCGAATCTGATGCCATGTTTTGCACCAACTCCCGACCCTAGTGTCTTCGGGGCAATGCGGAAGAATCCAAGCCAAGTCTCGTGGGTTACAAGATAATGCCCAACCGTCAGGATATTCGTTTGTAAGGCGATTAATAAGGTCAATGTGGGTTTGTTTGTCATCCCAAATGTTTGCTTCGGGATGGTGTACCCCATAAAGTTTTTTGCCTAGTTGATGATACGGCGGGTCGGCGTATGCAAACTTCATGTCAGCCTTCGTCGTTTACGAATAACTTCATGTAAGCATCTCGTCCCTTGTCGGTGATTGCACAGATGATGCGCTGGCGACCACGGTCATTGGCACGAGTCTCCCCGGTCGGCGCGATCCAGCCCAAAGCTCGTAGGTCGGATGCTCGACGGCGGATACCTTCATCGGCCAATGTTGCTGGTCGGCCCAGGAGCAGGCGTACTGCTTCTTCGTCGGTGACATCGTGCAATGCGTAGATGTCTAGTAGGCGGGCCGCACCGTTGGCACGGGACTTGGGTTCAATGCACGTTACGGGATCGTCTGCACGGACAGCAGGTGTGAATGGGATAATCATGACTGCCACTCACCGTTCTGTAGTTGCTCGGTGAATGCGAACTGGCGTGGCGTTGACAAATAGCTGATACCGCCACACGTCATGTATGCCAGTACGCCTGCATCGTTGATACTGAACGCAATAACTGAACGACGTCTGTAATCAAATGTGCCGTCGGGCTGTTCAATTTCCAACACGATCCTGGTTGGAATGTTTACTGGTTGCCATGTTCTAATCATTTTGGTATTTCCCCTTTTGTGTGTATTTGTTTTCTAGCTCTTGGCAGCGGGCGCACCGTAGATACCCCGTCTGCTTGTTAAAACTGTGCGGGATTGCCCAGGCTTCTATGAATTCTCCGCAGGTGTCGCAGTCGCCTTCGACGGGTGGTTCAAAGTATGAAGACCCCATGTCAATCCCATTGACTCTTGTAGTTACCACTAATGAATGGTGCTTCACGCTTGTGCCAGCAATCCCGGCATAACCATTTGCTACCGCCACCTGAAAGCTTAAGGTATACATGGGTCAACAGTTTGCGTTGTTCGCAGTCTTCGCACACTTCAGGCTTGTTCACTTGCAATATCCTTTGCTATCGGCCAGTCGGCAGTTGTGACTGAGTGCAATAAGTTGAGAACCTGGCGTAACGGCGAATCCGTCTCTAACGCTGTCGTCTTGGACAGGTAGTCGGCTTTCTCTACCTCGTACGCTTGCTGGCAGGCTTCGCATATCGGTAACCCTAGTCGCTTCTCCGAACGATATCCAGCATATGTTCCATGTTTTACTTTGGACTTTGCTTGGGCTTTGTTGCGTCGAGTTGCTTCGGCATTGGCTGCTAGACATTTGTCGCAATGCTTGAGTCCGTAACGCCATTCAGCTTTGTATCCACCGATAGTTCCGTGCTGAATGCGTTTTACTGCACCGTCCATACGAAACTCTGAACGTAGCGCACGACGTTCCTTTTCTGATGTGCCACCGAAGATGCCGACTACTTTGCCGGGGAGTTCCATCGCATACTGCAAACATTGTCCACGGACTGGACACGGTGGCTCACCGACCAGCTCGTACCGTTGCTTGTCACGGTTGAAACGCTTGTGCATCTTGCCGTTGCAAATCTCTTTAATCTCAGCGGTTGATTCGCCAGGTTCGGGCATAAAGATGTTCGGATCCATACCACGGCAGCGAGCTTGGCTGACCCAGTCTTGAACGGGAATGAAGTTGAAGGTAACGCTCTCGCCTGTCATGATTCGTCGAACTCCCGCCATGCTGAGACGCTGTCGCTCAATACGATTGCGTAGTCAACTGTCCAGTCGTTGTTCTCGATGGCTTGCGCTAGACGTTCACCACGGATTCGCAGCGCACGGTTTTCTCGGCGCAGTTCGTCTATTTGATCGGCGCATTGGATCAGGTGACGTGCCATCAGGTTGAGGTGGCCTTGCCGAGCGTGACGGCGCATGATGATTAGTTTGATCGGGTTCACACGACACCGCCTGGATGGTTGTCCTTGAGGTAGGTGATGAACGATGACGCATCGCTCTTGGTCAATGTTCCCAATGTGGTGATCTCACGGTTGAGATGCATCGAGGCGAGTGACAATGATTCTTCGGCGTTGACTCCCCATTCACGCAGGAGCGCACGAACCATTCCAATCTGCTTCGGTGTCGCAACATTGGTCATGGTTGATGCTGGCTGTACGACGACGGCTTCTTGGATTTCTGAGCCGGGGAATTCTTCTGTCCAGTCAAGTGTCGGTTCGTACGGCGGGTCTTCAACCCAGTCGGCCTCAACAATCACTTGCTGTGGCTCGGCGTTCGGTGCTGTCGTCGGCGGTGCTGCGGTCAGCACGGGTGCGTTCTGTAACGGATCAACGGGTGTGTCGTTCCATTCAACACCAGCGATAGACGATGCTTCTTCGGGCGTGTATGACAAGCCTGCGACAACATCTGCAAAGATCATGCGGCACAGTTCTGACGTGGCACGAGCCAACAACATCGCACGGGGGTAAGTCTTCCATGCACCACGGCCAGCCAGGCCAGCCTGCTGTGCATCTTTCATTGACCATTCGACTGTGGCTTCAGAGTCGTTGTCTGCTCGCTTGCCCCATAGGACAACCTTGTCGTTGCTCGCGAGCTTGACATCTAGGCGGTGTCCTGCACGGGCGACGAGCGCACGCATCAGTTCGGGAGCCATGCTCGGCTTGCCTTCAATGACATGAACGCTGTTAAGCGACTGCATCGGCCCTAGACCAAGTTCGTCGCCGTAAAGGATTGCAGCGAATACTGCTTCGGGCTTGCCACGGAACGCACTAGGTACGAACGGTGTGTTCGCAATCTTTTGTGCGGTCTTCCAGTTGACTTCAGCCGGGGTGAGTTGACGTGCTACTTCAATATTGGACATGATTCCTACTTTGTGATCTGTACGGTCTGACGACCATAGGTTGCTTCTGAATACTCTGAGACATCAATGCCCAGTTCTTTTAATGCGGTGACTCGCCAGCCCAGCGACGCTGTGAATGGGAGTACGGCTTTGAGTGTGTCAATCAACATGACAACATTGTTAATGCTGACTTCGCCTGTACCTTCGGGGTCAAGCGTTGATCGTGTGATGTGCTTCAGCAAGTCTTCCGATTCCCATTTGCGGGTGGAACTAGTGCGACGCTCGACCGTACCGACTTCGTCAATGAACATCTTCTTCTCAGGCATGAGACGGGTGATGTCATCTTCGGTGGCACGGATCAGCGTGTCTAGGTCAGCCTTAATATCTTTGAGATACAACAGACCCTTGAGCAGCTGAGGGTATTCCCCGGCTTTGGCAAGTTCTGCTCGACTGCTATCTGAGCGCATGATTGCGTTGCGTAGGCCGTCTTCACCTTGTCGCTCAAGCGAGTTGGTTAACGGAACTGGAACTATCTCTGTCATGGTTTCCCCTTTGTTTGGTTACCCTCACCGTAGTGGTGGGGTGTTGCACAGTAATGATTATGAAGTATGGGTGTATGAAAGTCAAGGCATATTTAAGTAAGCCCACGGTGACCAGCCCGAAGACTTCTGTAATGCGACAGCGAATGTCAGGTTTTTTACGGGGTCTAGCAGGTCTTCTCTGCCGAAACCGAACTCCGATAACCAGGCTTCATGCACCCGAAAAAATATTTGGGTTAGCCCGATGCAGTCGGCTGTTGCAGGGCCTGGTGCGGGAAGGCAACGACTCTCAGTCCACAGGACTCGTGACCATGTCGGCCAGTCTTCTTCACGGCCACCGACAGCGATGAGTGTCTCGTACCATTCACCACACTTGCCATGCATTGCCCGCGATTCGTCAATGAAATCAAGGGGATCTGATACCAACGGTACTTCTGTGGTTGTTGTGGTGGATGTGGTTGTGGTTGCTAGGTCTTCTTGCAATGCTTCGTGAGCATTCAGGATGACTGCTTGTGTTGTGACTGGTGCGAGCTGGAGCGTGGGAAGCGTTTCTGTTGCTTCTTTTGCTGTCGTCCCGCACGAAGACATAACGCAAATAATGGCTATTGCTTTGGTGATTTGCCGCATAATTTCCTTTGTTAAGGGTGACAGAGGCTCGTAGCCTTCAACATCACGTTTGTGTTGGCAACACCAAGTTTACTGAATGGTCACCTTCGGTCAAGTCACCGGGGCGAAATGACATTGTGAGCAGGGCTTACTTCTTCTGTTTTATGTTTGCTTCTGACAATGCGATTGCTAAAGCTTGCTTTGGATTGGTGACGACTTTGCCACCTTTACCTGAATGCAAACCACCGCTTTTGAATTCGCGCATTACAAGGCCAACTTTTTTAGGATTCGGTTTCATCATTTGCCTTTGAGTTTTCGACTCGCTGCGGCGTTGTCAACGAGGTTTGGATACGGGCGACCAGCTTTGGATGCCATGCTCTTAGCAAGGGCGATACCCTCAGCACCAAGTTTGCTTGACTTCTTATTCGGGTTCTTTGATTCCCAAAAAGGCTTCTTCACTTCTTGTCTGCTTTCTGCTTGGCGTACTGCTCCAGTAAACGACGACCCATAGATTTGGCTTCGGCTTCGTTGCTAGCACCCCAGGCTTTGAGTGCTAACGCCTTGCGTGTCGGACGACCTTTGTCGTCTTTCATTGGGCCTGGCGATCCGCCCATACGCGACAGGAACGATCCTTTACGGCGCATCTGATCGGGGGAAGACGGACGACCTTTAACCGGGGCTTTGAGTGTTCCGCCAGTCTGCGCTTTGTACGACGCTCGACCTGCTTCGTTGAGTCCACCTGAAGGGTTCTGACCTTCTTTACGTTGCCACGCTGGCGATGCCATGACTAGCTCATCGGTGAGGATGGCATTGGCATACCGCCACCCATTGGTGCGCCGCCCATTGACATACCGCCACCACGGGCTGCGAGGCGAGGCGGGAGCATTGAGCCACCTTCCATCATGTCTTCGCTAATCATGCCAGTACCTTGGCACATGGGACACGGCATCATTTCTGATTCGCCACCTTCCATGCCACCGCCCATAGGCATTCCGCCACCACCAGCCATACCTGAGGCTAGACCTGAAAGAGCGTTGCTATACATTGGGTTCATCGTCGGCGTTCCTAACTTCGATTCTGAGTCCGTCTTCTCCACAGACGTGCGGTGCGTAAAAGTCTAGCCTAACAACGATGTCAGGTGTGTCGTCGGGAATGACCCCCGCGTCTACGAGTCCGTCTATCCCGGCTTTGGCTGCAGGGAAGCAGGCTCCAACGTCTTGGGGTGACCTGCCGTTCTTGTGCAGGGGGGTGACCGAGATGTGGATGCGCTTCATTGGGGGGATGTCGGCTGCCAGTTCGGCGTATTGCGCTCGCCACCATTTGGTGTCGCTAGCCCTGGCTCCCCAGTTGTTGACCTTGCGTTCCTGGTTGAGGGTGGTGGGTCGTCGACCGTGGACTTCCAGTTTGTAGATCATTGCACCGACTGTAGTCGGGCGACAACCCTTCTTAGTCGGGCTTTCTCATCTTTTGCTGCTTGTGTTTCGCCTTGGGCGTAAGCCTTTTCGGTGTCAAACATTGGTGCTGGAATACCCAACGATGCGAGGATTGCACCGACACGGGCAAGGGTAGGGTTCAGTCGAGGTTCGGCGTAGATACCTTGGGTTCGTGCGGAGCCTTGCGGGTAACGGTTGCGTGTACCGATAGCCACATCTGTGCCGATCAGCCTGCCTTCGGGAGCAATGACGGGTATCTCGTTTGGCAGTACGGTTAGCACATTGCGGAATGGGCCACCGAAACGGTTTAATGCCATGTAACCAAGTTCGCCTGCAAGGTCACCTACGCCACGAGCTGAAGCACCTGGGCGACCCTCAAGGTAGCCAGGGCGACTCATGCCACCGTAAGGGATTAGGTTCTTTCCTGTGGCGTAGAAACCGAGAGCGTTCGCTGCATCTATCCCGGTCATGATGACTGGCGACGGGCGAGTAAAGGTTTGGCTGACTGCTTCAATTGGGTTGCGACTGAAGATCAGCGCGTCCGAGTACGGGTTCAAGAATCGGAAGTCCATGAAACCGAACGGCGTTGGGGTTTTGTCTTTCAACCAGTCCATCAGGTCTTTGCCTTCACCGCTGGTGTACATCGAACCTATGTGGCCGTAGAACAGAACACGGTCGGGCTGGTCTAGTACCAGTTGCGCAGCGGCCTTGTTAATGAATTTGATCCACGACCAAAATGGGAACACTTGGCGTAGCACGTTGCGTTCCCACGGTGTCATCTCTGCGAATGCGCCGAGTGTGCTGTTGGTTTCTTGTACTGCTTTGACGACAGCGTCATTTAATACTTTGTCATTGAGCAGGGTAATGGGATCAATTTCGTCAAGGGTGCGTCCCTTGCTGGCTAGTTCGGCTTCCAGTTTTGTGATGGCTACCGCAGCACGAGCAATAAGGTTTTGTGTGGCGTTGACGTTGAATGCTTTTTGACGGAACTTGGGGAACATTCGTGACGATATGCGTTCGCCTACTGGTCGAAGTGTTCCTTCGGTGATTGCTTTGAGTTCTGCGCCACGAAGACCACGAGCTTCTAAGCCTGCACCAACGAGAGCAGCAAGTACAGGGTCTGCCATTGTTTGGTCGGCCACATCTGATTTAAGTGTGCGAAGAATGCCGTCGCCGTCTACGGTGATGCGATTCTTGACATCTTGCATTGCCCGAACCATTTCGTTTGCCGGGATGTCTCCACGGATCCAGGCGTTCATGATGTTGCCGACGAGGTCGCCTACTTGCCAGCGCAACGAGAACGGGAGAACGACCGACTTCCAACCTTGTGTCAATTTGCCGACTTTGTCAAACACGCGGGTGACTGCCGACGGTGTTGTGTTGCCGTGGACTGGTTCAAATCGAGAAGCGATGGTGTCACGCAAGCCGATACGCATAGCGATGGTGTTGGCATCTACTGTCTCTGCGCCAACGATCTCTTGAAGTCCACCGACCGGGGAGTGCGATGGTACTTCGGGATCAAACTTGACTGGGCTGACAGGCTCGTACCCTCGTAAACGCAATTCACGAATAAGGAGTTCACCTGTGCGCCTTTTGAGTGCTGTTTCAAACTGTGGCGTGTTACGGGGAATGCCTTGGTTTTGTAGTTCGTTTATTGCAGCTTGTTGTAGATCAAGTACGCGCTGGATACCGACAACGTTGGATGTTGGGAGCGCAAATTCGGGCGAGGTAATGAATTCTTCGACCACGACGTTGCGTGAGAACTGACCCATGACTTCGTTGAGTTTGCCTGCCTGCTGTCCGACCGATGTCGCTGTCAAGCCTGTCTGTTTCGTGTTTTCGTATTGTGCTTTGACCTGGGGTGCAAGACCTTCGGAGCGCATCGTCATCGGGATAGCAACTCGTTCTGCTGCTGCCGATGTTGTACCGCCGGGGAAGTAGATCGGTGGTTCGGTTAATAGTTGCGGGCCGACTGGTCGATTGAGTTGTGCCTGCTGGTTGATGTCGCTTTGGGCGAGAACATTTGTTGCTTCGGTTTGTAACGGTTCGTTTGCTGCGACTTGTTCTTTGACCTGAGCAACTTTTTTGTTGATGAAGATTGTCTCGTTGAGTGCTTGCTGTTCTTGGTCTGTCAGTTTGTCAACAACGTATTTATTAAGTACGGGTTGACCACGACGCGTATTAGGCACGGTTGTATCAACAAGATTTCCTTGTGCGTCGCGCATTTTAACAACTACTGTTTCGGGTTCAAGTTTTCCGATACCTTTAAGGCGACCACGGACACGGCTTTGTAACAGTTTTTCTTGCTGGCGGGTTGCTGTCTCTACTGCTTTGGCTAGTCGAAGTACGGCTTTCTGTGTAGTGACTTTTTCTTTTTCTAATTTGGCACGACGGCTCAACAATTCGTTTGGTACTTTAGGTCGTACTTGTTCAACAAGTTTGCTGGCTTTGTCATTAAGACGGTTGAGATCAGCCTGTGCTTTTTGTGCAGCTTGTTCGGCTTTGGTTAGATCACGGCGTAACCCTTCAACGGTACGGGTGGCTTCTGCAAGTACCGCGCGATCTTCTAATTCGATCATGCGCTCAATCCACGGCAAGTTCTGCTGTGTAACGGTAGATGCTTCAATAGCCTGGTCAATGTTGGCTTGGTTGCTGTCGGCTAGTTCTTTACGAATGGCTTCTACGCTTCGTTGCTTGGCACGACCTAAGTCTTTTTCGGCTTGCCATTGTTCAGCCCAAGCACGACCCAGTTCTGCCATGAAGTCGCTATCTGATGCAAAGTCACGACCTGTTTCCATATTGAGCTGGTCAACAGCGACACCTTCGTCCATGACAGTACGGGAATTAACAAAGTCGTTGTACGCCTTCTTGGCTAGTTTTGGATCACCAATAGCCTGATAGACGGCACTTTCAAATGGCGCACGAAAGTCTTCCTGCATGAACGACATTGCGTTTGGGTCAGTCGCCAAGCCAATAGTCATTGTGCGCGCACGGCGCAACCGTGACGGCATCAAACTATCTACAAGACCTTGGGCGACAGCAAGGCGTTGTGTGGCTTCTTCGACTAGGCGGCGTTTGACCGCTTGCGCTGTGCCTTTGCTAACAAACTTGTCGCCACTTGCGTACTGGTCGTGGATGCGAAGTGCTGTCTCAAAGTCTGTTTGCAACCCTGCGATTTCTTCGGCAGTTAATTTGGCGTGAGCATCAAGATATGCCTGCTCCTGGTCTAACTGTTGGCGCACCGTGGCTTCGGCATCAGCAGTTTCAGTAGCGCGAGTACGAGCCTCGTCAAGGCTGACTTGTGTGTTGTCCAACTCCTGTTGCAGGTAGGCGTTGGCTTCTCTTTGACGGTCAACCTCGGCTTTGATCTCAGCGTCAACTTGGGCCATCTCGTCGGGGATCGCTTCAATGCGAGACAGGTTCGCTTGTTCTGCTTCTGTTGCGGCTACCAATTTGGGGGTGTCGCCAAGGATTGCCTGCGGATTTTCTGTAATCGCTATAACGATGCGTTGCATTTCAGCCATTTGGTTTATGGCATCAATAAGTTTCATGTCTACGCCTGCTTGACGTGTTGCCAAAACACCTTGTTCTTCTTGGAGTTTGGTGAGGCGTTCGGTTGTCAGTTTGATAAGGCTTGCGAGGTTGCGTTCCAAACGCTTAAAAGTTGATAGGTCAAACTGCCCTTGAGGGTCGCTGGCTTTTACCAAGGCTTTAGTGATCGCATCAAGAAAATTCTTGGGGATGATGTCGCTATGGGTTGACAGCAATGATCGCAGTCGTTCGGCAACAAAACCTATGTCGTCGTTCAACGCTAATTTGAGTCGGCGTTGCTCGTTTAGCATTGAGACGCGCATTGCTGCCGGGTAGATCATTTCGTTCTGCATGAATCGAGCGAGATCAGGGTTGGCTCGTAGCTCGTCAAAACCTAATTGAACCAGTTTGTATGCGGCATCGTAAGCGGGTGAACCAATATCGTTTCTAGCGAGAGTTACCCAAATGCCAGGCTTCGGATCAGCAAGGTCAATCTTTAATTCGGCAGCCAAACCAGGTGCGACTTGTTCAAGATATTGAACTGCGATCTCGTCTAACGCGTTATTTAGGTTTGCTATAAAACGACCCGTATATTTTCCACTTGCAAGTTCAAGCAATATATTGCGAGGGTCGGGTGTTGTCCCTGCGTAGGTGTACGGCACGGTTTCGGTTGTGTAGCCCGTGCGTGCCTGGCTTTGATCCCACCAAAATTGATTCCAGTTGCGTTGAATCTGCTGGTACACGTCCATTTGGATACGCTCAACTGGAGTCAAACGTCCTTCTGCATAGTCAATTGCTTTAAGAACAGCGAGTTCCGAATAGCCATAACCCATATCGGCAAGTTCAGGGCCGACCTGTTCGGGGGTAATTGCTTTAAGGATCTCCTGCATTGATTTGCCAGCACGAAGGTCGGCAATAATCCCGTTGACCTGACCTGTGGTGTACAGGGTTGTTGCGGGAGCGACCCAGTCAGGTGCAGGTTGTGACAGTACGCCTTCGGTGTCAGAGGCTTTGATGTCAGCTTTTTGTTTAATGATGTCAGCTTGAGCGTAAAGGTTTTGCGCCCGTTCTGTTTCGCCTGCTTTTTCTGCTGTTTGGGCAGCTTTGCGGACACGAGATTCTTGGGCCAGTAAATCGTCTACGGCTTCGGGGATTGCGCCCCTGTCTTTGAACCGAATGAATGTAGCCACAATTTGTGTACGGAGACCTTCACCTGCGCGTGACAGTTGGTCGATCTTCCCACGAGCCATCTTGGGCAAGCCAGTCTTGTTAAGGACGGCATCTCGTTGTTCTTCAAGTAACTTGATTTGCTCGCTGTTATCTACGCCAGTAGCGCGATATTCCTTTTGGAGATCAACGATCTTCTGCTGTAACTCCATCCATTTAGTGTTAGCGAATGCCCGTCGAGCGTCAACGGCTTCACCGTAGATACCTCGTAGTGGTGTTTCGGATACAGCGACACGACCGCCTGCTTCAGCGAGTTTCGGAAACCTTGCAGCGATTGGTGCTGTACTGAGTCCACGACCTGCACCACGGGCGATAGTTCCGATGGGCTGTTCGGCAAACATTCCTGCACCTGACACAGCAGAACCAAGTCGTGGTGCGCCAGCCTTTGATATTGCTGTACCAGCTTTGACACCGACGTTTCCTAGACCACTTAGACGGCCAGCCAGCACTACGTTGCCAACATCCTCGATCAACATATTGCCTAGCTCGCCTTTTCGCAAAGCCTGGTAGTAATCGAATCCCGGTGCGCCCGTGTCGTATGCGCCAAGTGTGGCTGTTTCGGCTAGTCGCGCACCCGTCGCTGGGATGCTAGTAATCATTGGTGCTATCAAAGGCATACTTCGTTGCAATGAATATGCAATCAGTTCAGTACCTTTAAGACCTAGTGCTTTACCTTTTTCGTAATCAACTTCTGTTCGGGAGTGATACAGATCTTCGTTGAATATGTTGGTTCCGATGCTAAACAATGCTTCGCCAACACCGCCGACTGTCTGTACGCCTTTGCCGATAATAGTTGGGACATTTTGAATGACCGTTGCAGGGAACTTGATGACATTTCCTACAGACGAGATCAGCCCACCGAGCAAACCTTTGTCGCCTTTATCTTCACCTGATGCTTTGACTGGTGCTGGTGCTTGAATGGGTTTCAGGTTGTACTTGATTGGTGCTGTCGCCGTTGCTTTTGGTACGACTGGACTTGACTGTTGTTTAGCAATGACTGAGTTGACAATGTCTTGTGCATTTGCCATGTCAGATCACCCGAATGCAATGTTGCTAAGTAGTTCTTCCAATATGCGAGCCGATACTGGGTCGCCTGTAGTGTTCAAATAGTTTTGCATATAAGCGTTGACTGCGTCTGCACCGCTAATACCTTTACCCATGTCGTCATAGACCTGCGTTGTTCCTGCTTGGAACTGTGCGAGGAAATTGGGGTCTGACATATATTGTCGAGCAACATCGGCATTGAGTGCAGAATTGACGTTGCCTGGTGCTGTCGCATATGCCGAATACAGTTCAGCGTCAATTGGTGCGTTGGCTGCGTCTTGTGCTAATTCTGCTTCTGTCCGTTGTTGCGACGGGGAACCCATTAGGGCTTGTTCGGCTTGTTGTTGCAGATACTGGTTCAGCCCTTCTTCACCAAGTTGGTTGTAAACAATCTCAGCCGGGGACATATTCAATTGTGGGTTCTGTGCAGCGAATAGGTCGGCTTCATCTTTAAGGGACTGAACATCAACGCTGGTGTCAAACAAGCCTGCTGCCAAAGCGGGATCGTAGCCATAACGGTTAACTGCGATCTGTTGGGCGAACTGGGACAATGGGGTGTTGGCAAAACCTTGAGCGACCGTTTCGTACGGTGTTACTTGCTCTGCGAGTGCTGCCTGAAGACCTGGTGTGAGATTGGTGGCAGTCTGTCGTTGTGCGCCAGCACGAAGCATTTCAGGGATTGTCCCACCTGTTGAGGGATCCAACATATTCATGCGTGTCATGTACGCACCGTAAGCATTGGCTTTGTTTTCTGCTGCAAGTTGTTCGGGTGTTTTGCCTGTTGGGTTGACTTGGCCTAACGCTCGACGAGTATCGCGAAGGTCTTCTTGCAGGATGTCAATTTCTCTGCCAGTTCCTTGGCGTTGCTGTTCGTATGCACCAATCCGTCTTGCGTAGCGTTTTCTTTCAGCTAGTCGAGCCTCAAGATCAGATATGGCAGGAGTCAAATTTTGGATTTGGACATTTCGGTTATTTGAATCCAGCATTGGCTGGTCAAATTGCGCTCGGTAAGTGGGGTACAACTTGTTCGTTCCTGCCAACAAGTCGGACGCAAACTTGCTTGTCAGATTCTGTTGATTTGTTGAGGCTTGTAAAGCAGCAAGATCACCAATACTTTTGGCTTGCATTGCAGCACCGAGGATCATCTGCCTGGCGTATTCACCTGATGGCTGACCACCGTATTTTTGACCGTAAGTGGCAGCTGGGCCACCTGCTAGTAATGCTGCGTAATCGACCGGGGATGTTGCCGTTGGTTGAGATACGGACTTGTATGTCGCTGCACCAGTTTTAGATAAACCGTTGTTGGCAACATCTACTACGTCTTCAATTGTGATGCCACGAGGGCCGATCTTGGGGGCCATCATCCAAACCTGTCTGCGTTGGTTGTACGTTGGAATGTCGGCGCAACTGCTGTTCCCGGTCGAGGACTACGGCTACGCATAGCGTTCATAGTTGCGGAATACGGTTCGGCGTATGCAGGTTTAGTTTGTCCACCGACTAATAATTTAAGAATGGCATCAGGATCAAAAGGTTGGTATGGCTCATATGCGCTATTACCGCCACCGCCACCACCACCACCTGATCTCTTTTCGGCTTGAGAACGAGCGAGCAGTTCAGGTAGACCGACTACATATTCCTGCATGGCTTTGGCACGGGACTGTTGGGTTGCTGCGACAGGGTCGTAAACGCTTTTGAAGGTTGAGTCAAACTGACTTAAGTCATTACCATATGGTGCAAGTCGAGCCTCAACACGAGCGCGCGCTTCGGCTTCAAGACGGGCTTTCATGTCTTGTACTTCTTGGGCGCGTTGTGCTACACCGAATGCGAGCTGTGCGGTCGGTGTTGAGAGATCAAATGCCATTAGCGGTTTCTCGCTGAAGGTGGGGTAATTCGTGTGGTTCCTGGTTTTGCATTTGACGAACCACCGCCAAATCCTGCTAACGCATTCCAGTTAACACCCGAAAGATCAACTGGCTTTGGCTTTTTGTTGGCTTCCATCATTTTGCCAAGCCCTGCAAAGTCCACGCCTGACAAATCAGGTGTTCGTGGGCCACGGTCGCGCATACCGTCGTACGCTGGGTCGGCTGGACTGCGATACATTGGAGCAGGGTCTGTGGTATCGCTACTACCACCATCACCAGTACCGCCAGTATTGCCAGTACCGCCACCGCCTGAGCCACCGCCAGTACCGCCTGCCATTAAGCCAGCAAGCCTTGTCGCTAGGTTGATGTCTTCGTTAGCGACGTTGTAATCGTAATTGGTTCGTGCGCTAGTGCGTGCTGCTTCTTCGGCTGCACTAAGTCGAGTGCGCGCTGTGCCTGCTTCCCCGGAACGCAAGATGCCACGAGACTCAAGGTTGGCGTTCAACTGGTCATTTGAGATGCCGTATTTAGTGGCAAGGTCGGCAAGATACTGCTCGTAGTCAGTAGTAAATTTTGCTTTATTAAGTCCGCTTTGCCGTCTGTACAGTTCAGCTGTTGCTTCGTTTGCCATAGATGCTCCTCAGAGTTCCTACTGGCTATCCAGCCTTCGGTCGTTTCTTCAATGGGATTTTAGCAGGAACAACAGGTTTAGTGTTGTGGGCTGGCCCATTGACATGATCTGACAATTCGTATCGCACCTGGCGAATGTCTTTGCGTATCTCTGATGAGACGAGGTCTAGTCGATCCATCACGTTCCCGTGGTCACGCTTGTTCTCTTTGCGACCCTTCTCTACGAGGATTGCTAGTACAGCGAAGACACCTGTAACGACAGCGACTAGTACCGCTTCCATCAGCCGAACATAGCCTTCCACGAGACAGGCCCGACGATACCGTCCGCTGCAATGTTGTGAGCCAACTGCCATTCTTTGACACGGTGGTCAGTCTTCTTCCCAAAGTCGCCATCGGTAATCACACCGCCAACGACTGCCTGGACGAGTTTCACAGCGTCCCCTTTGGAACCGATCTTTAATGGTGTCCCAGGGTACGCAAATGCTAAAGGGGCAGGGGCAGGTGCGCCAGCAGCGGGAGTTAGCGGAGAAGGACTTTCTCCCGCTGCCGTCGCGAGGTTCGCAAAGAATTCCTTGTAGTACAGGGCGTTCTTCGCGTGAAGGGGAGAAATCTCAAGGTGGATCCAGTCGCCACCGGGGGCAGACCCAATTGTGGGTTTGGCATATACCGTCCACGATTCACGGTCACATTTCCAGCCTCGACCGTGTGGTTGCGGGAAGTAGTCGTGTAGTTCTTCAATCTGTAGGGCTTCGGCGTGTAGCACTAGGAAGTCCAGTAGGGCGACAGCGTCGGCGTAGTTGCCCGATCCTTTCTTGCCTGACTTGCGCCATGAGAGGTCGGCTGCACGGCCAGTCGAATGGACTGACGGCTTCGGCTTTGACAGGTTGGCGTTGTTCATGTTGCGAACGACCCAAGTACCATTGTTAAACAAGGGGAATTTGCTACATAGTTGACGTACAAGTTCTTCTAAACCAGCTTGTTTGCCAGTTGCGTCGCCGTCGTAGCCTGTGTATTTGCGTGCCATTTCAGACACGCTAGCAGAAGAACTATCGATCTAGCAGGGTAGATGTGTGTATGAAGGCGTGTACCTTTTCGGGTAGCACTTCTTGTATCTTCTTGAATACTTCGTACACGACTTGTTCAGCACCTGAGATGGGTGGGACGACATCGCCATCGTGGGTGTCCATTCCTGGTATTTCGGGTGGCACGAAGTCTGTGTCAATGGTGAAGATGATGTTGGCTTGTACTAAGGGCATGGCAGGCTCCTGGTTATTCGGATGGTGGTTCTTGGCGGTTGCTCCGTGTGGCTACGATGCCGACGGCAGCTCCTACCAATGTATAACAGATCGGGCCGAGCATTTCAAGCATCGCTTTGTCATTGGGCGATTGAGCGTCAAGCGGCTGTACGACGAATAAAAGTCCAAACAGCATTGTGCAGACAATAAGTCCAACAATGATGATGAGTCCGATACCGACATAGAAACGCAGTCGAGCGTCTAGTTCGTTTTGATCCATGCGCTTTTTACGGGGCGGGATTGACCGTTGCGGTCGGGCATTCGGGTTTTCCGATGTTGGCTGGGTTGTCACAGGGATACCTATACCGATCTGAGCATTGGGATAACAAAGCGCAGACTAGCACCACGGTGGTAACTAATGCTGTCTTTACTGGCTTGGTCATGGGTTCTAGTTTAATCACGGTCTGCCATTGAGGACACGAAGAACAGCCCGACGGAAACGATGGAGATAACTAATGCCTGGGTTCGGGTTGTGCCTGACAGGGTAATCAGAACCAGGCCAAGTGACCCTGACATGATCGCTGATTCAATGACTGTTTTGACTGGCTTTTTCATTACGGCTTCTTTCTGCTTATAGGGGTGGACGCTGCGAAGGTGGCAGTTGTGACCGCTATAAGGGTTCTACGAGTTCCGACAGGTACGGTCGAGCCTGTTGGTACATAGGAATCAAATTGTCCGCCGAAGACGTTGACTGCTTCTTGGAACGCCTCTTTGACTTCAGCCGGGGCATCGGTTAAAGCTAGGGCGATCTGTTCTGCTTGTTCGTCGGTCAGTTCGGCGTTGGCAATGTCGTCTACGAGCTGGTTGATTTCTTCGGTGTCTAGGGTTGCCAGGTCTTCGGGGGTAACTGTGTCTAGGTAGGCGACTAGTTCTTCAGGGTTTGCGTCAGGCGGTGGTGGACTGTCGTTTGGTGGCGAGGTAGTCGTTGTAGGCGGCACGGTAGGCGGGGTGGAAGTCGTCGCCGTCGTTGTAGGAGCCAAAGATGTGGTCGTAGTGCTGGTAGTCGTCGTCGGTGGCAGAGTCGTCGTTGGGGGGACTGTAGCCAAAACGGTGGTGCTTCCAATAGTCGTTGTCGTCGTAGTAGAAGACGAGGTAGTTGTCGTTTCCACGGTGGTTGGTGGTTCCTCGACAAGGACAGTCGTTGTTGGGGCAGTAGTAGTAGAGGTCGTCGTCGGTTCCGTGGATGTTGTAGTTGGCTCCCATGTCGTAGTCGTTGTCTCCTGAATAGTGGTTGTGGTCGTTTCGGGCGGGACTGTGATTGGCTGTGATCCATTGTAAGACAGTTCGTATTGGATGTTCCATTGGATGCCGTCGCGCCACACGTCAGGTTCGTAGCAGCAGGTGGATGCCCGTAGGCGGTAGCGACCTGGTTGTAGTTCTAGGTCTATTTTGGATTGGAGTCCGATGTAATCATCGTTGGTGATAAGCAGTTCGCCTATCTCGTTGTAGAGCCACAGTTGTGGGTCGGACGGTAGGTCGCCTGACTGGTAGGTCTGCGCTAGGAATTGTGTGGTTGTCTCAAATTCGACCCAAAAATCGGTGGGGCGAGTGACAGTTATAAGTCCGTCTGCGGACGCGTGAGGAACCATTGCCATGAGGCATACAGCGAAGATTCCAAGGCGGGACAGATGTTTCACCTATACAGAATACACCACTACTTTTTCTTGTCGAGCAACTTTTCTAACGCATAGATAAGGGCAGTCAATTCGTCTTCTTCTTCACGACCTCGTGGTGTTGCGCGCTTCAGGTATTGCAGGGCTGTTTGTACCAGTTTTATTGAGATATTCATCGGTTTCCTCGGCCAAGTTAATGACCCTGACAACCATCTTGGCAGGGATATGGAGAACTGAGTCTACACAGCCATCTGCCGACCAAGATTGGGTGATTGAGACGTGACTACGCTTGCCACCAGCCTTGGTTGTCATTAAGAAACCGACAGACTTGACTTCGTACGGTTCGTTGTCCACAAGGTCTTCAATGCGTTCCCATGTGGATGTCCCGGCATGGGCATCGTTCCATATGACAAGTACAGGTTTCATTGCCCGTAATTCTTACCACGCCACATCGCCCATCCGTCGTGGATAGCGATTTGTTCGTAACAGAACTTGTTGCTTTCGGGGTCAAACGGGATGATGGCTAGTCCTTGTTGCCAGTCTTCGTGCTGGATGAGGGGTCTGCCGTCTAGGTCTACGCCACCTTTGGTGCTGGGGACTGCGCCGTCTATGCGAGCTAGGCAACCTGGGGATGCTGCGAGGATTGTGGATGGGCCGTCGTGGTCGTCTCTTGTGCGCTCTGCCCATTCTCGACGGTGGATATGCCCGTAGATTACGCTGACTTTTTGGGTAGCAAGGTATTTGTGTGCGGTTGATCCACCGCTAGCTACCTTGTCGCCGTGGATAACTTTGAGGTTCTCGGTGATCCAAATGTGGCTGGCAGGGTATCCAGGTAGATATTCCACGTTGGATTCGTCTAGTCGGCACAGGAACGGTACTGACATGACTGGCCATGATTCGGGTGATGATCCTCGTCGAAGACCAAACGCTGCGCTCGCGTTGTCAATCAAGTACCGGGGGAGTCGTTCTTCGTGGTTGCCTGCGAGCCATACGATCCGTGCGTCGGGTGCTGCTTCACGGAGTTCAAAGCCGAGCAAGGTGGCACGGTCGATGGTGGCTTGGGTGGTCTGCTGGTATGGGGCGGTCAGACGGTATTTGGACATTTCGGGCAGGTCTAAATTGTCTCCGACGAGGACGACGAGTGTTGGGTTGGCATCTTTGACGATGTCTAATGCGACCTTGATCGCTTGTTCGTCGTGTGTGGGTTGTAGTTGCCCGTCTACGCCTCTGTAGTAGCCGATCTGCATATCGGGAAGGATGGCACAATTACGCCACCCTGAGAGGGTTTTGGCGGGTTTGCGGGTTGGGAGTTTGACTGGTGGGCCTGGCTGGATGACTGGCCATTCGGGGCCTTCTGCCCATTTGGGTGAGAACTGGATTGCTGTCAGGTCGTGGAGTTCGGCTTCGCCTTCGTCGTTCTTGGTGAGCGACTGGTACAGCGAGACGCGCTGAATCTTGCCGACTTCGTCTAGGTCAATGCCGTTGCGGTCGAGTAGGTCTGCGATGCGACCCAGCGACAGTCGTTTGGTTTCGCCCAGGCGGTTGATGTCTTCAGCTAGTCCTGCCACAACAACAATCCCCTCGTCGGTGACGGCGTAGTGTCGTCGCTGTAATTGTGTGTCCCCGTTGGCGCAACGCTCGCTCAATGGCGGAGCCTTGGATGCCGTGGTCGTTCATGGCGGTTTCTAGGTCAACCTGGTCGGGTTTGTCTAGGGTGTCTAAAAGGGTTTGGTATCCGCACACCGGGACGTACCTGGCGTTGTTGATGACCGCTATCTCATTCAGCAGGCTCGGTTTCGACATTGGGTTCTCCTGGTGTGCTAGTACGGTCACTCTACCGAATGGTGGTCTTCGTGGGTGTGATGATCCCCGTGGGGGTGGTGTTCTTCCGTGGGCAACTGGTGCGGGTGGTGTGTTTGTTCGTTGGTAATAAACGTCGAAACTATCCATTTGTCGCCCGTGATCGGGACGCATGATTCGTGCGGGTGGGTGAAGGTTGCGGGGAATAAGCAGATGCGCCCAGCTTTGGGTTGTACGGATACTCCGTGTAGCGGGAAGTTTGTTTGACCACCGTATTCAACATCGTTGAGGTATATGACTGCTGCTAACACTCGTTCTGAGATAGCCGAATAAGGCATTGGGAACGAATCAACGTGGGGTCGGTAGTACCCAAATTTATGTAAGTAGCGTTGGACTTGGAAGCCCGAATCCCGAATGTCTGTCCATACGTCTAGGTGGCGGTAATTTTGTTTGTATATTGCGATTGCGCTTGTGAGGGCCGAGCAGACTTGTTCTTCTAGCCAGGAATCCTTTTCTGTCCAGTTCAGGTCTCGTTCTTGGCTGTAATGAAGGTCTTCGGTCAATTTTGTTTTGGGGTCAACTCCACCGAATGTTTCTCCTTGGAATGAATGATGCCAATGGTCTTTCATTCTTTCAATGAACATTTTGCATACTGACTCGTCGAGCAATCCATCAGCTACTTGGATTTGGGTTGCGTTATCTCCGGGGTATTTAATGTCAATCATTTGCGAGTCTCTCTTAGCCGTGTTCTCCAAAATTCTTGGCTTCTTGAAATCTACTCAGTAACCATTCAGAAAATTCTTCTGTTAGGTCGGGGATCAAATCTGTGGTTCGTTCTAGGGCGTTTGTTTTGCCTTCTAAGAACCTGTTGACTTTTTCATTCGGAACTGAATTAAGAATCCATTCTTTGATGTCAGAGGGCATATCTATAATCTCCAACATTTCTGTGGCACAGATTGCTATTTCTTCAGAGTTGTCTAGGTGTTTGTGGGCGTATTCCCATTCGATCAGGAATCTAAATTGTTCTTGAAGTGTGCGTGTCAGGGTGTTTCCACGCTGGGTTAGATAGAAATCTTCGTTGTCTGCAAACTCAAAGTAACAAATGAGGCCAGCAGGATGTGCGTCTACTACGACGAATAGTGCTGACAAGTCTTCTAAAGAGAAGTGTCCACCCGTAAGGTTGTTGGGTTCTTCTTGCAGGCCACAGTTGCAAACCCCGTTTTCAAATTTGTGGAATCCTCGTAGTGCCAATGATGCCTGGTAGTCGCACCGTTTTGTCACGTCGCTGGGTTTCATAAAATTTGTTGGCTGGTCTAATTTGGCAAAACCAAACAAGCCTTTGTTGTCTGTGTTGCCGATGATTTTTAGGTAGCCTTCATGGCTCCCGAATGCGTTGCCGATAGCCATGTTTATTGAAACCTTATGATGAAGACAACTTCAATTGTGTTAAGTAGGTGAGAGTGGGCTGGTGTTGACGCGTTGATTGTCGAGGCGTTGCCTGCTGTCAAGGCGGTGTTTATGGTTGCGTTTGGCGCACCTGGTGCGGTTATTGATGTGTTGGTATTGCCAGCGGTAAACGAGCTATTAAGACCGATAGTGGTGTTAGAACCCGCCGAAGTTGTGTTGAATGAGTGGGTGTGTGCTGCGCCTTGGCCGTCCGTGGTGTTGTTCGCACCTGTGTTCGGCTTGAAATAAGTATGAGTGTGGTTTGCTGAACCGTTACCAGTAGTGGCCGCCACACCGTGAGTGTGGTTTTGGGCGTTTCCAGCAGTAAACGAGCTGTTGACAGAACCTGCGGTAAGAACACCACCTGCATGGGTGTGAGTATTGAGTGTTCCTAAAGCAAGAGACGAGTTGACGGTATGCGTATGAACATCAACTACCGTTGCAGCATTGGTAGCGATAGTAGATGGGGGTGACGGCGTACCAGCCGTTCCTATTGGAATTCTTGTTGTGAAGTTTGGCAAGTTAAAGTTTGAACCCGACCCGCCATAACGGTATTGCAACGCTGCAAACAATAAGGGATAAAGCGAAGTTAAAACTGATGCTCCGTCACAAAGCACATAGTTGCTAGGTATTGAAGCAACTTCACCACCCCACATGACGATTCCACCAATGGGGTTTACGCCATTCAAGTCAACGAGACTGAGTTCAAGTTCCCGGTCACGGTTCTCGACTAGGTCACGCGTTGTTGTGTCCCAGGTCGTGATGTCATCGGCACGAAATGTGTACTGGAACGGCATCAGTCTTCACAGTTCAGGATCACACGCTTAATGGTGGCATCGGTAAAATTCAAAAATGGTTTAGCACCAAAACCTTTGACAGCATCGTTAGAACGAAATCGCTGAGTGACCGTAGCATTGAAACTGTTGTATGTACCAACGGTAAGAGGTTGTGATGATTGAACATAACTACTGCCATTTTCAGCTGTATAAAGATCAACAATGCCCGTTGGGTTGATGCCAGCAGAAATTGCGGGCGTGTAGCCAGCTCGTGGATAAAATTCCACAAAGATTTCTTTAATGGTAAACGGTTTTGAATGCCAATATTCGGAAAGCGTTACGCTTCCTTGAGCTGAAATCAAGGATGTTGATGCTGTTGTTACATATTGAAAATCATTGTCTTTATTGACAATGTCTGCAACATTATGAATATAACGAGTTAAAACAACGCCTGGTTTTCCAACTGGATCAACTGATGCCTCTACTGATGCAACTAGGTAATATTCATTTAACGAACTTGGGCCAGCCCGACCTATACGGTGTTGGTTTGCGTAAATGCTGGTTTCATTTGCATCTGCGCTATACAGCCTGACCCATGTGCCGGGAAGCGTTTCCGCATAGCAATATCCATTACGCCATTGGACAATAACTCGACCGTCATTGACGACACCTATGATGCCTTGTTCAACGCCTGTTGGCTGTGACTGGATAACGTCGTACATTGTCATAGTTTCAACGGCCTGCACATTAGAACCAGTAAGGCGATAAATGCGACCATCGGGTGACCCTGATAATGCTTGGTCTAGGAAATAGGCGTTGCGACCGACTACTACAGCGTTTCGCATACCTTCAGCGATGTTTGTTTGCGGAACGATCAGTTGGCTAGTAATTGATGATCCGAGTACGCCCACAAGGCTAAAGACCCCGGTGTCGCAAATAACTAGCAAGTCGTTTGTTCGAGGCAAAACATTAAGAATGTTGCCGTTGAACTCGTAATAGTTGGCTGTTGACCAGGTCGCAAAAGTGGTATCTGAGTAGTACAGCCGTTTGCTGGTTGATCCCCATGCGACTAGGCGGTATCCATACAAAGCTATGTCCGTAATAGCAATGCCCGATAAAGCAGATGATACGAGAGCATTTGTCGGTGTCGCCCCAGCTAGTACCGAGTAAATGTTTCCTGTAGTTGCTGCGTAATAGAACTTTGTTGCTGTCGGTTCGTATGCAACTTTGCCTGCAAGTACGCCTGTCAATGTGGTGGGAACAAGTGGGTTTGGCGATGTTGAGGTTGTAATTGGAAATTTAGTCCCGTTGTTGACATCGGGCGTTTTAATCATTCGGGATGTGCTTGGTAGCCAGTTAGCAAAAACATATGAATCTACGCCAATTACCCAATGGTCAAAGATTTTGATGTCAACACTTGCGGTTGGTGCATAGTAACTAGCTTGAAGTGATCCTGATGGAATCAAATTACCATCGGGAGTAGGGATAACGTTCGTACCTTGCCACTGGTTTTTGGGCCAGTTGTTGGCTTTGCGACCCATGTACTGACCACCCGAAAAGTCGTCATAGGTGATTTGGAATGATCCCATGCCTTAACTCCAGGCTGCGTCTGACATCGCCCGTGAAAACTTGATACGACGCTGGATGGTGGCACGGTTGTCGTCATTCATTGACTTCAAGAAGTTGCCGTACTCCTGGAGATACAACGCTGCACGTTGCTCGTCCTGTCGGCGCGCCGAACATAAGTGGCTGGCGTAAGCGACAATGCACTTTTGGTATACGACAGGCATTAATGGTGACTTGGTATCGGGAGATGCTTGTGTCGAGAGGGCTGGTTCGCTTCGGAAGTAGTACAGCGTTCCCGTAGTTGTCGTGGTTGGGATCGGCGTGATCTTGACAGCGTTGCCGTAAACCAGCCAGCCGTACGCGTTCATGTCGGCATTGGGGTCTAGGAATGTGTCTAGCGGAAGTGGTTCGACCGGGGAACCGTTGATGACGAGCTTGTTGGCTCGCATAAAATCGGATGGTAGTGCCGCGTCTCCGTCGGTCGTATCAAACGATAGTGGAGCGGTTGTGGCTAGCCACCACCAGTCACGCTCCATGCTGACACGATTAAGCGCATCATCAATAGAAGTGTTGACATAATCGTTAGTGATAAGCCCGTCAAGGCTGTTGTCCGAGCCATCAGAACGAATAGCCAGTCGATCTTTGACAGCAGTACGAAGTTCAAGCAGGTTCATATTTACTTGCCTTTCCCGTTCATGCTAATACTGCGTTTAGTTGACCCACCCAAGTGGCCGACATCCTTAACCAATGCCCAATGCAACTTGTCTGCCAATTCTAGTCGCTTTTCTTTCTCGACTGTTTCATGTGCATCCCGAACGGCCTTATTCTTTTTCATTAGGTCGTCGTGAAGTGCTTTGCCTTTTTGCCAGTCACCCTCAATCAACTTGACGATCAGGCTATGGTCAGCTCGGTGGTGTGAGCAGGCGACATACGGTGTTCCCATAGCGTCAATCATCCACACTTCAAAACGACCGATGACGGGGTTGAACATGAGCGATGCGGTTGGGTCACCACGCCAGCCCGACTCATCACCTTTTTGGATGCGGGTCGCAATGTCATATACATCAAAGGCGACTTCAGCCATTTGGCTGCCACCTTCGACTTCTCCCATGAGGTTTGCTGCGCGAATCATGGCAACACTATATACAAGTTCGGCTAGTGCAAGGCGAAATTGATTGTTCCCGTACCAGCGGAAATAACTTTAATAACAATGCCGTTACCATTCCACGGGAAATCGGTTGAGTTGTTGTTGTTGAAAATGCCGATGGTGTTGTCACCTGCGACTGTCGGCGTTGCCGGGGTCTGACCTGGTTGAGCAGTCGTAAAATAGATAGGTGTGGTTGATGTTTGCCAAACGTGCAAATAGTCGCCAGTCCCAGTCAAAGTGATTGTGTCTACCGTGTTGGCAACAAGTGTGATCGTTTTAGCGGAAGAAGCTGAGTAGGTAGCCATCGTAAACCTTTCGTGGTGATCTTGAAATTATATACGAAAAAGCCAGCCACCGTCGAAAGTGGCTGGCTCGTTCGTTTGTTGGGGGTTTGGTTTATGCGCCGATTGCCAAGAAGCGTACTGTCGTTGCCGACATATCGGTTGTGTTTGGCACTTCAATAAATGCGCTCGTTGCTGCGGTCTGACGGTACAACAACACTTTAGGTGCTGTCAATGAACCATCCCACGTTGGCAAGTAGCCGATTCCAGCGGTCACGATGAGGTAATCAAGTCGTGAAAGACCTAACTGCGCCAAAGTGACTGCTTCGCCACCTGTCGGGTACGAGCTGTCAAAAGTGATAACACCAACGACTTCTTTACGCGAGCCAGGTACTTCAGGGCCAGTCGTGATACTGACTGAAGCTGCCATCAGATAGTCACCTCAGTGATGTCCTTGATGACGAAGTGGGCGTTGCGCTGCTTGCAAGCAAGTTCGCCGTAGGCGTACAAGGTTGCTTCGTAGGCATCCACGTCAGGCTTACGGTTCATTACTGCACCGTCAAGATCCATGAACTGGAATCCGTCGCCAACCTGGTGGTAGACCAACACGTCGGGGTTGATGCCGTACAGGCGGTTGTTCGGGCAGTCGAAGTCTGCGTAGAGGGCGGTCGGTGATTCGTCACCCTTACCGCTGACAGACGGGCTGTAGAACTGGATACCTGCGTAGCCACCCTTGAGTTGGGTCTGCTCCATGTTGCGCTTCAACGAAAGCAACAAGTTGCTGATTGCCAAGTTGACACCTTCAGCCGAAACCAACAACGAAGGCTTCTTGCCTGAGTTGGTCAAGGTCTTCATAATGGAGCCAGTGATGAGGGTTTCGGTGATTGAACGGTTGGTTCCGCTGTTGCTGTTCACGTATGACTTCCACTTCGGCTGTGACGAAGGGTTGATCGTGTGCAGGATTGCGGTGTCGTCAACGATGGTCTGAAGACCAGTTAATTCGATCTGACCGTCGCCAGGCTGACCTGTGTTGCTGGATGCTCCACCTGCACCGCTACGGAAGACATAGTGGCTGGAAGTGGTAGAGATCGTTGCACCTGAGATGGTGATCGTCTTGTTGGTTTCGTCAACAGCAGTAACGGTACGAGCTGATGCGATGGTCGTCGGGGATGCGACGGTTCCGATGTCAACAACCATGCCACCGTCAAAGAACAACTGGCGGAGTGCGGTTGAACCTGTGGTTGAGGCAAGAACGACGGTTGCCGAAGTGGTGGTCGTACCGCATTGTGCGATAACGCCGTTTGACGTACCCCACAACTGACGGTTGACATCCTTCATTGCGTCCTTCTTGATGCCTTCCATTTCAGCGTCCAAAGCATCAATGAAAGCACCACGGTCGGTGACAGCCTGCTTGATGGTTGGGCCTGAAAGTTGGATGCGTCCGTAGACGTAGCGGACGGGAACCGGGACGGTTGCGTACGACTGGTTTGCTGCGGTTGGCAAGGTTCCGTTTTCGGCTCGTGCGCCTACGCCACTTGAGCGTCCGAGGTGGACGGCGTGACGGGCAATACGACCCTGGACGGTGTCTTTGCGAGTTTCAACCTGCGAGAGAATGAAGTTCGCCTCGTTAAGGTTGTCGAGATATTCCTTGTAGTCGTCCTTGAGAATGGCATCGACTGTTGAGAGTGTTGCGGGCATGATGGGTTTCCTTTAAGAAAGTGAGTGAATGTGGGAGTTCACAACCTTGTCAATGGTTCACGCCATCCAGCGTTGCCTTGCATCTTCCGATGTTATGTGGTTGTATGTGGTGCGCCTCATCCGAGGTACAGACGAAATGCTACACCACTACAACACCTGTTTGTCAAATGGCTAGCTCAGACCGTTCTGTTGAAGTCGTGCCATAGCCCGGTCACGAGGACTCAAGTTTTGTCCTGCGAGGTTTGTTGAGGCTTGCCCATTGACGATGGGTGTCCCCATTTGGCTACCTGCCTCTGAACGCTTCGCTGCGATCTGCTGGGCCTGAGCGAGAACTTGATCTTCCATTTCGCGTATTGCCACGGAAAGGTCAAGGTCGGATCGGCGGGATGCTGCGACGATTGCTGCTGTCGCCAACGGCGTATCGGGTTGAAGTCCATGTTGTGCGAGCGTCTCCTCAATTTGTCGTTCGTACTGTGTCTGCACCTGAGCTTGGGCAAAGGCTTGCATTCTTTGCTCGACCAGTTGTTCAACCTGACCAGGCGTTAGACCTGCGGATTGACCGTCTTGAACTGCTTGCTGACCGATTGCTGCTTGCGCTTGGGGGCTGATGTATGTGTCGAAACGTTCCCCTGCGAGGGTTCGGGCGTTGTCAACCATCCAACGGACGGCGGTATCGGTGTCTCCTGAAGCGAAAGCTTTAGCGAATTCTTGCACGGCACGAGCGTCGTCGGGGTGCATTTGGGCAAATGTTTGTGCAATCGGCTTGTAGCGTTCGCGTTCTTTCACACGGTCGGCTACTTCCGCACGGTATTTGTCTTCCCAATTGACATCGGTGGAACTGGCTTCTGAACCTTCTAATGGTGCAGAATCCACTGCGCCTTCGGGGTTAAAGTCGGTCATTGTGGTGGCATCTCCTGTGGTTGTCCTGGCTGGCCTGTTTGTGCTTGTGGAACCAATGAGCCAGGTGCTTCATTGGCTTGCGGGAGCATTTCTGCCCCCGGCATCTGTTGCTGTGTAGCGAGTTGTGCTGCTGCTTCGTCGGCTGCAAGTTTTTGGTGCGCCTGAACATGAACATCAATTGCTTGTCGAACATCGGGTGTTGCAAGTTCGTATGCAGGTGATTTGCGTTCACGGTTGTGTTGGGCGATGTGCTTGGCGTGATCGTCAAAGTCTGACGGCATGACAGGCGTGGCTTGCATGAGTAGACCATTTTCCCATTCGGCTTTGGCAACATCGGGGTCGGATGTTGTGAGGAAACCTTTGGGGTCGGGCAGGTCAAGCAGTTTGGCAAGCGATGCACCATCAATGTTTTGAAATGCTGCGGGGAATGTTTGTGCTAGCGATGTAATGACCGATTGTGTAGCAATCTTAGATCGTGGTGCTGTTGCATCCAACGGGACTTTGACTTGGGGTGTTTCGTCAATATCTTCGGCTGTCCATTCAAATTGGACGGTTGATCCTTGCTGGGTTGTGATCGTTTGCGATTTAACCATGCCTGATTGTTGAGCGTAGGCACGGTATAACTGCAAGGTCATCTGTCCGATACGCGCCCACAAGGCTGATTGGTTTCGTGCCATCGGTGCGAGTGGTGTGTCGTCTTTTTCAGCAAGTACCGATAGGGCAAGACCTGAGTTGCGGTCACCAGGGGCTTGACCACGGGAAACAGCATGAGTGAAGAAGATGTCGTCTAGTTCGGCTTCTAGTTGTGCTGCCTCATTGCTGATCCAGCGGGGAACTTCGGGTGCTGACTGCCAATGCGGTTCGCCTAGCTCGGCGTTGTACTCAAGTACGTCGGCAGGATCGGTTGTAATGGTGTCAGAGTCTTCAATTGATCCTGCGGGAACCATGAGTCGAGCGTTTGCTGCTTTACGCATATGTTCAAGGATTGTTGAACGCGCACGGTTGTAGGCGTATTGAATGTCTCGTGCCGGGGTGAGAAGTGTGTTCCCGACCCATGTACGAGGGATTTTACGCTGTACACCGATAGCGATGTTCAAATGGGGGAATGGGAACGGCCAGCCTTGACCGTCTCCGTATGCGTAGACCTGCTTGTGGTTTACAACATGGACGACGCAACCAGGGGTTCGGTTCGTTGGGCGTTCGTAGTAGCAGTAAACGAGTGTCAACTGGGGCGGTTGACCTTGTGGTCGACGTGACAACAGGGTGCGATGGCGTGAAGATAACGATGCTTCAGCGTCGGGTTGCGGTTCCCAGTCAAGGTTGTAACGTTCTTTGACCTGCTCAGGTGGTAGGGCGACGCATTTAATCCAGTAGCGAGCGTCATCTACGGACGGGGAACCTGGTTCTAAACAGAATTCGCTGATACCTAGCGGTGTGAGTCGTACTCCCCCGGCAGGAATCGGGACTGCGGTAACAGGGTCGGTAGCAACAATCTTGCCAAGTTGCGGATCCCATTCAACAGAAATAGCTGCTGATCCACCATAAAGGGTTTGTAACAGATGTTCTTCACGAATTTCTGCCCAGTCTTGTTCGTGGGCTTCCGATAGAAGCAGTTGTTCTTGTAGACGTTGGCGGCGAGCTGATGCGTCGTCTGTTCCTGACGGCTCGACTTCCCATACGAGTGGGGAGCGTGTCATGCGAGATAGAAGGTTTGTTGTGCGAGGCCCAAACTTATCTACAGTGATGCGCGTGTACCGTTCGTTGTCGTTGGCGTAGTCCAGTTCTTGAACGATGTTGCGGGTTTGATCCCACCAAATCCATTGTTGACCGCTGTTGTAGGACGCGTTCATCCAGTAGTCGCGTCGTTCTTTAAGCAGGTAGCGGTCAGCCTTATTCCATAGGTCTATGACTTCTGCTGGTTTGGGTGGTTCCCAAGGTTTCATGGCCCTACGCCTTCAGTTGGTGACTGCCACGCTGTGCGTGACCGGGGATTGACTTGTTCTTTCTTGACTGGTTTGGAATGTTTTTCGGCTGCGATAACAGCTGAAGGATTCTTTGCCAACAATAGATTAGTCAATCTACGGTTCTCGCGTAACAAGATGACCACTATGCCCGATAGTGCGACCAGGCTTAGGACTGCGATAATCACAGATCACCAACAAAATCAGTATCTATTTCGGGTTTGGGGGTGTCTTCCCGACGAGGACGACCACGCTTGCTGGTAAGGGGTGAACCTGCTACATCGGGCCGTGCGGAGCCTAACGGCGGATCATCCTCGTCGAGTTGACTTGTAGGGCCTGCCTGCTCTACAGGTTGTGAGTCTACACCCACAATTGCTCCTGCGATCAAGGCAAGGCGTTCTTCTGCTATTTCGGCTCGGTCACCCATTTCTTTGGCGACTCGTTCCATTGCTGCGAATTCTCCGAAGCGACGCATTTCTACGGCGCGGGCTGGTGCAACCATACGAGCTAGTTCTAGCGCACAGTCGGCACATATGTAGAGACGGGTGATTGCTGATGGGTTTGCGTCTTCGGGACTGTTGTGTCCGTCTAGGTCTAGTTCCATGTCAATGATGGGTTTTGCGACCCCTCGACATATCCAACAGCAACCGGGCAAATAATTGTAGTTGTCAACGATTCTCATTACCATCTCCGCTTTTTTGTTTTGTCCAACTTCTCCATGAACCTTTGTACTCTACCCTCTGCATCATATGTGGCGTGTTTATGCTTGCGGGTGATTTCGTTGTACGGACGGCAGGCTAGCAGATAGCGGAGTGCGTCTACTGCATGGTCTTCGTCGTCGGTGTCAATGTCTTCTATTTTGGTTTTGTCGTGGCGCATTGCGGGCAGGGTACGGAGTAGATGCTCGCAGGTAGAGAAAATTTTTAATTTTGGCTCGTCGTTGATAACGCCTGGTTGTAGGTAGCGGTGGACGTTTTGCCATCCTGAGATACGAGCGTTTTTGGCTCGGCTGGTGGAGATTCCTAGTGAGTTGTATACGCCTGCGACGGTTTGTCCTAAGCCTTGGACGTTGCTGTAGGTGGATGGGTCGATGACGGTGGCGGTGATGCGTTCGTTTTTGCCGTCGCTAGTTTTGGACATTTCTTTGATTTGCATGGCTTGTTGTGCTGCTGTCAAGTTTTTTTGGTATGCCTCTCGGTAGACGTAGCAGGTTCCGTCGGCTGGATCCCAGGCTCCCCATAGACAGCAGTAGGGGTTTGCTGTTCCGAAGTCGATTCCTCGGTAGCGTGGCCATTCTGCTGGGATTTCAAATGGGGTGACGACGTGTATATCTCGGTTGAATTCTGCAAAGTATTGCCCGGTGAAGGTGTCCCAGTCGCCTAACAGTTTTTGTTTGCGTTCTGTTTCGGGGAGCATGGACAAATGTTTGCGGTATGTGGGGTCAATGTGGGGGTTGTCGTCCACGGTTGACGGTACGAACGCGACGATGAGGTGGTCGGTGGGGTCGTGTGGTATTTCTAGTTTGTCTATCTCTGCTGGGTCGTCGGGGAGTTCAACTCGGCGTACTACATCAGGGTTTTCAAATCCGTCGCGCACATCGTAAACAACAGCGTATTTACCGTGTTGGGTGGGTTGTACCAGCATTTTGTATAGGAATGTATGTCCACGGTCGCCAGGGTTTGTTGCGAACATAACGTGGGTTCTTACGCCTAGCGCAGTCATTTTTCGGCTGGTTCGGAGTCGGCCCGACATCATAAGCATCTGATAGGGGGTGAACTGAGTTGCTTCGTCAAAACCGATGAAGTCGTACTCGGCGGACATATATTGACCGACATCTTCGTCGCGAGCGCAGAATCCGTATTCGATGACTGATCCGTTGCCGTACCACCAGGCTTTAACGTTGTCGATGGATCGTAGGGCTGCATCTACGTTCAGTTGGGCGTATCGGACTTGGGATCGGATGATAAGTGATCGTCGTAGCTCGGGGAGTGCGGTACGCACGAGGAGTGTGCGATGACCGGGGTATTTGGCTGATAGTTCGTGGGCGTGGTAGGCGAGCAGTTCGGATTTGCCACCACCAGCTGCACCACCGTAGAGCAACCAGTCAACCTTCTTGACGAGGGCGTGGGCTTTCTCCTGGCGTTTGTTGCCTGTCAGTTTCCATGCTTGTAGGTCTATTTCTAGCAGTCGAAGGTATTCGTCTTGTTCTGCTGCTGTTAGTTGACCAAATTCGTCGTCTGACAGGAAGTTCATAGTTCGCTCATGGTGCGACCCGCAAACCGCTTGTTAGCAACTGGCAGGTTGTTTGCCACGATTCCGATCTTGTTGCTTGGTGCGACGACTGCCAGTAGGTCATTGTCTGACTGGTCAAAGTATCCCGCTGCTTCTAGTGCTTCTTTGGTGGGGAAGACATCGGCGTGGCGATCTTGTTCCCGGTCAATCATGTGGTCTTGTTTGCCACCGTAGGAGAACGCAATACGAAAATTTTTTGGTATGTAGTCAGCTTTCTTAAACATCTCTACTTCTTTGGTGTATGCGTAGAAAAGAATGTCGTCGTGTTCGTATGCAACATCTACCCAATCATTCAGATACTTAGGGCTAAAGAAGTCGCCTGCATCGTGGATTCGGACAGCTCGTCCACCACTCAAGGCCCATTGGTGTAACCATTGATCGTTTTGGTCATGCGGAAGGTCGTGTGGCTTACCTGTGGGTCGAAACCGTTTATGGTCTAGTTCAATAGCCATTTCTTGCCACCAACTGTCATTACCTAGTACATACTCAAGGTTTTGTAGGTGGCGACGGCGCACGTTAGAGAACAGGTATGTTCCCATTTTGGCGTAGCAAACACGGCCACAAGCACCAGCGTTCGGGCAAGTGTTGAACCAGGAGCCGTCCGAAAGTTTCAGAGTGTGCGCTGGGAGTGTCCAGTTCCACACACCAACTTTGCGTAACTCGCTGTTCTGTGTCAATAAACGGTCAGGTTTAGTTGTCATCCGCTATTTCCATCCCCTATTGCTCGCAAGCCTGCTTCGACACGAGCTTTCGCTTCTGATCTTAACTCCTCTAAGCGTGACAATCGGTCTTCGGGGTTCCCGGTGCGGTTCTCGTTGATCGTTGTTGCTTGACCTGACTCCAATCTGAGGATGTCATACCAAATCTTCGCCACCTTAGTGGCTTCTTCGGCGGACTTGATCTCCCATTCGTTGCTAACTAGGCGTAAACCGAGGTCAACAATGATGGATTGCGCCAATTTGGGGAGAATTTCTCGTGATGCGACCCCTGAAGCAAGCAGATCTTGCCCCAAAACCTTCAATTGTTCGGCTGACTTGCGTCGTTCTTCCTTTTCCAGCACCTTTTTGACCCGAACTTCTTCAATGTCGGCTGCACGGGACGCTCTTTTGGCTTGTTGAGCCTCGCCTTTAGAAATAACGACGATCTCATCCATGTTTTCGACCACACGAGTGGACTTCGCCTGGGTCGGACGGCGACCTTTGATACCTTCAATGATGTCATCTGCGTCATCGAACGCTTTACGCATCGTCATATGAGGTCTTTGCCTGATGTCAGGTCGTGAAGAGTGGCCCAAATCTGCATTGCGAGCGAACCAACCGACTGCGTAGCGACCATTTCGCTTGCTGTCAACGAGTTCACGTCATAAGAACGCTCCGCAAGCTCAACAATGTGCGCTGCCGCACAAAAAGCTGCCTTACACATATCAGGTGTCAGGAAAATCCCGGCGGACTCCAACGCGAAACGGGCTTGAGCGACCAGCGCATCGTTACCTAATCTTGTAACAGTCCGCATCACATCATCAACAGTTGCCATATCTTCTCCCAAATAAACTTTGTCCTGTTACAAAAACGGACACTATCACCATACACCCCCATGATATTGTCATGTCACCGAACTTACGAAGCTTGAGCCTGTCGGGATGACACGCCAAGCGGAACTCGCCCGTAGTAAGCCTGTCTAACCAGGAGCGTAGGGACATTGTGACCTGAAAGGGGGTTCGGATCCCATGCGTGGAGTCAAGCCAACAGTCGAATTGGATGCCAGCCAGTAAGCCGTGGGTAGGTAGTTAAATAATGAAAACGAGTGAACATCGTTAAGGTTCGGGAGTTGGTACGGTGTAGGGCCGCCAACGGAAGGGTATTGGCTCAGACCTTTAGGTCAGAGACACCACAAACCACAGACGTGACCCATCACGAATGAGAACAACGAACTTCGACACCTGCAAGGTGGCGATGGAGAGGCGTTAGCCGCCAACGGCGGAATGCCCTTGACCTTGACCTTCCATCAGTTGACCTACCCAGCGAAGCTGCCAACGT